>JAABUU010004642.1_pt1 | contig 15996 bp, 19 predicted proteins | sample 5559301 | NCBI WGS metagenome assembly JAABUU01 (sample SAMN10711884, study PRJNA513360) | rock metagenome | isolation source: Antarctica rocks | place: Antarctica: Victoria Land, Richard Nunatak white | reverse complement strand
TGGTGGCGGAGGGTTGTGGTTGGGGGTTGGAGTGGGGCTAGCGTTGGGTTGGGTTGGGTTGGGGGAGAGGAGGCGTCCGGACGGAGGTTGGGGGGTTAGGGTCTGGGCAACGGAGAGAGTGGCGGGATTGGGATTGCTGGGTGCGGGGGCACGTACGGATGCTCGTCGACGAAGGTGCTGGCATTGTAGACTTTGTCGTGGATGACTAGGTAGATATCCTGTGCGAAGGGGGAAGCGGGAATTGTCAGTTGGTCCGGTTTTTACTTGCGCGGAAGTGAGGGACGGGGGCGGGTGAGGCGTGCCTTTTTGGATTTGTGCTCGGAGACGTCGGAGTATGTGAGTTCTGTGGAGGACATCTTTGCTGGAGGGGATAGGGAGGTGATTGGTTTGCGCGTGTTGTGGTGAGATTGTGTGGAGTGAGTGAGTTATTCGTTGGTTTTCTTCGGTGGTGAGCGGTGATTTCGTGGAAAGGCCGAAGAGTAGCGCTAACCCGGGTTGGATGGCTTCCGATCAGTGCGCTCGGGATTAGTCAGCTTCGCCGAAGGCGTACCGTACTGTACCTAGATGAATTTCAACTTCAGGAATCAAGTCAACTTTGTTCATGGATCGAGACTCCGTCTCACCAATCGTCTTGTATGTTAGGCTGCAGCGGTATAATGCAGGCGTTATGCGGGATCCTCCTAAGAACCGCACTGTTACCTGTGGAAGAAGGCGATGTCAAGACCTCTCCATGTCACGCAAGGCACGCGCCTCGTACCGGTCAACGGAGCTCTAATATGCGCTCTCTGTTCGGTCTCCAAGAGTCCAGCCGTTTTCACTCCTATTTCTTATATCAAACCCTCGCCGTTCCCCAGTTCTCAGTTTCGAATATTCATATACTGTATAGATGAGAACGCCAGTCAAATCATCATCCGATTTGATCTTGCACAATTTACTTTTGTAGCCGTCGCTCTCATCCTGCCTCATTCTCATCATGGCAATATTGAACGTCCCAAGCAATCCAATTGAACTACCCAAGCTTCTTGAGTCATAGAAACTTATTCCATACTTCAACGAGCACTCTTTACTCCTGTTTCAGACCTTTTAGCACTTTTCAAGCAGTTGAGGATGCCCTACGCAAGGTATCCACCCAACAACCCAGTCATACCGCACTCCGGGACCATTTCATTAATAATCTCCCGGTCTTTTCAGGCCACGAAGCAATCTCCGTGTTCGAGCCGTAGCATCGAAGACGATGCAGGGAACGGGAGGTACATCATGCCTCTGGTGCCGTCCGAATGCAAGACAAACCGTGCTGCCGCAGTGGTAGACTCTAAGGTTACAGAAGGAATTTTGACATTTTCTCGGCGTCTCTGCTCGTCGCCATGGATCGGTCCAAAGTGGTGGCCATCAGAAGCTCGGTTGTGATTGCTATCTTGCCCATGTCACAGAACCACAGCGCCTCACAGGGGGCCCTCCGAGAATATTACCTTGAAAGGTTGGCTTCTGCTTCTCGGTAGTCTGCTTGACAGGGTGGATGCACGCCACTTTTGCTTGCATTCTCTTTGAATCAGATCCCGACGGCCCAGCTTCTTATTGTTGCCGGAGCCAGCCCGGGGAAAGAGGCAACGAGGGCCTTGATGTCGTGCATCTTTTATTTTTGCTGGCACAGGAAACACCAAATACAAAGAAAGAAATGTTAGGAGGTTACTTGCTCTGCTAGACAAGCCCGTTCTTCAGAGTTTTTTAACCAAACGCTCTATAACGTCAACAGGGGCTCAACTCCGCTTGCTTGTTGGCTAGACTCCTTTAATGGACAAGTTCCCAGGAGCGATACGGCGATACGGCGATACGGAGGGCAACCGTGACGCCCTGAAGGTAATGCTAGATTGCAACAAGGGCACGGAACTTAGAGATGTTGGACGATCGAGGCAGTTGCCACCACACATGGCAGTGCCAGTGTGGCAATACACCGCGTCGAGACCACGCTCGCACGGATCTGCACTCTGCTATACTAGAGAGAGCGCGACAGGCCAGACATCTCTTGAGTTGGCAGACACAATGTATTAGCAATATCATATCCGCCATCCGCGCGATATGAGAGATGGCAAAGGTTTTCCGCAAGCCCTTTCAAAATTAAAGATTGGCGATCATGGTTACTTGACCGAGGCACGGTCGAGCCTGATGTCAGGAGAACATGGGATGTTTGCGAGGCGGCAACGGAGGGTTTTTCCGGGAGGAAAACGCTGGTCTGACTGAACGACCAAACGAAGTGAGCAGGAGGCCAGCGAAACGACGATTAGAGACAGAGGACTGAGCACGTTGACGCTCGGCTTGCCAAAGAAGAGGAATCCAAAACCCGAGACGAGGTGTCTCAGTGGTTGTGGAGGCTATCCGCCCTCGTCGATGATGCAGATCTTTAGCGCCTCGAGGGAGTGTTCTACAATCTGTTTTCCCTTTTTTCAATAGTTGTCTTCCGTAGCAGGAGTTTTCATGCTTTTGGGATGTTGAGCTAGGGCAACAGGCTTTTAGCAGAGGAGAGACATGCTGATACCTACAGCTCTGCCGTCGTATCAGCCCAACCTACATGCCCAATATCTACAACCTAAGTATGATGCTGACGCAGGCGCAATAGTCTTTTGGAAGTGCACGGTGATTCTCCTTTGAATTATAATTTTGAAGATGGGTTGGAGATATGTTCCATAGGATACCTACCTAGGTAGTACGTTCGTGTATTACCTAGATTAGTCATAGGCGCCATTCAAGATTGAGGCTCGGCGGGTATCGCTTAAGCTAACTCTCCGCAAGCTTGAGTGACCTCCCGATCGCCAAGTGACGGAACAGCAGCTCCTCCGCACTTGCTGGAGTTCAACCATGTTCCTATCAAATCAGCATCGATATTTCAAACTGAGTGAGTGTTCAATTTCTTCTAGAATATGGATTTACAACGGTCGATCTCGCCGACGGCGGTCTCTCGGCCCTCGACTGCCCCGCCGCCTCCAGAAGTGTTAGCCCTTGGAATTGAATTGCGGAGTCATAATGGGTCTCAAGAAGAGCATTCGCAATTGCAGACGAACCGTAACAGGATGGTAGGGCTTGATTCGGTCGGAATTGGGGATCGGCACTCCCGATCGTCGTCAAAGAAACGGTCGATGTCGGATGGGATAAAACCAACGCTTTCACCGTCGCCCGCTTTTCGGGAGCCCCCCATAACTTCAAGGGATGACTTAGCGATTCTTCCAACACCTGTAACACCTCAGAGACCCAAATCCCTGGTTCGGGGACTGAGTTTGCGGATGCCGCACGATTCAAGTTCCGCAACCTTTCTTAATCGTGTTCCTCTCTCTCCGAAACTCGATTCTTCCAGTACATACAGCTCTCCAACTTCTGTTCTGCCACGGAGGTCACGAGGTCTCGATTTCTCTAGAGCTTGTACGAATCTACATCACTCGACGTTGGCTGAGCAATCATCCCCCGATTCTTCGCCAACCATTGGTGGAAAGGGCATGATGATTCCACCACGGAAGGGCCTTTCTAATCCATCAAGTCTGCTGGAGTCACCCGTTAGCATCTCTAATTCACTCTGGTCGACAGTGGCAAACACGGACAAGGTAGCAGTGTCTGGTTCAATTGGTAGTCTCAACATGCTGGACTCCGACTCTGGAAGTACCAGTTCTGATGAGGATGACTTGATGGACCAGGTTGATGGCGAAGACACGATAGTCACCACGCCCCAGGTATACAAGCTTGGAAACTCTCTGACAAACCCTTTTGCCCCACCAAACATATCTAGTCCTGGAACGGAGTGGATGGGATATCATTCACCTGCTGCAGCAAGTTTGATGAGCTTTCAACGCCGCGCACGCTTGCGAAACGGACGCAGCAAGAACAGTTCAAGTAGTATGAGTGCACATAGCTCCATACAAAGCTCCGGCCCGGCATCGCCACCTCTATTGAAGAGCATTGAGAGTAGTATGGGTGGAGGGTCACTCAGGAAAGAGGGTACAAAGACTACCATAGGGTCTAGACGGGAGAGTCTAAGTCTTGGTACAAAAGAGCTGCACCTTTCTGATGGCGGGGACAGCTGCGAAGATGGAGAGTCCAAGGTCAGCCCACATGAAAATCCAGTCACACCTGCAACGCCAAGCATGGATGAGAAGCGTGGAGTCATCAGGAGGGCTGTCACACGACGGGGGAATTTATTGGTACGCTCCCTTCGTGAGAGGTGAGCTAGCCTTGTTTCTGACCCTGTACAGCCTAAGACGAAGAACTTTGCGAGGATACGCGCAGCTCTGATGGAAGAGGGAGCGCCTATCGACACAGAAGTCCGACGTGAAGCTGAGGTCATCCGTCAAGTTCGGGAAAGTGACAATGATCTAGAGGCAGGTCATCAGCCCATACAGCTGCCTACAGATACTTCGCCAGATCTGCTATCTGCAGTACCAGGCTTACCGGAGTCGCTTGAAGATGTGCCGGAACAAACCAATAGAGGCCGCGATACTCTTACTGCGTCTTCTGAGAGGCACCCTCCAGAGAACTTCACACGGCAAGCTATCAAGAACTCAGGTGGCATAGAGTTCTGGAACACTTTTGATGACAGGGTCCGAACTCCACCTCCGCCGCTCTTCCCAAGAGGTAGCTCTTCTGGATTCAGTGAGGATATGAGTATGGATACACCTATTGGCCCTCGCGTCGATCTGCAAAAGTCTCAGTACAGCTCAAGGTCCCGTTCGCAGACTCCTCAACCGCCCTCGATGCCATCACCGGCAGAAATATCCTGGAAGGTGGGCAAGAGACGGCGGGACGATGACCTGGACGCCTACTCCTTCAAGCGCCGCGCAGTCTCGCCGGGGTTAAGTCTCCAGAGTAGCCCCGTCCTACCTCAATCTCCGGCGCTTAAGGACGGTGGTTGGTGGGGATTACCTCCAAAGACAAGCCGCGAGGTACCATCAGGATCCGCTGCTAGCGAAAGAGCGAATAGCAACGGGAGCGTGAGCAGCAGCAGTGGTCATGGCCCACCGAAGAGGGTGGGCTTTCAAGGAATGAGTGATACGAATGATGGACTGATGAATATGAGTATTGAATGATGGAGGAGTTGAGGGTTTTCTCTTAGCCGTTCCTTAGCAGAACGGCGATTGGCAATCTTTTCTTATACTTGAGGATGGTCTCGGGTCCTTGTGCATATCGGTGGAGTGGGCGTTATTGTCATTCTTAGGCGTTACAGGCACTGCAGTATAATACATTTATGGCTCCAGTCTCTGTAATACACTAGAGCATGTGGCTTTTCTCTGTGCTTGACCTCATGAAGTGCGCTTAACGCGCCTGAAACGCGGCTAAAGTCAACAACACCAACCTGGACCTACAACAACTAGCAAAAGGTCCGGATAAAGTGCAAGATGTCGTCAGCCGCCATAACAGCAGTCTCATCATTCGTGGAGGAAGCTCCACCAGGAGAGGTCCGTCTAATTGTACTCTCGTTCCAAGCCAAATGCTAAACCTGAGTACAGTTATCAGAAGTTGTAGCAGGTAACCCCCTCCACCACCATCGAACCGTTATTCAGACCCTCGGCCCGCTTATTTCCGTCCCGCAGACATCAAATCTCTCACCGCTGGCACACCCAACATCCTCCAATCCGTCAGCCCCGCTTTCCAGAAATACAACGAGGAGCAATTAGCAACGGTCAAGCTACCAGGCGGGAGCCAAGAGGTATGACAGACCTTACAGCCAAGCTGTTCGGGCTTATACGAAGGAAGAACGCTGAAAGCAGACACGAAGCAGGTCCTCATCAGCTCGCACAACGCTCTCGGCGACGGCAGATACTACGATGCGGAAAGCCAAAGCTCATTTGCATTCGACCACGTAACACAAGTACGTCTCACCTTCTGCTGGAGGACGGAACGACGGATGGACAGTGATGTATGCTGAGACGGAACTGACAGGACGACAGAAAGCGTCTGCCGTCCGGAGCCAGGCGTTGGAATCGCGGCACTCGGGCCTCATGTACGTGCCCCCCGTCCTACCATACCCAAGACGGAGTCTATCTCGAAACGAGGAATAACGACCGAAACGCAGCCAATCCCTCCAGAAATCCCTCGCCCTCCACGCCCGCGAACACTACCCCTCCTCCGCCCACGGCGTCTACGCCACGCACGCCGACTCCGCCATCACTATCCTTCTCGTTGCGAATAAATACAGCCCCAACAACTTCTGGTACTCTCTCTTCCCCCTGCCCCCCCCTTCCGGAACGCCCTTTCGCACACGCACACCCATGCCTGTGGGTCACCGCCCACTTCGATGAACACGCCTCTGACAGCACGCAGGAACGGCCGCTGGCGCTCAACCTACACCCTCGACCCGACCGCGCGCGCGCTAACCGGCACGATCAACGTCGACGTGCACTACTATGAAGACGGCAACGTTCGTCTGATTACCAACAAGGCGGTCTCCCTGTCTCTCGCTTCCTCGCCGTCGTCGTCGGGTCCGGAAATCATGCGAGCCATCGCGGGCGCGGAGAGGAAGTATCAGGAGGAACTGAATCGGGCGTTTGGGAATCTGAGCGAGGGGGCGTTTAAGGGGCTGCGGAGACAGCTGCCCGTTACGAGGCAGCGGGTCGAGTGGGAGAAAATTGGGGGGTATCGGGTGAGTTTTTGTGGTCTCCTTACATACTGTTTCCCTGGTGGTGTGGGGGTTTTAGCTCGAGAGGGTGGTCGAAAGTGCGTTTGGAGGGGCAAGAGAGGCTGACGGTTGTGGATACGTGTAGTTGGGGCAGGATATTGGTGGGGGACGGGGACGGTGAGGGAGCTCAGGGTGGACGGGAATGGGTTTAATTGTGATACACGAGGCTCTTAGCGTGCTAGAAAGGCGATCAAGACAGATAAAGTGGGAATGGACCACTTGAGCAGGGCATTATATCATCTCGATTCTCATCATTGTCGCTTCGTGATACCATAGGTATACTACCGTAGTCCAACGCGACTGAAACCAAGCGACATGACGCTGTAAATGCAAGCGCTCATTATGCAGATGGTTAAGAACTTCCCATCGACAGCTCCTGAAGGTGAAACGACTCCGTCGTGGGTCTCTTATGCCAACCATCAATGGATGCACGCTATCCTCGCTCCAAATGCCCCAAACTTCCAAACTCCAGAGAAGGCCCTCATCTCACCTCACCTCATCGCGCCGCAGACCGTGCATAGAACACCAAATACGCCTGGTCGTTCTGCAGCCTCTGATCCGGCTTCAGCTTGTGCGGATCGAAATCCGTCGCTCGCTCGTCGTCGAACTTCCGCCAGCACCCTCTGGCGCTATCCTTCACGAGCGAGATGTAATGGCCGCCGCTGCCGGACTTGCCGAGATGGCGCATGACGCCGTAAGCGTCGTACTGGTACGGCGGCGTGATGGCCGGGTCGACTACGCCATCGCCGCCGGCGAGCTTGGAGACCTGCCGCGCTACTTCGGGGGAGGGCGGCGGGATCATGTAGGGCCCCATGTTGAGGCCGTGCAGCGGGAAGTCGATTGGGGTGTGAACTTTGCGCGCCGATTCGGTCTTGGAGGCCGAAAACCGCTTGAAGTGAATGACGAGGAATTGCGGGGCGCGGGTGATGGTGATCTGCTTGGTAGCTTCGCGCTCGCACTTGCACTGCGAACACTTCCAGACTTCGTCGCCGCTGAGCATCTCTTCTTGGCAGTAGCTTCGCAGGCAGTCATGGATGTCGCCTTTGCCGGAGCGCGGGATTTCGACGCTGATGGAGTAGAAGGCTTCGTATGTGGTTGAGGTGTTGCGGCATGTCGTGCAGCGCAGGCGACTGGCATGCTGGCCGGCGAAGAGGTTTGAGACAAAAGACGATTCGCGGTGGCAGTAGCGCTCCCATTCGGTCCTGGATACGATATGTACCTGTGTGCGCTCCCTTCGCAGTTCCTCTTCAACGGTGAGTGGCCGGAGAGGGGTACGCTCCCAGTTGACGTTTAGATCTTCGTGGAGGCAGTCTACGAGGAAGTCAAAGAACTCTTTTGCGTCCTGTTGCCTGTCCACCCCCCATTCTTTATTTAGGCGGGCGCAAAAATTCCGCAGTGAGCTAGGCCGAATAGCTTGGACATCGTTCTTCCACATACTACGTATGAGATTCGCGTATATCTCAGGCATTATGCCGTTGGAACCTTTCCAGTTCTTCTGGAGGAATCCTCTCCATCGATTATCGAGGAAGAATTGGGATAGAGGGATCGTGGCGAGAAGACATTGTATCGTAGCGTTCATGTAGCAGGTAACGCTGAAATTGATGAGACCCGTCCGAGGTAACTTCATATGTGGGGCGAGTGCGTTCGATATATATAGAGGCGGCGGAACAGATGAATGACGTGATGACTGCGTTTGCTGTGACGTTGCCCGTTCCGATACGCCGCTGTAGCTGGGCCGAGGAAGAGCTGGAGGTGGACGGGAGGGTGCAGCGGGGATGCGAGGTTCAGGATGGTGTGAAAATGAAGGAGGCGGTCTAGGGATTACCATTGACTGCTGTATAGCTGATGGTTCCGGGAACTTGCGTAGGAAGTCCTCGTAACTATGGACTAGGGGTGACATAGGTAAATCGATTGTGTGTTGTTCTCCGTTTTCTTCACTGTCGCTTGCAGTTTGTTGAAAGTCTGGCGCCTCAACGCCTTCCTTTCTTGCTGTTTCAAGCCACGCCTTGGCTTCCTCGGCGTTGAGTGGATCATACTCTCGTAGTCTCCTCTTCCGCACTTCCAGGCTGGAGTTCGCGCTGGCTAAGGGGACTCGACTGATCGGCCGACCTGCCCCTCTCCTGAAACGACCCACACGCGTGACCCCCATAAGAGCAGCTGTCTTCGATTGCTGCAGCGCCTGGTATCCTACCAGGTCTGTCCACGCATCCAGCCCACCAATAAGTAACGCTGGGGCCCGCCTTAACTCCTTGTAGTAGTTGAACTCATAAATAGTATCATGGAGCGCCCGAAGCGCTGGGGCACTGTTCCCCGAGGGTGATCCGAGCAGGAACTGGCTTGACTGCGTGTTCTGATCGTGATAGACAACCAGATCAAACTCATTTCTTCGGTCAAACAAGATCTGCTCTGATTCTGGTGAGATGATCAGTCTCTCTTCTAGCTCCTCCGCTGAAACCCCTGGCCTCAGACCAAGGGGCTCGATGCACATGATTGAAGTCGCGAATATGTGTCCCTGGTCGAACTCCTCACGAGTCCGAACGTCGATGAGCAGAATATCATATGTCCTGAGGTACTCATATAGTTTTTCCGCAGTAATAGCCGTCTCACTCGGCAAGTCCGCGGAGCTGAATTGTGCTGGTGTTATCGCAGTGGTTCCAGTGGCCCCCCTTGGAAAATAGGAGTCTGGTTCTCCGTTGCTTCCAGAGGCATTTGACGACATGTTCGAGGTTGCTTGTAGATTGGATCTTCCACCTGTTCCCATCATACTTCTCGGGGTGCTGCGTGGTGGATGAATGATTGCTGGATTTTGCAGGTTTCTTGCCGGACTATATGTAGGACTCGGTGCTCTCGGCAAGGGAACAGCGGATAATGGTGTCAAGGGAAGTTTGGGAGGATGAGGTGGTGGTTGAGTAAATGTGGGTGGCATGTGGCGAGGGCCCGACGGTTTGGTGGTATCTTGATATGCTGTTGGTATCAACGCTGCCGTAGAAGAGCCTAATCTGGCACTGGTCGATGGAAGAGAAGTGCGGTTGCTAGAAACAGAAGGGTCAAGATAAGTCACTCTTGTGTCTCGAGGCTCCTGAGAGCTAAGTTCGTCTGGGTGTCTCGGCATTCTCAAATTTGCAAAACGCACGGAGAGCACATCTCTTTGAGCTGAATCGTGATTCTCACTCCTAGAAATTCCACTCTCGACAACAACTTTACCATGTAGACCCTCAGGTTTGGGCTGCACGGGAGGTTTGGCTCTTGCTGCTCTTGGAAGCATTGATTTCTGGGATGGATCTGGACGCCCAGATGTACTATCAGCCAATGGTGGTGTGAAAGATCTCAGGCCACCATTATACCCCTGTACATCTGGCATGGCTGTGATTTCATTCTTACCGTTAGAGAGCTCCACAGACTGTGGGCGCTTGTCTGCTGGTATCTCCGGCGGCGGCGACCAGCGCTGCGAATGTTCGCTGGTAGATTGAATCCCGCTTTGCATATTGTCCGTGATGATGATGTTCCGGACCTCCTTGAACATTTCATGCTGTGCTGCATTGTTCTACAGCTAGTCAGCTCACAGAATGACTGCCTTCGCACGATCTATGTATCAAGAGCCCAGATACCTACTTTCAATAGCGCCTTGTATAAACGGTGCAAATCTCCACGATCGCCGTTCAGTGAGGGATAGTCCTTGTGTCGAGGAATGAGGTTGATTATGATATCCGAGCTGATCAAATATTCGATATAGGCCAGGTCCGGCCGTTTGAAGCTCACGTCAGTCTCGGCCTGCTTCGCAGATTGTTGCGCTCTTTGCAGAAGGGTATTGATCTATGATTGACAGACAAGAAATCAGCTCTGCCCCTAAGAATGACTCAATGTCCCTCCTTCAAATCATGGCTGGACATACCGGCGCGTGTTTGTCAACGTGGGTGCCTGCCCTAGCCGCCAGGTCTTTGATATGAATAAACCTGCCAGCAGACTTCCCGTTGCTACTCCCTGTCGCGCTGCTGCTATTGCTGCTAGCCCAGCTATTTCTATTCGCAGTCTCGATACTACTTTGACTGGAGCCATGTGGAAACCCGTTCATGGGAGGGTAGATGGACTTGACTGTGCTCATTACGAGAGCTGTCTATAGAAATTGACCAGGCGTAGTGTCATATCATATTGCTTCAGGTATCGGTCAAGGTTGACAGTTGTCCGATTGGCGCCCAAGACGTGGAGCTCTGTGTTGAGCGGAGCGTACCCGGATGTTGGCCGACTGAAAGGTAGATGTGGAGGTTGCGCGGCCCCTGACCATAAAGCTCAAATAAGGAGATTATGAATAACCTGACGGCAATGAATGTACTGCTTACGGCAGAAAGATCTCTTTCGAGTTTCGACGATCAGGACGACGATGGCGAAAGCCGCGCCACGTGTGGCTGATGAACTATGAGCGCTGGAGCTAGCTCGCCTTAGCTTGCGTCATGTCAACGCTGTGCTTGAGCCGCACAGGTCTAACTACCTTAGCTATACCTTAGGCAACACTGTCCAACAAACGTTGCTTCATTCAACGACCTTACATTCTCACGACTACTGGACTCAGCAGAGCCTCGTGAATATCCTTGAGCTGGACGCCGTGACGAGACGAGGGCTACATCATGGCCGGATGGTTTGCTTCGAACTCTGCTCTGGATGAGCAGATTGAGCGGGCAACTTCTTCCAGCTTGTAAGTCTCGAAGCTTCTACTCTACGGCTGGGCTTAGCTATCAGAGTGTGAGGGGACTGACTTCAGGTGGTAGAGAAGATATAGCGCTGAGCTTGGAGATTTCAGACGTCATCCGGTCGAAGAGCGTTCAGCCGAAAGAGGCTATGAGATCACTGAAACGGCGAATAGGTCACAAGAATCCGAACGTTCAGCTTGCAGCTTTGAAGGTAGATTACCGAGGTCGCCGCTTCTCAGCGAATAGGATGCTTACCCTGCTTGTAGCTCACGGATACTTGTGTCAAGAATGGCGGTGCACACTTCCTTGCTGAGATTGCTTCGAGGGAATTCATGGATAACCTTGTCTCGCTGTTGAAAGCATACGGAGGTGCCGCGGCAAATTACGATGTCAAACAGAAGATTCTGGAGCTTGTGCAGGCTTGGGCGAGTGCTACGGAGGGACGTGGAGATTTGTCTTACGTTGGAGAGACGTACAGGAGTCTACAACGTGAAGGCTTCCACTTTCCGCCAAAAGTCGAGATATCAAGTAGCATGCTTGATAGCAGCGCTGTAAGCTTCTATTGTCTGTGATACTGGCTAGCCTGTACTGACATGGAACTAACCCCTTAGCCACCGGAATGGACGGATTCGGACGTGTGTATGCGTTGTCGGACACCATTCAGCTTCACCAATCGAAAACACCATTGTCGAAACTGCGGTAATGTTTTCGACGCCCAGTGCTCTGGCAAATCTATACCATTACCGCACCTGGGCATAATTCAACCGGTACGGGTTGACGATGGTTGTTACGCAAAGCTGATGGAGAAGACACGTACTGTTTCTATTCCGGCCGAACGCTCTTCGTTCAAGCTTCATTCTACCTCAAGTCACCGAGCGTCTCTGCAGCCACGCGATGCTCGAGTTGAAGACGGTTTCGACGAGGATCTGAAGCGAGCGCTGGAGATGAGTCTAGAAGAAGTGAAAGGTCACAGTGGAGCAGGGTACGTGCCGCAAGCGCAATTACAGGCACAACGTAATCACTCAGTGTCGAATGATACCTCGAAAGGACCGAAACCGCCAGAAGAGGAGGAGGATCCAGAACTAAAAGCTGCCATAGCAGCGTCCCTTCAGGATATGCATGAACAAAAGAAACGGCATGCTGCGAGTCTGAAACAGCAAACTGCCGGTCTTTCTAACACGTCTGGGCCCTCATCTTTTGTGATGCCCAAGGCTAGTTACGAACTTACCCCAGTCGAAGCGGAAAATATCAACCTATTCTCTACTCTAGTCGACCGATTACAGCACCAGCCTCCTGGTACCATTTTACGAGAACCTCAAATACAGGAGCTCTACGAGAGTATAGGGGCTCTTCGACCCAAGCTGGCCAGAACCTACGGGGAGACAATGAGCAAACATGGTGGGTTATCCTTAGAATTAGCCGCCATATGTTCTAACATTTTCAGATACTTTGCTGGATCTACATGCCAAGTTGGCTACAGTTGTGCGCTATTATGACCGCATGCTAGAAGAAAGGCTGTCCAGTACGTACAGCCAGCATTCTATAAGCAACTACGGCGTGGCTCAGCGTCCGCATCGGTCATCGTCCAACATCTATCCTACCATTCCCCTAGACTCCCATTATGGTCAAGGTGGAGCCGAGAGCTTCTATACAGGCAATGCAATGCCGCCATCAGAGCCCTATGCTCGAATCGAACCTGGGTATAATCACATACCTCAACCTCAGTCTCCATATCACACCTACGAGAGGAAACCAGCTGCGAGTCCTGGTGTTTACGATGCCAGTCACATGCCCGATCAACGACCACAGCATAATGGCTACCCTCCACAGCGTTCCTCAAGTTTTCAGGCCTATCCACAATCACCCCTGCAGATGCAGATTATGTCGTACCCGTCGGAGCCACCGACTCAAACTTATAGTAGGCAACAGCCACCATCTCATGTCCCTTTAGAACCTCAAACCACGTACGCGTCTTCTCAAGTACCACTGGGCTCTCCTTCGGCAGACCCTACCAGCACCTTTTACTATGGGAAGCAGGAGCAAATACCCGCAACACGACAACCCCACAACACAATGAATGATCAACAATACAATTCTCAGCCACCTTCGCCACAACAGTACCGTCAAGTTCCACCACAAGCGCAACCTGCCCCTCCACAACAACAACCCGATCAATTCGTACATCGGGACCGTTCCTGGGAACAGCAGCAACCTCCGATGCCACAGCAATCCCAGCATCCTCTACAAACGGACGTGGCTTATCCAACTTTTGGTACATACACGCAGGAGTCGTTCCCTGCGGCGCCACATCATCGGCCCCAGCCGAAAGTGGTAGAGGAAAGCTTGATCGAGCTCTAGGGGTGAGCTTTGCTCAAGGCGTTAGGAGCTCATGTCTCAGATAAGTCGGGAGTGGCCGTTATTGCTTATCAATCGCCTAGATGGGTTGGAGTGAATCTACGTTGCACTGTGTCTAGCGGATTTTAAAGATATATTCCAATTTAACCTAGCCCAAGGTGTGTCGTTTCATGCCCGAGTTCCTCCCTCTCGAAAAGCTGCCAACTTTGAACACTGTTTCGCAATTCTACCCACAACATCCCACTGCCCCACATCAACGCCCACGCGACTGGCGCCCTCCAGCATTGGAATGAGACATACATCGGCAAGCGATACATCGTCTCCTACCGAGTACTTACCAGCAGACTCCTTAACAATCTTCTCGTAGGCAGACAAGCCACGCGTAATAATGTCGGATGCGAACCTGACGGGATCACCCCCGGCCACTTTGATATGGGCTCTGATCCGCAGGTTCTGTGGCGGATGAATATCACATGCCACGAGCGCTGCCAGCTCCCTGACTTTGACTCTCGCACGCATGTCTGTCACCGGTGGCAGCAGACGTACGCCATCCACCGAGACGTCTTCAAAGTACTCCAGTATGGGAAGCGACTGCGTTATGCTGAACTTTTGGTCATTCGGGTATTCCACGGTGAGGGTTGGAACGCTGCCGTTGGGATTGAGACTGAGATACTCTTCGGTCTGATGTTCATTGCTGCGGAGGTTGAGATCATGGTAGATTAGAGGGATCCGCTTAAGGTGGGCGGCGATGCGGATGCGGGCGCTGCATCCGGAGAGGGCGGTGTGGTAGAGATGAAGCTTCGAAGGAAAGAGTGGCATTGTTTAGTTCTTGGGGACATGGCAAAGCGTCCCAATTCAATGAAGTTATAGAATTGACGCTGTTACGATTTTACCCCAGAAGGTTTCTTGAAGGGTTGAGAAGCCCCACGCCGTAGGGCTGAAGCTAACCAGCCACAGGCGGGTCATGCCGCTATACTTGATTAAGGTAGTACCCATTTGGTTGACAATGACCAACACTTCTCATTGATAACATTGAATTGCAACGGCAGAAACGAACATTTTGTTCTCATGTAAAGTGTAACCTTTCATATCAGAAGTAGATTTTGTACAGAGCACAAAGATGTCCCGGCATAAGTTGGTCAAAACGATGGACCTTGAGGATGAGTTGGATGATTTCGACGGTGGGAACGATTATGAATATAATAACAGCGCGGGCGGTGATGGCGAAGACGGTGAGGATCACATGCTCCGTAACTGTCTTGAGCCGAGTGAAGGCCTCACGAATAAACAATGAAGCTAATGTTCGGTTTCTCATAGAGCTCAGTGCAGAGGACAAGGGTAGGTCATGGAGCTGCAATCCATCCAAGTACTCGTCTTCTCTAGCATTGCGTTTTTATGCTAAGAACTTTCGCCACATGTAGAGCAGCTGCGAGATGGCACTCTCAAAGTTCGTGATGCCCTGGGACCAGATATAATAGTCACGGATAAGGAAATCCAAGACTCACTATGGCACTACTACTACGACATTGCAAAGACAGTCACCTGGATACTGAGTAAGCCCCTGCATTCTGAGACCCATCAGACCAAGTTGACGGTCTTTGACGACCAACGCACTGCCCCACAGCCGGGAAAGGTAAAGAAGCCGACAAATCACGCATCTACGAAGTCAGAACAAAAGCCAAACGGTTAGTACGTCCGTTCTGTTTTTCCACAAGTCATCAGTTTCCAACCACTTGAGTTACAATCACTGTTTCGATTATGGGTCATCCAATGGTGCGTGTCCTTCTGTCATCTTCGATCTCCCCTGGTCGAGTGACCAGGCTGATATAGTATTTTGTTCAGAACCAAGAGCTTGCTATCCTCTGCCATGTCCATCCGCGCCCTGTTCTGGTGCTTTCTCGGTCACGGAATTCTTCAAGGATTCACCGTGGCTCAATGTCCCAATACACCGTCGTGGACAGATTTTGATCGAGCCTTTGTATCCTCGGCTTCGTTTGCTTGGGGGCTCGTCGAGCACGACCGAAGGCAAGGTCTCGAAGCTAGCAGCTCTAGCTGCAGCGAGGAGAAAGAAGGAAGCCGATAAGCCTAGCGAAGGTCAATCCACGCGGCAGAGCAGTTCAGTCGCACTTCTTGATAAGCTCGGTACAAGCAAAAAGGCCGAAGCGAAAATTGATACAACTGCAACCGCAGCCTCTGATTCTATGAGCGGAAATAGTAAAGTTAACGATGAGAATACTCCCGGTCAGATACGCAGGTATCCATTGCGTCGAAAGAAGAGCCCTACTCGTCCATCTGATCTAC
>JAABUU010004640.1_pt1 | contig 16000 bp, 15 predicted proteins | sample 5559301 | NCBI WGS metagenome assembly JAABUU01 (sample SAMN10711884, study PRJNA513360) | rock metagenome | isolation source: Antarctica rocks | place: Antarctica: Victoria Land, Richard Nunatak white | reverse complement strand
AGCTCGTCGCCGCGCTCGTTGTACAGACGAACATCGAGGAAGTCGTGACGGTAGTCATCGGGGGCGATCAGGGTGAAGCGTCCCTCGGCGAGCACGCACTGGTCCACCGCCAGATCGGCGAGCTCGGCGGTGGCCACCGCTCCGCCGGGAACCATCGCCCGGCCCCACACCAGCGCCATGGTGGCGGTCTGGCCCTCCTCGCCGCGCCAGGCGCCGATCGGCTCGTCGCACAGATCCAGGCGCCAGTGGGGGTTGCGCTCGGCGGTCTCGTCGGTGAAGTCGACGCTGGCGGTGAAGCCGGTGGGCTCGCCGTCGTCCTGCGGCGGCGCAAAGCGCACGTAGCCAAACAGCTCCAGTCCGTTGGCGGTGGGAGCGGTGGCGGGGACGTAGGTGTGACCGTGCCAGGTGCGATCGGGATACCAGCGAATCTCCCCCGGCTCTCCCAGGGGCTCTCCGCCGGAGTCGATGCCCAGGCAGGCGGTGAGGAACTCCGAGCGCAGGCGCTCGGCCCACCGGCCGTAGGGCAGAAGCTCCTGGGGCGGCTCGGCCGCGAAGCGGGGGACCACGCGCGGTTCGGGGGCCACGCTGCGCAGCCTACCCCGTAGGCGTCGCCGGCCACCCCATGGCGGCGGTCGGTCTCCGCGGGGCGCCGGCGTCTCAGCGCCGGGGTGAGGGGAGTCCTCACACGTTGGTGACCACGAGTCCGACGACCATCACCACTGCCGTGCTCCAGGCCAGCGCGCCCGCCACCAGGCGCAGGTCCAGCCCGTAGGCATGGGCGACGATCAGGCTGTTGATACCGCAGGGCATGGCCGCCTGGAGCAGGTAGGCTGCGGGCGCGGCTACCACCAGAGCCGAGAGGATGAGCATCAGGGCGGGGGCGGCGAGCAGGCGCAGCCCCAGGACGGTGGCGATGGGGGCGGTCAACCGGGGGGGAAAACCCACGACCCCCTCGTCGGATTCCCCGGCGAGGTTGATGCCCAGAGTGAAGAAGCCCAGGGGCAGCAGGGCAAAGACCACCACGTGGGAGGCGCTGACCAGTAGCGCCGGCGCCAGGGACCGGGGAGCCAGCAGCCCGGCGGCCACCGCCAGCAGCGGGGGGTTGCGAGCGAAGTAGGCGCGCACCCTCTCGCCCCGGGTGTCGCCGGCGTGCCCGCCAAAGGCGGCACCGACGGCAAAGCCCACGAACAGGAGCATGGGGGCGCTCACCAGGGTGTCAAAGGCGATCGCCGTCCCCAGCTGGCGAGGCCCGAGCAGGGCGACCGCCAAGGGCAGGCCCAAGTAGCCGGTGTTGGCCAGGACGGTGGCGCAGATCAGCGCCCCGGTGACGGGGCGCGACAGGCGCAGGACGCGCTCGCCGATCACCCAGGCGGCGATTCCCACCACGGCCAGCTCCGCGTAGCCCAGGCCGATGCCCACCCCCACCCCCCGGGTGATGTGCAGGTGGGCGATGTTGAAGAAGGTGACGAAGGGAACGAGGACGTAGAGCATCACGTCGAGCGTCCTGCGCCCCAGGCGCTGGGCCCCGGTCGAGCTCCGTCGCTCGGCCGCCACCCCCGCGGTGACCGATGCCACCACGGCGAGGACGACGTAGATCACGCGTCGCGCAGCTCGGCGGCCGCCCGCTCGGGGGCGAGGACGTTGAGATGCAGGCCGGTGCTGAGCTCCAGACCGGCCAGGTGGGTCAGCCGGGGCATGATCTCGATGCGCCAGCAGAAGTGATCGGCCCCGCGCGGCGCGGTGCGCACCCACAGGTTCAGCGGGGGGCTTGACCCCAGGCGCCGGCGCAGGCGCCTCAGCCCGTCGTGGAGCAGGGCGGCGCCGCTGGGCCCGTCGTCCTCAAAGCGCGCCTGCGCCCGGCGTGGTGCGAGCATGAGCTGGAAGGGCAGGCGCGAGCAGTAGGGCGCCATGAGGACCGCCTCGTCGTCGACGGCGACCACCCGCTCGCGCCGGCGAACCTCCTCCTGAACGATGTCGGCGAGTAGGTTGGCGCCCATCGTCTGGGTGGCATAGGCGCCGAAGCGCTCGCGCTCGCGCGCCACCGCGGCGGGGACGAAGTCCAGGGCGTAGAGCTGGGCGTGGGTGTGGGCCAGCGACGCCCCCGCCTCGTGGCGCTCGTTGACGATGAGCTGCACGTAGGCCGCCGCCGCATGGGTGCGCATGCGCTCCCGCCAGGCGTCGACGGCCGCGATGGCCTGCTCGACGGGCAGGTCGCCCAGCGAGGTGACCCCCTGGGGAGCGTTGATCACCACCTCGTGGGCCCCGGTGGCGGCGGTTGCGTAGAACAGGTCGGGATTGGCCTGGGGCGCGGGCGGGGGGCTGTGGGGATCCAGGGCGGGGTAGAGGTTGGGCACGACGCGCACCGTCCATCCCGGCCCGTCGGCCGGTCCCCCCCGTGGGCGCACGGCGTAGAGCTCGGGCGGGGTGCGGTCCTCGTGGCCCGGGGCGAAGGGATCGGATTCCGGGTCGATCGGCGCGGCGGGTGAGACGTCGCCCCACGCCCCCGGCCGGGTGGCCCGCTCGGCGGCGACGATCGTGCGGTGCCCGCTCAGCGGATCGACGCGTACCTCGGGCAACCGGACGCTCGCCGCTCAGGCGCCCAGCGCGTAGCGCCGGATGTCGGTCTCCAGGCTGGCCTGGGTGGTGTAGAAGCCCTGGTGCTGGTAGGCGAGCCGGCCCGTACGGTCATAGAACAGCGTCTGGGGGTAGTTCAGAGCGGCGTTCAGCGAGCGGGCCACCGCCTCGTGGGGGTCCTCATAGCTGGGATAGCTCAGCGGGAACTGGCGCAGGAAGGTCTGGGCGTCAGAAGCGACGTCCCCCGAGTTCAGGCCCACAAAGGCGACCTGGCGCCCCAGGCTCACCGCCGCCCGCTGAAAGTAGGGAAACTCCGCGCGGCAGGGACCGCACCACGAGGCCCACTTGTTGAGCACCACGGGATAGCCGTGCAGGCCGTGCAGGCGCCCGGCCACCACGGCGGGACTGGCGGGCAGAAGAAGATCGGCCTGGGCGTGCAGAGCCGCCAGCGGCCCCGGCGAACCCGTCAGCGCGGCCGACACCGCCGCCGGGGCAGGGGCGGCGCTGGGCGCGGAGGCGTGGGTGTGCAGCTGGGTGGCGCCCACCAGGATGGCCACCACCACCACGACGGCGATCGTCGCTGTCAACGCTCGGTTCACGAGCCCTAAGCGTCGCACACGGGCCGTCGTGGCCGCTGTCGGCCGGGTGCGATATCCTTTTGAGAAGGTGCTTGTGGGGGTCGTCTCGGAGGAGAGTCCTCAGCACCGCCGGCAAGACCGGACCTGAGTCGCGCGAAGCGTGCCGACGACTCCATCTGAAGCCAGAGCCTTCCATGGCCGATTCCCCAGCAGCGGCATCCCTGGCCGCGACCCTTCCCGATAGCGCGGACATCGCCCGCGCCGAGGTGTTCACCCGTGAGCGCTTTGTCCACGAAGGCGAAGACGTGCAGGTGGCCCTGGCGCCAGGCTCTCCCCGGCGCCGTGCGCTGGACGGCGCCCTGGCCGACCTGGACTCCGGAGCCGAGCACCCCTCCACCGCCTGGCGCCGGGAGTTCTCCCTGCTGCTCGGGCTTGAGCGCGTCCTCTCCGACGAGGAGCCCAGGCTGGTGGACGGCACGCTGCTGTCCGCTCACCAGGTCGATGCTCTGTCGGGCACCTTGGTGGCGCTCCTGGCCGAGGCCCAGCGCGCCAACGGCCATGTCTCGGCCGCCGCCGCGCCCGACCGTCTGGCCTCCGCGGCCATCCTGGGCATCGCGGAGCCCGCGCCCCCGATGCCCGCCGTCTCCGCCGACGCCGTCGAGCCCGAGGCTGACGATGAGGGCGAGGACGACGAATACGACGACGACGAGCTGGAAGACGACGACGGACCCCACGCCCGTGCCGCCGAGGACGACGAAGACGACGACGACGAGGAGCTCGACGCCGACGAGGCCAGCGTGCTGGATGACCTGGGGGCCTCTGGCGACTGGGCCGAGGAGGACTCTGGGATCGAGGCCGAGGAGGAGGAGGAAGAAGAGCTGGGTCCCGACGGGTCCCAGCTGCCCGAGCAGCCCGAGGATCCCAACGCCGCCAAGCGCTTCTGGTTTGAGCACGCCACCGGAGCGGGCAAGACGGTGGCCGCCTTGGGCTTCGTGGAGGCGTCACGGACCGGGGGGGTGCTGATCCTCACCCACCGGCGCAACCTGGTCGACCAGTTCAACGGCGAGCTGCGCGACCGCGGTTACGCCAAGCGCATCTGCCCCCCGCTGCTGGCGGGACAGGATGCCCATAACGGGCCCGTGACGGTGGAGACCTACCAGTGGTTCGTCCGCAATGCGGGCAAGATCTCAAGCGCCTACACGATCGTCATCTGCGACGAGGCCCACACCGCGCTGGGGGAGAAGACCAGCGCCGCCATCCGGGCCTGGACAGGCCCCATATTCATCGGAATGACGGCGACTGGCGCGCTCATCGCCCGCCACGTCACCGATCTGTTTCCCACCCAGACGTCGCGCTTTGATCTTGGTCAGGCGGCGCGGCGCGGCGTCATCGCCCCGCTGCGCTGCGTGCGCATCCCGCCTGGCCCGGGGGTACGCACCATCGCCAAGGTGCCCCTGCGCCGGGGGGAGGTCGACACCGAGTTCGATCAGGAGATGCTCGCCGAGCTGCTGGATCAGCAGCCGTTCAACCTGGCAGTGGCCGACCTCTACAAGGTGCGCTTCAACGGTGTTCCCGGAGTGGTCTACGCCGCCGGCGTGCGCCACGCCTACAACCTTGCCTCGGCGTTTCGCGATGCCGGCCTGAAGGCCCAGGCGGTCTCAGGGGAGACCCCCAAGCGCGAGCTCGCCGACATCCTCGCCCGCTACGAGCGCGGCGACATCGACGTGCTCATCAACGCCCAGCTGCTGGCCGAGGGCTGGAACTCCCCGCGCGCCACCGTCTGCATCCACCTCGCCCCCACCGCGTCCAAGCGCATCTACCAGCAGCGGGTGGGACGCGTGACCCGCCGCCACCCGGGCAAGGAGGCGGGACTGGTCGTCGACTTCGTCCATCCCGCCACCAAGCACGACGATCCCGTGGTCACCCTGCACTCGCTGCTCGATCGCGACGTCTACCGCGGAGGGGCCATCGTCGTGGGTCCCGTACGCCGCGGGCGGGGCCGGCGCGTGCGCGTCGAGCGCCGTGTGCTGCCGGTGTGCGCCGAGCCCGAGCGCCGGGCGGAGGTCTTTGAGCGTGAGCTGTGGCGCATCGCCGTGGAGAGCCTGGACTACGGCGAGCAGCACGTGTGGGCCGCTCTGGCCGGCGCGCGCGTGGCCCCCACCGGCTGGCGCCGGGCCCGGGCGATGCTGCACTTCGATCGCACCGGAGAGCTCAAGAGCCGCTTTCTCATCACCGCCGTGCAGCGCAACCACAACGCCCAGCTGCGCGTGCGGGCCCTGGCGGAGATCGCCGCCGCCCGGGACCCCGACGCGGTCGACACCGCCATCGACATCGTGGGCACCTGGGCGCGCGACGAGCGTCGCGAGGGCGCCAAGATCATGCTCGGCGCCCTGGCCGAGCGACGCATCGGGCGCCGCGACCAGGCCAACGCGTGGATCTGGCGCCTGGCCGAGTACACCCGCGAGGTCCACGAGGAGTACGCGGCCCAGCGCTGGCCGGAGACCAAGCGTCTGCTCGGGCTGCTCGTCAACTCCTCCGGTGCCGCCCACGCGCGCAACGCCCGCCGCCTGGTCCAGGCCTCGCGCAAGCAGGATCGGCGCCTGGCGGCCGCCCTGCTCGCCGCCGCCCTGGCCCACAGCCCCGAGGCCGAGGAGGTGCTGCGGGGAGCCCGCACCCGGATGGCGCGCAAGCCGCCGGCGCTGGCGCGCGAGCTGTTGCGCAACTTCCCCAAGCGTCGCAACCGCAGCAACCGCCGGCGGCGCAAGGGCAAGGTGGCCGCGGGCGCCCCCCCGGCGGTGGCGACGGCCAACGGCGCCGGTCCCAGCACGGCGGGCCCGTCCGAAGGTGGTGGTGGACCCGCACCGGCGAGACGGCGCGGTGGACGTAATCGCTCCAAGAAGCCGGCGGCGCCCGCGTCCGATGTCGCCGGTGCACCCCCCCGTTCAGCCGCTTAGTCAGCCGGTGCGGTCAGGGCCGGCTGATCTCCCAGGTGTACCTCGCCGGCGTCGAGGGTCTCGCGGCCGCCCGCCGCTCGCTCGATGACCAGCCGGCCGTTTCCGTCGATCCCGGCCGCCACCCCCTGTCCCTGAGCCCAGCTCACCGTCTGACCCAGTAGTGCGTCGCGCGACCGCCAGGCGTCGAGCACCGACGGGGCGGGCGCCGACAGCCAGCGCTCAAGGCCGCTGATCAGCTCGGCTAGGACCGTCGGTAGCGCGCTGGGCTCGAGGCCCAGCGACGCGGCCCGGTCACGCAGCTGCGGGGGGAGGTCAGACATGCGCACGGCGACGTTCAGGCCGATCCCCAGCACCGCCCAGCCCTGCTGGGGCCGGCCCTCGACGAGGATGCCCGCCACCTTGGCCCGGTCGAGGAGGACGTCGTTGGGCCACTTGATCTGCGCTGCACGCCCCGCCACCTCGGCGACGGCCACGGCAGCGAGCAGTGGCAGTAGGGGCGGAGGATGGTGCAGCACGAGTGAGGCCAGCAGGGCTCGGCCCGGCGGTGCGCTCCACCTGCGCCCCTGGCGGCCTCGCCCGGCGCTCTGTCGCGCGGCGGTGATGAGGGTTCCGTGTGGTGCTCCCGCCGTCGCCAGTGCCCGGGCACGGTCGTTGGTGGAGTCGGTGTCGCGTAGGTGCAGGTGGGGCGTGCCCAGGACGCTGACCCCTCTGCCCGCCCCGGCCTCCTCGCGCCCGTCGATGTCTGGGGTCACCCCGGGCTCAGGCGCAGCTCGGCGTCTCGACCCAGGCCGAGCTCGTCCACCGCCGAGCCCCGGTTGACGGCCAGGGCCAGGCTGCGGTGGGCATCCTCATAGATGAGCAGCCCGCCCGGTGCCACGTCGGCGAAGGTGAAGGCAAAGCGCGCCTGCCTGCGGTGCCCGGCGGTGGTGAGAACGTCCAGCGTCTCGCCGAGCTTGAGCCCGTACTCGAGCAGCTGGGGATGGGTGACATCGAGGGCAGCGTTTCCGAAGCGGTCGTGGCCGAGGACGTGGACGACGAGGGCTGCGGCCTCACGACGAGGCGTGGGCAGCTCCAGTCCGGTGAGCTCGTCGACGGGGACGGGCTCCCCGGCATCGCCCAGGGGCTCGCCGGCCGCTAGGCGGGCTGCCACCGGGGCGAAGATGTCGCGGCCGTGGAAGGTGGCCGACACCGGCTCGAGGCGAAAGGGCGAGCGCCCCACGTCGACCGCCTCGGTCACGCCGCCCAGACGCTGCGCGGCCAGCGTCAGCAGCCCGTTGTCAGGTCCCACGAGCAGGCGATCATCCGCGCCCAGGCGCAGCGCCACCGCTCGCCGCGCGGCGCCGACCTCGGGATCGACGACAGCCAGATGCACTCCGGCGGGCATGAAGGGCAGGGAGTCGCGCAGCGCCAGGGCCCCAGCGCGCACGTCGTGGCGCGCGATGCCGTGGGTGACGTCGATGACCCGGGCGTCAGGGCACAGGCGGGCGATGACGCCGTGGCAGACGCCGACGAAGGCGTCGGCGTGGCCGTAGTCGGAGAGGAAGGTGATGACGGGCATGGAGGGATGCGGGCCCGCGAGGCGGGGCCGCCGGGAGAACCTAGCGCCTGCTCGCGTGACCCGGCTAGGCTGGGGTCATGCCCGCTGCTCCTGACCCCACCAACCGCCCCTCCGAGCCCGCCCACGACACCGGCCCCTCCGGTCTGCCGGGCGAGCGCGAGGACGAGCCTCTCGGCGTTCCGGAGGCCAACCCCGAAGGTGAGGGCGACACCCCGCGCGGAGCCGAGGCGATGCCCGGCATTCCCACTGAGGGCGAGCCGCCCAGCGGGGGCTGAGTCGTCCCACCTCCGTCAGTCACTTCCGGAGACGCACAGGCACATATACCGGGGTCCCGGGAGGTTGCTCATGAGGCTGTTGGTCTGGCTTGCAGCGTTTGCGGTGGTGATGCCTGGGTTTGGCGTTGGTAGCGGGACAGCCACTACGGGCGCATCGACGCCCGGGTACCGCATAGTGCGACCACCGATCGTCGTCTTCTATCGGGAGGAAAGCTCCGGCGATCTCTCCTTCGACGTGACGGTACGGCTCAACCGGCCACTTCGGCGCAACCGTTTTCAGGACCTCGGAAGACTGTTTCTCGGCGTGGCTCACAGCCGTCATCCCGAGGTCTACAGTGACGATCCCGCGCCTATATTCAGGGAGGGACGGCCGGGCGGCCATTGCTATGCCCAGCTTGGGCTAATGATGGGGGTGCCGCGACGATTACGGCATCCCAAGGTGGGACAGGCAGTTACCGTGGAGCTGGCCGTGGACGGTCTAGCCGGCGTGCCCAGGTTGGTATCTGCGCCCGCCAAGCTGAGTCGGCCGCATATGGGGGATGCCCGCCGCCTCGGGTGCTGAACGGGGGACAAGCGGCGGCTGAGCCCGCGTGTCTTCGTCTGCCTGAGCCTGGTTTGCCCCCGCCTTTAGCGCGATACCGGGTAGCTCGAGACGGGCACGACGACGGCGCCGGCCAGCTTGTCGTGCCAGGTCTGCTTCTCGCCGTCCCAGAGCATCCAGAAATAGCCCAGCAAGATGGGGATGCTGGACAGAATGCGTCCGATCCAGCGGATGAATCCGCGGCCGTACCCGATCGGGCCACCCGTATCGAAGCTGATGACGCGGATCCCCAGTGCCCGCTTGCCGAACGTCTGGCCGGTCAGCCCGCCTTCGAGGTAGGTGAAGTAAGCGAGGGAGACCAGGAGCGACAGGGCGTTGCCGGTCGTCTTCAGCGCGACGATGAGGATGGCCTCGATGATGCCGATGAGGATGCCGTCGAGCAGGGCGGCAGCAAAGCGTCGCCAAAAGCCGGCTCGCGGGCCCGACGGGCCACCCTCGCTCGCGTACGCCGTCGATGGATGCGCGGCTTGCGGATTCTCGGGCGTCGTGGTCTGAGCGTTCACGGATTCCCCCTCCGGTTGAAATGGAGGCAAAAGCGTTCCATCTCGTCCGGGCCCCGTCAAGTGCCGCGGTCCCTGGTCCCCACGAGCTGCTCGAGGAAGCGTTCGGCCGGGAGGGTGGGCGCCGCACCGGGTACGCGCTCGCGCAGCCCGCCGGCGAGCTGGAGCGCGAGGCGGTTGCGCGCCTTGCCTTCGAGCTCGTGGCGCCGCGCCAGGAAGGTGCGCACCGCGATGAGCTCCTCGGTGGTCACCCCGGTGACGTCCCAAGCGCCGTGCGTCTGCTCCCGCTCGCTGTCGTGGCCGGTGGCCGCGCCTGGGGCCGGCGCCGTCGACGATGGGGTTGTGACCCGCTCGCGGACGACGACCGTGCCCGCGGCAAGGTCGCCGATGCGCTGATTGCGTCTGGTCGCGAGAACGGCGATCGTCCCCAGCGAGTAGCCGGTGGCCGGGCCGTCGAGAATCCGGATGAGATTGCGTACGGCACTGACCGAAAGGGTCACCGGGCGCCCGTCGGTCTGGACGACACGCAGTCCACTCCAGCGCTTGGCCGGCGTGCGCCCCCCGGCGAGGACCTCGAAGAGGATGTCATAGCCCACGGTGATCGCGAAGGCGATGACGGCCAGGACGGCAAGGGCGAGCTGGCTGCCCACGGCGAGTGCGACCAGCGCCGCGGCGCCGATGACGATCAGCTTGAGCAGACCGTCGATAAAGGCCGCGATAAAGCGCGATCCGTAGCCGGCGAGGAGAAGGTCGATCGGCACGCCTTCGGGCGTCTGGATCGTCAGGAGGTCCTCATACTTCACCGTGCTGTGAACCTAGAGCGTTTTGAGCATGAGCGGGGCCCGGCTTGGGCTGACCTCGATGCGCGAGTGGCGCTGGCCCGGGGCCGCACCGAGCGGCTGGGACCGGACGGGGTCCGGGCGCTCGGTGCGCTCTACCGGCAGGCGGCCGGCGACCTGGCCTTCGCGCGAAGAGCGTTCCCCGGCGATCCGGTGGTGGACCGGCTTGAGCGTTCGGTGGGTGCCGGGCGCGCCGCGGTCTATCAGGGGTCGGCGCGGCGGATCTCGGTGTGGCGGTTCTTGCACCGCGGCTACTGGGAGGTGGTCAGAGAGGATCCGTGGGCGCTCGGTCTGGCCTGGGTGCTGCCCGCGGTGCTCGCTTGGATCTGGGCAGGCACCGATCCGGCCGGCGCCCTCGGAGTGGTCCCGGCAATGCTGCAGGGTGCCGCCGATCCGCCCGTCGCGGGCAGGGGGTTGGTTGGAGGCGCCGCCGCGGCATTCTCCTCCCATGTCTTTGTCAACAATGTGCAGGTCAGCTTCGTGGCCTTTGGAGCCGGGGTCATCGCTGGGTTGGGCTCGGCGGTGGTGCTGCTGTTCAACGGGTTGGAGCTTGGAGCGGTGGGTGGCCTGGCTGCTGGTGCCGGCAACCTGCGGTCGTTTGTCGGCTTGGTCACTCCCCACGGGGTGCTTGAGTTGTCGTGCACCGTGGTCGCGGGCGCGGCCGGTCTGCGGCTCGGTCGGCCGCTGGTCGATCCTGGAAGCCGCCGTCGTTCCGAGGCCCTGGTGACCGAGGCTCGGCGTTCGGTGCTCATGGTGCTGGGGACGGTGCCCTGGTTGGGGGTCTGCGGCTTGGTCGAGGGCTTCGCCGATCCCGGCGCCCTGGGGCTCGGCGGGGTGTTGGGGCTCGGCTTCGGCTTGGGTGCCGTGTACTGGTCGCTGGTGCTCTGGCGGGGTCGGCCCGTCACAGGCGAGCGCCACGTTTGGCCCTGAGGTAGGCGCCGACGCACCCTGCGGTCAGCCGGTCGGCAGGCGTCTCGAGCAGGTCGGCGCCGGTGGCGCGCAGCCGGGCGGCCACACGGCGCCGGGCCGCCAGGACGTCGAGTGCGACAGCGGCTCCATAGACGTCGAGTGAGGTGCGGGGGACATCTGTCGTGCGCTTCTCCAGATCGGCGTCGGCAGCGCTGGCCACGATGACCTGATGGCGGCGGGCAAGCAGCGGCAGCGCGTCGATCAGCGCTCGCCCGGCGGCTTCGTCGAGGAGGTCGCAGAGCACCAGGACGAGCGCCCGCTTACCGGCGGTGACGGTGCGAAACGCGAGCTCGTAGTCGCTGTCGACGGACGTGGGCTCGATGTCAAAAAGCGACTCCACCACGGCCCGGGCGCCGCGGTGGCGCGGTCGTAGCTGGCGTCGCAGCCCGGCGTCGAAGGCGATCGCGCCCACGCGGTCGCCCAGCACGTCGGCGACGAGTGCGACTGCCACCGCCGCGTCCACCGCTGTGTCGAGGCGGGTGCGGGCAAGCGCGCCCTCACCGGCCGGTGCGGCCATGAGCCGCCCGGCATCCACCAGGCACACGACGTCGCGGTCCTGCTCGAGGCGAAAGGTGTTGGACATGGGGCGTCCGGTGCGCTGGGTGGCCGCCCAGTTGAGCTGGCGGATGTCGTCGTCGGGCTGATAGTCGCGGATCGACTCGAGCTCGGTTCCCAGACCGAGGGGTCCACGGGCGCGCCGCCCCGGGTCGCGGAAGCGTCCCTGCCTCACCGCTAGGGCCAGCCGGCGCGCTGTCACCAGGTCGGGATACACGAGGACCTCGGTGGTGCCGGCGCCGGCGTGGTCCCACGCCGCGAGCCCCAGCGGCCCCTCGGCGCGCGCGGCCACCGGCGGCAGTAGGTGGCGCCCGCGACGGACACCGACGATCTTCCCCTCCAAGCGGCCGCGGTCCTCGGACGGGAGGACTCGGAGGTCGGGTGGGGTCGCCTGGCGCAGGCGGGGGGCTCGCTGGCCGGGCGCCTCGGCGACAACCACAAAGTCGCCGGGGATGGCGCGGGAGAGGACGGCGGGCACCGTGCGGGTGAGAGTCGGCACGCGGCGGGCCAGGCGCGCGTCGACGAGCACGGCACCGCACAGCGCCACCACCGCCAGCGCCACGGCGGCGGGCGCCACAACGATGGCGCTCAGGGCCAGCAGAGCGAGCACCCCGGCGCTTCTGGCCGTTGGGCTCAACGGGGCACGGGCACGCTCGCGAGCGCGGCTCGCACCGCCTCGTCGGCGCCGAAGCGCTCGAGCTCGGCCTCGGGGCTGAGCACGAAGCGGTGGCGCAAGACCGGCACTGCCATGCGCACCACGTCGTCGGGCGTCACGAAGTCGCGGTCGGCGAGGCTGGCCGCAGCGCGCGCCGCGCCGAGAAGGTGCACTGCCGCGCGCGGGCTGGCGCCCAGGGTGAGGCTGGGAAGCACGCGCGTCTGGCGCACGACAGCGACGACATAGGCAGAGACCTCGTCTGAGACGGTGACCGCGTCGACCTGCTCGCGGGCGCGTCGCAGATCCTCTGCCCCGGCCACCGGGCGGACGTCTCGCAGTCCCGTCGGGGCGAGGCCCCGGCGCGGGAGCCTGAGCATCTGTCGCTCGTCGTCCTCGCCCGGATAGCCGACGTCGACCTTGACCAGGAAGCGATCGAGTTGGGCCTCGGGCAGCGGATAGGTTCCCTCGTACTCGATCGGATTCTGGGTGGCGACGACCAGGAACGGCTCGGGCAGGAGCTCGGGCCGGCCCTCCACCGAGACCTCGCCTTCCTGCATGGCCTGAAGCAGAGCCGCCTGCGTCTTCGGTGGCGTGCGGTTGACCTCGTCGGCCAGCAGGAGGTTGGTGAACACCGGACCGGGACGGAAGCGCAGCTCCCCACCGCGCAGGGTCATCGTCCCGGTCAGGTCGCTCGGAAGCATGTCCGGGGTGAACTGCACCCTGCGAAAGTCGAGCTCCAGCGCCCGTGCGGTCGCGGATGCGAGCAGGGTCTTGGCCACCCCCGGAGGACCCTCGAGCAGCACATGGCCGCCAAGCGCGAACGCGGCGATCAGGGCCTCCAAGGCGGCGTCCTGCCCGACGACGACCTTGGCGACCTCGGCGCCGACGCGCGCGCGCAGGTCCTTCATGCGCTCTTTCCCGAGAGCTTGGCCAGGGCTCGACCCCGGGCCAGGACGTCCTCGTCGCTCGCCGCCCTTCCCAGGAGTGCCGTGACCTCGTCGCCGGCCAGTCCCGCCTGGGCCGCCGCGCTGCGCCACGCCTCCGGCGAGGCGCGGGGTCCAAGGCGCGCGCGCTGGCCCAGGCGCACGCGTGCGGCGGTGGCGACGGAGGCGCTGGCCTCATCGGGCATGCGGGTCCGTTTCAGCGCGGCGGCCAGCGCGTCGACGTAATCGCCGCGCGGCGGCGCCATCGGGCGGGCGCCATCCTGCGGCGGGCCCAATCGCCGCGCGCGCGATAGCACGAGCACGAGCGTCGCGGCCAGGAGCCCGGCGAGCAGCAGCCGCCAGCGGCCCGGAATCGCGGCGAGCCCGCTGACCCGCCCGTAGCCGTGCACTCCCTCGGCAAAGGCCACCGTGCCCGAAGGTATGAGAGCCAGGGCGAACGCGGCGTTGTCGGCGCCCGCCAGCAGGCGGTTCTGCAGCGGGGAGACGTCGGCAAGCAGCACGAGACGCCCTCGGCCGACCGGACGGATGAGGGCCAGAGCACCGCTGTCGTCTCCGACCAGGGAGAGGGCACCACGAGCTTCGGTCCACCTCCCCGCCCCATCGGTGAAGATCGTCTGGACGCCGGCGGTCTCGGGAGCCCGGGCGAGCACTCCGGGTCGTGTCGGCCCGCCCTGCTCCCAGGTGGGCGCCTGCGCGCCGACGAGCTCGCGCAGCCAGGCGCCCGGCGGGCTGGCGCCGGCGAGGACGCGCCCTCCGCGCTGCAGGAAGCGCCGCAGCGCGCCAACCTCGGAGGCAAGCACGTCGCGGGGGTCGAGCACGATCACGGTAGCGGCGCTGATCGTCGTCTGCGACAGCGAGCCTCGAATCCGGCGCACCGGATGCCCAGCGCGGGCGAGCAGCTCCGCGTAGGCGCCCGCGCCGCGCGGCGCCGTCGCATAGCTCGACGAGTCCGGCCCCCGCGGGCCCTGCGTCAGGCGCGCCACCCCGATGAGTAGCACCATCGTCCCCACGATCAGCACCACCGGTAGGGCGATCCGTCGGGCCCGGGTGCTCATCGCGTCGTCGCCTCGTGGAGGATGCGCTGCCACCCTTCCCGGGCGACCCGGGCGTCGTCGGCCCGGGGCTTACGCCGGCCGTAGGCGATCTCGTCGTAGCGCAGCGCCATGTCGTCAAACGTCGCCGAGCGCAACCTGCTCGCCACCGCGCCGGTGGTCAGAGAGGGGTCGAAGCGCAGCACCCGGACGGCGTCGAGGCGCAGCAGCCCGGCGCGGAAGCGCAGGCGTACGGCGCGTCCGAAGTCACCCGCACCCTCCGCCTCATCGGCCTCGCGCTCGAGCGGGCGCGGGTCGCGCCCGGCGACCGCCAGCGCGAGCACCCGGGCCGCCTCGCTCACGCCGACCCGCCGGCGCGCCAGAGCACCCGCAACCACCACCGCGAGTCCAAAGACCGCTGCGCCGAGCACCGCCAAGCCCGTCGCCGACCCACCCGGCAGCAGCCGCGCCACCGCCTGCAACGCGTCAGACAGGGCTCGCCCGATCGGTCGCAGACGATCCGACAGCCACGCGAGTGGACGCTCTAGGGGCCGCGGAAGGGGATGCTCGCGAAACCGGCCCTCGGCGAGGATCTGACGGGCAACGGCGCGCGGGTCCGCCGACGCTGCCACGTTGCGCGTAGCTTGATATGTGTTGAGGCGACGTAGCCCGGTGGCGGGGGCACCAGCGACGGTCGCACCCGCCGGCCCGGCCAGGGCCAGCGCCACCGCTAGCGCCACCGCTAGCGCCACCGCCAGCGCCACGGCGATGGGCGCGCTGCTCACTTTCCGGCCGCTGACCAGCCGGGCGGCGGCGGCCAGAAGGGCGGGCGCGAGCTGCCCGCATGCCCCAGAGGCTCGTCGGGCACAGACAGGTCGTTGCCCACCGGCACCGGCAGCCCGAGACGCTCGGCGAGCAGCGCCACGTCGAAACCGTCCTTGCGCACCCGCAGGTCGTAGTAGATGACCGCGGTCAGCGCCGCCGTGAATGGCGTCACCAGGATCGCCGCCGCTGCGGTCGCCAACTGGCTGGCGATGACGGCACCATCGCTGCTCGTCGAACCGCCGAACGGCAGGACGAACACTCCCACCAGGATGGCGCTGACGACCCCGGCGAGAACATACCCGACGCTCACCGCCCCGAACGTCGGCCACCAGCGTCCCCGCACCAGGTCAAACGAGCGCCGTAGGGCCTGGCTGCCCCGACAGCCCTCAAAGAGCAGCGCCGGCAGCGCGACGGTCCATGCCACGCCCAGCCAGACGGCGGGCACCACCAAGAGGATGAAGGCCGGAATCAGCAGTAGGTAAAACAGAAACGTCACCCACGCCACGGCCGGGAGGCGCTGTCCGGCGAACCGCAGCGACGGGCCTGCGGCCGGCCGGCCGCCCAGATAGGCGTCGCTCACCGCCTTGAAGCAGGCGCCGGTGGCCAGGGTGCTCACCACGAAGCCCAGCAACGCGATCACGATCTGCCCGGTCACCCAGCTGGCCGAGAAATGAACGTTTGGCGCGCTGGTCTGTCCGAGCGAGTTAAAGCCTGGTCGGTCGGTCGGCGCCGTCGACAGGCCGATCAGGGCGGCGAGCAGGTGCAGCGGCCCGGCGACCACCAGGACCAGGAGCAGCAGCGTCCTGGCGTTGCGCAGGTAGAGCTTGATGGTGACGTCGAGGATCTCTCCGATCCGCAGCGGCCGCAGATTAGGCGTCACCGACGGAGATATACACGCTGCGGGCGCATCAGTCGAGCACGGTCAGGGGTGCCGACCCGCGTCGGCCACCAGCGCGTCCACCAACCCCTCCACATCATGACGCTCGGCCTCCACGTGAGCCTCCAGCCCGGCGTCGCGCAGGGCCTGGCTGGTCACCGGGCCGATGGAGACGATGCGGGTGGCGCTCGACAGCCCCGCCTCACCGCCCGCCGCCTCCAAGAAGAAGCGCACCGTCGAGGCGGAGGTGAACGTCACGTAGTCG
>JAABUU010004639.1_pt1 | contig 16003 bp, 16 predicted proteins | sample 5559301 | NCBI WGS metagenome assembly JAABUU01 (sample SAMN10711884, study PRJNA513360) | rock metagenome | isolation source: Antarctica rocks | place: Antarctica: Victoria Land, Richard Nunatak white | reverse complement strand
CACCAGGCTCAGCGAACTCCTGCCCTGGAACTGTAAGGACGCCCTCGCAGCCAGGGCCGCCTGAACCGCTACACCAGCGCCGTCAACCGTGGGTGTCGGCTCACGCTTACGCTTTGCGCAAGCGGTTGCTGAAGCTCTGCCGGCTTGTCGTCAGCAGAACTGATCAGATAGTCGTTCGAGGTCGTAAAGTACGTACCCGGGTTCACCTTCGTTCCGAAGATCACCGTCGGCGTGCGCACTTCGAACCGACGGAAGCAGCGATTGTGAGTGGGCGTGACCACGACCGCCCCGAGGATGAAGTCGACATCTCCGCCGACCCCTTGGAGAAGCACGCCGAAACTGTCCTTCAGCAGCTTTCCGTTGAGCTTTCCCCCGAAGCCAGTCTTGCCGATGATCGCGCCGCTCGCATCCATCGTGCCTCGATCCTCATACCTGGCGGTGGAGCCATCCATCTCGCGGGTGACGCGGACGATGAACTCGTCGGGGCCGACGTAGAGGTCCTGCACGCCCTCGATGTGTTCGATGACCTGGTTCTTGTCATCCAGCAACGGGAAGGAGAGCTTCCAGGCCGTGTAGGCCTTGCCCTCGGAGGTCGGTGGGGTGTCGCTCATGTAATCCTCCTTCGATTCAGGGCGGGCAGAGTGCCGGCACCGGTTTCCCGGCCCGGACGAACCAGCGCCCAATGCGGATCATCGCTCGCTGGTCACTTAGCCAGCACGTCGTCGGCGCCCCGCCTAGGCGATGCCGATCTGCTGAGCGATGAGGGCAGAGTCCCAGAAGACGTGCTCCTCCACGAGCAACTCTCCCTCCCACTTCGCGGTTCTGGAGAAGTCGAGCTCGAAAGATTTGCCCGTACCCGGGATCGTCTTGCCGTCGGGCATGACCATCTCGCCGGTGAAGGTTCCCGTGATCTTGCAGATCACGGTCATCCAGTCCCCATTCCCGAACTGGATCAAGTAGGGGTCGATGTGGAGATGAACGTCGGGGAACGCGCGGACCATGCTCTGCTCCACAGCGGCATGGGCGGCCCGCCCGTAGGTGGGTTTGTCGCTTCCGGTCACGTAAGCGATCATATCGGGGTGACGCCCCGCCTTCATCGCGTCGATGTCTTGACGGTTGAACGCGTCGTCGCCCTTCCTCATCGCCGAGAGCACCTGGGCGACGCGGACAGAAGGCTGGTTTGTAGTCGCCACGGCGGTTCCTTCCTCCGATTACGATGAAACCACCGGTAATGATGGGCTGAGCAGGCCTACATTCCCGAAGTCACGTGACAGCACACGAGCGGCAGCGGCAACTGCGTCCCTCGGCAGCTTAAGGAACGCGATCGCTGCGTCAGGCGCGTGTTGGTGGACCGCGTTGATGGTGCGCTCGACCACCCCGATGCTCTTGTCCGACCGGAGACCGCCGCCGATTAGGATGCAGTCGTACCTCGCGCGCGCGAGCTGCTCGCTGACCCGCGCCCCAGCAGACTCATCGAGCTTGATCGCGCAAAGATCCGCTCGGTCGCCCTGGTCGGCTAATTGCCGACGTGACTCCTCAACCTCTGCCGACTGAACCGCGCCGGGTTTGTCGGAGGCGTGTTGGCTTGAGTGCTACGCGGCCTTGGGCACCTCGTCCAGCATGGCGTAGTAGTTAACTTCGGCTTCGGCCGGCGGGATGTTGCCGATGGGTTCGAGCAGGCGGCGGTTGTTGAACCAATCGACCCACTCCAATGTGGCGAACTCGACGGCTTCCATGCACCGCCACGGTCCGCGGCGATGGATCACCTCGGCCTTATAGAGGCCGTTGATCGTCTCGGCCAAGGCGTTGTCGTAGCTGTCGCCGACGCTGCCCACCGACGGTTCGATCCCGGCTTCCGCCAGGCGCTCGGAATACTTTATCGAAACGTATTGCGCCCCTCTATCCGAATGGTGAATGAGCCTGCCGCCGACCGGACGCCGTTCGTGCAGCGCCTGCTCAAGCGCATCCAGCACAAAGCCAGCGTGGGCCGAACGGCTCACCCGCCAGCCCACGATGCGCCTGGCGAACGCGTCGATGACGAATGCCACGTAGACGAAGCCAGACCAGGTCGCGACGTAGGTGAAATCTGACACCCAAAGCATGTTCGGAGCCGGCGCCCGGAACTGGCGGTTGACGTGGTCGAGCGGGCAAGGCGCCGCCTTGTCGCTCACCGTGGTCCGCACCGGCTTGCCGCGGATGACGCCAGCAAGCCCCATGTCGCCCATCAGCCTGGCCACCGTGCAACGGGCAACCTGGACGCCCTCCCGCCGTAACTGGCGCCACACCTTACGCACGCCGTAGACGCGCAGGTTCTCCTCGAACACGCGCCTGATCTCGACCTGCAGCTCGGCGTCGCGTTGGGCGCGAGCGGGCAACCGGGACGGGTTGGCACGCCGGGCTACCTGCTCGTGGTAGGTGGACGGGGCGATCGGCAGCACCCTGCAGATCGGCTCGACCCCGTACGCCTCACGATGCGCGTCGATAAAGGCGATCATCGCTTGAACGGGCGGTCGAGCTCCGCCTGGGCAAAATACGCCGACGCCTTGCGCAGGATCTCGTTGGCCTGCCGCAGCTCGCGGTTCTCGCGCTCCAGCGCGCGCAGCTTCTCCGCAATCTCGCTGGGCACGCCGGCGCGCTTGCCGCCGTCAACCTCGGCCTTCTTTGTCCAATCGTGCAGCGTTTGCGCGGCACAGCCGATCTTGGCCGCAATCGACTGCACCGCCGCCCAGCGCGTCGGGTACTCGCCGACGTGCTCCTGCACCATCCGCACCGCGCGCTCGCGCACCTCGGGCGAAAACTTGTTCGTTGTTGCTTTCGTCGTCATGGCTCCACCCTCTCAGGAGTTGGAGCCTCCGACAAACCCGGCGCGGTTCAGTCCGCAGCCCAGGTCAGGAAGATTCGCTTCCTCGCCGCGCTGGGGAGCGGCGTCGACGAGATCAGGGCGCAGGTCGGGGCGCTCGACGCCGGGCAGGTCTCCCGCGTGCTGCAGGGGCGGACTTACTCGCGTATTCGGTAGCGGCGCCATCCGTGATCTTGGCGCGTCCGCCTGCTAGGCTAGCCGACCAGCCACCGGAGTCGGAAGCAGCCGGTTCGGCTTCCCACAAACGAGTGTTCAAAGGGAAGACGGTTCCGCAGCGTGGTGAAGCGGCGTTGATGGGTGCCACTTTCCCGAAACCTGTTCCCAAATCACCCTTCCCGAACCACCTGATCCAGGTGGAGAAACGGAGAAACGGGAACGGCTCAATCACTGGAACGGCCCCTTGCTCCGCACCGAGGCTACGTCCGGATTCCACCCCCTTCAGAAGTAGCTCCTGTCTGGGTGGCCGATACCGGACCTTCCGCTCTGGAGAAGGGGGATGCAAGAAGCAAATATCCGCTTGCCTAGCGCGATATCGACTGGGGTCGACATACAGCAGATCTGGCGCACTGGTCGCTCCTGCAGGACCGGTGCGGCGACCGGGCGCCTGTCCGTCAGCGCCTGGGCAGGTGCCCCACCAGGCCTTCAAACACCTGCCCTGCTTCCGGCGTCAACGCCCGTGCCGGGATGAACTGCACAAGCTGGTTGGACTGCCACACCAACCACACCCGGCTGTCCCTGCTCCAGGCGACGTAATCCGACCATGCGATGGCGTTGTCCTGTCTCTCCCTGACCGTACGAAGGCCAAAGCGCGAGAGCTCCACCAGCCACTCCTGCTGCAGATTGGTCTGCCGCCTGTGGTTCCGGCGCGCGGTCCACGGCCCCAGCCGTGTGAAGTGACATATCGGCTGTCAGGCCATCCTGTTTGCCGTTACCCCTTCCGGAAGTGTAACTCCGGACGGCAAACCTGCAGCGTCGGCCTGCGCGCATGGGAACAGAGCATGTCCTTCGAACGTATCATGGCTGAGGTGGTGGGACGGGCCATCACCGAGGAGCAGGAACTCTCTGGCCCCTGGAACGAGTACAAGAGGACAGGCGACAGAAAAGTCCTGCAGGAAGCTTGTGGCTATGGGCAGAAGATTCCTGACACCAGGCTTGGCGCCTACTACTACAGCCTCGTCTACCAGAAGCAGCATTACGACGTGTTGGCCGCGGTCATGGCGCTGCAAGGGGCGGCGCTGCCCCATCAGGGACGCTGCCTGATGGTGGACTTCGGTGCGGGTCCCGGGACCGCTGCCCTTGCCTGGGCAGCGCACGTAGCCGGGCGGACGGGGACAGCGCCTGCGTTGTCCTATGTTCACCTGGATCGGCTCCCCGAGATGGAGCCGCTGTGTGATGCGCTCCTCCAAGCCGACCCCAACACCGGATCTGGTTTCCGGGGGTGGAGCTACCGCGAGGTGCCCAAGGATGCCGCATGTCCTCGACAGTGGGTGGAGGACGCTGACCATGCAGTGTTCGTCTTCAGCTACGTGCTGTGCCAGGCAACTGTAGGGACGGTCGTCGTCGACGAGTTCGCGCGACTCATCACGGAGACCTGTAAGGCGCTCAATGGCAAACCTGCCTACCTACTGATGGTGGATGCTCCCCTCTCAAACTCATGCTGGCCTCCGCTCCTGGGCAGGCTCCGCCAGAAAGGGATGACGGCCACACCGACCCACCCGGCGCCAACCCTGCAATACAGGGCCGTCTACCTCAATCCTGATGGGACGGTCCGCGACTTCCGCGACAACGCGGGCCCTGCCATATATGATATGGTACAGCTCCAGTAGGTGCGCCATGCAGACCCAGGACCTGTTCGCAACCCAGATCGATGACTCCAGGCAGGAACCGCCCCAGGTTCCCGACCTGGTCTATGCCGGGGACTTCCTGACTGCCGACGAGGCAGCTCGTGTCGTGGCTCACATCGATACGGCAACGTGGATTACGGATCTACGTCGTCGGGTGCAGCACTACGGGTTCAGGTATGACTACAAGGCCAGGTCCGTCGACGAGAGCATGCGGGCAGCGCCGCTTCCGCCGTGGGCGGTGAGCATGGGGAACAGGCTGGTGAAGCGTGGGCTGTTCCCGGCCATCCCGGACCAGGTCATCGTCAATGAGTACCTGCCCGGGCAGGGTATTGCGGCCCACGTGGACTGTGTGCCGTGCTTCGGTGATGCCGTGGCATCGGTGTCGCTCCTGTCGCCCTGCGTGATGACGTTCACGTCGCTGGACGGCAAAGAGGTTGTGGACGTCGACCTGATGCCAGGCAGCGCCGTCCTGCTGGCTGGTAGGTCCCGCTACGACTGGAAGCACGGCATCACTGCGAGGATGTCCGACCGGGTGGATGGCGCCGTTCGCCCCAGAGCGCGACGCATCTCGGCGACGTTCAGGACCGTCATCCTTAAGCAGGACCGACCGACCCGGCGCAGCGTTACATCTTCCAAGTGGGCAGATATGGCTGCTGCCGTCTAAGCGGACGGGGCACGTAGACTTTCAGTCACTAGTAGCCGTGAGCCAAGCCTCGCCCGAGAAGGTCTACAAACCACCCTGTGCAGAAGTAGCCCCGGACTGGCTGGCCGATAACGGACTGTCCGCTGTGGAGAAGGCGCCTGCGTAGAGCGGACTTAGCTACCCAACGTCGCAGCTCAGCTTGGCTGCTTTGGCCACATCGTCGGAGAGCGAACGCTTATAATCTATTAGTCGTATAGGTCCCAAGCCATCAGGTATAGATACTGGTTTTCTAGGCCTTCGCGGCCTGTTGACGTCAGTCATCGCGGTTTTCATCTGCCCATTCATTCTTGTAATCCTGAAGAGTCCGGAGGTGGTAAATCCACGTCTCCATGATATTGTGCAAGGTAGCCATCCCGTCCTCCAAAACCGCAACGTTTATCAAGCCCAAGCCCGTGAGGTGCGGGTTGCCTTTAATGTCCTCTGGGTATCTGAATACCTGCCCAGTAGGATCGATCTGATCAAAATCTTTTATGATACTTGCCACCAAAGCGACTTGCTCAGGATCAGCGATCTTCGCGTTACTCTTGCTGAGCATGTCCTTGATCCGTCCTACGTATTCCATAATTCCGCGGTTCTTCTCCGGCTTGACGTCAATTCCGGTGAAGATGGTCAGCTCGGCCAAAAAGCATTTCAGATAGAGTTCGATCCCATGTCTATAGGCGAACGCTGCCGGGTATATAGCTACATCGACAGGGATCTTCATGGTCTTGGCGGCATCTACTATGGCTCTGGCTCCGTCGAAGAAACCCTGCCCGTAGTCACGCAGGTCATATGGACCGCCATTCTCCCCAACACAGGCGTTGAGACTGTAGTTCTCTCCACCTCGGAAAAGCGCATTTGGACTGAAATCATATTGGACTGGCTTACGTGCCAACGCAGGTCTCCTTGAACTCCGGTTGGCCAAGTTCTGTGCTGACCATCCCGGCGTAATGGCAGCCTGTTTCGGAGAGGGCAAAGCCTTGGTGACCATCGGAGCGTGGTTAAACCCTAATAGGGACCAAGAAGGCGTCCTCGAGGCATTTATGCCGACCGCAAACCGGGGCATACGCCCGGATCCGGGCTCCATCGCACCATTGCCGGCCAGAGGCTCACATCTTCCCACGCGTGAGTCTTGCCAACCTCAGACTCATCGCATGGGCGCTCACACCATAAGATCGGGCAAGCGTCGCTACTGCGGTCGCGTCCTCGGCATCGACGTAGAAAGCCATAGGATCGGCCTCGAGGAACGAACGAGGCATCAGGAGGCAAGCCGCAAAGTGGTTTGCCTCGATCTCCTCCGGGTCGATGCCTTGCGAGGATAGGTCGGACCTGAGGTTCACCTGAAAACTTGCGTCGTGGTGGACATCCGTTCCGGCGTGCAGCAGCGCGTGCCCGAGTTCGTGCGCCGCCGTGAAGCGCTGCCGCGTCTTGGCGTGCGCGCGGTTCACGCCGATCACCGTCGAGCCGTCCTTGCGCACCAGCACTCCGGAGGCATCCTTGCCGAGGTTGGGGTAGAGCAGCTGAATCCCCTGCGTGGCTATCAGTTCGGCTACGGGAACGGCAGGCCCGACGACGCCGGATCTCCTCAGCAGGTCATCGGCCGTCCTCTCGACTAGTGCAAAACGCGGCCGGGCAGGCTTCATGTCCCCTTCCGCCGCTGGGACGATCCGCCCGCTGCCAGGGACGCCACGAACAGCTCGACGCTGCGTGGCCTTCCCGACCCTACCGACCCGACCGGCGCCGCAACAGGCGGAAGCAGGTCTAGAGGCGAGACGTCGAGGGCGCGGGCCAGAGCATACACGTGGTGCAAGGCCACCGACTGGCGGCCGGTCTCGATGCTGGCGACCGAGCTGCGTGTCAGACCGGAGACAGCGGCGACCTGTTGCTGGCTCATCGCCAGCTTCGCGCGCCGGTCCCGGACACGGGCGGCCAAAGCCCCGTAGATGCCTTCGTCCAACCTGACCCCTCCGACAGCCTAGTCGGCGTACCGTCAACTCCGGTGAGTTGTCAACGCTATACACACTCGTCCACGGCCCCCAAGCCTTGACAGCGCCCAGTTCTCTGCGTGTCGGAGTGTGTATGACATGAACAAGTGCGTTTGCTTGACAGTATGTTGCTGCTCTGGACTGATGATCCGGCGACGTCGGCAGGGGCCGAGTCGCACCGCGGCCGCCGGGCTTTCCGGCATGGAAAGGAACGCGTGCATGACGAAGATCACGGCCTACCCGGTCGGCAACGGGGACACGTTGCGGCTCGACCTGCGCGACGGGCGCAAGGTGTTGGTCGACTACGCCGACATGAGAAACAAGGCCAACCGGACCGACAAGCGAATCGACTTGCCAGCGGCGCTTCGCGCGGACCTACGGCTAGCCGCAATACCGTTCAGTTAGGCGGTTTCCGGAGTGTCAAGCAGCCCCTATCAAGCCGTTTCCTCACCATCACCGGACGGCTAACGGCGCTAACTGAACCGTATTGCGGCTAGCCGGGCGCGATTACCACGACGTCACGGTGTTCACGCACCTGGACAAGGACCACAACGTTGGCGCCGGGGAGTTCTTCGAGTTCGACCATGCCCGCAAGTACCAGGGCGGCGATCGCATCAAGATGCCTACGATGTGGGTGCCTGCTAGCGCGCTGACGGACGTCGGCACCGAGGGATGCGCGCGCCTGATCCGCGAGGAAGCCAAGCACCGCATGCGGGAGGGATACGGGATACGGGTGTTCTCCCGCCCCGACGCCCTGAAGGGCTGGTTCGAGCGCGAGAAGCTGGACATGGCGTCCCGCATGAAGTTCATCACCAACGCAGGCGAACTCGTCCCCGGCTTCGGCAAGTTCGACGGCGGCGGCGTCGAGTTCTTCATCCACAGCCCGTTCGGCTTCCGCCGGAACGCGCAGGAGGTCGACGACCGCAACCTGAACAGCCTCGTGTTCCAGGCCACGTTCCGCGAAGGCCTAACCGACATCAGGGCGCTGTTCGCCGCGGACATGCCCTGGCAGGGCCTCGACGACATCGTGTCGATCACAAGGAACGCCGCGCACAGGAACGACGAGCGTCTGTTCTGGGACTTCGCCAAGCTGCCGCACCACAGCAGCTATCTCTCCTTGTCGGAGGACAAGGGCGTCGATCGGACCGTGCCGACCGACAACATCAAGTGGCTGTATGAAGAGGCCGGCCAGGACGGCGGGATCCTGCTCTCCTCCAGCTGGCCCATCCCGTCGAAGGGCACCGAGGAGGACAACAGTGTCCAACCGCCGCACAGGCAGGCGGCGAGCTACTACCGCAACATCGCAACGGGCCTGGGCGGGAGATACGAGGTGACGATGGAACGGCCGGCGAGCAATCCCCGCCCAACTGTCGTCGAGATCACCCCGCTGGGGGCGCGACTGGTATCGAACGCCCTCGCGCCGACCGCTGCCATCGCCGCCACGCCGATGCGCGCCGGCTGACGTGGCCGACCTCAGGCACCCTTATTTCGACGGCACCGGCCCGGCGGTTCCGCCGGGTTCGCTGGCAGGCTCGAATGCCCGGGCGCTGGCGGCATACGCTTCATTGGGGCTGGACGAGGACGTCTCCCTCGCTGAGTGCAGGCGGTCGGACGACGGCATGGAGTCGGTGCTCGTGCGCGTCCGCCTGTACCCGCCGCAGAGGCCGGCTGCCGACATAAGGCAGGAGGAAGAACTTGCCGTGCTGTTCACGGCCGAGGACAGGCATCCGGCGTTGCTGGCGGCCAGAGCCGACTTTCCCGAGACGCCCCACCAGAACATGATGCTTGAGGGCCTGCCCAAATATCCATGCGTCGACGACCGTCCTTGGGACGACGCCGCGCCGGGGTGGAGCCCTTACGCCTACCTCGAGCGGGTGAAGTGGTGGCTGAATGCCGCGGCAATGGGCGAGCTGAGCGGGACGGGCCAAGTGGTGGATCCCTTCTTCGTCGCGCCTGGCCCCGACTTGCTGGTGCCGGCGCGAGTCCTCGCGGACGTTAAAGGCGAGCTCGCCTTCGCGCTTGTACCGCCGGCGGGAAGCGGCGATCGGGACGTCCGTTGCCTGCACCTGGTCGAGAGCGGCGACATGCCGATCGGCCAAGGAGGGTTCAAGGCTATCATGCTCACCGCGCCAGTTTCCATGGCGAAGTCGGTGACGACGCCGCCGGGGAACGTGGAGGCTCTGCTGCGCGTCGCCCAGGCGGCCGGGCTGGATCTCCTGCGCAGCATCCAGACCTGGATAGCGCGGCTCCCCGCCGCTGATCTCTCCTGCCGCCCGGCGCTCCTGCTGAATTTCCCCGTCGCCGGGCCGGGATCGACCGAGGTTAGGCACGACTTGGTTGCGTTCGCGCTCAAGTGCGACCTCGGCCGTTTGGGCACGATGCTCGGGGTTCTCAGCCCCGATCCTGAAAGGGCATCGTCATGGGGAAAGCTCGTCGTCCGCGCTCCCGTCCAGCTGGACCTGCTGGCGGCGGAGCGCATGCTCTCGATGGCGGTGCAGCTGGAGTTTGATCTCGGCACCGCCAGGCCTTTGTCGGGAGTGCCCGACGGCAGCACCACGAAAGCGCTTCTCGTCGGCGCGGGCGCAATCGGCTCCCATGTCGCTCTCGCACTCACGCGGGAAGGACGTCACAGCTGGACCGTGGCGGACGGCGACTGGCTGCGCCCGCACAACCTGGCGCGCCACGTCCTTGGCCAATCCCAGGTCGGCCAATTCAAGGCGCGCGCCTTAGCAGTGATGCTTTCGGACCTGTCCCGCGCGCAAGCCACGCCGATCGTCTGCGACGTGCTCCGCCCGGCGGACCAGACCAAGGCGCTCGAGGAAGCCGCGGCCGGAGCCGACATCATCCTCGACGCATCGGCGTCAATCGCGGTGTCGCGCCGAATGTCGGATTGGGGCCATGCCAAGGCCAGGAGGGTATCGGCGTTCTTCAACCCTTCCGGCGACGCCGCGGTGCTGCTCGCGGAGGACGCTGCCCGGTCCATCCCACTCGACGCGCTGGAGGCGCAGTATTACCGGCTGGTTCTCCGCGACGACGCCCTGTCAGCCCATCTGGCACCCCCGCCGGAGGGCTTCCGCTACGCTGGCAGCTGCCGGGCGGTGTCAGCGCGCATACCCGAGAGCCGCGTTTCCGTCCTGTCCGGTCTGGCTGCCGCGGGCATCAGCGCCGCGCTTGCAGAAGAGCGGGCTACCCTGTGCACATGGTCCTTGCAGCCGGGCGGGGGTGTCACCGCGGCGCGGGTGGCGCCATCAGCATCGAAGCGAGAGACGCTCGCTGGCTGGACCGTCCTGCTCGATGACGATCTCGCTGCCGAGGTCCGGAGGCGCCGGGAAGAAGCGCTGCCCTCCGAGACCGGCGGCGTCCTGGTCGGCACCGTCGACATGCAGCGGCGCGTCATCGCCGCAGTCGATGCCTTGCACCCTCCCGCCGACAGCTCAGGCGACGCGACGACGTTCACCCGGGGAACCGGCGGCCTCCGCGACCGACTGGACGCCGTCGCCCGCCGCACCGGCGGGATGGTGAGATACATAGGCGAATGGCATACCCATCCCCGCGGCAGCGAGGCCATGCCGAGCGCGCTCGACATCGAGCAGTTGGTTGCCCTGCGCCGCGAGCTGCGCCGCGAGGGTCTGCCTGCTACGATGCTGATCTCAGGATCGGACGGCGAACGCTTCGTGGCGCTTTCCGATGCAAGCTGACGGCGCTCGCCCCGGCGAAGGGGACGACGGACCGGGCAGCGGGGGTTCGCCCAGGATTGGTATCGCCCTGTCAGGGGGCGGCTCCCGCGCAATGGCGTTCCACCTAGGGTGCCTGCGCGCCTTGGACGGCATCGGGCTGCTCGAAAAGGCTCGCGTGCTCTCGACCGTATCGGGCGGCAGCGTCATCGGGGCGATGTACGCCGTGCATGAAGGCGACTTTCCGTCGCTCGAGCGCCGGGTTAGGTCCGTGCTTCGCGTCGGCTTCGTGAAGCCTGCCATCCGGACAGCGTTCACGACGGCCGAGGGCTGGAAGGCGGTCGTGTGCTTCGGCCTGCTCCTTGCAGCGTGGCTCTGGCTACTCCCGTTTCGGGCGGGTGCCTTCCTTGCGCGCGCCTTGGGCGGCGATCGGCAAGGCGATGCGCCCGCCGCGCGGGAGAGATGGCTTCCTCGCCGGTTCTCCAGTCGGACGACGATCCTGCGCCGCGCGTTTGACGACGAGTTGTTCCACGGCAAGACACTGGGGAGCCTGCGCCGGGACGGGCCGCGGCTGGTCGCCGTCGCTGCTGAGCTGCGGACGGGCTCGGCTTTCTATTTCGGTCGTGCTGAAGCCGGGAGCTGGAGGTTCGGGAAGATGGACCCCGCCAAGGTCCCCGTGGCGCAGGCGGTGGCAGCATCGGCGGCCTACCCGCTGCTGCTCCCGGCCTTGGACGAGCACGTCGCCTTCAGGCGGCGCGATGGCTCGCTCGCGACCGAGAGGGTCACGCTCGCCGACGGCGGGGTGTACGACAATCTCGGGCTGTCGCCGCTGTGGCCCGGCAGGGATCGCGAGGTCAGCGTCTTTGTCGAGGACGTGGACACGATCATCGTCTGCCGCGCGGGCTACGGCTTGCGGATGGGGAACCCCCGCCTTTTCGCGCCGGCAAGGATGGCTGCCGCATTCGCGTGCGTTCACAACCGTGTGCAGAACTCGTCCATGACCCGGCTCTTCGAGCTGAAGGCCTCCGGGAGGCTGAAGGGGTTCGTCTTACCTTATATCGACCAGGATGACGAAAAGCTTACGTACGCTCCTTTAAACCTGGTCAGGCGAGCCGAGGTCGCAGGGTATCCCACAGACTTCTCCGCGATGCCTGAGGAGTGGATCGAGCGCCTTTCCAAACGAGGAGAACAGCTGACGCTGGCCTTGCTTCGCGAACACGCACCGGAGTTGCTCGATGCCCACGTCTTTCCGGCAGAACCAAAAATTTCGTAACGCGGCAGGAGCAGCTCAATGTCCGCTTCGGAGCACCTAGCGGAGGGCGCGGAACGACCGAGATGGGCGCACAGCGGACGGCCCTGCCCCAAGCCGGCACCCGGAGCTTTGGCTCCTTGTTCGATGCTGGTAGCTGTGCCCCAGGGCGCGCAGTGTTCTACTCCTCGTCGCCGTCCAGCCTCAACCCGGCCAGCGCCCGCCCGATGGCGGCTAGGTCCACGGGCGCGAGCGCACGCGGGGTGCCCGGCTGCTCGTGCCGCCGCGGCGTTTGCGAGCTGTCCAGGGTCAGGATGCGCGGGAAGGCTACCCGCGCCAGCACCCGTTCGCCAGGCGCCCACACCCACCCCTCGCCGCGTGCCAACCGCGGCAAGGCGCCCAGGATGCGCCGTCCTTCGGCGCGGTCGGCCTGGCCCTCGATCCAGCGGCCGACGGCGGCCCGGTCCTGGCTGGAGGTGAGCTTCATGGACACGAGCACGTCGGCCTGGCTCAGCACGTCCTTGTGCAGCACCGCCGGGCGCTGGGTAATGAGCCACGGCACAAAGCCGCGCACGCGCCCGCGGCGCACGATCTCCTCCACCCGCCCGAGCAGGTCCAGGCCGTCCGGCTGGGTGCGCTGCGGCGCCCACAGGTCCGCCTCGTCCAGCACCAGGTGCAGCGGCTCGGTGTTGGCCGCATACAGCGCCTCGGTGAAGGCCGTCATGAAGGCACGCCGGGCCGCGGCGCTGCCGAAGTCGGACACGTCCACGACGCAGGCCATGGCATGTGCCCCGACCAGGCGGCCAAGGGAGGCACCCATGCCGGGGTCGAGCGGCACGTCGGCGTGCAGGCCGCCGAACACGGCCACGGGAAAGGGCGGGGCCGCGCCGTCGGCGCCCTTGCCCAGCCCCCACCACACCCCGAGCGGGTCCACGACGCAGACCCGGCCGCCGCCCGCCATCACCCGCTCGATCAGGCCCTTGGCCGCGTAGGTCTTGCCCGACCCGGACGTGCCCACGATGGCCAGGCGCTCGTCCAGGGCGGACGGGGGCAGCACACCCGCGATCCGACCCGCGGCCACCCCGTCCCTACCCGCAGGCCCGCCCGGCGCCGGCGCTGCGGCGCCCGCGCGCCGGGCGGCCAGCAGCCGGCTGATCGTGGCAGGATTTACGCGGTAACATTTGGCCATGGCGGCGGCGGTGCGCTGTCCCGACAAGACCCTCTCGACGACGTTCGCCTGCTGGGAGGGCGACAGCTTGGGCGGGCGCCCCCCGGCGCCTCGCCGAACGCTGCCGGCTTCCTGGCTGACGCCCTGACCGCATCCGGCGCCCATCCTGGCGAGGTAAGGGCGTGCCGGGGCGTTCAGAGCCTCGGCCAGGCTCCGCAGCCCGATGCCGGCCGCCGCGAGCTGCTGGACGTGCTGCACCACCTTGGGCAGGCTGTCGCCGAGGCTGTCCAGGTGCGGGATGACGACAACGTCGCCGGCCTGCAAGCGCGCGAGCAGACCATGCAGTTCGGGTTGCGTGTCGCCCTGCTTCGCGCCGGGCCGCTCTTCCACGACCTGCTCGCATCCCGCCTCGGCCAGGGCACGTCGTTGTGCAGCGGCGTGGGCCTCGTCGCCGGAGGGATCCCGAAGGTAGCCGATCAGCACGGGGCTGTGCCGCACGGGGAAGGCGAGGTTACCCACAAACCGCTGCGGTGGCCGGGTGAGCGGAAGGTGATGCCAGGTTCGTCGAACGTAGCTGCGACGGCTGCTCCGCGGTCCGCGACCATGCCGGCCGGGACGCGGGCCGCGTTGCAAATCATAACCTTGCGAAACATGGGCAATATCTGGCCTAACCTATTGTATGCGAGCTAGCTTTGCAGTTGCGAAATCGAAGCGCAAGACGCAGGGTTCCGCAATACTGCGCTGCTGGTCCGTCCGCCACCAGCGCAAGCGCCGGCTCACCTCGCCCCCGCAGTGCCCGTCAAGAGGCCAAACGGTCGTTTGGCCTCTTGCTACAAGGGACAAAGTGGCGCGAAACTGGGCACGCCATGCAGCCCGTCGTCGCCTACTACAGAGTGTCCACCGAACGGCAGGGACGGTCCGGGCTAGGACTGGATGCCCAACGGGAGCGCTGCGCCGTTTTTGCCGCCGGAAACGGCATGGAAGTCGCGGATACTTTCACCGAGGTTGAGACAGGGAAGGGGTCGGACGCCCTCGACCGCCGGCCCCAGCTCGCAGCGGCGCTGGCCGCTGCCCGCCGCCTGCGCTGCTCCGTGCTGGTCGCCAAGCTCGACCGGCTGTCGCGCGACGTTCACTTCATCGCGGGGCTGATGGCCAGCCGCGTGCCCTTCCTGGTGGCCGAGCTCGGGGCCGACGTGGACCCGTTCATGCTGCACATCTACGCGGCTCTGGCAGAGAAGGAGCGGCGGATGATCTCCGAGCGCACCCGCGCCGCGCTGGCCGCGCGCAAACGGCAGGGTGCCCGGCTCGGTAACCCGGCCAACCTGGCCGCGGCCGGGGCACTCGGCGCGGCGCGCACCGCCGAGGGCGCCTGCCGCTTCGCTGAGAACGTGGTTCCGGTGATCCGCGAGATCAGGGCCAGCGGCGTGACCAGCCTGCGCGGCATTGCCAAGGTGCTGAACACCCGCGGCGTGCGGACCGCCCGCGGCGGACGGTGGGCCGCAACCCAGGTCGGCGCCGTGCTGGCGCGCAGTGAGAGGTAGGTTGGGCGTGGTCACCAAGCTATTCGCGCTCCTTTGCTGCCGGACTTCCAAGGCTCGCGAGAACTTGCCACAGGCGCCAGATGAGCCATATAATCGGGTTCATCTGACCTAGGAGCTAGGATGTACCCCGTCGCTGTTGCAAAGGTTGCCGAAGCGCTCGGTGGTGAGCGCATGCTGGGTGGTCGCGTGCAGGACATGGCCGAGTTGGCCTCAGCGGTCGCGCGAGGGCTGCCGCGTGACGTGGTTCGGGAGTTGGCCGCAAGCGCGGCCCACAGTACCGGCGGTGCCCGTGGCCATGTCGCATCGCTGGTGACATCACCGGCTTCTCTGAAGCGGGGATTGCGGCTTTCGCCGGCGGCAAGTGAACGGGCGGAGCGTCTGGCCCGCGTGACTGCGCTCGCCCGGCAGGCGCTTGGTGATGACGATGAGGCCAGGACCTGGCTGACGGAGACACATCCGATGCTTGGCCGCCCGCCGATCGACCTTGCAGCAACGGATCTTGGTGCCCGCCAAGTTGAACGCCTGCTGCACGACATCGAGTATTCGCTGCCGGCGTGAGACCGGCTGCAGTCGGGCCATGCTGCTATACAGATTGGGGACCAGCGCCCATCCAGTATGGGACGGTGCGGGCGCCGCGCTGTTTGGCGGGCGCTGGAACCCACCGGGCGTTGCTGTGATCTATGCCGCCGGGAGCCTGGCACTGGCCATGCTGGAGCGGCTGGTGCAACGCCGCAACTTGGGGAACACATTGCTGGTCAGGGCCGACGTGCCCGATGACGTGGCGTGGGAGGACCTGATGTCAGCGCCTCCAACGGGGTGGCAGGCCCTGGCCAGTCCTGAAGCTGCGGCGGCTGGCGGCGCGTGGGCCGCTGCCGGCCGGACGGCTCTCCTGCGGGTGCCGTCGTCACTTGTTCCAAGCGAGCCGAACTGGCTGGTGAACGTCAGGCATCCGGATGCGGCAAGGATCGAGGTTGGGCCGGCAGAGCCGCTCATGTGGGAT
>JAABUU010004632.1_pt1 | contig 16019 bp, 18 predicted proteins | sample 5559301 | NCBI WGS metagenome assembly JAABUU01 (sample SAMN10711884, study PRJNA513360) | rock metagenome | isolation source: Antarctica rocks | place: Antarctica: Victoria Land, Richard Nunatak white | reverse complement strand
ATCGAGGCGCAGGCCGGCCTGCTGCGGGCGCAGATACGCACGACTACCCCAGAAACCTCCGCGTTCGCCGACAGCGATTAGCTGTCCACGATTTGTGAATACTCAGCCCGCGGCTTCAGTACTCGGGCGGCGCGATGAGGCCGCGCTGCACGGCCTTGCCGATCGCGTCGCTGCGCGAGCCGGCGCCCAGCTTCGCCAAGACATTGCTGACGTGCGTCTCCGCCGTGCGCGGCCTGACATGTAATGCCTGCGCGATGTCCCTGTTGCCTTTGCCTTGGGCTACTAACACCAAGACCTCTCGCTCCCGATCGGTGAGCTCGTCCGTCGCGGCGACACCGGCCCGGCGCGTCTTGGCCGCGAGCTGCGCCGCGATCTCCGCGCTCAGGACCTGCTCCCCGCGCTGCACGGCGTGGACGGCGGCGATCAACTCGTTCCCGGACGCGCTCTTGAGCAGGTAGCCCTGCACACCGATGGCGAACAGCGCGCGCACGTACTGCTCGTAGTGGTAGGCCGTCAGCATGATCACATTGATCTCGGGCAGGTCCTGGCGCAGCGTCCGCGCCACGTCGACGCCGCCCAGGCCCTGCAGGCGGATGTCCAGCAGCGTCACGTCGGGGCGCAGACGCCGGGCCAGCGCGAGGGCCTCGTCGCCGCTGGCCGTCTCCCCCACCACCGCGATGTCGGGGTCCGCGCCGAGCAGCGCGCGCGTACCCTGGCGCAGCAGCGCGTGGTCGTCGACTAATAAGACGCGAATCATGCTCATACCATTGCCTCCGCGCGGTCTGCTGTTAGGGGCAACTCCACCTGCACGACCGTCCCCCGATCCGGGTCCGACGAGACGGTGACCTGACCGCCGGCCTGCCGCGCACGCGCGCGCAGCCCGGCCAGCCCCAGGTGGCCCTCCGCCGCCAACGGCGCCCAGTTGTCCGGCACGGCGAAGCCCACCCCGTCGTCGGCCACGCGCAGCCGCACCGTGTCCCCGTAGCAAACAAGGCTCATCCAGATAGTGCGTGGACGCGCGTGCCGCAGGCAATTGGTGATGGCCTCCTGGGCCGCGCGGTATAGCACGACCGCGGCCTCGGGCGCGAGCATCTCGTCGGACAGCGCGGCGTCCGTCTCGAGCCGGATGGGCACATCGCCGCGCTCGCTCTGCTCGATGGCCAGCATATCGAGGGCGGCGGCCAGCCCCAGGTCGTCCAGCGCGGCCGGCCGCATCGCCGTGCAGACGGCGCGCAGCTGATCGACGACGGTCTGGCCGAGCGCGACGTACGGGCGCAGCGCCGGGTCGCGGTCGGCCACGACGGCGAGTCGGCGCTGCAGGTGCAGCGCCGTCTGCAGCGGCTCGTCATGGATGTCGGCCGCGAGGCTGGTACGCTCCTCCTCACGGGCGCCCTGCAGGCGCTCGTTGAGCGTGTCGAGGGTGGCCCGCTGCGCCTCGAGCGCGCGCACCTTGGCACGGAGGTCGTCCACGAGCTGCGCGTTACGCACGATCGCGGCGAGGTGGCCGCTGAGCGTCGCCAGCAGGGCGCGGTCCTCGTCCCGGAACGGCTCGCCATTAGACTTGGGGCCTAGGCAGAGGTGGCCGGCCACCGCATCGTGTGTGTGTAGAGGGACGAATAGGATGGTGAGATAGCCGTAGAGCAGGGACACGGCGCGTGGGGCGCCCCGGACGTCTTCGGCGGCCGACGCGAGGTCGGGCAGCATAGCTGGATCATAACCCTCCGTGACCCCACGGGCGCTCAGAACGCCCGCGTCGCGGACGAGGAGCACGGCGAAGTCGAGGTTCATCATCCGCCGTAGCGTGTCGGGGAGCGACGCGCCCAGCGCGTCCAGGTCGCCCACCAGCGAGATGTCCTGGCTCAACCCCTGCAAAGAGGCGCGATAGTCGTACGAGTCCTTGAAGATATGGTGATCGAGGTAGCGCCACAGCCGGCTGTAGAGAGGGCCAAAGCAGGCGCCGCCGAGGAGCACGAACAGCAGCGCGAGGGCAAACGTGCGCCGCGGCTCGGGGAACGCGCCCAGGGGCAACCAACGGCGGACGGACACGGCGCAAACGCATAAGGCGAACAACGCGGTCAAGAGCAGCCCGTGCACGAGCCAGCGCTGGAAGAGACGCGCGTCGAAGAGATGATAGCGCAGGATGGCGTAGGCGAAGCTGGCCGGGAGCAGCGCGAGGGCAAAAATGGCGTGCTCTGGTGTGACGAGGGCAGGCCGGCCAAGTATTAGGGGCACAAAGTAGAGTGCTACAAGCGGGAGGATCGAGGCAATCGTGCCCACGCTGATGATCGTCAGCTTACCCTGCGCGCCGGGCTCACGCGCCGTGACGAACGCACGAACCACCAGTCCGGCGCCTGCGAGCAAGTACGCCAGCACGACCAGTGCGCCTATAAGGCGCGTAGGCGGGTAGAGATACGGCCATTCAAGCGCGGCAAGGTTACATCCTAGAGAGAGCAGGGCGGGGACACTCGTCGATACGCGGAGTCGGGATGAGCCGTACGTTTGAGGGAATAGTAGGAAAAAGCGGACAAAATAGATGCTTAGGGCAGCGACCGCGATCGGCTCGCCAACAATGGCGATCAGTTCTTCGCCGTCCACTGCCGGGGCAAAGGCGAAGGTGAAGGCGGCGGCGGCGAAAAGGGCGTAGGCCGTGCGACCGACAGCGCGTTGCGGCGCGCGCAGGACCACGAGCGTCCCGAGGAGTAGGAACCAGGGACTGAGCAGAAGCAGGGGCCACGTCGAGCCTCGTTGGATAGTACGCGCATCAAAGGCCATCGGTTCACCTGTTTGGAGGCGCACGACCACGCGCGTGCCGGTCCACAGTGTTCCGGCGTGCGGCGGGGGGGTACGACCATCGAGAGTAAGAACAGTGGCCCCCGGGCGCACCCCTCCCGCCCATAAGGTACCGCCGGGTAAGACCCAGGCAACGCGTACGCCCCTTGGCGCCGGCGTGGTCAGCCCCAGGGAGAACCGTGGGGAAGAGAGGAGGCTCAGGATGCTGAGCGCCAACACGCCTACGTAGATCAGGGTGACGACGCCCACGATTGCACCCCGCTCACCTGGGCGCCACGTCAAGAACGGCGCTATGCGGCGTCGCGCTAGCGATGCTGTTGCCATCCACACCCCTCCCATCGCGCTTTTCCGCGACTCATGGCTCATCCAGTAGCGCCGCCAGTACGGTTTGTTCATCGTAGTCGATCGCCAATTGGGGGACAAGATCCAGTGCACGGCGTCGATAGGTCTCGGCGATGATCCATGTAAAATATCTCGCCCCGCTTTTCCAGAGAGAATCCCGCGCCTCGGCGGCGTCGCCATGCGGATCGACATCGAGGTCGAGCAGCGCCGCGTAGGTGAGTGGCAGCGCCGGCCGCTCCAGCGCGATGTCCGTTTTGCCCAGCGCATCCGGGCGGATCGCGGCGATGTCGTTCGTCAACTGCGCCGCCATCCCCACGTTCCAGCCGAAGCGTCCATAAAGCTCTTGCAGCGGCGCGTCCGCTCCCGCGCATAGGGCGCCGAGGCGGCAGATCGCCGCGACAAGGGACGCCGACTTCTCCCCTGCGACGGTGAGAGATCCATTCAAGCTGACGCACCGCTCCGGCGTCGGGGTGAGATCGGCGTGTTGCCCGGCGCAGGCGCGCAGGCCAGCCTTGAGGAGGAGTCGTACCGCCGCCACGCCTGCTTCCGTGTCCAGCAAGGCTTGCTGCGCCAGCAGGAGCAAGCCCGTCGAAACGTTCAAGGTGCGAGCGGGCCCCAGGGTGGCGCGCAGTTGCGTGTCCTCGCAATCCTCCTCGTCGTCGAGCACGTCCAGGGCCACCATGAAGATCTCGGCGGCGGCGGCGGCTGGGAGCGCCCGCTCCCAGTCTCCTCCCGCGGCGGCGCAGCACGTCCACACGAGACGCGACCAGCGCAGGTTGGGATCGTCCGAGAGGATATTGCCGGGTAGAGCCAGCGTCATATGCAGCGCCTCTCGATACGCCGGCGTCACGGCGGCTACGTCTAAAAGACCCTGCACATGCGCGATCGCGGCCATCTGTATCCTGGAGTCGCCAATATATGAAGTAGTAACCATCACAACCAAAGTTTACCCGTCTTTATTCCATCGAACGCCGTAGCGCCGCTCTCGGACAAGCGTGCGCCAAAAGCTTGTAGGGCTGCGTACTCGTGCCGCCCCAAGCTGGCGACCTCGCTACGCTCGCGCAACCAACTCCCGTCCTGCAGGCGAGATAGGCCGCCCGCGAGGAGATCTTGCACGATCTCGGCTATGGCTAAAACATCCACCCGCGGTTCCGCCGCCAACTCGCCATACGTTCCGATGTTTGTCCCAATGTCTGTCATGGGGTCCTGCTTTCGGCGCCGCGTCGCGCCCGTTAGCGAGAGTGCGCGGGAGGTTCGCGCACGATCTAGGGGATCGCACTCAGTATAGAGGCTCATCGGTATACCGCGCATCCGTAAAAATACGTAGGCCATCTACGTAGAAATACGGATGCGGACGCCTTTGCGAGGCCCTATCATGGAAATCACGGAGGACGACGCGAGTCGACGGCGACGTCATCCGGCGGAAACGGGGTGGCCACCCTACACAAAGCGCGTTATTGGTGCTCAACTGCTACTGGATCTCTATTATGTAGCTCATGGAGGAAGATATTAACCATGTCTCGCACTACATTCAGGTTGACAGTGATTGGCATGACGCTGGGCGTTAGTTCCCTAGCAGCCGCGCCACTATCCTTTGGCGTTGTCCATGGAGCAACTGCTACGCACCACCCGGCGATGGCAAGGTTGGGTCAACAAGGTAGCTATGTGGTCGTCGGCAAAGCTATAAGCGCTAACGTCGTGCGAGCTGTTGTCGCGCTGGTCAGGTGCCAAGCGGCTAACGGGAAGTACTCCCCGGCTTGCGCGGCGGTGGACCAAGCTGACGCGCAAGCCGAATCCGCGTTGCTGCAGCAAGGGAACGCCGTGCTCGCTGCTACGGAACCGGCAGCGAGCGATGCTGTGTATGGTGCGGTCCCTGTGATCGTGTTCCCTGGACAAACAACGTCAGCCGTGATCACGGAGTTGCCGGTCTCGCTCATAGGGAATGCCGTGAATACGTTGCAATCGGTAGATGGATCTGCGTTGTCACCGAATCGTGGCAGACCTGCAGGTTCGGGCATCCATCCACATGTTTTGTCGCACGATAGTGGACAACTACCGACTACATGGCAAGGTTGCGATGCGACATGGTGCTATGGGCACGTTAGAATTCAATCTCGGCCGATTCCCACCCAGGGCTGGTCGCTTATTTTCAGCTTCGATGTGAAGTTTTCACGAGGTTGCACAAATGCCCCTGGACAGACCTTATGGGGATCTGGCTGGTCTGTCAGTGATACTGCAGCTCAAGGGTCATGGAGCAACCTTGGTTATAGGAATAACCCGAACGCCTCGCATAATGCAGAGCACCCATGGGCATATGGCAATGTCGCCTTTAGCTTCCCTGGGAATCCCAATCCGTTCTCCGAGTATGCGGAGATTGATGTCTCCATGGACTGTGCGGGCACCACATGGAATTGGAACGGATGGGCTACTCCGTAGACACTACCCTCACCTCGTCAAGCATCATGTCCATGTGAAACCTCTGCTTCGGCGGTGTAGCTACTTTATAACAGGAGCTACACCGCCGACGTGGTATGGTAGAGAAAAAGGAACCGCAATCGCGCACTGGAAGCGCGAAACGGTACTGATAAGGTAAAGAACACGCGGTTCAACAAGTTCCACTTATGAGTCTCTACGGTTGGCATGTGACAAATTCTGTTGATCGGACAATGGTAATGCGTCGTCTAATACTCGTTGCTCTTGCTGGCGTTTTTCTTGTGATCGTCGGTATTCTACTCGCGGTCGCTCCCACGACTGGGGCTGCCTACTCCGTTCAGCAACTCGACCGGGAGGTACGTCTCCACCCACATGCTTGGATCGGTCGTACAGTCTCTGTGCACGCGGTTGTCCTGACATACGGATGGGGAAGTGGGCATGGAATCATCGCTGGGCAGCAAACGCTACTCATCGACCCTCCATTGTCAAGTGATTTCTTCACGACTGTCTACGGTTCGCGGTTGGTGCAACTCAACGGTCCGGGGGTGGCGTCCTCGGTTCTCATCACCGGATCGAAGCCCCAGCCATCCAATGGCAAGCGCATCCTCATTGCACTTGCACATTTCCCCGCTATCAAGCACATATTCGGGACGAGTCTCGAAATCGCTCCTGATATCTACCGTATTCAGATTGTCAGGACTGGTCCTTGCCCCACGCCGTTCAGCAGGTTCTGTCCGACTGGAATAGCTATGTAGCGCTAGCGAGGCGCCACCTCAGACCGGCGAGGAAGTCTCGCGCTTGTCTTCGGAGCACTCACGGTTGGTAGCGACTATAGCTGGGGTACGGTCAAGACTGTCGCTCAAGCTATTGACGAGGTATCACAACGGATTGTTCTCGCTAGTGATGACGGCACATTGCGTCTCGAAGATCTGCATACCGGCAAGACGCTCAGTACTTACCAGGTAGGTGCGACTATGGACTACACACATAACAATTTACGTATTTATGCACGGAGCCGACTGCCACAGCCAAGAACAAAGACGCCACGGCTCTGTAGAACTTATGGAAAGGATATGCGTCTATGGCACTCGTACGACCCGCCCTCGCCGGCGTTCTCCTCGCGGGATTGCCGCTCCTGCCGGCGCGCGCGCAGACACCGCCGACCGTGACGCTCACGGTCACGCTGACGCTGACGCTCACCACCCCGGTCTCGTCAACCGACACCTTCTCAGCCTTCATCGGCGCGTCGGATACGCCCACGGAGGTGGCGCTGTGCGGGACCGGGCGGGGCGCGGGGCTGATGCGGATGCGCATCGCCTATTGTACCGCCGGTCTGTCTATCACCCAGCGCACACCCATCGCGGCGAGTGGGACCGTGCCTTATCGCTTTGTCCGCTTCACCGGACCGTTCGGACCAGGACAGCGTGGGACCACGTTCGCCCGCGGCGCTGTCACGCTGGTCCGGGACGCCACGATCAGCGCCACCTATCCGCGCACGGTGGGGACGGTCCCTGTGACCTTCCGGTTGCGACTCCACGGCACGGTCCCGGCGCGGGCGTCCTTCGGGGTCGCGTACCCACGCGGTGGGGCGTCGCCCGAGGCTGTGCCCCTTTGCACGAGCGCGGCCCCGTTCATCGCGGGGGCGCCGGGCGGCTACCAGCGCCCGTGCGCGGCCACTGGCCTCTATACCACGACCGTCCGCGTGCCGATCGGCGGCCACCATCGGGTGGGCCTTCTATCGCGTCAGGACGACGCCCCAGGGCCATTTAGTTTTCCCCCTCACCCCCAACCCCTCTCCCTCAAGGGGCGAGGGGAGACGCGCGGCGCCCGCGCGGCAGCCCCCCTCTCCCGCGTCAGGGAGAGGGGTTGGGGGTGAGGGCCGCGTGGTCGCCACGAGAACTAAATGGCCCTGCGACGCCCGGACGCATCGTGCAATCGCGCGAGATCTTCGCCCCCGGTGACCGGCGCGTGAATCAGGCGACGGTTATCGATGCCTACTATACCTTCAGCAGCTAGCACACCGCCCATCGCTCAACCGACAGGGGTGCGGATAGCGTCCCTGTGTGGGTTCCTCCACAGGCGCGCTGGCGAATGCCGTCACCCTTGCACGTCAGCCTGACGGGGCGATAATCAGGCGATCGATAGTCGCGGCGACGGGGAACGCCCGCTCCCATCTCCCGGCAGCCGCCGCGCAAACACGTCCATGCCAGGCGCGCCCAGCATATGCCGGGCGTGTCGGAGAGGATATTGCCGGGCAGGGCCAGCGCCAGACGCAGGACCGCGCGATACTCCGGCGTGACGTCCGCCGCCAGGAGTTCCCGCGTGCATAGGGCGATGGTCGCGCGGACCAGGACATCGTCGCTAGATGCGCCGGCGTCTGCGATCATCGCCAAAATCCCGACTGCACCCCGTCGAGCGTCGCGCCGCCACCGGACAAGCGCGCCCCCAATGCCTGCAAGGCCGCGTACGCGTGCCGGCCCAGCAGGGCGGCGTTGCTGCGCGCGTGCAGCCACTCCATATCCTGCACGCGGAATAAGCCATGCGCGAAGAGGTCGTAGACGATCTATGCCATGGCCACAACGTTCACCTGCGGGTCCTCCGCCGCCTCGCCATACGTTCCGATGCCTATCATGTGGTCCTACTTTCTCGGCGCCGCGTCGCGCCCGTTAGCGAGAGTGCGCGGGAGGTTCGCGCACGATCCAGGGGATCGCACTCAGTATAGAGGCTCATCGCTATACCGCGCATCCGTGAAAATACGTAGGCCATCTACGTAGAAATACGGATGCGGACGCCTTTGCGAGGCCTTATTATAGAAATCACGGAGGACGACGCGAGTCGACAGCGAAGTCATCCGGCAGAAACGGGGTGGCCACCCTACACGGAGCATTCCAGCACTGTCTACTGCGGGGGCAGGCTAAATCGGCGAAAACCAGGCACCCACCATGGCTGCTGAGAAACAGCAGGCCAACAGCTAAAGACGCGCACCAAGGAGGATGTAGGTGAATATCACGGTGAAGAACAAGAAACGGTTGACTCGGTTGACTATGGCCGGGATCGTCACGGGGTTATCTTTACTGACCTTCTCAGCAGGTTCAATGGCACATCCTCGCGCGGCGAGTGCAGCTTCTGGTGGTCTAAGCTCTCAGGATCAAGCGACTGTTCAACAGCTATGGCCGCGCAATGCACCTCTCGTTGAAGTGAATGGGGGTGAGGTCAAATCCGTTGCATTCAGCAACGCTGCGGCTGTTGCCTCGTTACTAGCTAACCACTCGATTAGCTCGGCTTTGCGCCAAGTGGCCGAAGCGATTCCAGTCGGCGAACGGGTTTCGGTAAGTTCCGCTCCGGCTGCTGCGCCTAATAATGCGGCGGCCTTGCTAGGGAGTATGAGCGCATCGGGTATTTCGCCGAATTCCAGTTCGGCCACCGCCCAGCGCCCTGCTGCTACCGGTGGTAATTGGTATACTGCTACCGGCAGTTGCAACGCCTATACCAATGGTGGGGGTGACTCTTTTAACGAGCATGTCACTCAGTTGTTCTACGGTGACGGGCATAATGTTACCAACGTTCAGCCAGCACAAGAAACGCACTAGATATACGTCCCTGGTTGGAGCTTTGCGAACGGCTCATACTCGTGGTCGTCCGTTCCGTGGCAGTTCGTCAACTCGACGAATAAGATGGACTGGAACTTTACCACGTTTTTGTGGTGGCTCAACGCGAATTGGACGGTGCAGATCAATTTCACTCTGCTACCCGCTGGTGGCGTTGAGCATTCATTCGTGGGCTGCCCTGGGAGCTAGGAATGGCGGTAGTCCCGTTTTAATCACCACCTGATTAGGAGGCGGCGCACGGACAGCTAAAAAGCGTTCGCGTGCCGCTTTCCTATATGCCCGTATGCCCGATGATCTTTCCTGATAATGATATTACTATTAGGTACGGGTAGGTGTAGCAATGGGACGGCTATGGCAAAACTCTTTTGAGACTTTTATCATCGTTGGGGCATGTCATGAAACATATCGCCATCATTTTGGTCGGGCTCTTGCTCGTCGCGGCGCTTGCTAGCGCTGCCTGGGGCAGTTTCTTTCCCTCCGCACGAGTGTATTCGGTTGCGGAGATACAAATGGGCTTGCAGCAGGATCCCCAGGCATGGGTAGGTCGTACGATTCTTGTACATAGTTGGAGTATAAGTGGGGGGTCGACAGGTTGTCCAACACCCCAGGGAGGCCCACTGCCATCGGCCTCTTGTCGGGTGACGTGGATCGATTTAAGTCCCAGTTATCCCAACAATGGACTACCAACATTTAGTGTCCTTCTCTCTCACAACGAACAGAGCCTAACTCGGCCCGATCTGCTCACAGAGTTGGGTACGTCTTTGCACACGTTGCCAGTTGTTGGCCCAACGGTGTTCCGATGGAGCGGTGGGCAAACGTTGCGTGTCCATCTGACGACAACGCCGGTGACGTGTACTATCAGGCCATCGTGTCCAGTTGGGACGCTTGTACAGTAGATGCTCTCCGGTGTTCTATTCTTCTCGTAAGTAGGCACGGCGCTACGGTTACGCTTGCAATCAGCAACTACGAGCCGACGGATCTTCCGCAGAGTGAGCGCATCGCGTTTAACCGGCGCATAATGCCTGGGCATTGGACTTTCACTTGGGCAGTCGGAAGTCTCGCCATGATCTGATCGCGCACGCTGATAGCAACAATCACGACGTCTGGCTGAACGATGTCTTTGGCGCGTTAACGGTCACGACGGGTTAGATCCCCAACAGCTAGGACCGAAGTTGGGCTGGTGCGAGCTCGTCAGCAAACGCTGAACGTTGCAGTACCAGCCCGACCTCATACCGCTAATCGCTAAGAAAAGTAGGGATAATGAGATGAACACAAGTGATCACACCGTCTATTTATTCGACCTCGTTAACACCCTAGGGTTGATATTGGGGGGGGTGTTTTCATTCTCCTGTCGTTCAAGGTACCAAATAGACAGTTGTTCGTAATCGTAGCCATAGCCTTGTGGTTTGCGGCAGCTGTCTCCATTTATATGGCCGTAACGTCTAAGCGTAGCTAATAATGACGCTACCATAGTGCGCCAGGGAGGACCTAAAATCCTAATACGAGCAAACATGGTGCAATTGAGTCAAGTTTATGTGTCATGTCTCGTCGGTCTAAGGCGGTCTCGCTAGACATATATACTGCGTATTAGTTGGGCTGTGGCGAATTCCACAGATCAGACAAACATCCCAGCGATAGTAGTGATGTTGTGGGATGGCGATGAAGAAAGGAGCGTCAGCTAATGTGTCAAACAGCCGCCCAAGCAGCTCTGCTTGCACTTTCACTCTCTGCTTTGTGTGCAACCATGATGGGTTCCATAGCTATTTATACAGTAATAGCCGCCTTACGAAACTCGAAGATTACGCAACGCCTGGTTCCACGCTTCGGGCAAAACATCTCGGCCGGCCCCCGTATAGGCGACGCCACGCTGACGATGGGCGCTAAATACGCCCCTTCCCGCCGTCAGGATGACAGATCGGTGCAGAGGATTACCTTGCCTAACAGTTGGATCGCGTAGGATCACGTAGGCACAGTGCCTACAAGCTGCACGGACACAGAACACGGGCGCCTCTTTCATCGTGATTGAGTTGTCTACAAGGAATGATGGTACCAATGGATTGGACAGAGCAATTCTCGCGACCGTGCCCCGAGTGCGGGGGGCGACGGGAGCGCGCGGACGTTTCCGGCTACATGTGGCTGCGCCCGGCAAACGCGCGTTTCTCCTTCTCCGGCAATGACAAGGTCCACGCGCTGGTCTGCGCGACCTGTGGGTATACGACGTTCTACACGGACACACCGGGGACGTTTGCGCGCGACGATGACAGGTAACGAAAGGCAAGGCAAAGGCGTGCCCGCCGCCTACATTGCCCGCATGGGTTGGGCGGAAGCTGCCCTATGCGCAATTGTTCGTCGGGCAGAGGCGCCGGAAACCGTGCTCCGTTGGGGCGTAGGCAGAGATGTCTACAGCATCCAGGCGCACGGCTTGGGCCTCAACGACGTCCTGCGCGTGGCCTCGTCGCTTCACCGTCTGTAACAGAGAGTGGGCCGCCCCCTGAGCGTAGGAGAGTCTGTCATCAAACGGATGGAGGAGGTTCGCGAATGCCAGCGATATCATCAACCTGGATAACGTTCTTGGCGCTGTTCTTTGTGCTTTTAATGAGCGGTGTCGATGTGATCAGGCACTGGAATCAGCAGCGGGGGGGAATAAAACTGGACCGCTTCTGGAGCGACTATCTATTGATAATCGTTAGCCTCTACGTCATGGGTAGTATTGCGCTCACGGGCCGCTAGCGGTCGGAGATACTCGTGGGCAAGCTCGGCGCCCTTGGCCTCGCGCTCACCTTTCTCGTACTTATTGCCTCGTCCTCACCGCTTATATGATCGGCTTCGTCTTGCTGGCCGGGCTCCTCTTCCGACGATGCGACGCGACATAGCAATCACTTTGGCTCGCTGTTGACGGAGAACATTATGTCTACCTTTCGACTCAAGCATCTCGTATACCCTATCGGCGCTATCGTGGGGGGCATGTGCGTCCTGGTCATTCTAACGCTGGCGTTTCAGTTCATGCGGTGGGGCGCGATTACCCGCAGCGCATCACGGGTCGCCAACACGGGGATCGATGCTCATTGGGTACAACTGCGGGGACTTGTTCCGGCGGCAATCACTGTGTTCGTGCCCACCTGGCTCCCCCCCGACTTCAGGGATATGTCACCCTCGTACGTCATGGGCGGCGGAGGGCGCGAGTGGACGTATTCGGCGGCCTATGCGAACGACCGTATCTCCGGTGATCGGCCATACCTGGTCTTCATGGAAGACCCAGCGACGCGCCAATGCCCCTCTCCTCCCTGTGGACAAAGTAGTGTGGGTACTAGGCAACCACTTCCCCCAGGGGTAGGGAAACAGCTACCGCACGCGGCATTGTTTGTGGGCCACCAAGCGCCAGAACTCGTCTTGCGCTGGCACATCGGTATATATGTCTACAGTATCGAGGCGCACCAGGAGAGTCGCGCTGATGTGCTCCACGTAGCCCAATCGCTGTATCGGTTCTAGATTGGTGGCCGTCGACCACACGTCGGCTAAATGCTTCCATGTTGGTAATCGCTCAGGTAACCGTCCAGTTGGGATGAACCGCTACGCGGCGACCGGCATCGTCGGCGAGTGAGGTTTCATGATAGGCGCACCGCGCCGGGCAAAAGCGGTCATGCGCCCAGGAAAATCAGGGCAAAATGGCAGTTACATCACTTGGTCATCAATGAGAGGAAACACCGGATATGAAAGTCGGACCGACACGCTACGCCCTGCTCACGCTCTGTCTCACGATCATGCCAGCTATCGCGCACGTTACCACGCCCGCGCGTACGCTCGCTTCTAGCGGTCGTTCGGCGCGCCACGTCCGAGTCTGCGCCGACGTGCCCTTGGACGTGGCACGCTGTCACGCCATCCTGGTCGTCCCCGCTAGCGGCCAGGCGACGCCCGATGCCATTAGTCCGCAAGGCTATGTTCCGTCTGACCTTCAATCGGCCTACGACCTCCCTTCAGCGACGGGCGGGAGCGGCCAGACCGTCGCCGTCGTCGATGCCTACGACGATCCCAACGCCGAGGCCGACCTGGGCGTGTACCGCGCGCGGTTCGGGCTACCGCCCTGCGCGACCGCCAACGGCTGCTTCCACAAGGCCGACCAGAGCGGGGGAACCGCCTACCCGAGGGCCGACGCGTCGTGGGCGCAGGAAATCTCGCTCGACCTGGATATGGTCAGCGCGGTCTGCCCCCAGTGTCATATCCTGCTCGTCGAGGCCTCCGCGGCGAGCCTCAACGCCTTGGGCGCGGCCGTCAACATGGCGACGCGCCTTGGGGCCACCGCCATCAGCAACAGCTACGGCGGCGCTGAGTCGGGGCACGACAGACAGTACGACGCCAGGTACTACAACCACCCTGGCATCGCCATCACGGCGAGTTCGGGCGATAGTGGGTACGGCGCGCAGTACCCCGCCGCCTCCCCCTACGTCACGGCGGTCGGGGGCACGACCCTTGTGACGGACACGACCACCGCGCGCGGCTGGAGCGAGACGGCGTGGGCCGGCGCGGGGAGCGGCTGCAGCGCCTACGAACCCAAGTCCGCCTGGCAAACCGATGCCGGATGCGCCAAGCGCACGATCGGCGATGTGGCCGCCGTCGCCGACCCGGCCACGGGGGTCGCGGCCTACGACAGCGACGCGTCCCCCACCGCGAGCGGGTGGCTCGTCTTCGGGGGCACGAGCGTGGCCGCGCCCCTCATCGCCGGCGTCTATGCCCTCGCCGGCAACGCGGGCGGCGTGACCTATGGCGCGTACCCGTACAGCTATGCCAGCAGCTTGCACGACATCAGCGGCGGCGGCAGCGGGTGTTGCGGCGTCCCGTACCTGTGCACGGCCGGCCCCGGCTACGACGGACCGACGGGCCTGGGCACGCCGGATGGGGTCGGCGCCTTCTGACGCGGGGCGCGCCCCTCATGTCTATCATAGTTTCGCGCACGCCGCATCCGTAGAAATACGGATGCGGCGTGCCCTTGTGGGCCTTATGGTGAGGCTACGGTAGAGTAGCCGCGCGCTAGTGGTGGAGTAGCAGGCGGAATGACGCTGCTGGGTGGCGTCGATTCGTGACGAAAAGGAGGCTACCATGTCGGTCCCTTGGTTAAGAAACACCACGTATGCTGTTAGTTTGGCAGCTATGCTGCTGTTAAGCGTGACTGCGGCAATCATGGCGACCCGATTCATGGGTTGGGAGACCGCTGTGCACGCGCATCCGTCCGCCCCCGCCGGCAACCCATCGCTCGTTCAATGGGCGAGCCTGCGCGGGCAGGTCCCCTCGTCCGTTGTCGTGTGCGCGCCGACGTGGCTCCCCGCTACGGTCAGGGATCTATCGCCCTCCTATACCACGGGCGGTGGCGGCGGCGTCTGGGATTATACTCTTAGCTATTGGGATAGCGCGCGCTCCGGCGCCCGTACACCCCTCACCTTCACAGAAGACAGCCCGACGCCGCAATGCCCTTCGCCCCCTTGTCTGCGCGACGGACCAAGAGCCGGCCGCCCACTGCCCGCAGGGATCAGGCAGCGTCTGCCTCATGCGCAACTGTTCATCGGCCAGCACTTGCCGGCGATAGTGCTCCGCTGGCGCGTGGGCATGAATGTCTATAGCATCCAAGCACACAGCTTAAGCCTCAACGACGTCCTGCGCGTGGCCTCGTCGGCTCCACCGCCTGTAGTATAGCGATAATCAATGAAGGGGTAGTTATCATGTCTATCGCCGCCGCGCGCCTTGCCCGTCCCCTCGGCGTCGTGTTCATCGTCGTCTTGGCCGTGTTCGTGGCCCTCTCGGTCGCCGGGGCGGCCCTGCTGCTCGGGGTTATGCCCGCGCACTCGACGACGAGCGGGGGAGTCAACCCCGTGCCCTTTGCCGTCCCCGGCGTCGCGTTCCGTCCGGGCGCCGCGCCGCCGGATCGCACCGGCTGGCAGGTGGGCTACGTGATCGCCAACCGGACCGCGACCTACGTGCTGAGCGCCCATCCGGGCGTCCTCGGCGGCGCCGCGGCCGGCGATGAGCAGCGCAATCACCTCATCGACCTGTCGGATGTCGCGGGGCGCCCCTACGACGAGCGGCCGGATGCGCTGTTCGGCGCGCTCCCCGACGTGGCAGAGCGCTTCTACGATGTCACCATCTTCCCGCCGCTGCGGGCCGGCACGACCGCCGTCCTCGTCCACCACAACAGCGCCGGTGGTGGGACCGTACGCGTCGGGGTCGACGTAGCGCGCGCCGCGGCCGCGCCACTCCCCCTCGCGACTCACTTCATGGCTATGTCGGGGAGCGCAAGGCTCACCATCGCGATGATCACGCGGGGCGGACTGCTCTCGCAGCTCGACCTTGAGGCGTGGGGGCTGACGATGGGACGGCAGGCGTCGCACGGGAGCGGCGGAACAGTCGTGACGATTCCCTCCTGGGCGCCATCGACCATCACCATGCGTACCGCAACGGGGACCGACCTTGCGCCGATCGTCGGCGAGGGTCCTGTCCGGGACGGTGTGGACACGGCGACCATCGGCTTTCGCACGCCACCGCGAGGTTCCTTAGTCACGCTCATCGTCGATGATGGGGTGCGATCCACGTCGGGGTCCCGCGCCGTTCCTGCCCACTCGTGGCGCATCAACCTACGCATGCCCTAACCCGCATCCAGATAATGTGCGGTTCGTGGCTTAGCTGGAACACTACACTACGCAAGGTGAGGAAAGCACGGCGCATCAGTTTACAATAACAAGAGGAGGAGATGATATGCCGCAAGCATTATCGCGTTCGCGCGGATCGCGCAACGCACTGGCCCTGGGCATCCTGCTCGGCGCTATCCTATGGGCCAACGGCGCCATCACGGTGCTGGCC
>JAABUU010004631.1_pt1 | contig 16020 bp, 18 predicted proteins | sample 5559301 | NCBI WGS metagenome assembly JAABUU01 (sample SAMN10711884, study PRJNA513360) | rock metagenome | isolation source: Antarctica rocks | place: Antarctica: Victoria Land, Richard Nunatak white | reverse complement strand
GGCCAAGTGCTACGGCGGTGACATCACCCGCAAGCGCAAGCTGCTGGAAAAGCAGAAGGAGGGCAAGAAGCGGATGAAGATGGTGGGCCGCGTCGAGGTTCCGCAGGAAGCGTTCATCGCCGCACTTTCCACCGATGCGCCCACCGGCAAGAAGTAACCGCAGATCATTCTCCTCCGAAGGTGATCGGCGGGAGCGAGCCCTCGACCCGGTATGCGCAGCGCCGATCATCGGGGGCCTGGGCCCCCGATGATCGGCGGCTCAGTGCCCTATCCAGCGCTGCCCGCGCGCGACACGATCGGTTGATGAGTACATCAACAGATTCCGCCCACAGCGATCAGGGCTGGGCGTCGCAGTGGTTCGACTCTCCCGGCCTTGTGCCCGCGGCCGCTCCGAGCCCTGCGGCGGTCAACCCGCGCGGTCGAACGATCTTCGCTGCCGCGTCATGGGCCGAACTGCTGTATGCGGTGGTGGATCTCGTGCCCGCCATCACGTTCTTTGTGCTCACCGTCACGCTGATCTGTGTCGGAGTCGGGCTGACGGTCATCTACGTCGGCCTTCCACTGCTGGCCCTCGGACTGTTGAGCGCCAGAGCGGGCGGCCACCTGCAGCGCCTGCTGGCGGCCGCTCTGTTGCAACTCCCGGTGCCCGGCCCCGGACGTATCCGACTTCGGAAGCCGGGTCCGGTCGGCGTTCTGACCTCGATCCTCTCCGATCCCGGTTGCTGGCGGGCGGTTTGCTACATCTGGCTGAAGATGTTGCTCGCGCCCGTCACCTTCAGCTTTGCCATCGGCTTCTACGCGGCCGGCCTGGGCGGTGTCACCTACGGATTGTGGCAGCAATACCTGCCCTACGAAATCGCATCAGACGGCAGCCGACACCGCGGCGCGCAATGGTGGCCGGACTACTTCATCGACACCTGGCCGCGGATGCTGGGATTGGCAGGTCTGGGTCTGCTGATCCTGTTGGCGGCGCCGGCCGTCGTGCGTTTCTTCAACCACCATCGACAGGATTCTCATCGCCTCGCTGCTCGGTGGCCGGTGCGACTCGGACCTGTGATCCCACCCCGGTCGTCGGCGCGACGCGGAGCTCTCCGTCGCCACCTCGTGGGTCCGTTGCCGAAGGTCGGGGTGCGGGCCGACTACCGGCGCGGCAGCCGAATAGGATCCAGTTGTGACCGACTACATCATCAGGATCGAATTCAACGACGGCGCCGACGGCCAAGTCCTGCCGCTGCCGGGCCTCGACCTCGACCAGGCCGAAGAATTCGCGGGCGAGCTTCGACATGAGGTCGAGCAGGCGCAGGAGATCAACTCGCCGATCGCCCAGGTGCGTGCTCCAGGGGGCTCCGATTTCACCCTCCAACCCGACCGCGTCGTGTCGATCGACCTCCAGGAAGCGCAGTAGTCGGTTCGTGGACTCGTATCAGCGGGGGAGCCTGCGCTTTCCGGTTCGGGACGCCGGACCCCAGAACGGGCCGGCCGTCGTCCTCCTGCACGGATTTCCGCAGGATGACTCCAGTTACGACCGAGTACTTCCATTTCTGCACGAGGCCGGTCTGCGGACCCTCGTTCCGCTGCAACGGGGTTATGCGGCGTCAGCTCGCCCGACACACCGACGCGACTACCGGACGTCCGAACTGGTTCAGGACGTTCGTGGCCTGCTCGATGCCTCCGGGGTGAAGCAGGCACACCTGGTCGGTCACGACTGGGGTGGTGCGGTGGCATGGGCCACGGCTGCGACACATCCGGACCGAATTCGCTCGCTGACCGTGCTTTCGACACCGCACCCCGCCGCGTTCTTGGACTCGATGTTTCGGAGCGGCCAGGCGCGCAAGTCCGGTTACATGGCTTTGTTCCAGCTGCCGTGGGTGCCAGAGGCGATGCTCTCCACATCGTTGCCGCGCACTTTGATCCGGACGGGGTTGCCCAGCCAGGACGCGCATCGCTACGGTCGGCAGATGCTCGAGCCGGGGACGGCGACCGGCGCGCTCAACTGGTACCGGGCGCTGCCATGGGCCAGGAGTTCCGACACCGGGACCATCGCCGTTCCGACCACGTACCTCTGGGGTCGCCGGGACTTCGCGCTGGGGCGTTTCGCTGCCGAGCGCACCGCCAAGTACGTCGCCGCCGACTACCGGTTCATCGAAGCCGAAGCCGGCCATTGGCTGCCAGAGTCGCACCCGTCCGCAGTGGCCGACGCCATCCTGGGTCGGATACGGGCCGACGCCTGATCCCGATCGCCGATGCTGACCCCTGTCGGACGCTCCTGGTCGTGCGGCGCTCCGGCGGGTGCGCGTGCGGACGCTCCGCCGGGCGGGCGCCGCTGCCGCATCGCTGTCCGGAGCCTCGGGCTGTGGCAGGGTGGACGAGATGAGTTGGCGAAACGTACTCGACGGCGTGGACGCCGTTGAGTCGTGGATCGCCGGCCAGTCGTACTGGACCCAGGTTCCGCTGCTGCTCGCGGTTCTTCTGCCGGCCGGATGGTTGCTGGCCCAGGCGGTCGACCGCGTCGTCGAGAAGATCCTGTGGCCGCACACTCGTCGGGAGATCCGGTTGGCAGCAGAGGCAGCGATCGCGCACCACGCCCCTCCGGCGGCTGTTGTTCCGGTCGGGAACGCATCCGTTGCGGCCACCGCCGGACCGCTCGGGCACTTCGAATCGGCGGCCGGATCTGGATCTGGAACCGGTGATCAGCGGTGAGCCGTCCGCTACCGGCGCTGAGTCGTCGGTGGATGAGTATCGCGCTCATTGCGATGCTGGCCGCGGCGCTGGCCTTCTCGATCTGGCACTGAGCTGGAATCCGGCACTGAGCCGGATCTGGCACCGAGTTCGATCTATCCTCGACCTCGGCCCGCGCGGGTTGACGTCGGTCAGGCCCAGCGGGGCGGCCGCTTCTCCAGGAAGGCCCGGCCACCCTCCTTCCCTTCCGGACCGGCGAACTGACGAGCTGAAAGTTGCAGCAGAGCCTCGTACCTGGCATCAGAGTCGTCGTGTTGACGGCTCAGCATCGCCTTCGTCTCCGCCAACGCGGCCGGGCCACCCAGCTTCATCAACCGGGCGTATCGATCCACCTCGTCGTCCAGCGCGTCGGGTTCGACAACGGCGTTGGCCAACCCGATCTCCCTGGCCCTTGCCGCATCGAACACCGCTCCGGTGAGGAGCAGCTCACGAGCCGCCGTGGTCGACACCCGGCGCAGCACCGGCACCGAGATCACCGCGGGGATCAGGCCGAGTCGAATCTCCGAGAAGGCGAACGTGGCACCGGTCACCGTGACGACGACGTCCGCTGCCGCCAGTAGCCCGATACCACCGGCGCGCGCCGTTCCTCCGACCCGCGCGATCACCGGCTTCGGACAGCGAGCAATCTGTTGCAGGATGCGCGGCAACTCGCGCACGCCCTCCGAACCCGGCGCTGCGGTGGCGTTCTCCCGGAGGTCCATGCCCGAACAGAACACCGGTCCGGTGTGGCTGAGCACCACCACCCGAGCCGTCGTACTGCTCGCCGCGGCGGCCAGCGCGGCCAGCAACTCCGAGCGCAGCAACGCCGATAGGGCGTTGCGATTAGCAGGGGAGTTCAGCGTGATGGTCAGCACGCCGTCCGACTCGCCGGTCTCGATCAGCTGTGGCACGGTCGGACTTCCATTCACTCGATACGCGATACGCGATACCCAATACCCGACAGGTCGCCGGTCTGGGACCGACTCGGGCAGGATGGTGCGGTGCCCTCCACTTTGCCCGAGGGCGATCCGGTGCCGATCGACGGCTCCCTGCCCGACCAGGCGTATGTGGGATCCACCCAGCGAACGCTGTCCATCTACCTGCACGTACCGTTCTGCGCAACCAGGTGCGGTTACTGCGACTTCAACACCTACACCGCCGGTGAACTGGGCACCTCCGCGTCTCCGGATTCCTGGTTCGACGCCGCCATGGCCGAGATCGACCTGGCCGCGAGAGTCCTGCGTCGGAACGGAGATGACCGGCTCGTCTCTACGGTCTTCGTCGGCGGCGGCACGCCGTCTCTGATGGGCGCCACCAAACTCGGTGCTCTCCTGGGCCGGATCGATGCAGCGCTGGGGTTGGCGCCCGGGGCGGAGGTAACCACGGAAGCCAATCCCGAATCCACCGACGAGGCATTGTTGGCCGGGCTGCGAGCCGCCGGGTACAACCGCCTTTCCCTCGGCATGCAGTCGACCGATCCGGCGGTATTGCGAGTGCTGGAGCGCACCCACACGCCCGGCCGACCGCTGCAGGTCGTCCAATGGGCTCGGCAAGCCGGGTTCCGGCACATCAATCTCGACCTGATCTACGGCACTCCGGGGGAGACCGACCAGCAATTCGGCGACTCCGTGCAGGCGGCCATCGGCAGTGGCGTTGACCACGTCTCGGCCTACTCGCTGATCGTCGAACCGGGTACCCGAATGGCCCGGCAGGTGCGGACCGGTCGGTTGCCGATGCCGGCGGAGGACGTGCTGGCCGATCGTTATCTGATCGCGGAAGCGATGTTGGGCGCCGCGGGGCTTGGTTGGTACGAGGTCTCGAACTGGGCCCAGAACGAGGCCGCGCGCTGCCGGCACAACCTGGCGTATTGGCAGGGCGGCGACTGGTGGGGTATCGGGCCAGGAGCGCATTCCCACGTCGGTGGCGTGCGCTGGTGGAACGTCAAGCACCCACACGCCTACGCGACCGCCCTGGCCTCGGGCCATTCTCCTGGCAAGGCCAGGGAGGTGCTCGACGACGACGCCCGACGGACGGAGGACATCCTGCTCCGGCTTCGATTGGCCGCGGGCCTTTCCCTGACCGTGCTGCGAACCCAGGGCCTGCACGAGGCGCAACTCGCTGCCCGTGAGGGTCTACTCGAACCCGACCGCCTCGCGGCCGGGACGGCGGTCCTGACCGTACGTGGTCGGCTACTCGCCGACGGAATCGCGATCCGGCTGCTGGACTGACGACACCCGACGATCGAGCACCGATTACCCGGCGCCGACGATCCAGCAACCGATTACGGGCGCCGACGACCCGGCGTCGACGACCCGGCGCCGAAATCTGAACACTCAGGGAATGTCCGCGACTGCGCCGATGGCAGTGCCTCGCAAATCCTCCAGATTCAGGATCCGGACGTGGATGACCGTCCGTTGCTGCAGGGCCGCTCTCAGCGCACGGTGCAGCCCATCCTCCAGGAACACGTCGCCGGCCCAGAAAACGGCGTGCGGGAACAGGTCACCGTAGAAGGTGGAGTCCTCGTCGAGCAGAGTGTCCAGCCGTAGCTCACGTTTGGTGGTGACCAGTTCGTCCAACCGGATCTGCCGCGGCGGGATCCGGGCCCAGTCGCGCATCGAGAACCCGTGATCGGGATAAGGGCGGCCGTCCCGCACGTCCTTGAAGATCACGCTGCGCCTTCCGATGTCCGTACGCTCCGGCTGAGCAGGTCCAGTGCTTCAGGGTAGCCGCCGAGTTCCCGCGACACTGCTCGATCGGCGCATACACTTGGCAGACGGCAACCGAGAGTGCCAACTTCGCCGCCACGGCGTCACGGTGCGTGATTCACCGCCAGAGCGGAACATCTCGCTCGGGGCGGATCGACGGGGCCGCCGGGAGCCGTTCCGTCGGAGCGGGTGCCATCGGGCATCCGCCGGCAGTGGAGCCTGACAAAACATCGTTGGAGGTGAGGGTGTGTCAGCCGAGGACAGGCGTTTCGAGGTGCTGCGCGCCATCGTCGCCGACTACGTTGCGACTCACGAACCGGTGGGCTCGAAGGCGCTGGTGGATCGCCATCAGCTGCGGGTGTCACCGGCGACCATTCGGAACGACATGGCGGTGCTCGAGGACGAGGGGTACATCGCCCAGCCACATACATCGGCGGGAAGAATTCCGACGGACAAGGGCTACCGACTGTTCGTCGATCGGTTGTCGCAGGTCAAACCGTTGTCTCCTGGTGAAAGAAGAGCGATTCAGGCATTCCTGTCCGCTGGCGTGGATCTCGATGACGTGCTGCGCCGGTCCGTCCGGCTGCTCGCTCAGCTCACCCGACAGGTCGCCGTCGTCCAGTATCCGAACCTGACCAGATCGGTGGTCCGGCACGTCGAGCTGGTGGCACTGGGACCGGCCCGTCTGCTGCTGGTGGTGATCACCGATACGGGTCGGGTGGAGCAGCGGGTGGTGGAGGTGGACCAGCCGTTCACCGACGACCTGGTCTCCGATCTGCGGTCGATGCTGGCCGCGAACATCACCGGCCGCCGGTTCGCCGACGCGGCGGAGGGGCTTCGAAACCTGGCCGGTGCTGCAGCGCCGGAATCCCGGGAGACCGTGGCGGCTACCGTCTCGGCCCTCCTGGATGCGCTCGTCGAGCATCCGGAGGGCCGATTGGTGCTGTCCGGAACCTCACACGCCACCGGGGCGTGGGCCGACCAGCCCGGGAGCCTGCGAGGAGTGCTCGAGGCTCTCGATGAGCAGGTCACCCTGCTCAAGTTGCTGGCTGTGCTGCAATCTCCCGATGCGGTGATGGTCTCGATCGGACAGGAGAACGATGACGCGAATCTGGCCACCTCGGCGCTGGTTTCCGCCGGCTACGGCAGCGGTGACATGGTGATGGGAGGCTTGGCCGTGGTCGGACCAACCAGGATGGACTACCCGGGCACCATGGCCGCGGTTCGGGCAGTCGCCCGGTACGTCGGCGAGATCGTGGCCGGACGCTAGTAGGAAAATGTGCAGGTGAGCGCCTCGATGAGCTGTCCGAGGCTGACAGAATACCGGGCCGCCGCGAACGGTCGGCCCGACGAAACGATGGAAAACAGGAGTTCACCAAGGTGGCACGGGATTACTACGGCCTGCTCGGCGTGGCCAGGAACGCTTCGGCCGACGAGATCAAGCGCGCCTACCGCAAGCTCGCCCGCGAGTTGCACCCGGACGTCAATCCGGATCCGGCCGCCCAGCAGAGGTTCAAGGAAGTCACCGCCGTCTACGAGGTCCTGTCCGATCCGGCTCGGCGCCAGGTCGTCGACCTGGGCGGAGATCCACTCTCGCCCGGCGGCGGTGGTGGCGGGGGGATGGGCGACCCGTTCGGCGCCGGCGGCGGCGTCGGTCTCGGCGACATCATGGACGCGTTCTTCGGCGGTGGCGGCCAGCGTTCGCGCGGTCCGCGGTCGCGAATTCGCCAGGGCGACGACGCGTTGATCCCGATCGAGCTGACGCTCGAGGAATGTGCCACCGGTGTTGCCAAGGATCTGGCCGTGGACACTGCGACCCTGTGCTCCCTCTGCCACGGATCGGGCTGCGCCGACGGCACCACGCCGGTCGTCTGTGACACCTGCAAGGGCGCCGGCGAGATCCAGCAGGTTCAGCGGTCGCTTCTTGGTCAGGTCATCACCTCCCGGCCCTGTCCGGTGTGTCGCGGGTTCGGCGAGGTGATTCCCGATCCCTGCCGGCAGTGCAACGGTGACGGCCGAGTCCGCGCGCGACGCACCGTGCGGGCCAACATTCCGGCCGGCGTCGGCGACGGCATCAGGGTGCGGCTCTCCGGCCAGGGCGAGGTCGGACCCGGCGGCGGCGCTCCGGGTGACCTCTACGTCGAGGTACGGGAACTGGAACACGAGAAGTTCAACCGGGACGGCATCGACTTGCACTGCACGGTGCACCTGCCGATGACCGCAGCCTCGCTGGGCACCTCGATGGCGTTGCAGACCCTGCAGTCGGTGGAAGACCTTGACATCCAACCGGGAACCCAGTCGGGCACCGTTCTGATGGTCCGGAATCAAGGGATGCCGCGGCTGCGGGGTACCGGATCGGGCAACCTGTACGTCCACCTCGAGGTGGTGACGCCGACCAAGGTCGAGGGTCGCCAGGCCGAACTGATGCGGGAGCTGGCAGCGTTGCGCGGTGAGGAACAGGCCGAGCTGGCCAGCCGCGGCCACAACGGGCTCTTCTCCCGTATCCGCGGCTCGTTCGCCGGACGGTGAGTGCGGCAGCGAACCGCGCAACGAGCGCCGTGAACCGGGACGCACTTGCCGGTGCGCCCTTCTTCCAGGTGGCTGACGTTCCGGCCCCAGGCCTTTTCACCCTGGATGGAGCCGAAGGCCGGCATGCGGCGACGGTTCGACGGATGCGCGTCGGCGAAGTGCTGGTGCTCACCGACGGAGCGGGGCGACTCGCGTCGGCCACCGTTGTCGCCGTTGGCCGCGGCAGCGTCGACGTGACGGTCGAGCAGGCTTGGGACGAGTCGCTACCCCAGGTGCGGGTGACGCTCGTTCAGGCGCTTCCCAAAGGCGACCGCAGTGAACTCGCCGTTGAACTCGCCACCGAGGCAGGAGTGGATGCGGTCGTGCCGTGGGCGGCGTCCCGATGTGTCGCGCGTTGGGTCGGCGATAAAGCGGACAAGGGCGTCCGGCGTTGGCAGCTGATCGCCGGCCAGGCCGCCAAACAGTCCCGACGGTCCACCGTGCCGCCGGTTCGCCCGCTCGCCTCGACCGCCGACGTCGTTCGGCTGATCCAGAGCGCTGCGGGCGCCCTGGTGTTGCACGAGGGCGGGTCGGTGCCGATCGCCCAGGTGCCTCTGCCGAGCTCAGGGTCTCTGCTGCTGGTGATCGGGCCGGAGGGCGGCATCTCCCCGGCGGAGCTGGCCGTCTTCACCGATGCCGGCGGGCACGTCGTGCGGTTGGGTGCGGAGGTGTTGCGCACCTCGACCGCGGCGGCCGTCGCACTCGGTGCGCTCGGTGTTCTGACTGGCCGGTGGTCGGCTCCGAAGCCCGATACGGCGACTGCCGAGGAGACTGCGGCGAGCCCGGGTGCCGCGAGTCTGGAACCGCGGCCGTGAGCACCGTCCAGGAGTATCGCTACGGATCGCATCCCAGCCAGTTCGTCCGGCTGCATCTGCCCGAAGGGAACCAGCTTCCGGTCGTCGTCGTGTTGCACGGTGGCTTCTGGCGGGCGAAGTACGGCGTGGAGCTCGCCGAGCCGCTCGCCGCGGATCTGGCTCGGTTCGGCGTTGCAGCGGCAGCAGTCGAGTACCGCCGAGTAGGAAATGGCGGTGGCTGGCCCACCACCATGGCCGACGTGGCCCGGGCCGTCGACCACCTGGCCACCGCGGGCCAGTACGTCGCCGAGAATCGGTTGCGGCTCGACCGCGTCATCGCGGTCGGCCATTCGGCCGGTGGACAGTTGGCGGCCTGGCTGACGCACCGCGAGTCCCTGCGGTCGGGCACCGCCGGTTCCATCAGCCGAGAATCGGCGTTCGTTCCGGTACGGGGCGCTGTGTGCCAGGCGGGTGTGCTCGATCTGGCCGGCGCCTCCCAGGAACGACTCGGAAACGGCGCCGTCGACGAGCTGATGCAGGGCGCAGCCGGCTCCGTTCCGCAGCGCTATCACCACTCCTCGCCACTCGCCCACGTCGGCGACGGGGCCGCCGTCGTGTGTGTCCACGGCGATGCCGATGACGTGGTACCACCGTCACAGTCGCAGCGGTACGTCGACGCCGCAGTCGCCGCCGGCGACCCGGCCCGGTTGATTCTGCTTCCCGGAATCGATCACCACCAGCTGGTCGACGTCGACGACGACGCCTGGTCCGTCTGCCGGTACTCGGTGCTGAACCTGGTATGAGCTGCTGCAGGTCGCGCGAGTTCCGGTCGGTCCGAGACCGCGAGCCTGCACTGCAGGACGAGGTCCACGTAGGTCCACGTAGGTTGATCCGATGACCGACTGCTTGTTCTGCCAGATCGTCGCCGGCGAGATCCCGGCGACGGTCGTGTATTCCGACGACGAACTGCTGGCCTTTCGGGACATCAATCCGCGGACTGCGGTGCATGTTCTTGTCATTCCGCGCGAGCATCACTCGAACATCGCCGAGGTGGCGGCGGCGGAAGCCGCCCTGGTCGGCCACATGGTGATCGCGGCAAAGGTGATCGCCGCCGGTGAAGTCGGCGAGGCGTCGGCCTATCGGCTGGTGTTCAACACGGGTGCGGGGGCGGGCCAGACCGTGTTCCACGCCCACCTCCACCTGCTGGCGGGCGCGGACCTGGGGGCGATGTCGTGACGCGGCCGCCCCGGATCGGGACCGGGATCTGGCTCCGGGAGGCGCCCGGTGGCGAGGTGGTCGAGCGGGTCGCGCGACGCCCAGGCGCGGGGCCGAAGCCCGCCGGTTGCTCCGGCGATAGAATGACCATGGCAGGCAGGTACAAGACAGTTCTCACAACCCTTGATCACGAAGGCAGGCAGCGCTCCTAGTGCCGGAAAATCCGATGACCGCACAGGCGTCACCCGATCCGCGTTTCGAGCACGATCAGGGCCTCCGCGGCCTCACTCCGGCGCAGGCACCCGCCGAGTTCACCCTGGTCGTCGCCGACGAAAAGGCGATGATGGGCCTGCTCGGCTCGCGCGATCTGTTGCTGCGACTGCTGGAGGAGCACCTTGCCGCCGACATCCACGTCCGCGGCAATCGAATCACCCTGCGCGGCCCGGACAGCGACGTCGCCTTCGCCGAGCGTGTTCTGCGCGAGCTGCTGACCCTGCAGGAATCCGGCTCGGTGATCACTCCGGACGCGGTTCGGCGGACCATCGGCATGCTCACCGATGCTGCGCGGTCCGGGGATGTCGCCGAATCGCCCGCGCAGGTGCTCGGACTGAACATCATCTCTCGGCGCGGGCGAGTGATCCGACCCAAGACGCTGAACCAGAAACGCTACGTCGACGCGATCGATACGAACACGATCACCTTCGGCATCGGCCCGGCCGGCACCGGCAAGACGTACCTCGCCATGGCCAAGGCCGTGCAATCCCTCCAGGCCAAGCAGGTCAGCAGAATCATCCTGACCCGCCCGGCGGTGGAAGCGGGAGAGCGGCTCGGGTATCTGCCAGGCACGCTGTCGGACAAGATCGATCCGTACCTCCGGCCGCTCTACGATGCGCTACACGACATGCTGGATCCGGAGTCCATTCCGCGGCTGATGGCTGCCGGCACCATCGAAGTCGCTCCGCTGGCCTACATGCGCGGACGCACTCTGAACGACGCCTACATCATTCTCGACGAAGCCCAGAACACCACCGCGGAGCAGATGAAGATGTTCCTGACCCGACTCGGCTTCGGCTCGAAGATGGTGGTCACCGGCGACATCACCCAGATCGATCTGCCCGACGGTCAGCCGTCCGGACTCAGAATCGTGCGAGACATCCTCCTCGACGTCGAGGACGTCTCGTTCTCCCTCCTGACGTCGGCGGACGTGGTGCGGCACCGGTTGGTCGGCCACATCGTCGACGCCTACGCGAGGTGGGACGCGGTGAATACGGATTCGGCGCCTGACCATCAGGACCGCAGGATCAACCGCTCGTCGTCCCGGCGTGGCGGCGGACGATGACCGCCCTGGCGTTCGTTCGCGCAGCTGTGGCGCTCTCGTCGTGAGTACCGAGATCGCCAACGAGTCCGGGGTCGGCGTCGACGAGCTCGCGCTCGTCTCGGTGTCGCGGTTCGCCCTGGCAAAGCTGGGCATCAACTCGCTTGCGGAGCTGTCCATCCTGCTGATGGACGTCGACGCCATGACGGAGTTGCACCTGAAATGGATGGACGAGCCCGGCCCCACCGACGTCATGAGCTTTCCGATGGACGAGTTGGATACTGCTCGCCGGCCGGATGAGGCCGGCCCGGTCCCGGCGCTGCTCGGTGACGTGGTGCTGTGCCCCGCGGTGGCTCTGGAGCAGGCCAGCCAGGCCGGTCACAGCCTCGATGACGAACTGCACCTGCTCACGGTCCACGGGATTCTGCATCTGCTCGGCTACGACCATGCCGAGTCGGCAGAGGAGCGCAAGATGTTCCAGCTGCAGAACGAACTGCTGGACCAGTGGCGGGACGAGCGGGAGCGGGCGGCGCATCGGGCCCGGCTGGCTGCGGTCGACACTGCCGTGCTGGATGTGGTTGCGATCGATCCGGGCCACGATTCCGCCGCACCGCAGGCGCCCGAATCGGCAGCCGGACCGGCCTCCGACACCGGTAGGGAGTGAGCGCGGCAAGTGGATGCTCTGGACATCGTCCTGTTGATCCTGGCCATAGCGCTGGTTCCGATTGCCGGGCTGTTCGCGGCAGCAGACGCCGCGATCACCATGGTGTCGTCGGCTCGGGTCGAGGAGATGCAGCGGGAAGGGCGGCGGGGCGCTCCGTCGCTGTTCGCCATCGTGGCGGACAAGCCGCGGTACACCAACCTGCTGCTGCTGCTGCGAGTCGGCACGGAACTGACTGCGACCATCCTGATCACCGGGGTCGCCCTGAGCAACTGGGGCTTCAACCTGTGGGTCGGCGTCGTCCTGGTGTTGGTCATGCTTCTGCTGTCGTACGTGGTGATCGGGGTGTTGCCCCGCACCCTGGGCCGCCAGCATCCGTACGCGGTCGGCCTGACCGCAGCCGGGCCAACGAGGGCGATCGGGCGGGTGCTGTCGCCGGTGGCCTCCTTGCTGATCCTGATCGGCAACGCGATCACGCCAGGCCGCGGGTTCCGGGAAGGGCCCTTCTCGTCGGACATCGAGCTGCGCGAACTGGTGGATCTGGCAGGCGACCGGGGGGTGGTCGAGGAGACCGAACGGGAGATGCTGCAGAGCGTCTTCGAACTCGGCGACACCATCGCTCGCGAGGTGATGGTGCCAAGGACCGAGGTCGTGTGGATCGAGGGCTCGAAGTCGCTGCGACAGGCATTGCACCTGGCGACCGCGTCCGGGTTCTCGCGTATCCCGGTGATCGGCGACGACGTCGATGATGTGCTCGGAATCATCTACATCAAGGACTTGATCGCCCGCACCCTGTCGATGGAGACGGGCGATCGGGGGCCGGTGCTCGCGCAGGTGATGCGGTCGCCGGTGTTCGTTCCGGAGTCGAAGAACGTCGACGCCCTGCTGCGCGAGATGCAGCGCAGCCGAACGCATTTCGCCATCGTGGTGGACGAGTACGGTGGCACGGCAGGCATTGTCACCATCGAGGACATCATCGAGGAGATCGTCGGCGAGATCACCGACGAGTACGACGTCGCGACACCGGATCCGGTCGAACATCTCGCGGACGGATCGGTGCGGGTCTCGGCGAAGTTGCCGGTGGAGGATCTTGGCGACGTCTTCGATGTGGTGTTGCCGGCGGAGGACGTCGAGACGGTCGGCGGCATGCTGGCCCAGGTCCTCGGGCGGGTCGCACTGCCCGGCGCCGAAGCTGTGGTGAACGGACTCCTGCTGATGGGCGAGGCGGGCGTGGATCGCCGTGGCCGGCCGCGTGTGCAGACTCTGCTGGTCCGTCGATTGACCGAGGACGAGTCGGTTCGACGCTCGACGGATGCCGCCGAGAACGGCCCGGAGGACGAACCGCAACTCGAGTTCGCCGAACCGAATCATCCAGACGATGCATTGCAGGCAGTGCCGGATCGCGATTCGGGATCCGATCGCGACACCAGGCGGCAGGGAGTCGACCGATGACGGGAAACACGGGTCTGAGCCCGGAGGACGCGAAGTTGGTGACCCTGGCCGGTGGCGCCCGCGCCCGCGCCGCCGCAGCTTGCGGAGCGGCGGTCCGGGACGAGGACGGCCGCACGTACGCCGCCGCGACGGTGAGCCTGCCGTCCCTGGAACTGACCGCGTTGCAGGCTGCGGTGGCGATCGCCGTCGCCTCCGGCGCCCGCGCGCTCGAAGCGGCGGTGATCGTCGGAGCCTCGGAGGTAGACTCCTCGTCGCTGGCCGTCGCCAACGACCTTTCCACGGCGGTGCTGTTGCTGGTGGACGGCGCCGGAACCGTCGTGGAACGGATCGTGCTGTGAGAGGTTCCGGCGGAGTTAGTGGGCAGGACGAGAACGGTGGGAGCCATTCGGACCAGGATGCAGCTGCGACGCATCGGTCAGGATTCGCCTGCTTCGTCGGCCGGCCCAACGCCGGAAAGTCGACGTTGCTCAATGCGATGGTCGGCAGCAAGATCGCCATCACCTCGGACAAGCCGCAGACCACCAGGAGAGCTGTCCGCGGCATCGTCACCCGACCGGACGCCCAATTGGTGATCGTCGATACGCCCGGCATGCACAAGCCGCGCACCCTGCTGGGCGAGCGACTGGGCGATCTGGTCCGTAGCGTGTGGAGCGATGTGGACGTGGTCGGCTTCTGTGTTCCGGCCGATGAACGGGTCGGTCCCGGCGATCGGCGGATCGCCGCCGAGCTGACCGAGCAGGCGCCGAGAACACCGGTGGTCGCCATCATCACCAAAACCGACAAGGTCAGCCCGCAGCAGATCGCCGAGCAGTTGCTCGCGCTGTCCCAGGTTCGCGACTTCGCCGATGTGATACCAGTTTCAGCCGTGGCCGACAGCCAGGTGAACCTGCTGACCGAACTGCTGATCGCGCGGTTGCCGGTCGGCCCGCGGCTGTATCCCGATGCCGAGCTGACCGACGAGCCGATGGAGACGCGCATCGCCGAACTGGTGCGCGAAGCGTCGCTCGACGGGGTGCGGGAGGAGTTGCCGCACTCGCTGGCCGCTCTGGTCACCGAAATGGGTCGGCGGGAGGGCCGGCCCGGGCTGACCGACATCTATGTGACGATCTTCGTGGAGCGCGATTCGCAGAAGGCAATCGTGTTGGGACACCAAGGTTCCAGGCTCACTTCGGTGGGTCGCCAGGCCCGGTTGGAGATCGAGCAGCTGCTGGGGACCAAGGTCTATCTGAACCTGCACGTCGCGGTGGCCAAGGATTGGCAGCGTGATCCGCGTCAGCTCCGCAAGTTGGGCTTCGATCGATGAGTGCACCCAGGTGTGTGCAAATCTGCTTGTAGAAGCTACCATTCGAGCATCTGCAAGCATCTGCAATCATCTGTGAGCAAAGGGTGCGCAATGCCGGGTACGAAGGTCCGATCCGAGATGGCGGAGCAAACCGCTGTGTTGTCCAGCATCGTCGAACGTCGTCCCCGGCTGCACGAATTGGTTCGGGCGCATCTTCCGGAACGGTTGCGCGGCGTTTCGCTCATTGCCAGAGGATCCAGCGACAACGTTGCGATCCATGCCCGATATCTGCTCGAACTGTCCACCGGACTGCCGGTCAGCCTGATCGCGCCCAGCCTGATCACTCGCTATCACCGCCGGCCCGATTCGAAGGACTACCTGGTGGTGGCCTTGTCACAATCCGGTCGAACACCCGAGATCGTCGAGGTTGCAACGCAATTGGGGCAGTGCGGGGGATATGTGGTGGCGGTGACCAATGACGAGGATTCGCCGTTGGCGCGGGCGGCCGCCGTCACCCTGGCGGTCGGTACCTCTCGGGAACTCGCCGTTCCGGCCACTAAGACCGTGACCGGACAACTCGCCCTCGTCACGTTGCTCGCCGAAGCGGTGGGTAGGGACGTCGCGGAGTACACCGGCGGTGAGCGGGCCTGGTCGGCCCTCGCGGATGCGGTTGCCGAAACTCTCGAGGACGAGGGCGATCTGAGTGCGGCCGTGGAGATCCTGCGTCCGCGACTGTCGGCCATTCACCTCGCGCGCGGTCTGACCTACGCCGCCGCGCTGGAGGGCGCCTTGAAGTCGAAGGAAACCAGCCGGCGGGTGCATGACGGCTATTCCAGCGCGGACTTCCTGCACGGGCCGCTGACGGTTGCCTCGCCGCAGGTGGCGATCGTTGCCTACGGAGCTGCGGGTCCGGTGCTCGGCGACGTGGCGGACACGGCGAAAGCGGCTGCAGCCCTTGGCTCACCGGTGATCGGTGTCGGCGATCAGGCCGTCTGGGCGGGGATCGACGGTGCGGTGGGACTGCCGGTGCCCCAGACGGTCGGTGAGGCGCTGGCGGTGATCCCGTTGGTGATCAGAGGCCAACAGTTGGCGGTCGCCACCACGATCGCGCTCGGTCTTGATCCGGACAGTCCGGCCGGCTTGAACAAGGTGACCGCGACGCACTGAACGAGTGCACTGGCCATGCTCCGTTGTCGAGCTCCGTTGTCGAGCTACGTTGTCGGCATGACAGCTGAACGCGCAGCAGTGCAGGCCGGGTCCGACAAGTGGTTGGAGTGGGTGAAGGAGTGGGTCGGCATTCCGTCGGTCAG
>JAABUU010004630.1_pt1 | contig 16021 bp, 24 predicted proteins | sample 5559301 | NCBI WGS metagenome assembly JAABUU01 (sample SAMN10711884, study PRJNA513360) | rock metagenome | isolation source: Antarctica rocks | place: Antarctica: Victoria Land, Richard Nunatak white | reverse complement strand
AGGGCAACAGCTCAGAGCAGCTTGAGGCTTTGAGCCCAGAGGTGTCTGCAAATGGCACAATGATGGCTGCTGCAAGATGACGTCCAGCTGACTACAGCTGAGTGTGCCAGACACATTCAGCGTCATGCTGTGGGTTTCATTGAGATGGGTGTGGTGGGTATGCCACATGCAATAGCAGGGGTCTCTGCTGCTTGCTCAACATAAAGCAGACTTCTGAAAGCAACATTGGTGCGCTGCATGATCAGACCGATCTACAGATTCATCAGACCTGTCAGCAACAAGGAATGGATCTGCAACATATGGCTGCAGCATCCGCTGCTTATTGCTGCAGCATTTCACGGTCTTGCGTGGCTACACCTACCTTGCAATATAGCTTGAGCATGCTAGACAAAATGCAGAAGCGGGCCCTATGAAGATGCTTAGCGTGTAAGATTGGGTGTCTATACAATGCCACTAAAATACACATTGCCTTTGCATTGTCAAAGGCTGCAAAGCTTTATGCTGCCAACAAGGCCTTGTGTTTTGAAATACCACCGGCACCATTCAAGGCCAAACGAACCATAGTTGTTGCATGACAACATTCTGTATTCTTTGGCCTGAATGGTGCTAATTATAGCAGCCTGGTGCTGCATGTTGAACATGAGCAGCTGCGTGGGAATCACCCTCGCGGTTCAGCACAGGTAGGCTAGCGTGAGGCAAGGCAAGGTGCTGCTGGGCTCCACAGATGCAGCAGCCTGTCATAGAAAGAGCATGTGGCGGCTATTGAGTAGCCATCTGTAGGCAGGTGACACCAATCTGCCCCATATCCCAAGCTTTTCTGGCCTGAATACTCTTCCAACACCTTGACATTGCCAGTGCTGTGGTCTGCCGAAATGACTGCATGCAACCAAGCCTTTCATTGCCAGTCACTTTGCGTAGTGGTACTGATTGAGGCGCCAGGCAACCTCATGTCATGCTGCTGCAGCAAAGTCACAAAGCCCATTCTTGATTGACATTGGGCATGTGCATGCGTGTGTCACATGCTACAAACTTTGTCAAGCACGATGCTATGAGCTTACCTGCAAAGCCATTGTGCATGCAGGCTGCCAGGATCTGGGTGGAGTCCCTGGGATGCCATTTCAGCCGCCAGACGCCACCGCCTGTGCTCACCTACAACACATCTCAACTTGCAAGTGCGCTAAGTGTTCTACAGTGCGGGATGACAAGAAGCAAGGGCTCCCCATGCTTTGCAGCAACACTTTGTGCTTGACATCTAGCTTCTGCTAGCACGACTTGACATACTTGAGAGTGGTGGCATCACTGCTGATCTGTAAAAAAAAATGAGTGCACAACCAGCTAAGGATGACAAACAGGATGCAGAGCACTGCCTGCAGTGAGCAATCAAAGCCATTGCCCACCTGAGCAATATCAACTGGTTGAGTGATGCGCCTGGTGTCCCAAAACCGTATGTGTTCATCGTAACTGCCGGTGACCAGGCAATGTTCTTGCTGAGGACTGCTGGCAATGCAGCACACCCCAGCACTGTGGCTCTTCCTGCACTACTGTTCCGTACTTCATAGTTCATTGTGCTTTGCACCATGCACCACCAACACCAAACCTGGTGAATGCTGTGTCAAATGGGTTGGCACAGTCTGTTGTGAGTGTACACATACTGATCAAGTGGCAGCATGCATCTTGTCACATCCTGCATGCACGAATAGAGAGCCATTTGTTGCTACCAATCAAATCTGTTGGCTGACCTGTTGACAAATATGGGTGATGAGTCAGGCTGACGCAGGTCCCAGCCTTTGAACATGCTATCATCTGCTCCAGAATACACCACGCTGTCCTGGTAGTACAACATAACATCAGCTCTTCAGTCAGGCTTGCACATGAACGCTGGTCTTGATCAATGCTGATGATGTACCTGCCAGCGGTCAAATGCTGCGCTCCATGCCTCCAAATCATGTGCTTGCCACTGTGCTGTGACACATGTCGCACTCTCAGATGCCTGCAGCTTACACCCAGTCACATGCTGAGAGATGCCATCTGACCAGCCAGCATCAGCAATGCAGTGAATGCCTGGTAGAAGTTTGAAAGGCAGGCACAGCAAGGCACCTGTAATGCTGACACGGTCCCTGCTGATGAGCTTGCGACAACGCGGTGTCCAGAAGCGGCAATGTCTAATGACAGTGCCATGGCACCTTCTGAGATTACAACCTTCTGCTGCTCAACAAGGCAGGAGGTGTCGCCCGACAGCTGCAGTGCTAGCACATGCAGGCTACCGTCTGCACAGGCTGCCAGCAAGCGAGCTGGTTGAGCAACCTGCCACTTCATGTCAAATATGCCAGAAATGGGTAAAGCACTCGTTTGCTGCAGCTGCCAGTGGTGAGTATGGTCAGCAGCTGCATTTGCAAGGTGCACTTCACCGAGCCATTTGTTGCTCATAGCATACAGGTGAAGCAGACCATGTCTGTCCTGCGTTTTCTCGTCAAGCTGGTATGTGCCAACTGCCAGCATATTGTGAAGATCTTGAAGAGGACAGAACTCTGTGCTGTCTGCGTTGACCGTCAGTACGCTTTCTTGATACAAGCACGCCATGTCTGTATGCTGCTGATCTGCTGTGTCCAAAGTGCGCCGTGAACTCCTACATTATTACTGCGGTTTGCTGCTACTGCGATGAATTGACTGAGGCCTGACTTTCGACGGGCGGTCGCCAGACATTACCGGCTTGCAACTTGCAGTTGACAGTTTGACCTATCAGTGACAGCTACTCTGACAGACGCCGGTTGTGCTTTACGACTTCTGCTTGAACCTCATGTGTTGACATGCGCAGCGGGGAAAGTGCACAGGTCGTCATTCAAACCTCGCATCAGTCACAGTGCCCCAGGCTTGTGCTGTTTCTTCAGGACAGATCGCTGCGTGCCTGTCCACCCAAGCTTGGACAAGAGGTACACTGAGAGCACTTCTGGCGGCCCCGTTGGTCATGCAGCTAGCTCTTCATACTTGAGGAAGGAGCACGACGTAAGCATGTTTTGCTCGTCCTTGACAGGCGGTCGAGCTCGGACCACGAAGCAACAAAGCAGGCCCTTGCTTAGTGTTATTGAAGGGCGTTTCAGCCACCCAGCAGGAGTTCTTCGCCTGGTACAGCACCTCATTTCTCAGAAGATACTGTCCAAGAGTATATTGGCTAGGCTCCTATGGCTCGTCTGCAACTGACAAGGTGATTGTGTAGCCTTATAGCATGTTTGACCAAATGTTTGCCAATCATCACCAAGCTCCTTGCCCCTCCCTGATAGACAGTGAGCCATAAGTTCTTTTTGGTGCAGGAGGAACTGCTACAAAGCATCTGCACAGCTGGTCCACCAGGGGGCAGCATACGCCTGCAATGCTGTCCTCGTAGTCTGGAAGTCTGGCTTGCTGTAAGCTTTATGTCACCGCTAGTGATGCATTGCATTGCATGTCACATGACATGCAGGATTACCATCACCATGACCTTGCTCCATTGATCAAGAAAGGTAAATCACCAGGCACCTCGTGTGGTGCATTGCATGTTCATGGCCATTGCCAAACTTCATTGCACCGTTTGCCAAACTTCATTGCACTGTTCTTCTGTTGTTGCTAGCATGAGCAATATGGGAAGACTTTGCCACAACTAGAAGCTTGCGGTATGCAGCATGACTGCGTCTGACTGTGAGAAATGTGCATGTAGGCTCACTTGCCAGAGACATTCAAGTTGGATCCAAAGGCCTTTCAGTATGTGCTGAATGTGGTTGCCAGCAAAGGAGCACTACTATGGAACTTGCATGAGGCAGATGGCACATACAGACGTACTGCCCTTCTGACTGAGCCCCCACAGAAGTATGTGAGCAGCGCTGTGCACAAATTGGAGGAAGCTCTCCATGTTGTCGGACAGCATGTTGGGTCCAATCAAAGAGCCATAGATTTAGGTGAGATCCGTCAACACATTCACCAGCATGTATTGCAATTATAGCGGCTGGTCCTGTGTGAAGGTGGGTGTGCCTGAAAGGTCATCAAATGACAAGCTTTCAGGCACACCCACCACACGTGTTCAGTGTTCCTATCAAGTTGCATGTTCCACAACTTGGCAGGAGCAAGGCCATTGCAGATTCAGTGCCTGCGAACTCCTTGTCAGCCAGGTGTGTGCTGAGCAGATGTGCCGCATCAGCGCACTAGCTCCTTGTTGGATTTGTAAACACACAGCCTAGGTACACTGCACTTTGAGAAGTACCACCTTATCAGCTCCATGACTGCTGCCTGTGTCATGGTGTAAGCGGCGGCTGTTTCAGAAAGCGCAAAATTTAGACCTGACACAGAATACAGACACAAATAGTTGTCACAGCATCATTGGTGAAACTGTTGGACTTTGAGTCCTCGCAACTCTGCATGTTGACACTATGGCATAATTATGCCTGACTGCCCTATCGTCAGCCATGACTGCATGCAGGCGCTGCCCCAGGAGGATGGAGCTTTTACTTGGCAAAGCATGTGGACATGGTCATTGCTGTGGATCCAGCAGACTTGAGCCCAGAGCTTTTGCTGCCAAATGTGCATCACTTGCAATGCAAATCAGAGCTAGCAGGGGACGCCATCAAAACATTGCTTGAGGGTGAGAAAGCAGACTTGTTGGTTGCTGACATGAACCAGCACCCAGATACCACTGTGCAAGCTATGAAGCCCCTGCTTCCATTTGTGAAGGCAGGAGGCACAATCATCATGACCATGAAGTTTTATGGACTTGGCAGGGACCGCAGTGCACCTGAAAGCAGGGTTCTGGAAGCATTTGGCTGTAGTGTTGAACCAGAGAGTGGTAAGGCGGTTTGGTTGATGGCCAACACAGTCAATGAAAGGACTTTCATTGCTGTGCGCAGTCAGACTGTAAATTAAGCCGGCTGTATGTTGCCACAATGATCGACTGAGTAATGCAGACAGGCAAATGTCCTGCGTCAAGCCAAAAGCACAGCATGCCAGCTGTGCCACTCTGGCATTGCCAGAACTCGATCACGGGCCAGATCACGGGTTGCCCAACACACGGACTCAAAGCGCGCACAACAGCTGTGCCAGAATCCCTCGTGTCAAGCAATTCCAAATGCAGCATCACACAGCCAGGAGGAATCTTTCGCCGGAACATTCGCCATCGCGAAGCGGTCGGTAGATTGGCAATGCCCGCAGTTGAGTGCATAGCATCACAGATCTGTTCTGATGGTGTATCAGGACCCGCTGCTTGCTTATCTGCCGGACGCAAAGGTGCGAAGGCGCAAGAAGAAACGTGCAAGTTTGAACGAGGACTTTGCCGTGACGCAACCCGAAACCTGGCACAAGCAGTATCAGGTGTATCAGGACTGGCGCGATACGTCACCGACCCTGCAGCGCCTGAAAGACAACGCCGTTAGGTTCCAGCAGACCTGCGATGCTGTCAAGCGCGGTATACAGCAAGCGCAAAGTCAGATCGTCGATCAGGTGGACTCCTCGCGGGATGCTGTAGTAGTTGCTCTCAAGCAGCAGCTGAAATCTGCTCGGGCGAAGCTTCGACGAGCGCTACAACAGCAACAACAGAACCAGCAGACATCTGAGGACCTGGGAGCTGACCTAATAGCTTTTAGCAAATATGTCAGCGGCAGCAAGCAGGAGTCGCAGAACTTTGCAATAGGCAGTCTTGTCTTTGCAGCTCTGGCGTTTGTATGTGGCAGTGCACCATGGTTGCTTCCACAGCTGTACTTGGTGTTTGCTGCTGTTGCCTTGCCATGGAGGGTCTACCAGTTCTATCGCAAGCGGCTCTCCTTCTATCTGCTGGATTTCTGCTATGTAAGTTGTGTACTGTGCAGTCTGCTCAATTTGGGACTGCTTTTGCTGATGACAGCATTTTGATAAAGCGTTAAACACATTCTGACTGATCACCCAGCGCAGGTTGTGTCAATCTGCAATCTGCAAGGTTGAGAATGCCTTGTCATATGCAGTGGGCAAACTTGGCAACTGTATGGTACTTGGTAATTGGATCTGGCAATGCCCCCATGGGCACCATGGTGTACGCTTTGGCTGATGGTCCTCTGGCGGGAGCTCTGCTTGTCTGGCAGAGCGCCTGGGTGTTTGGCTCAGCTGCACATTCTGTGAGGTAAGAGGCATTGCTTATCTGTTATGGATATTGCCGGCAGTCAAACGGCCAGCCTGTTAGCTCAGGCTGAGGAAGACAATCATACTTAGTACTGTTTCTTTGGTGCTTACAGCGTGCTCATCCATCTGCTGCCTGGCCTCGCCTTATTTGCGCAGCGCCACTTTTCCCCACCAGAGTCAGTCTCTCACATCGGCTTGCTCAGCTCCACAAAGTATGGCGGGGAGCATGATGGCAGTGCCACATTCTGGTGGTTCCTGGTGGCTCCATTCATTTTCTATGCAACCTGGCAGACAGCTTACTGGCTCATAGTTCAGGTGAACCCTGAGACATACAGAGCTATAGAGGCCTTCAGGCAATGTTGTGTGAAGGGCAAATGTGCTGATATGTCTATTCCATCTGACTTTTCATCAATGCACATGGGTTCAGGCTTTACTGGCAGCACAGGGTTCACATGCTGTATGCTGAAGCAAACAGAGGGTGTCTTGTGCAGGTCTGTTGTCAGCATTACATCAAGAAGCATGGGTATGAAACCAGCTACAGCTGCTTAGCCAAGCGTGCTGCCAAGACAAACAATGTCTGGAACCGAATAGTTCGAAAAGGATGCAAGGCCCGCCGCTTGTGCATGTTTGGTAAGCGTACACTGGTGCTGCTGATTGCTTTTGTTCTTTCTTACATAAGCTGTTGCTGTGCACATGAGTACATTCTGTGACAATTGTTTTGGCTGATGTGCAGGCGGAGTTCAGCTTGTGTTTACCTTGGCGTGTCTCCTGCTGTTCATCCCTCTGTACCATTCCTTCTATCTGTCCTGCATCTGGCAGGTACGATCAACAAGATGGACTCATTGTGTTGTCAAGTACTGTTGCAGTGCTGACTGTGGCACTGCATGTATCACCCCAACCATATAGCAGTGATTGCAGCCGCTTCTCAATTACCATCTTGACTTAGTTTGTGCAATGTAGGTTGTCAAGTTTGCTGTTCCTGTATACTATGGATCACGATATCAGTGTGAGAAGGTTCCACAGCATCATGTCATCAAGGCTGTGCAAAACAAAAAGGTGCATGTCAGCTTGACTGCTGAGGCCAAAGCTGCAATGACAGTCAAGAAGACAGTAGCAACTGCATAAGCCTTTGTTAGAGTCTATGCATTCTATGTCTTGGGGCGTGTTGCACTTAGCCCTGTCAAGCTATTGTGGCACAATTAAGATTGTGTGATGCTTCTGAAGGTTTCTTTGCAATGTGTTTGGTCTGCAAAGATCTCTAGCTATGAGTGTTGCACCATGACTTCCCTGTATTTTCATCAATAAATGCTTAATCAGTACATTTCTTGTAGGAAAGTATACGCTGTTCTTCTACGCATTTTCCACTGGTGATTGTAGCTTAGTACAGCTTAGAACGTTTTTTGCTCAGTGCCCATCTGGTTCAATCATTCTGTTACACCGCCCCAATTTGATTGGTATCAACACCAAATGCACACTGTAACATCAAGCATACCAAACATTGACAAAATAGACTGTGCAAGTTACAGATTACATATGCACACTGGAAATAGCTGTCAAGTTGTAGAGGATTGGTGCACAAGCCTGTCCACCAATTTGGTCGTCACAGCACAAGGATGTCTTGGCCAACCTTTGAAAGCAAGGCATCTGCCAAAAACATAGGTGCATCTTATCATATCATGTTGTCAGTTGTCGCTGTGCTACAGACAGCCTGGTGGCCAAATGGTAGAAAGCTATCACAACAGAAGTTTGAGTGATGTGATGCAACGCGCTTACATGCACCTGCTTACGTGCGACTTTGATCATATGCCTTGAGTCAGGTAAGCCCATTCATGTCATGCAGATGATGGCTGTTGGCCTATCATCATTGCTGTTGCTGCTGCAGCTTTGTAGCAATTGCCAGAATGGACTCGAGCTCTGTACGGAAGTGCTCAATCTCATCACTTTGCTCTTGATCAGTGCAGCCTGCATATAGTTTCAAAGACAAGGATGAGCAGTCACAGGTCAAGCAATTCTCAGCTGCTGCAGCAGCCTTTAGCAATGACTCTCTTGATATGCAATAACAATGATGCAGGCATAAGAGCACAGTGCCACATGTGCCGTTCGACAATCACTGCAGCGTCACAGGCTGCATAACACAGACTGGCTGGCTGCATAGCCATCCACAGCTGCACTGACAGCTGCCAATTGTGTCATTACCTTCTGGTTGTGTGAGAGGTGCCCACCCTCGTGAGTCATGGTTCCCTGCTATCAGGGGCTGCAGCTGTGCATTGCGCTGTGCTTCTGCAGCCTCAAGCTCAGCAATTTTCTTTGCAAGCTGAGCAAACTGCAAAGCAGCGTTCACTGAAACCTGTTCATTGAAGGAGTATGTACAGCAACACTCAAACAGGGCTGGGGAGACATGCATGCTATGTGCATGATCTGCTGAGGGAAGCTGATCACTTGAGTGCTGCTCTTCCAGCTGACATCATATAAATGTGTTTGATGCCTGTGATTGGGTGAGCGCACTTTGCAGCGGGAGCTGAAAGATGATTTCATGGAACTGTACGTTAGGTAGGTTTAGTTGAAATTGCAGGGAGTGTTGTACCTCATGAGCAGCAGGGGTCCATGGCACAAGCTTCCTGGCCGCCCTCACCTCTTCCTCCAGCCTGTCACCCCTTTCCTTGCTTGCCTGGAACTGCCCCTCCAGGGCTGCCAGGTGCTGCCTCCACTTCAGGGCTTCTTCCAGCTGAGTGCTCCTCTGGAGCTCAGCCACTTGAGCTGTGTGCTGTGAGAAGACCAGTGTGAGCTGCCGTTGATGCTCAGCCTGAACAGCATCACAGAGCTGGCACATGTGCAAGGTCGGCTGCAAGAAGCTTGCACGTTTTAGTTGACCCAGGCTGTGAGCTGTTCACATCACTGGATATTGCTACGGCATGCAACCGATGGAAGTCTGGCTCCAGTGCATTTGCAATCCATGATGCAGCAGCAAGGACCATTGCTGCTCCAACAGTCCAAGATGTGAGCTGCATGCCTGCTTCATGCTGAGAGCACTCTGTCATGGTAGTGGCGCTACACTAGATAGTGGACACATGCAAGAAAGTGGTACGGGCATTAGGTGTCAGCCTGTTGGTATGGCTTGCCTGAAGGCGAGCTGACTGCTCCACTGCTTCAGTATGAGCCCTCTGCACCGTTGTGATTGCCATCTCAGCAGCGCATGCTCGCTGCTCAGCCTGCCTCACAGCCTGAGACAGCTTCTCAAGCTCAGCAGGCTGAACAACAGCTCCAGGGGCTGCTTGTTGACTGGCTTGCTGTGTAAGTGGCTGCTTGTCTGGCACCAGATATGCTTGATGCACTGTCTGCTGCTGCTGCCTTGCTTCAGAGGATGGGGGCGCTGATTGCTGCAGCACCTGCAAGCATCGCACTTTTGCCTGTAGCAAGGGAAGCTTGGCCGGACAGAATGGCAGTGCAGAGCCAAGCAGTAATGCTTGCGTATGGACACCAGTAGCCAATCTTGCAACAGTGAAGTGCTGTATCCTGCAGTCAGGCGGGCAGGTGGCTCGGTTTACAATGTGGAACATGGCATGGGAGAACATACCTGCCTCAGCCCTTAGTAGCTTCCTGTATGAGGTCTTGTTTTGGCAGTCAGCTCACCAGAGTATCGTGTGCTTAACTCATGCATGGCTACAATCAAGTGTCCCAAACAGGTGCTGTGCACAATGTGCAAATGATAGGTCAGCGTTGTTTGTTTTGCAGTGCGGCAGTGGGGAACGTCTCATAAGCCTCGACCAGGGCTGCACAGCCTTCTTTGAGATATGAAGGCGAGGAACAGCTGTAGAAGGGACTGGTTGCTGCAGTGCACGTGCATCCATCCAACACAGAATCAGGCTGCAGAAGCTGTGCAGCAGAAAGGATGGCCATCGTGCACATAAAAAACGTGAGACCAAGGATGGGGCAAAGGGCCAAGCCTGGCGTTGGTGTGGGGCCAGTCAGTGTGGGAGGACTGCCATGCAGCAGCAAGTGATCACCTGCAGCTGGTTCTCCAGAGAGCGCAGCCTGTGGTGGTAATGGCTACGCACCTCCTCCAGCTGGCCCTCCAGCTCCCTCACCCGCCCACCCCTGTTCTCCTGGCCCCCACCCCTGCACATTGCCATGATTGAGATAGCATGTGCGGCAGACATATGCTTGTCAGGCTGCTGGACACTTGCAGCTTGCAGGCTCGGACAGGCAGCGCGCATGGTGACGCTGCCATGTCCTAGCTGAGCAGCACATGCACACGACAGCTAGCAGACTTGCTGCGAGTCTGTCTTGCTTTTCAGGCCGCAATTCTGCCGCACTATGCTGACAACAAGCATCAGAAGGCATTTGCTGCCAGATGCATGATAACATTAGCGCTGCTTCTGGGTGCATGCAACACCTTCCTGTCCTGAAGAAGCTGGAGGTCGAAAAAATCCAGATTTTTTTTTGTGGCACACAATTGATGACTAAGTGACAAGCTTGGAGACATCAACCAGAAAACTCACTGCAAGGGTTTGCGGGCCTGGAACTGCAGTTTGAGGCGCTCATGCTGCTGCCGCAGAGAGCACAGCTCCTGTTCCATCTCCTCATCCTTGCGCACCAACGCAGCCTGCAGGCACTCACACCACCCATGCCCAGCTGTCCCTCCAACCTCAAGGCTACTGCCTTCATAGTGACTCAGACCATGAATGTCTGTGTCATGACTCATCATGACGAAGCTGTCACGACTTGACTGTCTGACGAGCAGTCAGTGTGACAAGGCATATAGCTCAAGCTGCAGTTTGAATCCAAGGGGCAGCATTGGGGGGAGTCAGGAGGTGTGAGATGCACCTGGAGCGACTTGAGCTTGGTCTGCAAGTCTGAGACCAGTGCAGACTCCTGTGAGCTGGGCTTGGCAGCCGCAATCAGCGCTGGCAAGCTGTCCGGATGCCTGGACTTCAACGCAGCCTGCACCAGCGATCATGCCTTTGTCAAACTTGCCTCACATGCTTGGACAAGTGGCACACGTTGGGACAGCTCCCTCGGCAGTGGCTCAAGTTGGCTCATAGGCTGTTCAAATGAACAGCCTATGAGAGAAATGGAATACACACACACAGGTCTTTGACAGCACAGCACAGCACAGCACAGCATAGCAATGAATACCTTGAGATTCTCCACATCAGCCTCAAGCTCCTTTATTTGCTTCTTGTCATTCTTGAGGCTTCTGTTGGTGACAGGCCCAGGCTGCTTGCTGAGGCGCTCCTCCAGAACAGCAATCACGTCAGCCTGCTCCTTCATAACATTGCTGTTTGTGTTCACCAAGTCCTGATTTTCTGCATACCTGCAGACAGATGTGCCCTGAGTTGACGTTGGTAGATATGCCTCCTCACACCAGGCACACACAGACTGGCTTGTATACAATGGACATGTCATTGTCCTGACCGCATTGGGTATAAGACTGGCAACGCTAGCTGTTGATGTGGCTGTGACATGGACAACTCTGCAGAGTCATGCACAAATTCAGAGAGTACAAGACATGACAGCAGCGTCACTCCAGCATGTGTGTCCTTCACCAGCCCAAGTACAGGACACGTGTGCACTTACAAAATGAGTTATTGCTTTCGCATCAGCCAAATTTTGCTTGGCCTAGACTTTACAAGAGCGGTAGCAGCATTATGCTGGTGGACTTTATGACCCTGCTCCATAGGATGTGTAATGGTCCAGACCAAGCAGGAGTACTTACCAGGTGAGCTTGCGCTGAAGCTCTGCCGCCATGTGATCATGCTGCCGCTGCATGTCTGACATCTGACCCCTCACTTGTGCCAGTAAGGCATCCTTTTCCACCTGGACTTGCTTCACCACACAGTCCTCAGCCTGCAACACATCACCCGGTGCATCAACTGCACAACACTCAAGATGCATGAGGTTGGCACTGCGCCTGCAGGACTGCCACGCAAATCTTTGATTGCAAGGGATGACAATACAAGGCCTGGCCGAATGCCTGGACAGAAGACGCATCCACCTCTCAAGCATAGCAGCAAACATAGATGTGGAGAAAGATGTGAGATCTGGACATCAGGTGCCAATCTGCATGGAATAAGCGAGACACAGAACAACAGAGAGTCAGAGAGTAAATCTTTACAGAAGTGAGACTCATTTTCCAACGCAATCATGCAGCTCCATACACCATTGCCATGCATTTCTGCCGCTATCCTCCCTCACCATAACAATACAGCTCTGATCCAAATATAATCTAGGCCAGGCAAACAATAATTGTTTTGTCGCACAAGCACAAGAGTGGTCTGAACAACCATGACAAGCCTCAGCAGGTGTGAAGCCCTGTAGCCAATCAAGCAGTGATGGCCGGTATCCTATCCGAACCCAGATGGTACTGCATGACATACACGCATAGCAGCAATGGCTTTCAGACATGTTCTCTTGTTATACTATGTTATACTGTTCAACATCTCTTTGCATGTTTCTGCTGAAACCTGTCTGAAATGCAGATGTTGCTGATGGAGTCACAGGTGCTGAAGCCTGAAGCATACCTCCATTTTGTTGAGATCCAGCCCCGCAAACTTTGCCTCCAGCTTCTTCTTGTCACGCCTCACCTGCTGCAGCTCATCTCGCAGCTCGGTCTCACGCTGAGCTGCCTGCTCGCGAGCCAAATCCAGCTCAGATTGCAGCCTCAGGACGGCTGTCAGCTTGTCAGCCTCTTCTGTCTTGGATTGAATGCCTTGCTCCTGCCAAGAACATGAGGCATCTTATAACAACAACAATGAGGCATCTAATACATTTGCAATACCTCCTTGGAGGCACAACAACCCATTGAACACGCTTTTGTCATGAGCTCAGCCAGCTGTGCAGTGATTGCATGCAGTAAGTTCTCCCACAGAGATTTTGATGATTGCATGACGACACTGTACAATGATGCTGTAGAGAAAAGGCCCAGTGTGATGCGACACAAAGAACACTTTGTCATGCAGTGAACGACACAGAGTCTCAGAACTGATTTTGTAGCTTTCAATTTGCAGTACAGAACCACTGGGATGCATTGCGCGATCAAAGCTGCCAGAACAATGCCAACCTCTGCTGCAGTGTGCAACTCATCTGCAATACAGGATTGCGCAGCATATGCGACAAGGCAGCAGACAAGGATGGGTTCACCTGCACGTGTGCCAGCATGCGCTGCAATCTGATATTGTCTTCAGCAAGTTGGTCCAGGGCATGAGCATGCTCAAGCTTGAGCCTCTTGATCTGCTGTACAGCAGCCTCATTCTCTGTCTGCAGTGCAGATCCACCTGCTCAGCAACTGCCTTCTATTGGCCTTGAGCCCCTCAACCTGGTGATGTTTCTGGTGTACTGCACGCCTTTCTTTGCCCTGACGCTTGTGATCTCACAGCAGATCATGCACGCATTGAACACTGCAAACAGTTTATGGCAACTTTGATTGACCACCTAGCCAGCTGTTGTGAGAGTCACATGCAGCTTCAGCAGATAGATGGAACACCCGGACCTAACATGGGCGCAGACTGCTTCTTTGCATGAGTCAACATGGATATGGAGCATGTGCAGCTACAACAGATAGGTGGACAAAGCCTTCTGGTTGGCTACACAATGCCACACTAGCTGTCAGGTTGCTGTGTGTAAGGCAGAGACTCCTGTGCAGGCCAGGTGCCCAGCCGCATTTGTGACTGCTGCCTGTCAGAGCTGCTTGCTTCCAGCAATGCTGCTCAACCTTTCCCAGCTACACTAATTGGTTGACTGTCATACAATGAAACAACTGTGGAGCAGACTCTGGTGTTGTTTTGTGTACAGCTGTTGAATGTAGCGAAATGGCCCTATCTGCAGGAGTGGTTCTTGGTATGACCTGGTAGCCCTGAATGAGGTTCTCCTGTTCCTGCATGTCTCGCCTCAGTGCGCGCACTTCTACATCACTCAAGGTGACCTGGCTTGCGCCTGACAGCTTGGTCTTGGGATCAAGCCCCTCCAGAGACTGCAGCAGCGATGTAGTCATGTGATCACAACTCATGTCCACAGACTGTGTTGATGATGCCATGACCAGGTCTGCGCGTTGAGCCAACTTGATTTTGCTTGTCAGCCAACCGTGTGACTTCAGAAGCAGCTCCATTGAGGGCTTGCTGTGCAACTTGAATTACTCTTCTGACACACTGTCTTTCAACACATCTGCTGTGTCCCGACATGCACATTGATTGCTTTGCATGCGATACTGTCTAAAAACCAATGCAAGCTCACCTGCAACCTGTTCTGCGCCAAGTTGAGCTGTATTTGCTTCTCTCTAAGCCGGATGTCGTACTGCTCCCGTATCCTCCTCTCACCTGCTGCTGCTTCCTTCTTGTGGCTGGCAAGCAGGGCGTTGCCAACTTGGCGAGCTTGAACCTCCACCTGCTCAATTGCATCTTTGACAACGTGCAGCAGGATTTGTAGACAGCTGTTGACGCACATCAAGTTCATTCACAACATTGCTGCTAGACGTGTAGTGCTGTCATGCATTCACAAATTGAATGTCAATGCTGCCACTGATGGCTTCTGACGTCGTCATCTGCATCCTTGCTGTGAGATTGCCTGCACCTCTTACTGCTCATTGAACTGTCTCAATTGTGCTATGACAAATGAGCCCATGCTTATGTCACATCATTGTATTACAATTGAACATGCCCTGCAAAGCCCAGTCTTTGGCAGTGTGATTGTACCTGCAGCTTTGCTCTTAGAGCATCCGTTTGCTTTTGCAAGTCCATGAACTTGCCAGGGGACACGCCTTTTTCTCTGCCAGGTGTTGGTGTCTGCCTGCTGCTTGAGGGGCCCTTTGCCTGAACGGCAGTCAAGCCCATGTTCGCACTGGGCGAGGGGGACTGCCTTGAGCCAGGGCTGCCCTTTGGCCGAGTGAGCCTGGACTCCTGAGGGCTGGTCCCCAAGCTCAGTTCCTTCTCAGATCCTACATGGAATTCCAATGAGCAAATGCTATTCTGGCGATAGTTGCATGTCAATGCATGTCATGCCTAGTCTGAGTTGCAAGCTGCATTGTGTCATGCAGCATCGTTGCCTTGGCTGCAAGCCCAGCTGCTTGCTGCAGCTGCTCACTCACCAAATGCACATTGTGTCCCAGATCACAGGTGCACCAGGCAAGGCCAATGCCAATGTAGCTGTCACACCAGCTTATACTCATATCAGCAGCATAGCATGCACATGAGTGACGATGGTCAACATTGGACAATGTCAATCATGTATATGCACGATGGCAAGATGCATGGAACTGAACTAGTGCACAATCAAGTGCATCAATCAGCTGGACCAGGAACAGGTCATGGTAGGCGCTGCCTACCTGTCTGTCGTTCAAAACATTGCAATCACACAGGCTCATACCTGCAGATAATGGCAGTATGTTACTGCCAACAGGGTCTACAAATGGCAGTGTTTGGAAGGAGCTCTGTGGCTGCTCAGACCAGCTGAACCCAGTTTTGCTGCCCAAAGCATGCTCATCCCGTCTTCTTGCCAAGCCATCCTTTGCTAACAGGCCAACATGAGGTGATGATGCTGCTGTTGTGGAGGTACTGGCTAATGCAGGGAAGTGATCTCCAGCCGGTGCAGGGGATGAAGCAGATGCAGGTGCGTTTGAGACTGCTAGTGATATTGCCATTGGATCATCTTCATCCGTCACAATGTCTGCTGCAGCCGATGTGGCTTCTGCCATTGCAGCTGCCTTGTTTAGCTGTGGTGCATCATGGCCTGCATCTGATGGACCTGAGGCCGAAGCTGCAAGCCCAGCCAAGACCTGTGGACTTGCCAGGTATACTTTCTCCATCACCTGCTGCTTGCCTTCAGTGTCAGCAGCAGTCAGGACAAAGTCTGCTGAACCCTTGGCTCCATCAGCCTGAAGGCCAGCAGCTGCAGGCGCTGCCACATTTGACAGGGATGT
>JAABUU010004629.1_pt1 | contig 16022 bp, 11 predicted proteins | sample 5559301 | NCBI WGS metagenome assembly JAABUU01 (sample SAMN10711884, study PRJNA513360) | rock metagenome | isolation source: Antarctica rocks | place: Antarctica: Victoria Land, Richard Nunatak white | reverse complement strand
CCAACCAAATTATTGAACCCCTCACCAAGTCTTTCAGCCCCCAACCAAATCATTCAACCCCCAGTCAATCATGCAGCCCCCAACCAAATCATTTTGGTCGGTCCCACAATCAAGGCTGTGACAGCACAACAAGCATGATGCCTGTTGAGGCATACCTTCATTTTTCCACCCATTCATTTATTGGTTCATTTCATACATGCATTCATTCATTCATTCATTCATTCATTCATTCATTCATTCATTCATTCGTTCGTTCGTTCGTTCGTTCGTTCATTCATTCATTCATTCATTCATTCATTCATCCATTCAGTAAACACATGTCTTTCCCTGGGGTCAGGTACTTGCAGTCTTGCTTAGCTCCCTGGGTGAGGTCCTGTTTTGACTCAAGCATGATCATGCGTAACTCCAGCAGTTGTGCATGGCCATCTGCATGAGCAAGCATGACAAGAGGCCGATTGCCTCACAAGTGCGGTGCGTGCTGACAAGCAGACGTTCCTGTTCTGTCTTCTCTACTTCTAATCCAACATGTGTTGTGTCCAAGTACTACTGTCCCGCATGTCAAGCAGGCTCTGAAACAGACACTAAAGAACGATCGCAAGGGATGTTGCGTGGGCAGGAAACTCCCTGAAACTTTTCCACTGGCCTGACTAAACGCATTGCAGCTAGACAATTGAATGATTTGGCTGAGTCTATGGAATACAATTTCAAGAATCAAGATTGTGTTAAAGGAATATGCAACGCCAGACACTGTGAGAGTGCCTTTGATGGACGGTGAAATTGTGACAGCTTACAACGGAGGGTTGAGAAGTTGACTATATAGGGTTTGGGGTTCGGGATCTAGACTGTATGGAGTTTAGGGCATAGAGCAGTTGAAGAGCACAGCATCTGCAGCGCAGCAGCCAGGTGATGCTTTGCCAGAGCTGAGCAACCACCACCAGCTATGACATCTGTCTGTCTGTCCATCAGACTATCTGTCCTCATACGCCAAGCGGCGGTATGCCTGATTGTGTAATGGGTGTGGGACAGCCTGCCAGGGGTGGAAGACCATCACAAGCTACAACATCTGTCTGTCTGTCCATCTGTCACCTGTGTCTAGAGACGGCATGTTTACTCTGTGCTCTGGGTATGGGACTACCTGCCAGGATTGGAGGACCATCACAAGCTACAACATCTGTCTGTCTGTCCATGAGTCTGTCTGTCACCTATGTCTAGTGACGGCATGCCTGTTAGTCACCCACGAGCAATCAGTCAAGCATCTGGACCACCTGTAACTAAGCATCGTGTAACTTTCTTGATTGTGCAGTGGGTGTGGCATGGCCTGCCAGAGCTGACCAACCACCACAAGCTACAACATCTGTCGTCTGTCCGTCATACTATCTGTCACCTATGTCTAGTGACATTATGCCTGGTTGTGCTCTGGGTATGGGACAGCCTGCCAGGGCTGGAGGACCATCACAAGCTACGACACCTGTCTGTCTGTCCTTATACGTCTAGTGACGGCATGCCTGATTGTGCAGTGGGTATGGGACGGTCTGCCAGGGCTGGAGGACCATCATGAGATGTGGGCTGATGAGAGGGAGGAGCCTTCATAGGCCCTGGCCCAGCAGCATCTCACCCCCAGGCTCAAAGGTGTGCACTGACTCACAGATGCCCTTCTTGCTTGTTTGCAACTTTCAGTTGGTGAGCTGTGTTGTTACTTATCATGCCTCATACTCAGGTGTTGGGCCTCCTGTTGTTGCATGGCAAGTAAACATTGGTGCATTAATCATTAACATTATGGCAGGGTGTGTCTGTTGCATGAATCAATACTGAGGATGCCCTTTACATTCAGTGTCTCAAAAGGCAGACAAAGGTTTGCAGAAAGTTAGCAAAACAGGTACACAGGTGCAGATATATACAGCCAGCTGTCTACCAAATCCTGCCATGACAAGAGTGTCAGGGCATCCTGGTACATGTACCATCATAATGCACATTTAAGTTTATATTTACCTGGCAGCAGAGCAGGGCATGGGTTGAGTTTCCTAGCCCCTCATGACCCCAAGACCTTGTGTCCATTACACTTATCAAATGTCACCCTAACAAGTTGTGGGTGTGTGTGTGTGTATGTGTGTGTGTTACTGGTGGTCCTTGCCTGAACACTGAGCACCCATGCATGATCATGTCACATGTTCTTGTCTCTGTGTGTGCGTAGATCTCAAAGCATGAGCTGGATAGACGATGAAGAAGCAGGGGGGACGCAGCTAGTCAACACCCATGAGGATCCAGGGTTTTAAAGGATGACGTGCAGCCAGCACAGTCAGTTTGAGTAGATGCAAATCCTGACTGAGTCAGCCCTGATACAAAGCTCGCCCAGGTGCAGCAGCACCATGTGTTGACCTGCTGTGATTATGGGGGCAAATCTGAGACATTGTTTGGCCTGTAACACTTTGGTTGACTTTCACCGCAGCAACACATGTTGCAATGGGCATTGTACAGCAACGGAGTGGAAACGTGATGAGACAGATGCAATTTGTTGTGGTTTTGTTGCACAAGTAGATGTAGACATGTCCTGTACAGTACTATTAGACAAGAATAGGCTCTAGTAGACAGTTGAGAATGAGTAGGTTGGATCAACATAGTTCAGCTCTTCCATTGCATGCACATATGTATACTGTATACGTAGACATGTGAGGACAGTTCTGTGCCTGTTTCATGAAATTTGTTTAGTGCTAACAGCGCAATCAACTTGTGCAACACACAACCGTCACACATGGAGCTTCCGTACAGAATGTTTATTAAGAGGGCTTCAGTGATCTCAGACTGATAGCAGCTGCAGAATATTAGGCGCAGCTCAAGAGATGACTCAGAATGCAGCCTACTTCAGACTGCATCCATGAGAGTGTGTTTGTGCAAAAGGATGTTCCGCTGTGTTTAGTTTGAGGTGCATTCTAACCAATACAAAATCAAATCAGCAAAACCAAGCAAAGGGAAGGAGGTCACTATTTGTGAAGGGGGTCTTTGACACACTAGCTGCTAATCTTCAAATATCACACCTGAGCTACTGGAGTAGTCTAAGAGCAACAGTCTGTGGGGGAGAACACTCAGGTTACTGTGCACCTCAGTGTACAGCGCACACACTTCAGCTATACTAAACAATGCATGTCACTATGAAGACTCAGCAGGGCAGAAAATGGTTCTTGGAGATTCAAAAGGATTCTCAGCTGTCAATGCATTGGCTGCCAACTTGGATACAACGCTGCTCTCAGTCTGGATTGGTGACTGTCACAGAGAACAGACAACCTAGATTTGCAGTCAAGAAGCAAAATGATTCCCTCTCATCTAAACTTCTACTCTTGAGTATAATTTGGATGAGCTTGCTATGCCAGGAGAGCCTTCACAACAGGAGATTGTGTTGACTTTGCACTGCAGCAGTACATGCAGCACAGCCCAACCTCAGGAGAGATCAAAAGAGGACGTCAGAAGTATTGCAGCTTCCAAACTGGGCTGACCATCTCTGCAGATGTCGCATGCCGGCGTCCATGCTCATGTCTGAAGCCCTCTACTTCCTAGGAAAGGCCCAAGTCTCGTACCAAGCTGGATGCTTGTCTCGGATGAAATGCTCATCAATCTCAGCATGTGCAATGCCTGGGTGCTGCTGCAATGCATGCACAACAGGATGCCTTAACATGTTTACGTCCCCTGACAGGTCCATTTTATAATTCCCAGGCTGCTGGAACGAAGGGTAATACATGTTGTCGATCAGAATCACTGCGCCACCGCTGATCAAGTGTTGCAGTGCTGCCGAAATCTGTCCGTGCAAGTCTGCGTGCTCATCTGGACGCTTGTTGAAGGTGTAATGATCAATAATCTCTTCCATGGTTGCAAAGCGGACCTGCAGGATCACAGCAAAGGGTTTAGGGTTTGAGGGGTCGCAGCAGAAAAATAAACAACAAGATCAATAAAATAAACAGACCTTAAAATGAGACAGGTATGCAGCATGGACATGATGTCGCTGTTTCAGCAGCTCACCAAGTTGATTCCATGTTTTGCAAATACAGTAGACATGCAATGCAAAGGAATGGTGGGCAGCCACCATCGGCGCGATAGGCTTGTGTTGCTCTGTCAAAGGTGAGGGTAATGGAAGAGCAAAGTTAGTGCACGTCACTATGCCAAGACAAAAGTGCAATGCCGCCCAAAACGCCTCTTTTGGTATGATGAATGTTGATGCAGAGGTAACAGGACAGCAGCACAGGGACATTGGCTGACATGTATTAACAAAAAACAAGAACCACTGTTTAATGTTGCGGTTTGCACAATGAGCACTGCATAGCACAGCAATCAACAAACTGCAGATGCTGCCTGACAATGCATGCTGTAATTCCTATCGAATGCAACTGCTGCTGTCACACCCTGCTGCAGTAGCTTTGATGCAATCATGACCTGCTGCAGATGCACTGCTGGGATTTTGATTCCTGGTGCTGCACAACAGCTTGTGCAAGTTTGGCTGAGCTGACATTGCCTACACAGGAAGTCATGCAAGACTGCTGGGGTGCCATGCTGTAGTTAATTCCTAGCGACACAAGTCCATACATGTCACATGCTCTTGTGTCACCAGTGAACAACATAGCATACATACAGCATGGCATCTCAGCAGTCACACATGACTTTCTCTATAGGCAGATGCATGATGGATGTGTACTTGCTTATGATTACACGCTGAATGTCCATGCTGTATGTGCATGCTGTATGTGCATGCTGTACTTGCATGCTGTATGTGCATGCTGCACAGTATGCTGCACATGCATACTGTACCTGATAATCATAGAAGTGCAAAACCTACTAAATTTTGTACAGGTGCGTCAGCAACAGCCAGACTTGTATTGCACAGGCGTTGCCTATGCATTGTCCATGAATTGTTGGCAGGTATGGGCGAAAATCGCTCAATGAGTATGGGCTTAAAACCCTAAAACCCGATCCTTACCTTGCGCAAGAGGTCCTGGATGGCAGTTCCAAGACCAGAGGGTTCATTGATGTCATAGCTTGCTTGATCCACATGATCTGCTGGCCTGATCCACACTTGTTCAACGTCTTGCTCATTCCACTGCAGGAGCTCCAACATGATTTCCATGACATCAAAGCCTGGCTTGAGAGTGGCTGTGATGCGGCTGTGAGCTTGTGCTTGCAGCTCCTGGCTCAAGCCTGTGTATGGGCCAGACTTGTATTCCTGCGGGGTGAGTACAGATGTGGAAAGTTCATGAGGCTTTGGGGTTGGATTCGGTATCGCCTCAGGCCCTGAAGCTGGTTGTGTGTCTGCAGAGACAAGATCAGGTTTCAGCTCAAAGCAAGCTGTGCGGTCGCACGCTGGATGTGACATGCACGGAATGCCTTACTCACAATAGGGATGAGTGGATTTGCCGACAACAGTTGTCGTAACAGCTGCAAGACCGCACAAGATGACTAACCTGCATCTTGGCCCAAGCACGTTACGACTATGAGTAGCAACACGAGCAACTCACTGCAACGCATTCTAGATCTGCAGACAACAAAGACGTCAGGGGTGATTGCCTTGCGATGTCATTGCAGTGAGCGTTGGGCGTGTACAGATAGCATATATAAGTGTAGACTGCTATTTCAGCAGTCCGCCAGCATGATGCATGGCAGTGAAGGCTTACTGGCGTGTTTCCCAGCGCGAGCGCCACTCCTGGATCGAAGCTTGTGGCTGCGTGCTATGAGACGCGCAAGACTAAGTTTGCCAGCAACTATCGCGGCGCCAACAGCCTTTCGCAATGGCGATCAACGCGCGGATATTGTCTGTTGCAAACACAGTGGCAGACAGTCTTATCTGTGTCTCGGTGGGACGTTCTTGTTGCCGCTGCTCGAGAGGCTGCAAGCTTAAGCCTCAACAGTGTTGAGTCAACACTGCTACAAATCAATCAATCAATCAATCAATATATTTAATGTCCTGGGGGGCAACGTCAATTCATACAGACAATATTTGCTTCCTACATGCAAAACATTCCCTAAGGAAACCACCACATGCATTTGGTTCACACAAAGTCATAAAGTCTGCAATAGTACAACAGTGCTGCAGGAGGTCCAAATGCTGTGACCTGATGTGGCTGTACGCTGGGCAATCAAAACAAAGTGCTGCTCGTCCTCCACATAATCCAATGACTTGCACACTAGACACAGCCTGTCTTTCCTATCTAGGTGAACACCGTCTGCCCAGCGGCCTGTGTCTACCCGCAGACCATATGCCATGCATGGCATCCAGTCCTAAACCTACTAATTAGCCTTCTATTTGACACCACAGACAGATACTCTGCAGAATTCTACTACAAAGCAATCGGGCAGTGACTCATCGCGTCAATGCAATCACGTGCACTCATAATGAGTAGTTGTGGATCAAGAAACGGCTTGGGAGCCGCGGCACCAGTCCTAGTGAGTGCGAGGCACAGCCGCTGGCGGTATTGGCTGCAAAAGGCGCAGGGATCTGATACGACTGGCATGGCGACGAGATTGGCTTAAACAGTGGTATCAAAGGCACCTCCCATCCGAACCGATCGATCGTCGATATTGCAACAAGCTCTGTGTTCACTTCTTCGTGGCCACTCGGTTTGCACAGCAAGTTCTTGTTTTGCTGTCAACGGAGTAGCAATCTGGGGCCTTTGAGCTACAAGTGACATCGTGGGCACCATATCCGCTGGCTGCTGAACACCGTATGCACAGGGACTGAGAACGAGTCTGCAGCAATCCCAGCATGTACGTGTATTGTATGCCAGTTGTACTTACACATCACTGCAATGACCGCCACCAGCAACTCGTTAATTATTGTGCTGACTCTGTGCAGTGAGGCTTCATGCTAGAAAGCAGAACCAGCATGAACACGAGTGGTTTGACACACCCCCGACCAAGAACCTCTGAAACAGAGGGACTGGTATCCCATTCCGGCAATCTTCTTGTTGATGATGTCCAGGACGAAGTCACAGACCATGGCAACTCTGGCAATGCATGGGGGACATACTTGCAGGTCAGCGCAGTGAATACCTCAAACAACATAACCCTTGATCTAAACTACATTAGTTGCTTGAATTTGCAATGCCTTGGCCCTGTCATGCAGGTAGCGCTGAGAGTGACTCATGAGTATAGGCTCTGCAGCTTCAGCATGAACATTGCAGTGCTGTCTCAATCAATGCTCTTCTGACAATTTCAAGCAGCAGTCATGTGTCAGCGCTTTCTGCATACTTACACAGGGCTGATATCAATCATGCTAAGGCCACATGTCATCAATCAGCCTTATGGCCTATTTTGCCCAAGCAAGATCTACAATGCACTTGGACTATAAATCAGACGTTTGGTTGTAGACTACAGCCATGTGCAGCCCCTCAGCGCCTCAAATGGCAGAATTGCTGCCAGGACAGCAAGCTGTTGCACTTGAAATCAACTTCACCCCATGCTGCGCATGTTGCTTGCAGAGACCTTTGCAGCAAGCCAACCAGAAGAAGCTGCCTGTGACCCTAGGGCTTGTACTGGTGGTATTGGTGCTGCTCAGCCTCCCCGGCACCCCCGGGCTACCTCATCGAGGTATGACCCTTCACTGCATCTGTCCTCCACATCATCAAACTACGCCCCTTCACTGCATTTGTGCAATGATGCCGTCTGCCGCGAGTCTGTCACAATTTGTCCTCCACATCATCAAGGTACAGCACTTCACTGCAATTGTCATCCCTATCACCGAGGTACAAGCCTTCACTGCATTTGTCCTCCACATCAACACATGATCCCGTTGGTATGCTGACTGCCAAAACAGGGCCTCATACGGGTAGGTACTCAGGACTGTACTGGTAACTGACGTGATGGGCAGACACATGTTTGATGAATGCATTAATGGATGCATCAATGAATGGATCTGTCCAGCTTTTGTCTGTTTCACTCATGCATTCGTTTCATTAAACTGCGGGGTGGTCCCACTTGACAAAGGAGGTAACACACCTTCTCTCAAAAAGCTATTGTTTGGTATGGCAGATGAGGTATGTCAATGCTTTGCATCTTTCATGCAGCTGCTAAGCATGTGTTAGTTTAGTCATTCACTTTTTTGTCATTCCTTCCAGCTCTGCTAGTTTTCTAGGACTATCTCAGTAGAGTGTGTCACTTGTTGTCCTCATAAAAAGTGATTCCCATGCATGCCTGAAACTTGGCTCTGTGTACATTTGTGGTATAAGTGTCCTTCTGTCTGTCTGTCTGTTTGTTTGCACAATCTCTGCATCTAGATTGTCAGAAGCTTCTTTCAAAGCATTGCACTAGGATGATTTGTGTGGCACCAACAGTTGCTCAGTTTGATGCCATGCAGATCATGCAGCTTATCGTATACTCTCGAGTGTGACAGGCTGTACTCAGAAGACACTGCTGCTTATCGTCAATGCAACAGTGCTCATGAACATGCAGCAGCAATGCAGGAGCAAGTCTGCTTGTTGCAGTGGTTTGGTCCTTGACTTTGTTAGTGAGAGACGTGCAGTGGCTGTGCTGACCAGACTTTGCTTCTGTGTTCCATTTTGCTGATTATGGCCTCCTTTGTAAGGCACGATGATCTATGTGCAGGGTCAAACAAAATAGATGCTGGAGACAGGGTGTACGACAGCATGCGAGGAGGCAACCACACTGTTGGGGAGACTCACTTGCCATTGGGCAATGCCACTGTGGGGGGAGCAGGCCCAAGATCCAGCAACTCCACAGTGAAAGCTGTCTTTATAGATGCCCTTGATACAGTCGCACACGCCTCTGCACCAGCGCAAGAGCCCAGACAGGAGCCTGCCACATGCCCCACTTTGGTAGTTCCGCAAGACTATACTCCCAACGGCGAAGGCCCGAAAACGGGCCATCCAGAGTCACACATCGTAAGGAGTCCTAAATCGCAGGAGAAGCCACAAAAGGAGCGAGTCCTGATCTTGGCGGCAAACAGCGGCGGGTCTTGCTCGCTGCGACTTGGCGACTACTACAACTTCTTATCGTTGCTGGACAAGCTGCAGTATGGAAACGTGCATGGATACGATGTGCTTTTGGGGCTGGGAAACGTGGACGACGATCTTCGCAAAACCTGGAACAAAGTCGCCTGGATGCAGAAGGTATGCTGTGCATTTGGTGTCCTGCATGAGGTACTGTTTCTGCCAAGAGCTTTGCAGACTCACATGCACATGCACAAGTCAGTCAGATGGTATGTGGTTTCTGTGCAACTGTGTGTACACAGTTGGTGCATAAGCAAACATTGCGCATGCCTTTTGTAGGTAGTTGTTCCAGTGCCATGAACAAAAAGCATTGCAGGAAGAGGTCAAACATGTTTGTCCTTGCTAAGAAGATTTGATGTAGTTGATGCAGCCAGTTCATTGGAAGATTGGCTCTTGCGTATGGAATGTGTAACAAAGCCCAGGGTACAAAAAGACTACGATCTGCATATGTCTGTCCAGCACAGGGCAATCAGAGGAATTGACTGCATGCAAGCTTAGCATTCATCGCCTTCACGTGCTGTGAACGTTTCCAATTTGAGATCAACGAGAACAGGCAAAGCTGCTCCTGCATGTTGGCATCCAACCAAAACTGCAATACATTGTTCATGAAGACATCACTGCTCGTTGGTTTGTAGGCTCTCAATGAGACAGCTCGACAGGATGCAGAATGGATTCTGTGGATGGACTTGGACACTGTAGCTGTGGAGTCTGATATTGCTTTTCCATTGGCAGATTACGAGGGCAAAGACCTGGTTTTGTGGATTCAGCCAGACCTAGTTCTGCAAGGGGACGCCTTTCGTGAGGACTCTCTGCTGTCCTGCTCTGCAATATTTTTTACACTTGTTTGTGTGCTTGTTTCTTTCCTTATTTGTTCCGAAAGAAGGAATCCTTCTTTGGTTAATATATTGCTCATGTGTTCTCTATGCTTTGCTGTTGAATGATGTTGGGTCTTGTGCATGGGTCTTGTGTATGGTCTGATTCCAACACAAGCATCTGGTGGTGTGACCACAGTTGTTGTAGGGTAACTCCCCACATTGCGCATTAGCTGCCCCTTAACTCATTGTGACCTGTTACAACAGTCAGAACTTACACTCTTCTTGAGCACATTCTTTCTGTATTGTCACACAAAGCCTGGTTCTATCAACCAGCTGGCCCCAGCTGTACTGCCAATGCTGCGTTATGCGGCTATTTCAGCGTCCACAGCTGACCAAGGCATTGTCATGCAGTGACAACACTTGCCCTGCACATCATGAGCCGGAGGGGGTGAAGTTTATTGTTATGATTAATGTTGTCATCATCATCAGTATTATCATTATTACTACCACTGTTATTACTACTATTATTATTACTATCACTATTGTTTTGTTGTTGTTATTGTTGTTATTGTTATTATTGTTATTTTCATATTATTCTTGTTCTCATGCAGAGCTGAACACTGGAGTGATGCTGATGCGCAACACAGACTGGTCCAGGCAGTTCATTGGTGATGTTGCTCGGCTGGGGCGCATGCACGTGAACCACTGGCAGCTCATGGATGAGGTAGATGCATAGATGTGCAAGAGCCAAGTTGCTATATCCTCTGCTCCCTCATCAGTCACTCACAATTGTCATGCAACAGATGTCCGCTGACGCGTTGTCCTGTGCAGCTTCAGATCAGCTTGAGGTCTTGTGATATAGTAGTCTGCATTTGAGAAGGGAAAGTTGAATGCACAAACAATGGCATGAAAGTTGTCAATTTAGGCCCTTGACTTGCTAGTGCATATGACCAGTTTAAGACCTTATTTGCTTGTCCCATACAAGATCTTCAGAGCTGTATGTATGGTGAGTTCAAGAAGTTGCCCAGTCCCTCCAAATTCCACAAACTGGCGCATGTTGAGGGGCGTCGCACTGATGCCTACCTCCCTGCTCAGATTTGCTGTCTGGTGCAATACCCGACACTGGCCACTGAATCTGTTGTTGCACTGAGGCTGTTTGGAGTATTTTAGTTTCAACTATGTGGGCTGAATTGGCTTGCAGGTGTTCCAAGAAGAGCTTACAACACACTTTGACAGTGGACTGTTTGACCAGAATGCCATGGCCTTCCTGATGAAGCGGTACCAAGAGAGCGTCATGCCACACGTTTTCGCGGCCGACAGAGTCTTCCGAATCAATGCTTTCTGGCGCGACTACCTCGGCGTCGACTTCTCACGTCTCCACGAACTTGATGACAGCATCCTGTTCAACCACTTTAGTGGCTGTTCGATGTGTGCTGGCAAGGACAACAATGAGGATCTGGATCTCTGCCAAAGCGAATTCCAGCGTACCTTTGAGCGTGCTAACTGCACCTACACGCAAATGAATCAAACCAGCAGTTCCTCATATGTCAGGCAGGTACACGCCATGCTTGGGCAGCTCCCTTTTTGCAGATTCAAGCCAACTCCTTCCCAATGCATTCAGTACATGGATGCTGAGCAATTTGACCAGACCACGATGCCGCAGCCACTGCACCACCGTCGCATGCTGTCCCAAAGGCCGCAGCCTAATGATCAGGCTGTATTTTGGCCTAATCATGATCATATCACGGAGCGGCATTTCTGACTTGCCATTCATTGCAGTAACCAGACAAGCTAAGTTTGAGAGTTTCAGATCATTCAGAGTGCAGAGAGTCTGTCAAAATGTCCAAAAGCTTTTGCCGTAACAACTTCAACATTTCTTAGCTGAATCATGTAGTTGACATGCATGCAAGGTGTTATGCCATTGCATGCATCCCAATCCTGTTTGAATAGTTGTGACTGATCTGAGTGCTGTTGTGATGAGCTGCAAAGCTGATTAGACAGATGAGTTACATTTGCTTATTGAATCAGAGCATTGTATGCAAGCCCTCAAGCCTGAAGTAAGAGTGTGAGACTGGTGCAGCGTTGCAAATTACTTTACCCCGTAGACATTATTTCTGCGCAACCCTGTCGCCCAGCATGTGCAGCCTGCCCTATCAGGTCTACAGCCAAGTGTGTCATTCTGTAGCTGCGTTATGCAGTAAATGTTGAACTAGGATGGAACAAATTTACGCTTTGCAGGCCTAGGGTTAATTCAGACTCCTTGATTCTGAGCAGCCCTTTTAGCTGTAAGACATGTGTACACAGAGTCTGGCTATTTGTTATGTGGGATTTGTTAAGTTTCTGGTGGGTAGCTAACCACAAACCTGCAGCCTTCGAAATTTTATTACAATAGCATGTAGTTATACATTTGGCAAGAATCATTGTCAGGGCAAACGTTTGGCAAATGTTGTAAGCACTGTGGTACTATGTACGCAAGTAGTGGAGAGGGGTCCCGCTCTGGCACACAGATGTTCTGAGGAGTCTGTGGTGAGTCTGAGAGGGTGTAGTGCCAATCTAATGGAGATTGAGTGGTGATCTGGTGGGAAATATTGGGTGGGGATTCTGTAATGATGATGTGGTGATCTGGTGGGAATGCTGTAGGGATTGATTGGGATAGTGGGGCATAGTGTGGATAGTTGGGTTTTTATTGGAAATGTAGTGTGTTTTTTAGAATGATTGTGATGGTTGTATGAAGGGATTAAAACTTTTCATCAGAGCTTTGAAAAAGTGAACAAAAACTCCCCTCCCCTCCCCTCACTTCGTTCGCTATTCTTGATGTTTCTGTGAATGCAAACAAAGTGAGCTACTGACGTCAGCCAGTACTCCACCGAAGGTGGATGGTGATATTTGGGAGGATTGTGCTTAGTCTGTGGATCTTTCTGGACATTGTTGTGTTTTACTTGATATTGATGGTAATACGTGTGCATGCATCCCGCTCTGGCACAGAGATGCTTTGGAGCTGTTGTGGAGAGTCTGATGAAGCTGACATATCATGACTGAGCAGACAGATTGCAGCTGAGATGACAGATTGCAAAGGAGCTTGCACTTCATAGCGGAGCTGATGTCTTGCAGCTGATTTCCAATCAACTGATTGCAGATGGGCTGAAACACCGCAGCAGGCCTGAAAGGTGTGCACCTGAGCTGACAGTTTGCAGTTGATTGGAAACGCGGCAGCTTGGCTGCCAAACTGCGGGTAAGTACCAGCCACAGTCAATAGACCGCAAAATGGCAGTGCAGCTGAGCTGACAGATTGCAGGGGGCCTGAAGATGGCTCATCCTTGGAGTCTGCATTTTTGCTTGCATGCTTGAACCTGACCCTAACACATAGGAGTTCTACGACTTCCACAGTACTGCATGCTTTCTGTCTCATACTTAAAGTTCATATAATTTGATGAGTTTGGGTTGCCTGTCTAGATTGCAAGTTTTGTCTGTCTGTTGAATTGCCATATCTTACATTGCAAGGTCGACATGAGTTGCAGCCAATTTTACTCCATTATATCCTTGCATGTGATACAAGATCTTGACCAAACTGGATTGGTCTTCGGCAATGATGCTGAGAAGCTGTTTGCGGCTACCATGCATCAGTTGATTGGCAGAAAAGGGGATTGCAGAGGGCTACCTGCTGTCAAAGCAGCAACCGAGCAGGCAGCTGCTGCTGTACGTGCAGCTGAACGCACAAAAGATGCGTACCATGCACAATACTGAACAACCGCAGAGAGATGTAGCGACTGTTCTGAGCTGGTCAGCGCTGCAAAATGTCGCGAGGAGCAAGCAAAGGTAAGGAGTACAAAGCTGCAGGCAGTACAGCTTGATGTTCATTATGCGCTTCTTGACTTCTGTGAATCTTCTGGTCATCACATGTAAATGATCTAGGCATCTACCACCACTAGAATGCTATGTTCTTACACGACATGCACATTTGCATGGCATGGCTGCACGATCAGTTGCAGTGAACGGGTTGTGTCATTCAGCATTGCAAATCATAAATTCAAGAAGTGTAGCTTTAGATGGCCATTTCATATTTAATGAGTACAGATACATATTTGCCGTTTGTATTGCAGCCGTCAGATGTGTATCTTTAGGCTCTATAAGGTGTTGCTGCATTCACACTGCTCATCAAGGATGCGGATGTAAAGGCAGAAAGAATGCTCGGAATTGCAAATACACTATCATGCTCCCCAGGACATCAATGCATATATTCAGGAGGTCAGGGCATCAAGTTGCCTGTCAGGCAGGACACCAAGGTGATTATTTGGCCTGCTGCAGCTAAGCATTCTGATTCATCCCAGTTTGCACGGTTCCTCATGTCCTGAATTGTATATGTGCACAATGGCACAAGCAAACCTTAGTGTCCGTGGCTCTCTAGTGCGCATTTCGAAGACAGCCTTTAATCCATGCTCAAAGCTTTCTATGCTTTGTGGGTCCTACGGCGAGCTCAAGGTGCTGTGGACAGTGTGAGAGACTCCATACAGTCTAGCTTGACCGCAGCAGTAATGCCAATACAACCACAAATGACATCGGTGTACAAACAGGCAATGTCACCAACAACACCAACTGTTGTTCCATTTCAGCCATACGTTGGCGCTCAAAATCAAGGAGAAGTCCTTGAGGGCCATCAAAAGATCTCTGGGGAGTGACCTGAAAGATGCAGAGCAAGCTCTGCTTGCTTGCCTCAAGTTTCAACATCTGAATGCCGAGGCACCAAAACGCCACAGTGTGATCATCAAGGATTGGGCATTCAGGTTGTCTCAGGCTGATGCTACTGGCTTCTGCAGCCAGACAAAAGCTGTAACATATGACGTTTATGACATACAAAAGACCTTGCAGGCAAAGATAAATTGGCAGACCAAGGACCCGCAATCTGCCATGATCAAGCTTCTCACTCAGGCAGAAAACGCAATCATGCAGTTACATGCTATGCTGGCAGGTGCAGTATGATTCACTGTCAAAACAGACATTGAAGGGGTGGATTTGGATTGGACAGCCCCAAAAGCTAGCTTAGCCTGAGCTTGTATCAATAACTGACATGCCCTATTCAGTTTGACAATGCAAAAAAGGATTCACGTAAACTTTATAGCTTTTTTGAGATTTTTTCGTGTTGAATAGAGGGAGTCTTGCTTCACGTTAAATAATACAGATATTTTCACAAATGAATATGGCAGGTGCATTGTGATCCACTGTTTACAGTAGTCATCCAACAGGTGGATTTGGAATGGTCGCACGAGGCCTAGGTCAAGCAAGCATATGTTAGCATGTTGGCCATTTCAATTGCACCTCAAGTGAGTGCTTGTTGCCCAAGGTCAGTGACCAGCTCCAAGTCAGTGCTTGGTGCCCAAGGTCAGTGAGGCTCCAGGTTGGTGCCTAGTGGCCAACGTTAGTGAACCCAATTCAGTTCCACCTCAAGTCAGTGCTTGTTGTCCAAGGTCAGTGACCAGCTACGACTCAGTGCTTGGTGGCCCAAGGTCAGTGACAAACCATTATAATTCCACCTAAAGTCAGGTCTCGTTGCCAAGGTCAGCGACCAGCTCCAAGTCAGTGCTTGGTGGTTAGGCTCAGTGACAACCCAATTTTGTTCCAACTCAAAACAGTGCTTGTTGTCCATGGTCAGTGACCAGCTCCAAGTCAGTGCTTGGTGCCCAAGGTCAGCGACCAGCTCCAAGTCAGTGCTTGGTGGTTAAGCTCAGTGACAACCCAATTTTGTTCCAACTCAAACCAGTGCTTGTTGTCCATGGTCAGTGACCAGCTCCAAGTCAGTACTTGGTGCCCAAGGTCAGTGACCAGCTCCAAGTCAGTGCTTGGTGGCCAAGGTCAGTGAGGCTCCAGGTGCCTAGTGGCCAACGTTAGTGAACCCAATTCAGTTCCACCTCAAGTCAGTGCTTGTTGTCCAAGGTCAGTGACCAGCTACGACTCAGTGCTTGGTGGCCCAAGGTCAGTGACAACCCATTATAATTCCACCTAAAGTCAGGGCTCGTTGCCAAGGTCAGCGACCAGCTCCAAGTCAGTGCTTGGTGGCCAAGGTCAGTGACCAGCTCCAAGTTGGTGCCTAGTGGCCAATGTTAGGGAACCCATTTCAGTTCCACCTCAAGTCAGTGCTTGTTGTCCAAGGTCAGTGACCAGCTACGAGTCAGTGCTTTGTGGCCCAAGGTCAGTGAAAAAGCATATTAATTCCACTTCAAGTCAGTGCTCG
>JAABUU010004628.1_pt1 | contig 16024 bp, 19 predicted proteins | sample 5559301 | NCBI WGS metagenome assembly JAABUU01 (sample SAMN10711884, study PRJNA513360) | rock metagenome | isolation source: Antarctica rocks | place: Antarctica: Victoria Land, Richard Nunatak white | reverse complement strand
GCTGCTGGCATTCCATCAGCTTCGGACAGACAGAGCGTGGAGGCTCAGGGCTCGGCTGCGCAGTCTGACAGCATGATGAATGTCCTACTGCTGGACAGCGCAGGAGAAGACACCAACGCAGCTGCATCAGCGACTGCTACTGCTGTCAACAGCAGTCAGCCAGCTTCTCAGACTACTTCTGAGAGCGCTCAGTTTGCAGAGCAGGCATGCCCAGACTCCCCACCTGAAATGGCCATTGGTCACGACGGTCGGCCAAGGATTGTCATGTCAGATGTCACCAGCCGCTTCCCAACAGAGCAGCAGCTGCCGCAGCAGCTCCCTGAAGAAGGTGCTGACAAAGCCAAGGACAGCTCCTTCCAGCTGCAGCGTAGGGGCAGACAGCCCAGGGTGTGCAGAAGCCTCTTGCCTACTGACACAGACACTGCTGCAGACGCTGTTGCCACCATCTGCAGCAACAGCCAGAGTTCTTCAACAAACGCAGGTGCACTTGATGCACCCATGCTCAGGCCAGTGCTCAGAAGCTCTGCAAGGTCCCAGGCCATGCAGTCCACCTCCCAGGTCCCAGAGGCAAGCAGTGCTGAGAGCCGGACACAGACCACAAGGTGCACACGCAGACAAGCAAGGCTGAACAAGCAGCCCTCCCTGTCATCATCTCAGCATGGGCCAGTGTCACATGCTGACCTGTCTTCTGATGATGATTTCGCGGTCCTGAGTCGTTCACAGCGCAGCAACAGGTCAGCTGCAGCTGCTGCTGCCAGTCAGGCGCCACCTCTGCAGTCTGGCTTGACTGAAGTGCATGTTTCCAGCCAGCCAACAAACAATGTGCCCCTGGCTGGGGTATCACAGCAAGCAGCAGGGATCAGGAAGAACCGTCCAAGGCTTCAGCTGCACAGGAATGCAAGCAAGAAGAGTGCAGAAGGATCGGCAAATGGGTCAGAAGCTGCAGGCCCAACTGCCAACATGAGCAATGTGTCATAGTTTCAAAAAAGGGGCATCTTGTTAGCTTGCTGGGATTTCATCCATCTGGTCCTCGGCCAACATCCAGACTTTGCAACATACGGCTCTCTGTATGTTGGGGATCTAGCCCCAACATACAGTCTTTTGCAACACACACCTTAGAGACATGACTTATGCTTGTTCTTTATAGCAGTCGGGGTCCAGTTTGTGAGTCCAGTAAACTAACAGTGCTGTGTGTGTATAACGGTCTTGCATGCACTTGTTTGCATCATGACTGGCAAACAATGTATAACGTCGTGCTGTGCATAGCAGAGGCAAGCAATGTCTGCAGCTTAAGCTTATATTACATTGTGCGGCTGTATCAGGCCAACTGTTTACATTGGGCACACACACACACATGGCCTTTTACAAAGACACAGAGCAAGAATCATATGTGTAGTCCTTACTGCTGACAAAACTTCTTGGACTATGCCTGTAATGAACACATCAGATACACACAAGAAGCTGTACATGAAAAGTTTGAATTTATCAGCATACACATGGGTAGTACAAGCATACATCTCCTGCAAAGAATAATAAAATGTTTGTTCAGGTCGCATTCTTTTCGATCCGACAACACACCAAGTCTAAAGCAAATCTGACAGCAGCCTCTGATAAACGCTGCTGTGCACAGCCTCACTGAGTGCAGCTGTCTGGCTCAGTCTCTCAGCAAGCTGAGACACCTCAGACTTGAGTGCCCCTGCTCCACACCTGGCCAGGGCGCTGTTGACCCCCTGTTGTAGCCCGGCATCTGACTGGCTACTGGCAGGACTGGCAAGCAACTGCAGCTGAATGGCATTCCCAATACCAGAGCTTAGAGCCTTGAAGGCACCACTAGACCTCATCAACATCCTGTTCAATGCTGCCTCCATAGCAGACTGACTCTGAGCATCTGAGTCAGAGCCAGCCAGGCGAGTCAGCTCAGCAGCCAGATCAGGCAACCGCATGCTGGGGTCAGCCAAAATACTCATCAGCCGCCGCTTCACATCCACAACACCTGGCATGCTTCTTCCCACCTGCTGCTGAGCAGCCAAGGACTGCTGCAGCAGCAGCATGCATGCTGCCAGAACCACCAGCTGCTGGAAGTCATTTTGAGCAAGGTGCAGCCTCTGAGCGTCCAGTCTGAGCGTCTCAGCCAGTGCAGTCTTCTCCACTGGAATCTCCCCTGAGATTAAGTGGACTAGTCCAAGTCTGACAATGCCCCTCCAGCTTTCTGCCTTGACTGGGTGAACCAACTGCGCTGCACTGCTCTGAGCCTCGCTGTCTGATGTGCTGACTGTTGCGCCTGGGGATGCACGCAGGCCAGACCGCAGGTTTGTGGGGACTGCAGAAAACCACATATCTGCTCAGAAAACACTGTTCAGATGCTACGCACAGAGAGCTGCTGTTCCAGTTGCAGAAGAACCAGCACAGTGAGGAAAGCACAGACACACATGGGATAGCAGCTGAGCCCCTGTGACAGGAGATGAGTCCTGAGCTGACATTTAGCACCACGTCCTCTTTGGAGTCACATACATACGGATTTTCATGCTGTAGAGTTACCTGCTGAGGTGGTAGCAGCATTGGCAGCAGCCTGTATCCGGTTCTGGTCTGCTGCAAAGTCAGTGAGGGGCTGTAGGTGCTGTGCCAGCTGGGGCACTTGCCCTGACACCAGGGCCAACCAGGCACGCGTGTGGGTCAGACTGCTGGACAACTCCTCAAGGGAAGTCTTTGGCTTCACTCCAAAGGCTGTCTCAAACTTGCCTTGAGCATATCTGCAACACAGCTTGCCCACTCAGTTCTTTGTTACTGCAAGAGTGAGTGAGCTAACAACCGGGTGCAGTTTCCACAATGTACACAATCACGAACAGCAGACAGCTGTTGCAGAGCAAGTGATACATGAGCAGAACAGAGCACCAGACTATACAGAGAGCGCAAGACAAGATGACATGTGCATTCATATTGCAAATGGCTCATTGCTTGGTGGGTGCTTCTGCATGAGGGATATTGCAAGAGCCTGTACCTAATGCCAGCACCATCCTTGAGAGTCTGAGCCAGCATCTTCAGTCTGAAGTTAGCAGCATCCATGCGCAGCATCTTGAGCTGAGCCATGAGCACCCTCACAGCCTTCACCACAGCTGCTGCCAGGGCAGGGCTGTCCCCAGCCTGCAGGGCATCGCCCAGTTCTGCCCTGATGGCTGCATGAGCAGCCACTGCAGAAGCTTCTCTGGCAGGTGAGCCCATGTCCTTGAGGAGCTTGGCAGTGTGCTCCAGCACTGACAGCAGGTGGGTAGTGTCAATGCCATTCACTCCAGAGCCCTGTGGGCAACACCCAAATCAGCATCAGCTACATAGCTTAACACATGGATATTGCATTGTCAATGTGTCAGATCAGCAGAGAGCTCAAAGGCATCAGACAAGAGGTCATGCAGATGAGCCCGATCAGGCTGTGACTGTTGCAAGCAGCTGATGTTCACTGCCTCATAGTTGTTGAAGTTGCTTGACATCTGTTGATGACTTGTGACAAATGGTTGCACTGACCTGGTGGGCGGTAAGGGCTTCCTGGAGCCTACCCTCATCCAGCTCAGCAGCCAGCTGCTCCCTGGCAGCCCTTGCCTGTTCAGGCAACACAGCCATCAGCTCCTGACCCATGTGGGCCAGCAGCCCTGCCAGCTGCCCTGTCACCTGGTGTTGACTCACGCCTGAGCCTGACTCAGCCAAGATGGCTTGCACTGAGTCCCAGAAGGCCTGCTCAGCAATGCGCTTCACTCTGTGCTGTACATGAGCTGCCACATCAGCTGGTGCCATGTTGTCTTCTGGACTTGCCTGAGACTCCTGTAAGAAAAATCAATTCAATCAATCAATCATGTAAGTGGAGGGAGACAGATCATCAACTGCACTGGCCTTGCAGCATACATACAAAAAACTGTTTTCAGATACAGTGATGATTGCTGTAACATTCAAGAGCCCTATGAATAGGCCAACAGGGTGTATGTTGAATATATACACTTCAGCATGATAATGGGTATGCAAGTATACACAGCAACTTGGAGTGCATACCTTCATGACAGATGTCGCGCCAGTAGCGTCCTTCCATCCAGCTTCCAGCTCCTCAGTGGGCAGCTGCCATTTCAAATTGTACAACAGCTCCCACGCCATCCCCTCGTTTTCATCCACCTCTCCTGCTGCAGGGGCTCCTGCCATGGGGCTCCTGGGAACAGCCTCAGGGCTGGCCGGAAGGCTGCCTGAGCTTGCTGGTGACTTGGCAGGAGAGCTGTTGGGCGATGCTGAAGGGCTGTTTGAGGCAGAGGCCTGAGCCAGGGCTGCTGCCCTTGCAGCTGCTAGGCCAGCTTCCAGCCTGGCAGCTGCCTTGGGACCACCTAGGCGAGCTACACGCTCCTTCAGCAGAGCATGATCATGACGCACTTGCTCAATGACAGCCTGCACCAAGCAAAGCACAAAGCTCAGACCAAGGGATTTGGTAACAGGCTGCAGCTTGGTCACTATACAGCCCACGCTCTTGCTCTCACCACAGCAAGTGCGTAACAACATGCTCAGCACAACAGTCACAAGACAGCAAGAGATGCAATTATAGCGACAGTATGATTATAGCACTCATCATAACAGGCAAGATCATGAACTTCATCCAAATCGACAATGCAGTACAGCGTACAAGCCAACGATACAGTACAGCATACACACACAAAGACAGGCAAGGGTTGAACAAGCTGACCTGCAGGTCCTCACTGCGCTCAGTGTCAGGAGAGGTGTCTCCGCCAGTCTTGGAGAGCACAGAGGCCTCCATCTCAATAGCCACCTTAATGAGCTCACTCTCAAGGGCGGCTGCATCAGCAAACTTCCAGGCCACAAACCGCTGCAGGTAGGCGGCCCAGGCCTTGTCAAAGGCGTCCAGCAAGTGCCCTAGGCCCTGGGGACTGGATCCACTGCTCACACTGTTGCCTGAGTCACACCTGGGACACAAACTGCAGGGGTTGGTCACAGTGTCATTGAATGCAGCTGCAAACTGTTTCTCATAAGTATTTGGAAAGTGCTCAGTGTTGTGTGACAAACAATGTACAATCAGCATGCTGACTGTGCATCCAGATGGATGCTGACTCAGAGCATGACAGCTGGCGCAATTGAGCAGCTGGCACATGCACCAGTCTAATTTCCGGAGCTGACTCTCTCATCACAGCTGCTGCTATGCATGTCAGGCTGCATGGCTGGCTTAGGTATGCAACACATGCAAAGCATGTGCTGACCTGTCAGTGACTTGCATGGGCTCAGCCAGTTGCTCCAGCAGAGACTCAAAGGCAGTCAGCATGGTGTTGCCGGCAGCAGCCAACATGTCCTCCAATTCCCCCTGGGTGTTGAAGACCACCTTGGGGTGTGACAGCACCATATAGGCACACAGGAAGACACGAGCAGGGTAGCGCTCTAGGGGGGCCCCCGCCTTGGCTGTCTTGGGAAACAGACGCTTCATGAGGGGGTGGATGTCTGTGATGCCACTCCTTACCAACACCTTGGCCTCCAAACGTGTCAGTAGTGCCTGTGCACAAAAGCAACATGTTTTAGTCTCTATGTAGCAACAACAGCTGCTGTTATGCATGATGGAGAAGTATGGAAAATAAACAGCCTTTGCAAGCACGAGTCAGGAGTCTTGGCTGCAGCTGTGCATCAGAATCGTGATGCTCTGACATCAGAGGCAATGTAGAAGCATCCCATTATGCACAGCAAAACCCCAATGCTGCTGCATGCAAGTAGCAGATCTTGTTTACCTTAGCGCTTCTGAGAGTGGCCGGTGACTGGATGGCCTTTGCAAATGATTCAAAGGCGTCCTGAGTTTGCTGGCTAGGGTCAAGATCTGCCCCTTCTGTGACATGGGTGTTCACACCTACCCAAGCAATAGCAGGCCTATTCCCAGCCTTGGTGGGTGAGCCAGTTGGGGTTGCTGTGGGGGTGTTAGCAGCAGTGCTGGCGGGAGTTCTTGGGCGCTCATCTGAGTTAAACTCAGTCACAGTTGAAGCTGCTGCAGCAGCTGAGGGGCTTGGCGGCAAATCCACATTGGGGAGACCTGTCTTGATGAAGCTGACAGCTAGCTGGCGGGTGGTCTGGTGCCTGTCAGCAAAGGCCCTCCACATCCTCTGCAGTTTCCTGCTGCTGGCCTGGCGCCTTAGCCAGACACGCATGAATGCCCTGCGCTGTAGGAAGGTGTCAGGAGAGCCTGAGGCGCCTTGTGCTGCTGCTGACTTGGCTGCTAGACGGGCTTGGCGATGAGCATCTGCTGCACGCTGGCTGGACTCAATCTTCTGGGCCACATCAGACTGCTTCTTTGCCAGTCTGTCTGCTGCCTGAACACACAAGGGGAGTGGATGTGTCAGGAACATGTGCTGGGAGTAGGCAAAGAGGCATACAAGCTGCACAGTATTTGGTTGTGCAGAAAGGCTGCCTGGGGTACCTTTGTGGTGCGCTCCAGCATGAAGCTTGCTCTGGACCGCTTGCTGTCAATGGATGCCTGTCTGTTGGCTTCTGCTGCTGCCAGCTTGGCCTGCAGGAGGCAAAATAGGGTTTGAGCCACTTGCTGTCTAAGCCATAATATCTCAGATGTGGCAGCTGATCGCTGGGTCACACAGTGGACAGCACAAGCAAGGTACCTCAAGCCTTTTAGCCTTCTCCTGTGTGGTGTGATGGCCGGAGCTACGAGCGGCGACACTGTGAGTCTGGGCTCTTGTCATAACCCAGCGCAGTACCTCCTGCAAAGCAAAATAACAATGTCGATGAACTGCTGCGTCAAACACAACGGATAGCTTCAGCTTAAGACGTGCTGGGTAGCACGACGCGGGCCGGACTACCCGGTGCAAGATTACGATCCTAATGATTCCGACACGCTGGCGTGCGCACCTGTCGCTTTTGATCAGCTGCTGCCATTCTTGCTTGGATCTGCTCAAGACTGCCCTCCGGCTTGAGCAACTGACGCTGCTTGTAAGGGCCCCACCTGAGCTTCACCTGCTCTGGCAGAGGGCAAGTCACGTCCGTGATGTCCAGACGCATAACCTGAGACTGCTTGTCTAAAGACATAGCGGAGCGTTCTATATCAACTGACATGCCTTGAACACAGTATAAGGAAAACGATGGCAAGCTGAGCGATTTTTTTTGGCGCAAGATTGTCGCAAGTTCGTCGTGAACAACTGGCAGTAGTTGCATGTGATCACATCCTGTTGGCACGGGCAGCTGACATGACTCATCTCTAATTTGCGAAATGCCATCAAAATGATGTAATTTACGGTTGTTTTGCCTCCGATTTCGTACAATTTTGGATTTTGACGTCCACGTGGCCAGCTTCGAGTCGGTTGTCAAGACTAAGCGGCCTGGTAGTCTTTGCCTTGCAAGCCAATAGGGCACCTCATTTCACGCTGCCCTGGCAAAGTGCAATACATCTGCAGACACTTCTATCCAAGGCACCTGCAAGATTTCAATGCACGTTCCTTAGGTCATGCATGTGCCCCTGAATATCCAGCTGCTCAAAGCAACACTAAATTGAACAAAATGGCAACTTTTTGGGACGGTCGCACTGCTGTCTGCATCAGCTAGCATGAGGCGACGTGTTATATGGCGTCTTTCCTAAGGGGCTCGCAGCCCTACTGAAACAAAAGCGGCTGGCGCAAAGGTACAAAGGGAATGACATCAGCACAGCAGTAATGTTGGCCACAAAAATAAAATGTGCACTTGACCAATGATACAATACAGTACCGTATAACATATTGATCGCTTATACAGTCTAAGTCAGCAGCATAGTATGCAGCATGGATTAATAAATGAGCAAGAATTCAGCAGCAAACCACCACCTACAAATATGGGCACAGGCCCTCATCAAGCCTAGACTTGATCTGAAAACCACAAGCAATGATATACATGCCGCAACAGCAAGACCTTCACAAGACTCCATCACATACTGCAAAAGATACACACACGACAGGAGCGTTCAGTACAAAATGTCATAGAACAGTGCAACAGCAGAAAGCAAAAATCATATAGGCGTCGCTGTTCCAGAATGCCATGGGCTGCAGCTGCACAGGTGCATATTGCACAAGGCTCAAGGCAATCTGTGGACGCCGCTGTGGCTTCAGCACAGACAGGCTCATGATGCATGCTGGAGTAGCACAACGGTACTCCCATTCACATCCCTTCATCACCCAATGTCGATTATTATCAGTGCTTAATGCTGCAACAGCATGATGTCTGCACTGCAGCAAGCATCCTTGCCTGTTGTGAACAGATCACACCTTTGGATGAAACTCTGCAGAGAGCAATGCATTTGAGAAGGCACCAGGCCTGTTGTCCATGATCAAGCGTACGTATGAGGAGGTGAGGTCTTATGCTTGCCAACAATGTGTACATGGCCCACATATAATACTACGGAGGGACGATAGTCCATCTCTGTGCACGGCCCCACAGGTGCTTGTGAACCAGCATTGCTCGAGGTTTGCACAACTGTTGTTGACTCATTTGGTCCCTGCAACATTTATCACGAGAGCTGATGCATGCTCTGTGGTAGCTTGGAAAGCCAGACAATATGATGCACATGCACTTGCACTGTGGTATAGCTAGACTGCTTGTACTTTGCTAGCAATTTCTGTGTGCGGTGAAGACAGGGGAAGCAAACAAGTGCTTTGCAGCTCATGGCATGCACACATTGGTGGCATCTGGTATGAGAAGCACTAGGCTCAGGGACATGCCATTCTCCTGTCACTCACCTTTGGCTGATACGATCTGTTCTGAGTACTGATTTCAGTACTATATGATGTCTGCTTGAGCCTTCGGGCAACTGCAATCTCACAACCGTCTGGACTCAAGACCAAGGTGGGCTGGCCGCAAAACAAGCTGTTAGCAGGTACAAGGGCCTCAGCAGAGAGGTGATCTGCCTCTTCCTGTTGTTGCTGATGCTGCAGCTGTTGCTGAGCCTGAGCTCGAGTCAGTCCTTGTGGATAGTACTGATGATGGTAGTGATCTTCCAGATCCTCTGGACAAAACACATTTCCAAATATGGGTGGTGCCCAACTTCGCCAAGGGCGCCTCAAGGGGATAGGGGCAGGACGGCGCCCAGAGGCTAGTGTACGCTCAATGTTGTCCTGTTCTTGCGACGTCCTTAATTTATATAGATCTGCAGCAGTGTACCGTGCTGTGTGAGGGGGTACAGCTGCCTTGGGCTGAAGCTGCTTCTGGGTGATGTGAAGCGTTACGGCAGTGGTCAACGAGCTGTTACCGATAAAGTTGAGTGCAGCGGCACACAAGCAACCTTGTTCATCCGATTTATGCATAGCGTCACCGAAGCCTGACACTTCGAAAGGTCATTTATTTAGAAACCATGGTATGACGCTCCGAAACCAGATTGTCAAGAAGAGTGTGCACGCAGTCGCTAGCGTTGCAACCTAGGCGGAAATTTGACCAGCAAAGCACAGCTTGACGGCAAGAAATCACAACGTAGGTCGATTCTATAGATCCCTTCAACTGCCTCTAACATTACGAGATCCTCCAACGTGCGGATTCCTTATATGCTCCAGAGACCTGATGTCTTGTCGAATGACAGATTTTCGCAAGGACGTTGTGCTCAACTTTCCCTGGCAGACATGGTTCTTATGCATGTTTGCACATTGCTCCGCTGCCTCGGCAGAGCCTACATCGACTGGCATTCAATTGCATCTGCGTTATACTTGCTTCGCACGCATCACAACCGCGATGTCAAACCTAGGAACGGCTCCGAGTCCAATGGAGCGCCAAGGATCACAGCGCTTTTGGCGCAGCGTTGGGCGCAATAGATGCATTATATGATATCCGTGTAGCGGAGAAACAGGAGCTGCAGAGCGGCAGGACTGTAAGTGTTTCGTTCTTCTAGGCGCATCATTTCTTTTGTTGCAGCCATGTCGTCGTTGACAACAAGTACACTGGCGAATGTACCACTGCGAAAGGAACGAGCTCTGCACAGCCGAGAACTTCGATGCATCAGCATGCCTCGCGCAAAGGTACCGTTTCCGATTCGCTTGCATCGAGCAACTCATAGCTCCAATAGCTGCACGGTGTACTCAGATGCTGAGCCGGGTGCAGGCTCCAGAAAGTCCTGAAAATCAGTCTGCGTTTTCGCGCAGAAGGGCACGCACAGCTGCCACCATGCAACTAGGTGCGTATTGTTGCCATGCGTACACCTGTTGTCTGCTTTGTCTGATTTCCTGCACAAAAACTGTTTTCTGGACTAAAGTATCATAGCTGCAACATTGATGCTTCCAGCAGGAGCATCGCAGCGCTCTGCCCAAAATCTAGTTCATGCTGGCCTCCCTAGAGGCAGATTTCAGGTGAAATTCAGTGTTCCAACCAGCTGGCTGAATACAGTATGTATGATGTTGATGACTGCATCGTGGTTTTCTGCTACCACAGGCTGGAGATTATGACACAGCAAGGCGTTGCGGCCTACGCAAGCACACACAGATTGTGACTGCCAAAGGTAGTTTCACTTGAGTCTTGGCATCTGACAATGTTGGTATGACCCTATTCTGCGCCCTTCTCTTGAACTGCTCCTTCTGCCTCTCAACAGCCTGCAGTTGTTTCTGGTTTGCCACAGCAGCACTTGCCACAGTCGCAATGTCATGTTGATTTGCTACACAGGGCATCAGCACTTTCAAGCCGTCGATGACAAGGACCAGGCCATCCCTGGCAATGTCAAACCAAGCAGCCCAAAGCCTGATGCAGTCTTTGTAGCAAATCAACTCATCATCAGAGCAGCAGCTAATTTCAACGTTGAAGATGAATCTGGAGACCAGTGGGGTGCCTTGGCAGATCTAAATCAAGCAGATCAATTACAGCCAAATGACTTGCCCACATTGCAGCTGCGTGCCTTGGTCAGGCTGGACTTAGGAGACGCAGGAGGTTTTCTTGATGATCTCAATGGCAGGGCTGACACGTCGTACTTGCTCTTCACTAGAGGACGGGTCAGCGACAGCATTGGTGACGACGAGCAGGCTCTCAAGGACCTGGTTGCGGCTGGTCAGATGCGCCCAGGCGCCCAGCTCAGGCTTAAGGTCAGCTTTGGTAGGTTTTCGATACAATAAAACAAGGAAGCTTTGCAATGTACTGTTATGTAACCTACAAGCCGGGGTGAACAGTTGCCCAACCGCTCGCCTCAGCGCAGTGTTTGACGGTTGACTTGTCTTGACTTGCCATGCAGGAGTTGGCACAAGAACCAGCATCAGCTGTCAATGAGGACGAGCCCGCTTTGGTACCAGGTATGCCAGATGCTTTCTAGTGCATGACTTTGACTGTGCAACAGCTAACGTCAGCACGCCTGATTTCCGTAAGCTACTCAGTTGCACTTGTCAGGGCCAGTTGAGTGCATGCGCTGTTTGACTGTTGCTGCTTCAAAGCGCCTTTTGCTCTCTACAAAAAAATGTCTTGCCTTGGAAGCTTGATGCTTGTGACCCCAGGCTGGGGAGGTTGTCTGACCGAATTCAAGCAGATGGAGGTGGCACTGAAACAGCTCACAGAGCAAGGGAGGCACTCGGACGCCAGAAGAACACTTGTATGCATGATGGCATTGTTTTCTAACCTTTTCGTAGAAAAAGAAGGTTTTCCTAAGGTTTTCCAAAGGAAAACTTACAAAAAGTTCGGGACAGGTTAGAAAATTGGTGTCCTAACAAAAACTACGGGACAGGAAGGCTTTCCGGAGGAAAACTTACAAAAACGTAGAAAAGGGATGGACACCAGTTTTCCTCTGGAAAACCTAAAGCTGACAAAAAATGGTTGACAAAAAAAAAAAACCTGCCCGCAGTGCTTTGTTTTCCAACAATCACTTCCAGCCGCTGGAATGCAGTAGATTGCTTTGTGAGTATCAGAGTTGCCCATGCCTGTCTCAGCTTGCTGTGGCATGTAGGGCACATAGACTCTGAGTTCAAGATTGAGCTGGACAAGCATGTGACAGCAGTTGCTAGCAACCTCGAGGGTAGCAAAGACTTCCATGCTGCTAGATATGGCCTGAACAGAGTGTTGGCTCTGCATGACATCATAGCATGCCTACAAGGGAGTGAGGCATCAGCTGACAGGTTGGCTGATGAGAGGATGTACTATTGTGGACTACTGGAAGAGTGCGAATCGGGTCTCAAGCTTCAGAGTGATAAAAGCCCGGCAACCAAGACAGGTGGTTTGTAACCATATAGCTTGTACACCTGCAACACTGATGATGTTTGCCCTGTGTGGTGTTGCAATCAACTAAGCAAATGATGATTACATAGAGCACTGTTTGACTGACTCAGAGCTCAGAGCCACTCATGGCCATGTTGGAGAGAGCATTTGGGCTGACTAGAGCCAATGTGAGGCTTACATGGCAGGTCACATGGTTGCCTCAAGACAGCATTCAAGAAGGCATGCGATGGCTGATCAGCTTGCTTGATGACTGAATTACGTATGAGCACACTCACCTACAAATTTTTCAAAAGCGCTGTTGCAGTTGCATCGTATGTATGTCACATTCTGGGGCATAGTGTCTGCCTCCAATTCACCAGACAATCAATTTCTGCATGTTCATCACGACATTCTCTGCAATGTCTGATATTTTTGACAGGTTATTGCAAAGCAGCATCATGGCATTGGACCTTTTGTACAGAGCGTTGACATGTCGTCAATGGCAGAAACGGTCGAATTTTGAACAACATTTGTGTAACTAAATTTGAAAGGCAGCACAGTCATGATGAATGTTTGATGCTTGTTCATGATTATGACACTTGTTCATCATACCAGTACACGTATATTATGTGCACGCTCCTTGTCCCACAAATCCAACTCCTTAGCTGTCAAGCAATCTTGCTGCAAGGCAGTGCTTCACTCTTAGTGAACTGTTACAGTGAACTAGCATCGACCAGTCACGTGAACTTTCAGCAAACAGTGAGTGGATCATCAGACACAATGTTATCTTTCACACAAAAGGTGAATACTATGACGTGACATAGAGTCATCAATGGTGCAAGTGCACGGTGTTTTCAGCAAAAATTTTGTTCTTCACATGTCAGCACCATTCATACACGAAATGGCATACTGCCATCAACGGATTGAACTTGATTGCATTGAGGCCCACAGGCGCCCAATACAAGCAGCTACAGCATCAGGTGCAGTGGAGTATGAACAGTGGAGGTTGAGCAGCACTGATGTTGAAACACACAGTCTAGATTTGCTGCTGTTGAGCTTTGTACTGCTTCCATGAACCATGCTGTGTAATGTTTTCGACTCTCATGCTACTCTCAAATGGGATGTCCTTGCTTGGTGCCTGACTGCTCAAATCAGCTACATATCCTTCACAGATAAATCCCTTGACTTTGCTTTGATCGTCTAAACAAACAGTGCCAAGTCCGAGGGGCTCAGATATTAGCAGGAAAAAATCTCCCAAGCGCTGGACCGGCAAGTCCCAAATTTCTAGCTCAATTGCTTTGCCCTTTGCTTTCCCAACAGCCACCATGCCAGGCTTGCAAGTATTATTTGCAGGATCTGTGATAGCATATAGCTCGTACACTGGGCTGCTTCTGCAGGCTTTGACAAAGGCAGCCCCCACGTCTATCAGCTGGTGCTCAAGCTTTTGCCCTCGCATGTGCAAGCCGCAGACTGCTAAATGCATTCTCTCCTCTGCCAGGCTGTTGACAGATACCTTATGCACCGCGCCGGGCAGTCTACGTTTGTCCAGGGGACGAGCGGCTGCTGAGTATCGGAGCAGACTTTTTGCAGCGCAGATCGAACATACAGCCGCATATGCAATAAAGCGACGAAAGCGTGCAGTGCTCCAGCGAGGAGTCGACTTTGCTTTGCATGCAGCTCTTCTTCTCCGGTCACCAAGCGCGATTAGGCCTTTGCCAAACACATTTCGTCAGCTTCTTCTCTGTTCTTCAATCGAAACTTCACTGACTCGCCTGCGCTGTGGTGGTGCTGACGCAAGCAACAACGCCTTCGACAATCCAGCGCCATGAACTTGCAGTGATAGCGCATGCGCATGGCTTACTGTGCTTCCGCTGTGAGCGTTCCTACCACTGCTCGTCGCAGGCCATTTCTCGCCGCACAATCGAACCATACCGTACGAATCTCACCATCAGTCGCGCGACGTCCCGCCCAACTTGCTCGCACCTGCCACTGCGCCACAGGATCTGCTGCTGCTCAGTCTGATCCGGAGGGGCCCAACCAGTACAAAGCAGCCAAATCAACCGGCAAAGATGAATCGCTATCAGCCGCAAGCACAAGCTGCCCAAAGAAGTCTTCAAACACTTTTGTCCGGGGAATTAGGAACTTTTTTGGGGGAGACAAAATGGACATGCAGAGACTCAAGGCACTAGGTTTAGGAGCAGTAGCATCCTATGGGTGTGTGAGCAACGTCACCTATGGCACAGGGCTGGCCATATCTTGGATCACCTTTGTTCGGCAAACAGGTAAGCTGGTCCTATGTGCAGGCAGTGCAACAGCACACACACAAGTAGACGCCTTTGCCTGTTTGCAGGTAACTCTCCACTGATGGCCAATCAATGGAAACCCTTCTTGGCATTGTATGGAGGTTTCTGGGCCGCCCAGCATTTTATCAGACCTCTGCGGTTCAGCTTGGCACTGTTCATGTCCCCTGTGTTTGACAAGTTCATCAATTGGGTACAGCAACGAACACAATTCAAACGTAAAAATGCATTTGCAGTCTACTTGTTCCTGTTGGGCTCCATCACATCAGTTGGTGTATTTGGCAGCATTAGATTATTTGCGGGACCGCTGGCATTTGCTATAGCCTGAACTTCTGACAAACCAGCTGACAAGGCTCCTGGCTCATTGGGCTTTGAAGAGTACGATTTTATTGCATATTACATGGGCAGCTCACAGCATGACAGTTGTCAAGCTTGAGGTTGTTTAGCTTGTTCCAGACAGCAGCAGTTTCTCGAAGGGCATGCTTCATGCAAGTGCTGAAAATTTTCCTTGTATCCTCATGTCAGCTGATATTGCAATGCAATATAAGCCAGAGCCACAGCCGTGCTCTGTCATTGTCGATTGCTTTGCCCTATGTCACGAAGACTTGCTCAATGAGTAAGATTATGTAACTCGTCTGGTTTCGGAGCTAGAGTCGAAGAGCTTCAGGGGTCAAAGCCAAATTGTTGGAACCTCCGACGCTCATGTTGGCGCGACACTGCATGCCAACTGATTGTCGACAATCTGAAACTGATGGGCGTTTAGCCTGTGCCCTTCATGAACCTTGGAGCTTCAGCCAGCTCATCCTTCAGGCAACGTGATACGTTGACCGCCAAGCGCGTGTTCGCCCTTTTTGGCTGCCTGGGGCTGCTGGTTTTACTGTGGCTGCTGAGCACACCTGTCCATCAGATATATTGGGCGACTCAAGGACGTCTGTTTGAGGCCAAGACTGCAGTTCTCGCACCAGCCTCGTCGGGTGATCAACGACACCTATTGCAGATGCGACTGACTCGCTTCAGCGAAACTTGCCAACTACACATCACAATGTCTTCATTTCTGGCTATCGACCGCTGTGCATAACAGACGACACCCGTGACACCTGCAAGCTTTCTGTGCAGGTGAGCAGGCCACTGCATCAGGAGCAGGAGCCAGAAAAGCACAACTACCTTCTGCAACAGCCCGGGAAGCTTCAGACCCTGCCACCTCTACAGACAATCAGCAGCAGCAGCAAATTCTTAGGCCAGAGCCAGAAGCTGCCAAAGATAGCCTTGCTATCTCCTTGCTGCTGAAGAAGGCAAAGCAAAAGGTCTACAACTCCGTTTGGCAATCAGATGACAACGCGGGGCAGACTGCCCTAGAAGATGAGGAGCTTCTCAACACCCTAAAGCAACCTATACACCTGTCGCAGATCCCCAAGCAAGCTGACCTGCCCCAGGCCAAACCCAGCAGCAAAGAGGTAGACAGCAGTAACACCTCCAGGGACAGCAATCAAGATGCCTCAGCTCATCCTGGCCTCATCACTTCAGCCAACATGTCAACCCTCAATACCACAGATATACAAGATGTCATCAAAGAAGCAGAAGAG
>JAABUU010004624.1_pt1 | contig 16040 bp, 16 predicted proteins | sample 5559301 | NCBI WGS metagenome assembly JAABUU01 (sample SAMN10711884, study PRJNA513360) | rock metagenome | isolation source: Antarctica rocks | place: Antarctica: Victoria Land, Richard Nunatak white | reverse complement strand
CAGTTCGATCAGGTCTTGCCGCGATACGTTGTCCAGGAACCCAGGTCGGATCATCGGTCCGGTAGAGTCCAACTCGGACCCGCTTGGCAAGGGGGCGGGGCCGGATTTTCAAAGAGTCGGGGTATAACGAGGACGCACATGCGGTTGCCGACATGAAGCGCCTTGATGACACCGCTCCTTGACTGGCACGGACGCGGCCAGATCGGGTCTCACGTCGCAGCTGTGTGGCCCGCCGGTGGCCTGACCTGCTCCTTTGCTTTCCGCGCACGGCTTGCCGGTCCGGATGGATCGGGCGCCGTTGGCAGCGCGATCCGTGCTTGGCACCCCGGTCCCGGCATGAGTTCGACCGAGCCGTTGTGGCTCTGGACGACCTCGCGCACGATAGCGAGGCCGAGACCACTGCCAGGAGAGTCCTGGCGTCCCTTGCGAAAGCGGTCGAAGACCACGTCGCGCAACTCAGCGGCAACGCCAGGTCCCTCGTCCGCCACCTCCACGACGACTTGCGTCCGGTCGCGTCCGGTCGCGTCGAGGCATCCAAGGAGCCGGATGGTGCCCTGACCGTGGGTAAGTGCGTTGTCGAGAAGGTTGCGCAGCGCGTCACGCAGGTCGTTGGCGCGGCCCCGCACCAGCAGGGTATCAGGCAGCTCGACCTCCAGCGTGCGGCCAGCCGCCTCGGCGAGCGGAACAGTGGCAGCGGCTGCCTCGCGGGCGATGCGCGACAGGTTGACGACCGGGAGGTCCGGAACCGGAACTTCGTGTCCCGCGTGTTCCTTGCGCGCGAGATCGAGCAGTTGTTCGACGAGCCGGTTCATCTGGGCAAGCTCGCGGTCGATCGCGGCCCAGTCGGTCGCGTCCTCCACCTTCGCCCGTTGCAGCCGCAGGTTCAGCACTGCAAGCGGCGTGCGCAGCTCATGCGCAGCATCGGCCGTGAAACGGCGTTCGCCTGCATAAGCGTTGGCCAAGCGGTCCAGGGCGCCGTTCACGGCGTCCACGAGCGGGCGGACCTCACTGGGCAGGCCGCGCGACCCGATGCGGGCCGCCGGGGTGCGCGGCCCGGCTTTGGCCGCCTCGCTGGAGGCCCGCGCAAGGGGGCGGAGGCTCCAGCCGCTCACGAACCAGATCAACGCGAGCGAAGCGAAGATGATCGGGATCAGCAGCAGGACGTCTTGATAAGGATCGTGGAGCAGAAGCGGACCGTATCGGCCTAGAACGAAGAGAATGACTCCCTGCTCGAGAGGGGGCAGCATCAGGGCTCCAGCAAGCCCAAGCGCGAACACCAGCGACATCGCCGCGACGAGGCGGCCGCGGAGGCTGTGGAGCCGGATCACGCGACTGGCGCCGAGAACAGGCGGTAGCCGATGCCCCGCGTCGCCTCGACGTGGACCGTGGACTGGGCAGCGGCGAGCTTGCGCCGCAACCGCGACACCGTGGCCTCCAGTGCGTTCCCGCTCACGTCGTCATCGAAGCCGTAGAGCCTGTCCTCCAGCGCATCCTTGACGACGATGCGTCCGGCGGCGCGGATCAACTCCTCCAGCAGGGAGGTTTCCCGGCGCGTCAGGTCGAGCGCGACGCCCGCCACCGCCGCCATGCGCGACGCCGTGTCGAATTGGAGATCCGCGAAGGCGTGGACCGGCTCGCGCCTCGCGCCTGGACGGCGCAGCACCGCCCTGAGCCGGGCGTCCAATTCCGCAAGGTCGAAGGGCTTGAGGATATAATCGTCTGCCCCTGCGTCGAGGCCGCCCACCCTGGCCTCGATGCTGTCACGCGCGGTGAGTATGAGCGCAGGCAGGTCGGGGTGGTGACCGCCGCGCAGGCGCCGCAGCACCGCCATGCCGTCCATGTCCGGCAGGCCGAGATCGAGGATCACCGCGTCGTAGGCCGTCGTCGCCACCGCCGCGAGCGCATCTTCGCCGCACGCGACGGGATCGACCGCCAAGCCACGCTCGCGCAGATGCGTCGCGATCATCTCGCGCATAGCCTGGTGGTCCTCAACCAGCAGCACTCTCATGACATCTCCCGCACTTGGGCGAACGATGACCCCCACAGTCCCGGCGCAACTGCGGACAGGGCACGAAACGGAACCTGGCCGCAGCAGCCCTTGCCTGGCTGCTCCGGCCAGAGATCAACCGTCGCCATAGATCGGGCGCAGGCGGTCGAGGTCGGGGGATCGGTACTGCTCCGAGCCCGTCGGATCGTCCAGGAGTCTTGAGTTGATGCTTGTGATGGCTTCCGCCCCTACAGCCAAGGGGGCGGTCGCCCGAGGAGTGCTGCCCGATGTGCAGCCCGCGAGGCCGAGCGGCACAATGCTGCCGATGGCAAGGTAGTTCATGGCGCTCTCCTATGAGGACGATGCGGCTCCTCGGGTGGCAAGGGACCGCATGGCCCTGACGTGACGCTGACGGGGCGCGCCCTGCCGAGGCTAGGCTTGACCCACGGCAAACGTCAGCCTCGCGTCAGGCAGCCAGGGTCTACGGGCAGCCACGGACAACTAAGGAAGCTTCATCGCGTGCAGTCGCTTGTTGGATTCGACCCCACCCACCTCGCCGGCGCCCACGGCACCCTGGCCGTCACGCTCGTCGTTGCCGCCGAGAGCATGGGGCCGCCTCTGCCGAGTGGGACGATCCTGATTATCGCAACCTTCCACGCGGTGCCGCTCACCGGCTCAGCCGCGCGGCCGCTTTGTGGCGCGCAATGATGCCCAGGGCCTCCCGAAATGCTCCTACCCTTCACACGATCCCTGGCCGATACCTCTCGGACAACGGCCGCGTCTCCTCGGCGAGGAGCCCGGCTGGTGTTCCGTGCCGCAAGCCCAAGCGATGGCAAAGAGGCTGGACGCTGGAGTTGACCACGGCCGCGTGGTTGGGGCTGACCCTTGCCGGGTGCGCGCGGTTCCAGCCTGAACCCCTCTCGCCAGCGGCCAACGCAGATGCACTCGAAAGCCGCACACTGGCAGAGCCGCGGCTGCAACGCTTCCTGCTTGCGGCCCTCCCGGCAAAGGGGGCGGTTCAAGCGCCCGATTGGAACCTCGACAGGCTCACGCTCGCGGCCCTCTACTACCATCCCGACCTGACGGTCGCGGGCGCCAAGCTCGCCAGCTCGCAAGCAGGGGTCGTGATCGCCAACGAGCGGCCAAATCCCACGCTCAACCTCAGCGCCGTGTTCGGCACCGCCGCTGTCTCCGGCGCGGCCTTCCCGCCAGGCGTGCTTCCCATCGTGGTGGGACCGGTCGTCAACTTCGTGATCGAGACGTTCGGCAAGCGCGAGGACCGCACCGCCCAGGCGCAGCACCTCGTCGAGGCGGCCCGCGAGGACCTCGCCACCGCCGGATGGCAGGTGCGGGGGCGGGTACGGACGGCCATGCTCAACCTCTGGGCGGCCCAGAGGCGCCTGGAACTGGGGCGGCAGCAGGTCGCGCTGAGACAGCAGCTCGTACGGCTCCTGGAGCAGCGCCTCGCCGCCGGCTTCGCGACGACGCTGGACGTAACCCGGGAGCGCATCGCGCTGGCCCAAGCCAGCCTCAGCATCCGGGACGTGAGCCGGCTGGAAGCAGAAGCCCGCGTGCAACTTGCGACCGCCATCGGCATCCCGGCGCGCGCGCTCGACGGAGTTCGCATCTCGGTGGGCGCCTTCGACCATCCGGAAGTCCCGGACGCGGACCTGGGTGGCCGCCTGCGCCGCCGCGCGCTGACCGAGCGCACCGACGTGCGCAGCAGCATGGCCCAGTACGAGGCGGCGCAGGCGGCGCTGCAGCTACAGGTTGCCACCCAGTACCCCAACCTGACCCTGGGGCCAGGCTACAACTACGAATTCGGCACCAACCGGTTCATCCTCAATCCCGCGATCGACTTTCCGATCTTCCAGCAGAACCAAGGCCAGATCGCCCGCGCGATCGCCGACCGGAAGCAGGCGGCCGCAACCTTCACGGCGCTGCAGGCGCAGATCATCGGAGCGGTGGACGCCGCCGTTGCCGGCTACCGCGCGACAATGCAGACACTAAGGACCGCCGATGTGCTGGCCGCCGACGAAGGGAGTCGCCAGCGGCAAGTCAGGGCCTCGTTCGATGCCGGGGACAGCGACCGTCCGACCCTCATCGCGGCGGAGCTTGAGGCTTCGGTGATCCAGTCCTCGCGGTTCGACGCCCTGGTCCTGCAGCGGCAGGCGCTCGGCGCACTGGAGGACGCCTTGCAGCAACCGCTGTTCGACCCCGAGGCGGCCCGGTTCGTCCCGCACGCCGGCCCACGCGCCACCACGGAGCTTCCCCGATGACCCCTCCCGTCCCCTCGCGGTCGCGGTCCTCGCGCTGGAGCCGCCTGCTGCGCCGCGTGCTTTTCACCAGTCTCGTGGTCGGGATCGGCGGGCTGGTCGCCTGGGGGGTCATGGCAGGCCGCGATGCAGCGATGGGCGAAGCTGACCGTGAACGCCCGGTCAAGGCGCCAACCCGGGTTGCAACCGTGAACGGACAGCGTGCCGTAAGGTTGGATGAGCCGTCCCGCAAGCTGAGCGGCATCGAAGTGGCCGCGTTGCCGCCGGCCCCCTACCAGGCTCAGGTCCGCGGCTACGGTACGGTGGCGCTCGACCTGACCCAGCTCACCACCCTCAGCAACAACTATGCGGGTGCTAAGGCCCAACTCCAGGCGGCGCAAGCCAAGCTCGCCGCTTCGGTGACGGCCCTTGAGCGGGCACGCGGCCTGTACCGGAACCAGCAGAACGTCTCGCTGGCACAGTTCCAGGGTGCCGACGCAACGGCCCAGGCTGACCAGGCTGCCATGAGGGCGGCGGACTCCCAGGCGCGAACCGCGGCGGCGTCCGTGCTGCAAACCTTCGGCTCGGTGGTCGGCAAGGCGGTCCTGGACGGCTCCCCCCTGGTCACGCGGCTGATCGAGCGGCAAGCCTACTTGCTCCAGGTCACGCTGCCGCCGGGCACCATCCTCCCGGTGCCTCCCCCAACTGCCACCGTACAGGTCGAGGGCACCCCGCCTGCTGCAGTTACCTTTGTTTCCCCGGCATCGCAGACGGACCCCCGTATCCAGGGCAAGAGCTTGCTTTACCTCGCGCCCGCTTTAAGCGGAGTGCTCCCCGGCATGAACGTGCTCGTCTCGCTTCCATCCGGTCCTCCGACCGAGGGCGTCGCCATCCCGCCATCGGCCATCGTCTGGTGGCAGGACCGGGCGTGGATTTACCGCCAGGCCAGCCCCGGCAGCTTCGTCCGCATGCAGGTCCCGACCGATCTCCCGTCAGAGGACGGCGGCTACACCACGAAGGAGCTGCCCAAGGACGCCACGATCGTGACAAGGGGCGCACAGCTCCTGCTGTCCGAGGAGTTCCGCGCGCAGATCGAGGTCGGAGGCGATTGACATGGCAAGCAACATCCCTTCCGGCCCCCAAAGCGCCGTCATCGCCCTCGCGATCCGCTTCCGCGGGATCGTCCTGGCACTCGCCTGCGTCGTGGTCGTCTACGGCCTCTACGGCCTTAGCCGCGCGCGCTACGACGTGTTCCCGGAGTTCGCGCCGCCGCAGGTCGCCATCCAGACCGAGTCCGTGGGCCTTACGCCGGAGCAGGTCGAGACCCTCGTCACCCGGCCCATCGAGACCTCCATCAATGGCCTGCCTGGCGTCCAGCGGGTGCAGTCCACCTCGATCCAGGGCCTTTCCGTGGTCACGGTCTTCTTCGACCCGGCGACCGACATCTACCGTGACCGCCAGATCGTGGGCGAGCAGCTTGCTGCCGCGGCGCAGCAACTTCCCAAGGGTGTGCTGGCTCCTGCAATGACGCCGCTCACCTCGTCCACGGGCCTCGTGCTGGTTGCCGGCCTGACGTCGGACAAGCACTCGCTGATGGAGCTACGCACCATCGCGGACTGGACGGTCCGCCTGCGCCTGCTCGCGGTGCCGGGTGTGGCCGACGTCGGCGTCTTCGGCGGGGACGTGCGCTCGCTCCAGATCCAGGTTCACCCCGATCAGCTCGTCCGCTTCGGCATCGGCCTTAACGAGGTGCTGGCAGCGAGCCGGATCGCGACGGGAGTGCGCGGCGCAGGGTTCATGGACACCCCCAACCAGCGGATCGTGTTCCAAACCGAGGGCCAGTCCGTGACGCCGGCCGAGCTGGCGCGCACCGTGATTGCCCAGCAGGGCGCCGGGGTGGTGACGCTCGGCGATGTCGCCGACGTGGTGGAGGCGCCGGCACCCCCGGTTGGTGCCGGCGCGATCCAAGGCAGGCCGGGCGTGGTCCTGAACGTCGCAGAGCAGTACGGCGCGGACACGGTCGCGGTGACTGCGGCGGTCGAGGCGGCGCTTGCCGACTTGCAGGCGCAGTTGCAAGACCAAAGCATCACCCTGCACACCGACCTGGCCCGCCCGGCCAACTTCATCGCGACAGCGCTCGGCAACATACGCAGCTCGCTGATGCTGGGCGGCGCCCTGGTCGTCCTCGTGCTGTGCCTGTTCCTGTTCGACCTGCGGGTGGCGGCGATCGCCTGCACCGCCATACCGCTCTCGCTGCTGACTGCAACACTCGTGCTGGGGTATCTCGGCTACACGCTCAACACCATGACGCTGGGCGGCCTCGCCATCGCCATCGGCGAGGTGGTGGACGACGCCGTGATCGGCGTCGAGAACGCGGTCCGCCGCCTGCGCGAGAACCGGCGCCAAGCCCAGCCTCGCCCCGAGGCCCGCGTCATCTTCGATGCCGCTTTCGAGGTCCGCAGCGCCGTCGTCTACGCGACCTTCGCCGTCATCCTGGTCTTCCTGCCCATCATGGCGCTACCCGGGGTGGCGGGGCGGCTCTTCGAGCCGCTTGCCCTGGCCTACATCCTGGCGGTTCTCGCCTCCCTCGCCGTCGCGCTCACCCTCACCCCGGCCCTTTCCATGGTGCTGCTCACCAGGCGGGACGCGCAGGCCAAGGACCCTCCGGTCGTGCGCTGGACGCGGGGCGGCTACGAGGATCTGCTTCGTGGGATCGCGCGGCGGCCCCGGCTCGTCATGGCCGCAGCAGCGGCGTTCACGGTCGTCGGATGCGCCGCGCTGCCGTTCTTCGGGGGCAGCTTCGTCCCGGAGTTGAAGGAAGGCCACTTCATCGTCCACATGTCGGCGGTGCCGGGCACGTCCCTTGAACAGTCCCTACAAATCGGCGCCCGTGCCGCCGACGCCCTACGGCAGCTCCCGGAGGTTCGCTCCGTGGCGCAGCGGGTCGGCCGTGCCGCGCTGGCCAACGACACCTACGGCACGCACTACAGCGAGTTCGAGGTGGATCTGAAGCCGCTCGGTGGCGAGGCCGCCGAGCAGGCGCAGGCCGGTGTACGCAAAGCCCTCGCCGGCTTCGTCGGCGTCAACTTCTCGGTCAAGACCTTCCTGACCGAGCGCATCGAGGAAACGGTGTCGGGTTACACCGCGTCGGTCGCGGTGAACGTAATCGGCAACGACCTCGACGTGCTCGACCGCAAGGCCCAGGAGGTTGCACGGGTGCTGGGACAGGTTGCCAGCGCGGTCGAAGTCCGGGTCCAGTCGCCGCCCGGCATGCCGCAGCTCACCATACGCCTGCGCAAGCCCGCTCTTGAGCGCTGGGGCCTGGACGCCGTGGACGTGCTCGACCTGGTGCGCGCCGCCTACCAGGGTGAGGTCGTCGGCCAGGCTTATGACGGTGGTGCGGTCTTCAACGTCATCACCCTCCTCGACCCGGCCAGCCGCAACAGCGTCACCAACATCGGCAACCTTCCGCTGCACACGTCCCAGGGCGCTTACGTGCTGCTCAAGCAGGTGGCCGATGTCTACGAGGCGACCGGCCGCTACCAGGTCACGCACCTTGGCGCGCAACGCCTGCAGACCGTGACGGCGAACGTCGGCGGCCGTGCCGTCACGGCGTTCGTGCAGGATGCGAAGGCAGCGGTCGCGGCCAAGGTGCAGTTCCCAATCGGCACCTACGTCCAGTTCACCGGCGCCGCGGAGGCGCAGTCGCAGTCGCAGCGCGACCTGGCGCTGAACTCGCTTGTCGCTGGCGTCGGCATCGTGCTGCTGCTCTCGGTGGTCACGCGCGGCTGGCGCAACCTGGTCCTGGTCCTGGCGAACCTGCCTTTCGCCCTGGTCGGCGGCGTGCTCGCGGTGTTCGCGACGGGGGGGATGCTGTCGCTTGGCTCCATGGTGGGCTTCGTGACCCTGTTCGGCATCACGCTGCGCAACTCGATCATGATGGTCTCGCACTACGAGCACCTGGTGGAGGTCGAGGGACTGCGCTGGGGACCAGAGACCGCGATCACTGGAGCCGCGGACCGCCTCGTGCCCATCCTGATGACCTCGCTGGTAACGGCACTCGGCCTGCTGCCGCTCGCCATCGGCATGAACGACGCGGGACGCGAGATCGAGGGGCCGATGGCCGTCGTGATCCTCGGTGGTCTGCTCACGTCGATGGCGCTCAACCTGCTCGTGCTGCCGACGCTGGCGCTGCGCTTCGGCCGGTTCGAGCCGGCACAGGACGAGTTCGCGGCAGCGCACGGGCACATGGTGCCGGGCGATGATTGAACGCCCCTCACGACGTGCGGGGTTGTTCGGTGAACCCTGCTGGATTCGGGTTGGACGGGTGCAGGTGTGATCGTGCTTGCGCTTTGGTTCGTCGCGTTCCTTGGCGCGCTCGTCGGGTTTGTCACGCTCATCGGGATCATGCTCCGGAACGCGATCATGATGATCGCGCATTGGGACCAGGAGACGACGGTCGAGGGGCGGCCCTGGACGCTTGCGGTCGCGATCGAGGGCGCCGCCGACCGGTCGGCTCCGATCCTCATGACGACGCTCGCGACCGGCCTGGGGCTTCTTCCCTTAGCGCTTGGCAGCGGGCAGCCGGGCCGGGAGATCGAAGGGCCGATGGCGATCGTCATCCTGGGCGGCCTGATCAGCTCCGCAGTCCTCAACCTGCTCGTGCTGCCCGGCCTGGCCCTGCGCTTCGGGCGGTTCGGCGCCCAGGACCGGCCGGCATGACGCTTCTGACCTGGCAGGCGCTCCTGCTCCTCGCCGCCGCCGCGCTCTTGGTCTGGGGCCTGCACGCCCTGGCTTGGCGCCTGCTGCACGTCCTGATCTCGGCCGCGGACCGCTTGCCCCTGCTCCAGCAAACCCGGGCCTGGGCGCGGGTCCGACCGTTGCAGGCATGGCTGCGCCTGCGCCACCCACGCCTGTACGCCATCCTCGCGGCCCGGCTCAGGCCCAAGCCCTTCACTGGCCTGCCACTCACGCTGCTCGTATTCGGGGCGCTCTATGTCGCGGCCCTGCTCGGAGGGCTCGCCGGGGAGGTGCTGGAGGCGGGCGCGGTCCTGCGCTTCGACCAGGCGGTCAACGCGGCCTTCGGTCCCTGGCGGGTGCGGCCGCTGGTCGGTATCCTCCTCTGGATCACGGCGCTCGGCGCCGGCCCGGCGCTGACGGCAGTGGCCACTCTCGCCACGGCGTTCCTTTGGGCAGACCGGCGGCCGGGGTTCATCCTGCCCTTGTGGGTCGCCTTCGTCGGGGCGCAGGCCACCACCTGGTCCGGCAAGTTCATCATCGCGCGGCACCGCCCCGACTTCATCCAGGCGGTGAGCGAGGCGTCGCCCTCATTCCCGAGCGGGCACGCGACCGCCAGCATGGCGCTTTACGGCTTCCTCGCTTACGCGCTCGTCCGCGACCTGCCAGGCCGGCGCGAGCGCTTCGAGGTTGCGTTCTGGGTCGCCGTGCTCGTCCTGGCAATCGGCTTCAGCCGCATCTTCCTCTCACTGCACTACACGACCGACGTGGCGGCCGGATTCATGGTGGGCGCGTTCTGGCTGCTGGTCGGGTTCGCGGTGAGCGAGTGGACCCGAAACCAGCGGCCTGCGCCGGCGCCGCTCGAAGCGCAGCCTCCAGCAGCCGATGCAGGTGCCCGATGAAGGCCGCCCTTCCACACGTTTCCCACCGCCGACCTGAAGAGGACCCCGTGGCATACGGTCCAGATGAACCCGTGCAGGGCCTGAGCACGGAGGAGGCGCAGCGCCGGCTTGCGGAAACGGGTCCTAACCAAGTGACCACGGCGCGCGACGAAACCTTGCTGGAGGAGCTGGTGGACTCGCTGAAGGAGCCGCTGGTCCTGCTCCTGCTCGCCATCGGCGTCCTCACCTTCGTGTTCGGGGAGTGGCGGGACGCGCTGATCATCTTCGGCGTCATCGTCTTGGTGGCGCTCACCGAGGCGACCGTCGAGTGGCGGGCCGGCCGCGCGGTGGCCGCGCTCTCGGCCATGGCGGAGCCCAAGGCGTTTGCCTGGCGCGACCAGGCGCTCGTGGAGTGCCCGACCGAGAGCCTGGTGCCCGGCGACCTGATCCAGCTCCGGGCAGGCTCCCGCGTGCCGGCCGACGCCACGCTGGTCGAAGCCTCCGACCTCGCGGTGGACGAATCCCTCATCACCGGCGAGTCCCGCGCCGTGCCGCGCGACGCCGCCGAACCGGCGCGCGCTGCCCTCCTTGCCGGGACAACCGTGCTGCGCGGCAGCGGGCAGGCCATCGTGACGCGCACCGGCGCGGACTCCACCCTCGGGCAGATCGCCACCTTGGTCGCGCAGACCAAGGAACCGAGGACGCCGTTGCAGCGGCGCATGGGCGAGCTGGCCCGCGCCCTACTCTGGGTTGCCCTCGCTGCGAGCGTCCTGATCCCACTGATCGGCATCGCCGCCGGCCGGCCGCCCCGGGAGATGCTGCTGACCGGGCTATCGCTCGCCTTCGCGACGGTGCCGGAGGAGCTGTCGGTGCTGATCGTGGTCGTACTGGGCTTGGGCAGCCTGCAACTCGCCCGGCGCGGCGCGATCGTCCGGCGCCTCGTTGCCGCCGAGACGCTGGGCGCGGTGACGGTCGTATGCACGGACAAGACCGGCACCCTGACCGAGAACCGCATGGCGCTGGCCGCGGCGATCCCGGCCGGGATGCTCGGCGCCCCCGCGATGGACCTGGGCATCGATCCTCGCACCTTGCGCGTTGCGGCTGTCGTGTTCCCTGGATCATGCGACTGACGTCGGCAGCACCGTTGAACGGCTGTCCACTACCAGCGATTGAGTGACCGGCTGCGCCCTATATGCCTGGGTCAACCGGTAAAGCGAGGCCGTGCTCAGGCCGAGAGCCCGGGCAGCTGCCGCGACAATGGCGCGGCTGGTCTTTACAGCGGCAAGGCGGCGAACCGCAACCTCGCGTCGGACTGCCTCTGCCCAGGCTTTGTCGGGGACGTCCAGCGGGCGTGATGGCGCAGCAGATGGCTCGGCCATGATTGGCGCTCCAACGGTCCAGTCTCACCATCCTAGCACAGGAGTCCGGCGATCCAGGAGACAGTCTCATGAACCAGGGACAGGCAAGTGCCTGAACTTGCCCGAAAGGCAGTCGCATCATCCAGGGAAACCGACAACTGACAAGAAAGCGGGTAGCGACAGCCAGATGAACCAGCAGGCGGCGCAGCAGCAGGCCGGAGTCGAGGCGACTCGGGCAAGTGAAGCTCAATCCAAAGCATTGCGGGGGTTTGTGGTGACGCCGGGGTTCATCCTGGCGGTCGCGCCCATCTTCCGATACTGGACCAGCAGCGCCCGAGCTGGATGGGACGAGCTGGACCAGGCCGCGGCCCATGTCCGATCAGCTCTTGGCGTCTCCCCCCACGCATGGGGGCAGGCGTGCATCACGCTCGGCACCAGAGAGGCAATCGCGGCCTTGGCGGCGATCTGCGCCCGTCATGCCGCCGGCCAGGTGCGGTCGCCGGGCGGGTTGCTGCGCAAGATGGTGGAGCTGCACCAGGCGGGTGGGCTGCGGCTGGACCGCACCCTGTTCGGGCTGGCAGACGGGTTGAGGAACAAGAGGAGGGGCAGTGATGGCGTCCAGCCCTGAGACACGAACGATGAAGCACCCGGACGTGCGCGAAAAGCGTCGTGCGATGCTCGCATTGCCGCATGTCGCCCCACTGGCAGTTTACGCCAACAGCATGCGCGTGCATGGCGACGTTCCCGACTTCGATCCCCTCGATGGGGGCATCAATGCCGAGGTTCTGTTCCTATTCGAGAAGCCAGGGCCAATGGCGTCAGGCTCAGGCTTTATCAGCCGTGACAACAACGATCCTACTGCAGCAGCCACGATGGAATTCATGGCAAAAGCCGGACTGGCAAGAGAGCGAACCGTGACCTGGAACGTGATCCCGTGGTGGAACGGTACAACCAAGGTGACGCCGGCAGAACTACGTCAGAGCACAGCTTGTGTGCGTGACCTACTAACGTTGCTGCCTGCGTCGCGTGCCGTCGTGCTGGTTGGCCGCAAGGCTGCACGTGCGCATCATCTGCTGCCTGCGGAGGTCAAGGTGTTTCACCAGCGACCATCCGTCTCCCAAGGTCAGGGCAAAGTATCCCGCGAGGTGGAACGCGATCTCTGGTGAATGGGCGCGAGCCCGAGCGTTCTTGGATGCATGATGTTCCGATGGTGCCATAGCTGTCCTTCCCCCGGCGGCTTCAAACATGCTCGACTGAGCGCGCCGGGTCGTTCGGTGATCAGGCGGATTACCGGGGGACCCTGGGATTTTAGCAGGCTTGCCGGGCGGCGGCAGGATCCGGGCGGGCATTTCACTTGCCGGCGCCGGGCCGCCTTCTCATGGTGAGGCCATGTTCTGTGTCGATGAAGTTACCGCCGAGGCGATTCGTCGTGCCTTCCACGAGGAAGGCGAGCTGTCCGCGGTCATTGAACTGCGGCGGCATTTTCCGCTCATCACCGACAACGCCCGAGGGCGGGAATGCGTGCGGATCATTGCGGGATGGCGGCCGGTGTCCCTTCCAGCACAGGCCGAACGCAAGGTTGTTCGCCTGAAACCCCGGCGACAGCCGATATCCGCACCGCGGTAAGTGCGCAACGGCTGAGCATCGCAGGGTATCCCAATTGAGGTATAAGCTATCTGCGACAGAGTGGGTGCAAGCTAGATCAACGGGTTGCAGCTCACCCGGCATGAGGAGATCAAATGGGACAGGTGTCGTCTGGCCTGTGTTCCTGGTCCACCTTGCTTGGCCCAGTGAGATACCGTCACATCCAGCAAGTGTTTTCTTCATGTTTCAGCAAGTTTGATCGTGAACGGCTTGCGGTTCTTGGTGACGCTGTAGGCGGCGTGGAGCAGCTTGCGCATCGCGGCGACGAGGGCGAGCTTGGGTGGCTTTCCGCGGGCGATCAGGCCGTCATAGAACGGCTTGAGCCAGGCGTTGCGGCGGACCGCGCCCACGACCGGCATCCACAGCGCCCTGCGCAGACGGGCGTTGCCCATGGGTGCGCAGGCAGCGCGGCGGCTGCCGTTCTTGCCGGACTGCTTGAGGCCAGGCACGACGCCGACATAGGCTGCGAACGCGGCAGCGCTTTTGAAACGCACCAGCTCGCGCAGCGCCTCGGCGGCGGCATCGTGCAACTGCGTGGTCTCGGGCCGTTTCTCGAAGGCGAAACGGGCGATGCCCACGGCGTCGATCGCGTCGGTCTTGGTGCGCTCCAGCGCGCTGTCTTGGAAGCGGCGGGTCTTGAGCGGGTTGAGCAGGACGACGTTGTGTTCGGCAGCCACAAGAACGGCGTAGAGGTTCTTCCAGTAATGGCCAGTCGCTTCCATGGCGACCAGCACAGGTGGCGGCCCAAGCAGGCGCAAAAGCGCGTCGTAGCCCTCCCGGTCCTCGGTAAAGGGCACTGGCTTGCCGAGCGGCACGCCTTGCGCATCCAGGCGCGCGAGCATGTGACGCTCGGACGCGACGTCAATCCCAGCAAACATGGCACCCTCCTCCCCAATGTCGGGCTGAGAGCCTCGGAGCCGGCGTTCATGCCCACGCTTGTCCAAGCGAGGACACCTGCAAGGCAGGCGCCTCCGGATACCGTCCGGGCCAAGAACGCCGGTCGAGGGCGCCAATCTCACTGCCGAGGACAATGCCTCCACCGCGACGCGGCGACCCTCTCCCAGCGACCGCCGCACCATTCTAGCCAAACGGTACGCCGGTGAGTGGAAGAGTTACAACCGCGAACCTCTGTATTTTGGCCATCTAGCGCAGATTCATGGCTTCGTTGGTGACGGCTCGCCGGCTGTTTGCCGCTCCGTGCGCAAGAGGTAGTCACACCGGTGTGGCAACGCAGATCAAAGGCTGACAGATAGCAATAAAAACTGACAGATGGCATCGGCTGCCAAGCGTTGACAAGCAGCCTGGCCTATCGATGCTGTTGCCATGCCCCACAGGCCCACGACCAGGAACGTGTCGATTACCCCGGAGATCGAGGCGTTCATCGCCGGCCGGATCACGTCGGGCCGCTTCCGCAACGCGAGCGAGGTGATGCGCGCCGCCCTGCACTTGCCGGAGCGGGCCGAACCGCGGAAGGACGCACCGGCACGATGGGGACGGGATGTCGGCACGTCACACAACCCGGAGCGCACGTAGGTGGACCAGCAGGCCTGGCCGGATTTCCTTGCCGGCGGCGGCGAGGTGGGCGTGCTCATGCGGGAGCACGACTGGTCTGCCACGCCGCTCGGCATGCCCGCGGCCTGGCCGGTCGCGTTGCGCACGCTGGTGATGGTCATGCTGGGCTCCACGCAGCCTATGTTCGTCGCCTGGGGTGCCGAGCGCACGCTGCTCTACAACCAAGGTTACGCCGGGGTCCTCGGACGCAAGCATCCTGACGCCCTGGGACGGCCGTTCCTGGATGTGTGGTCGGAGATCCGTGACGACCTCGTGCCTATCGTCGAGCAGGCCTATGCAGGCGAAGCTGTCCACATGGACGACATCATGCTCATGATGGACCGTCACGGCTATCGGGAGGAGACGCATTTCGCCTTCTCGTACACGCCCGTGCGCGACGAGAGCGGCCGGATCGCCGGCATATTCTGCCCATGCAGGGAGACGACGGGGCAGGTGCTCGCCGAGCGCCGCAACCTGGCTGACCGCGAGAAGTTCGAGCAGCTCTTCGCGCAAGCGCCCAGCTTCATGGCGATGCTACGCGGACCGGAACACGTATTCGATCTTGTCAACCCGGCCTACCTGCAGCTCGTCGGGCACCGCGACGTGATCGGCAAGCCGATCCGCCAGGCGCTGCCCGAGATCGAAGGGCAGGGCTACTTTGAGATGCTCGACGATGCCTACGCGAACAGCGAGGCATTTCGAGGCAACACCTTGAAAGTCGGGCTCCAGCGAAGGCCCGGTGATGCCGTCGAACAGCGCTTCATCGACCTCGTCTGCCAACCCGTCACCCAGATGGACGGCCGGGTGATCGGCATATTTGTCGAGGGCTCCGACGTGACGGAGCGCGTGCACGCCGAGGAGCGCCTCCGCGGGAACGAGGCAGAGGCACGAAAGCTGGCCGCGCAGCAGGCTGCAACCCTGGGCCAGCTCGCAGAGGGCGTGATCGTCACGGACGCTGCGGGACGGATTACTCTTGTCAACGACGCAGCAACGCGCCTTCACGGCGTGAGCAGGCTCGGTGTCGCGTCGGACGCCTACAGTGAGGCCTACAGCCTGCTGACGGAGGACGGCCGCCCCTACCCGTCCCTCGATCTGCCGCTGGCGCGGGCCGTGCGCGGCGAGACGGTCCTGGAGGCGCACTGGCGCATCGGGCGGTCGGATGGCAACGAGGTGCTGGCGGTCGGCAACGCCAGGCCAGTGCTCGACGAGACGGGCCGGCAGATCGGAGCCGTACTCACCATCCGGGACGACACCGATCGTAAGCGGGCCGAGGATGCCTTGCGCGAGAGCCGCGACCGGCTCGCCAGCGAGAGCCATGCGCTTGAGATACTCAACCGCACCGGCACGCAGGTGGCGGCCGAGCTTGATCTCAAAATGCTCGTCCAGCGCGTCGTCGACGCGGGCGTCGAGCTGACCGGCGCGCAATTCGGCGCGTTCTTCTACAACGTGCTGCACGAGAGCGGCGAGCGCTTCATGCTCTACTCGCTCTCCGGTGCCGATCGTAGCGACTTCGAGCACTTCGGCATGCCGCGCCCCACCTTGGTGTTCGCGCCTACCTTTCATGGTGAGGGCGTGATCCGTTCGGGCGACATCCTCAAGGACGCGCGCTACGGCAAGAACGCTCCTC
>JAABUU010004622.1_pt1 | contig 16043 bp, 13 predicted proteins | sample 5559301 | NCBI WGS metagenome assembly JAABUU01 (sample SAMN10711884, study PRJNA513360) | rock metagenome | isolation source: Antarctica rocks | place: Antarctica: Victoria Land, Richard Nunatak white | reverse complement strand
TTTTCCGACGGTGTGTAAGCAATGGAATGACTGAGGCGTGAACAATGTACGCGGACGCATGTGCTCACGCCTCATCTGCCGACTTTGAATAAGCCCTGGTCGCTGCCGGACGCATTGCTCATTGCCCCGGTCTGATGTAGCATGCATCGAGCGATAGGAAGTATGTCTCAGCACTCTGCATTTGAGAAAGGCATAGCATAATGGGCGTTTTGCAACCGTGGCACCTGATCATCATTCTCGTTATTGTCCTGATCGTCTTCGGCGCGGGGAAACTCGGTGGCCTCGGCGGCGCGGTCGGTAAGTCCGTGCGGGATTTCAAGGAATCCGTCAAGGATGATGACGCCGAGGTAACATCGGGCAAAAACACGAAGTCCGTTATTGATTAGGCCCTCCGATCCGTGGATGGGAGATCACCACGTTGACGCCACCCCCACTGGAAGGGTCGGAACGTTCCGTGCCCACCGAAACGCCGCTCGTTCGTGACCCCGAGCCGAGTGGCACGCGATCTGTGCCCGCCGCGCGCGGGAAAGCCGCGACTGGCAGCGCTGGCGGCGAGATACTCGAAACACTGGCGATTGCCGTCATTCTCTTTTTCGCGATGCGGCTGCTCGTCCTCCCGGTCAAGGTGGAAGGGACGAGCATGGTGCCGAGCCTCACGCAGGATCAGCATCTCCTCGTTAGCCGCCGCGCGTACACCCATTGGGACATCGGTGGCCACGCCTGGTATCTCTTCGGCAAACCTCGTCGCGGCGACATCGTCGTGCTCACACCCCCGCCGCAGGAGGCACAACGCGGTATCCCCTTCATCAAACGGGTCATCGGCCTACCGGGCGAGCGGATACTCGTCAAAGGCGGCATGGTCTACATCAATGACCAGCCGATAACCGAGCCGTACATCGCCGCGATGCCCGCCTACACCTGGCCCGCGAACGGGCAACCGTATGTCATCCTGGAGCACGATGTCATCGTCTTCGGAGATAACCGCAATCGCAGCGAGGATTCCAGCCGCTTCGGCGTCCTCCCCGAGGACCTCATCCGCGGCCGCGCAGTCGTCACCTTCTATCCCGTCAACGAGATTGGTTTCCTTCCCCATCCGGCATACGGTGCGGTGGATGGGGGACGGTAAGTAGTGAGCAGTGATTCGTCGGGGCGATTCGCGAATCGTCCTCTCTGGAGGCATCATGGTTGAGGAAGCTACTCAGTTCTCAGTCCTCAATTCCTATAGGGGCACCCAGCCCTCGGTCATAGATGCCGACGTGCATACCGTCATTCCCTCCGTCGGGGTGCTCTTTCCCTATCTGACCGACTTCTGGCAGGAATACATCACCCAATCCGACTTTAAGGGTCCGCGCGAGGACCCGTACCCGAAGAACGCGCCGACGACGATCCGGCCCGATGCCCGGCGGACAGACGGCATCGCGCCGGGATCGAAACTGGTAGTGGTGCAGGAGCAATCCCTTGATCCATGGCATGTCCGGTACGCGATCCTCAACAACACCTATAGCCTGGAGAGCGTTCACAATCCCGATGCCGCCGCCGCGCTCGCCAGCGCCGTCAACGACTGGCACATCGCGGAGTGGTTGGAGCAGGACGATCGCCTGCGCGGCTCCATCGTCGTGCCCAGTCAGCAGCCGGAGATGGCGGCGCGGGAAATTGACCGCGTCGGCGCTCACCCCGGCTTCGTGCAAGTCTACCTGCCGGTCCATTCATTAGAGCCGTACGGCAACCGCCGCTTCCACCCGCTCTATGAGGCGGCGGTGCGTCACGATCTCGCCATCGGTCTTCATTACGGCGGCGCGCCCGGTAGCCCGCCCTCCGCTGCCGGATGGCCCTCCACCTACATGGAGGAGCAGGTCGGCATGGCGCAGATTTTCCAGTCGCAACTCCTCAGCCTGATCGTCGAGGGGGTGTTCGACCGCTTCCCAACGCTCCGGGTGGCGATGATCGAGGGCGGCTTCACCTGGTTGCCGTCGTTCATGTGGCGATTCGACAAGGAGTGGAAGGGGCTGCGGCGCGAGGTGCCCTGGGTGCGGCGACCACCGTCTGAGTATATCCGTCAGCACGTCCGCTTCACGACACAGCCGCTCGATGCACCGCCTGACACCGCGCAGTTCCTGCAAATTCTCGGCCAGATCGGTGCGGACGATCTCTTGATGTTCGCGACCGATTACCCGCACTGGCACTTCGACACGCCGGAAGAAGCCTTTCCGACCGGTATCCTCCCGGATGAGACGGCGCGCAAGATCATGTTCGAGAACGCACAAGCGTTTTACCGGCTGGGATAAGGCTCCTTTCTTATCCCACGCGATGCGGCGCCAATGCCTCGTAATTCGGGTCCGCGCCGATGCCGGGGACATCGGGCGGGCTGACGGTGCCATCGTCGTTCAGACGCAGGGTGTGATGATACGTCTTGCCCCACATCGGGTCCACGCTATCGCGGTAGAACTCCAGGATCAGGCCGTTCGCGATGGCGGCGACGAGATGGACATGGATGTCCTGCGAGCCGTGCGGCGCGATGTCGAGATCGTTGGCCTGTGCGAGCGCGACAACCTTCATGAATTCCGTCACGCCTCCGAGCACTTTGGCATCCGCGTTGAGGATCGCCGCCGCGTTGTGGGCGATCAGATCGCGGAAACCGTAGCGCGTGTACTCGTTCTCGCCCGTGGCGATCGGGATGCTCGTCGCTTCCGCCAGTTTGCGATGCCCCTCGTAGTCGTCGGGCTGCACGGGTTCCTCGAACCAGTAGATGTCATACTCCTCGATCCGCTTGGCGAACTGGATCGCCTGGTAGTAGCGATAGGCGCAATTGGCGTCCACGAGCAGTTTGACATCCGGCCCGATTGCCTCGCGCACGGCCTTGACGCGCTCCGCATCCTCGCGCAGCGAAACCGCACCGACCTTCATCTTGATCGCCTTCGCGCCCATGGTGATGTTGTCGTACATCTCCTGTTGGAGTTCTTTGAGTCCCTTGCCTTCCTCATAGTAGCCGCCCGCGATATAGGTCGGCACGCGGTCCCGGAAGCCACCGAGCAGTTTGTAGAGCGGCAACCCCGCCACTTTCCCCCGGATGTCCCACAAGCCGATGTCAATCGCGCTGATGGCGCGGGTGGTCAGGCCGCGGCGACCGATCAGTTTGGGAATCCACATCTTATGCCAGAGGCGCTCGACATCAATCGGGTCCTCGCCGATCAACTGCGGTGTGAGGTGGGCGATTGTCGCCTTGCCGATCAAGCCGCCCCCACCGAGGCCGATGCCAGTGATGCCCTCGTCCGTCTCGATCTTGACGAGGTCGAGACCGGAGTGCGTGTAGGTGTGCAAGCCGTTCGAGATTGGCTTGTGGCGCGGCCAGCGGTACTCTTCGGTCGTGATGCCAGTGATCTTCACCCTGTTCCCCTTTCGCTACACCATGAATCTCTCGTACAGGAAATGAAACATGAACCGCCAAGGACGCCCGGTAAGATTCATAGCGCAGAGGACACAGAGCACACAGAGACGTGTTTTTCTTTTTTTCTCTTCTCTGCGTCCTCTGCGTCCTCTGTGTGCTCTGCGCTCAATTCTTTCTTTCTCTGACGTTCTGAGCAGTTTGAAAGAACGTCACTGGTTGATCCACCACTCCGCCTCGCGGAGCGACCCCCAGACATTGGGGAAGCCCTGGATGCGCTTGTCCACAAGGAAATTGCCTAACTCGAACCACATGTAGCCGAACCAGGCCGATTCGTACATCAGGTTTTGCGCCTTGACGAACAACTGCTGTCGCACTTTGTCGTCGTACGAGGCGTCGGCCTGATTGAGGGTGTCGAGGAGACCGGGCACCTTCGCACGGCTGTAGGCGGAGTTGCCCCCCTCCGCCCAGGTGACGAGGAGATCATTCGTTGGGTCCACCGCGACGCCACTGAGGCGGGTCGCCATCTCGAAATCGTTATTGATGCGCACCTTCTCGCCCCAGGCGACGCGCTCGACGATATCGAGGGTGATTTTCACGCCGATCTTGTCGAGCATCGCCTGGATCAATTGCGCCTGTTGCTGGTCCACCTCGCGATTGTGCGCCGTCAGGCGCACGGGAAGCGGCACGGTCACCCCGGACTCCTTGATGAGCGCCTTTGCCTTATCGAGATCGAATCCGTAATATGGCACGGTGTTGTCGTAGCCGATCGCGCCCGGTACGAACTCGTAGGGGAGGGGGATACCGATTCCCTGACCGAGCGCCTTCGCCATCGCATCGCGGTCAATCGCATGCTCGATTGCCTGGCGCAGTTTCAGGTTATCCTTGAACGGCGGCTTGATCGCGTTGAAAAAGAACTGCCGCTTGGAGCCGACGTAGGGGGACTCGATGTAGCGGGCGGTGGCGATCTGCTTCGCCGCCGCCACGTTGCGCCCCGGTACATTCTGCATAAAGTCTGCGGTCCCGGCGCGCATTTCGTTGAACTGTGTCGTCGCCTCGATAATCACCCGATACGTCGCGCCGTCCGCATAGGGGAGCGGCTTGCCGTCCGCGCCCATCCGCCAATAGGACGCGTTCTTTGTCACGACCAATTTATCGCCGGACGCGAAGCTGACGAACGTGAAGGGGCCGGTACCCACGGCGTTCGTTTTCAGCCAGTCCTCCCCATGATCGTCGGCGGCTTTTTTCGAGACAATCGCCGTGTTGACAATCGCATCGCTGAGTGAACTGAGGATCGCATCGCTTGGCCGGGTGAGGTTGAGTTGGACGGTGGTTGGATTGATCGTCTGCGCGGGGTTTTTCGTGTCCACGGCGGGCAGGTAGTTGAGGGCAAAGCTTTTGGGGTTCTGCACCATCCGCTTGAGATTCCAGACAATCGCATCCGCGTCGAGCGGCGATCCATCGTGGAACTTCACATTCTCCTGTAATTTGAAGACGATCGTGTTCCCCGAAATGTCCCATGACTTCGCCAACTGCGGCTGAACACCGAATTGGCCCTGCGCATTCGGCCGCCACGCCAGGAGCCAGTCATAACAGGCGCTCGCCGTCGGGCCGCTGGCGAAGATCGGGTCCATCGAGACGAAATCGTTGATTTGCATGATGCGCAGTTGCCCGCCGCGCTTCACCGTCGCGCTCGTTGTCGTCGGGTTCACCGCCGACACCGCTGATGCTGACGGAACGGTCGGCGCTGCCGCCGATGCGCTTGTCGTTGTGGCAGCGACAACGGCGGGTGTGACGATCTGCGGGACGATTGCCGCTGTCGTCGGCGCTTTGCCTGCTGTCGTCGGTGTCGCGGCGCTCGACCCCCCGCACGCCGCCAGAATGCTCGTCGCCGCGATGCCGCCGATCCCGGCCAGCGCGGCACGCCGCGAGACCCGTGCTCCTGTACCCATCCATCCCTTCCTTTCCGGTCGCTGTGTTGTCAGCGGCCTCCCCGATACTTCAGCCGTGGATCGAGCGCTTGCCGCACGCCATCGCCGACGAAGTTGAATGCGAGAACCGTGATGAAAATCGCGATCCCCGGCGCGAACGCCAACCAGGGCGCGGTTTCGAGATAGAGCGAGCCTGACCGCAGCATCGCCCCCCAACTCGGTGTCGGCGGCACGACACCGACACCGAGGAACGAGAGCGATGCCTCCGTGACGATGGCGGTGGCGACCATCAAGGTCGCCTGCACGATGATCGGTGCGGTGACGTTCGGCCAGATATGACGAGCCATGATCGTTATCGGTGAAACGCCGACCACGCGCGCCGCCGCGACGTACTCCCGCTCTCGTTCAGAGAGCGTTTGCCCGCGCGTCAGACGGGCAATCGTCGTCATGGAGACGAAGCCGATGGCGATCATCGCGTTGCCGATACCGGGGCCGAGCGCCGCCGTAATCGCCAGCGCGAGAATCAGGGCGGGAAACGCCTGCACCGCGTCCACGAACCGCATGATGACGTTGTCCGCCACGCCGCCGATGAATCCGGCGAGCAGCCCGAGCGTGACGCCGATGCTGAGGGCGATTCCCACCGCGATGATACCGACTTCGAGGGAGATGCGCGAGCCAAAGATAATGCGCGAGAGCACATCGCGCCCCAGATCGTCCGTGCCGAGCAGATGCTGAGCGGAGGGTGCATTGAGAAGCGCGACGTAATCCTGGTCGGTCGGGTCGTAGGGCGCGATCAGGGGAGCAAAGAGCGCGCAGAAGACGACAACCGCCAGGATTGCCAGCCCCGCCCCGGCGAGGCGCGCGTCGAGGACGCGCCGGAAGGTGCGCCATCGTGCCCGACCGCGCCCGCCTTCGCGCGCGGCTATGGGCAGAACCGTGGCCGCGAGACCGGCGCGCGGCGGGAGGCGTATCTTCTCGCTACTCATTGGTACCGGATCTGCGGATCGAGGTAGCCGTACGTCACATCGGTGATGAGGTTGGCGATCATCACGGCGAGCGCCAGCATCAGCACCGCCCCCTGGAGCAGGGGATAATCGCGGTTCGCGATCGCATCCACCGCCGCCCGCCCAACGCCGGGGATCGCGAAGACCGTCTCGACAATCGCCGCGCCGGAGACGAGTTGGCCGATCTGCAAGCCGATAATCGTGACAATCGGAATGAGTGCGTTCTTGAGCGCGTGCCGGATGATGACGTGCCGCTCCTGCAACCCCTTGGCGCGCGCCGTCGCGATATAGTCCTGCCCGAGGACTTCGAGCAGCGCGGAGCGCCCCTGCCGCATAATCACCGCCGCCGAATGCGTGCCGAGCACGATCGCCGGGAGCGCAAGCATCCGTAGGCTCAGGGGCAGGTTCACGAAGGGCGAGGTGTAGCCGCTTGGTGGCAGCCAATGGAGCAGTACCGCGAAGACATAAACGAAGATCAGCGCCTGCCAGAAGCTTGGCAGGGCGATTCCTCCCAATGCGAAGACGGACGCGCCGATATCGAGCCTGCTGCCCGGTCGGAGTGCGGAGACAATCGCCGCCGTGAGGCCGATCGCGATGCCGATGAGCAGGCCGGCGAAGCCAACATAGAGGCTGACGGGCAGCCGCCGGAGCAGGATTGTTGTGACCGGTTCGTTGGTGCGGATGGACGTGCCCAGATTGCCGTGTGCGACGCGGCCGAGCCACTTCCCGTATTGGACGTAGATCGGTTCGTCCAGTCCGAAGTCGTGCCGGAGCGCCTGGTACGTCGCCTGGTTCCCGGCATTATCGCCGAGGACGGCGACGGCGGGATCACCGGGGAGGATGTAGAGGAGACCGAACGAGATCACGCTAGCGATGAGCAGAACCGGGATCATGCTCGCCACGCGGCGGACGATATATTCTCCCATGTGGACATGTCCCCACGATGCTACGCGGCGGTTCGGCCATGAGCGATGCTGACGCAGGCATCGTATCAGCGTGCCATGAAGAGCGTCAATGCATACGTGATACTCGTCCAGGGCTTATGCGTTCTCCTCGCCGTCGGAAAACCTCACCCCCAACCCCTCTCACCTGCCCAAAGGGCGCCCGCGATGGAGAGGGGAGCGACCTCCGAGAGCGCTAAATATCAGGAAAATATTACGGCATGTCGGGCAAGTCACCCCTTGTATGTTGAGGATGTGGTGTAATCCACCACAAAGGGGGCGATAGACCGTTTACCCCCCGGTGCCCGACACCGTTGGAGAGCCGGGTCGTCGCCTCTGCCTGTTCCTCTCAACCCGCACCGTTGCCGGGGCCGCGAGCCCGTATCTGCAAGGATGGGTGACATGGACACATACGTTGGGGTGGATGTCTCGAAGGCGCGACTCGATGTCGCGATCCACGGCGGCGCCGCATGGGGCGTCAGCCACGACCCGCGAGGGATCGCCGCCCTCGTCACCCGGTTGCACACCCTCGCTCCCGCGCTCGTCGTCTGCGAGGCGACGGGCGGGTGGGAAGGGGCGCTGGTCGCCGCCCTGCACGCGGCCGCCGTGCCGGTGGCGGTCGTCAATCCCCGCCAGGCGCGGGACTTCGCCCGCAGCACGGGCAAGCTGGCGAAGACCGACGCGCTCGACGCGGCGATGCTCGCCCATTTTGCCCGGGCGATCCGGCCCACCGCGCAGCTCGCCCCCGACGCCGCGACCGTCGCCTTGCGCGCGGTGCTGGCACGGCGGCAGGAGGTGGTCGCGCTGCGGGCGGGGGAGCGCGGCCGCCTCGCCCTCGCCCCACCGGTCGTCGTCCGCCACATCGACGCCCATTGCCGCTGGCTCGACGAAGCGATCGCCGCCCGCGATGGCGAACTGACCGCAATGATCGAGGCGAGCGAGGCATGGCGAGAGCAGCGGGCGCTCCTGGAGAGCGTGCCGGGGGTCGGGCCGGTGCTGGCCGTGACGCTGCTGGCGGCATTGCCGGAACTGGGCGCGCTCACGCACAAGCAGGTCGCCGCCCTCGTCGGCGTCGCTCCCATCAACCGGGACAGCGGCACGAAACGCGGGCGGCGGGAGATCTGGGGAGGGCGCAAGGGAGTGCGGGGGGCGTTGTACATGGCGACGCTGGCGGCGACGCGCTGCAATCCCGTGATCCGTGCGCACTTCACGCAACTGCGGGCGCGGGGCAAAGCGTTCAAGGTGGCGATGGTGGCGTGCATGCGCAAACTCCTGACGATCCTCAACGCGATGGTGAAGCAGCACACCCCATGGCAGCCCGTCCCACCCGGAAACGAAGGGAGGAGGGAGAGCGATCAATCGAACCGTCGAATCGTCGAACTGTCGAATGCCACTTGACAACAAACACCGTTGCTCTCTATTGCTGACAAGCAATGGAGAGGGGCGGGGGAGAGGTTCTTTCGAGAACGCATAAGCCCTGGATAATCGTCAGTTGTCGGTCATCAGTACCGCAGGGCGAAAGCCGGATAAGACCATGCGATGCCCCATGCGTTCCCTCTCTGCCCGATTGTTTCGTCATCAGTCTGAGGAACGGAGAGCAAGGTCAATGACACGCCCATTCGTAATTCGCACGAGTTCGGCGGGTGCGATGGCAAAGACGGTATGGGGAGTACCCGCCGCCGCGTACACCGCCTCATACTGTGTCAGGTCGCGATCAACAAACGTGCGGAGGGGCCGGGGATGGCCGATGGGCGGGACGCCGCCAATCGCGAAGCCGGTCGCGGCGCGGACCTGATCGGCGGTGGCACGGCGCGGTGGATCGCCCGTCCATTCCGCGAGGCAGGCCGGATCGAGTCGGTTCGCACCGGAGACGAGCGCCAATACTGGCGCGTCGCCTGCCATAAAGACGAGCGATTTAACGATCTGTCCAACCTGCGCGCTGGCTGCGGCCGCTGCCTCTTCCGCCGTCCGGGTACTTTCGGCAAACTCGATCACCGTCGTTTCGACACCCAGCGCGACGAGGGCATCAGCGACGCGTTGCGCGGTGGCATTCATGGCTGCTCCTTCTTTTTTTCCATGTGGCGATGGTAGCAGGATCGTCTGCGGGAAACCAGAAGCGGCGACCGGGCGAAAAAGGCGCCATCCACCATACAAGTAAACATATATCCGGTGTCTGCTTGCATTTCACTCGGTAGTTGACTATCATCCGCACGTAGGACTCGACATAATGTTGTTGAGTGCGCCGTCTTTGGCGCAATCGTATCGGAGGAGGGAAGTCATGGTTGCAGTGAGCAGGAAGGGATCAGAGAACGACGGGCGCACGCTGCGCGTGGAGGTGACCGCGCGGGAGGCGGTCCTTCCCTGCCCTGTGTGTCGCGCGCGTGGGGTGGGGACAAACGATGGGTCAAACGTGCATCTCGGCGCTGCCCTCCACCGTTCCAAGGAATATCCGCTGATCCCACGTGGAGCCATTGACCGCGATTTTCCGGACATCTGCATCCAGTGCTGGTGCGACGAGGGCCACGAATTCGAGGTTAGCATCACGGTGCGACGCGGAACGACGCATCTCTTCGCGACATGGATCGAAGGCGACGACGAAGCGGATAAGGAGGCGCGCGCTCAGCGACGCCTTGCCCACGCGGCGGAGGCGGCAGGCCCGCAAGAGCCGCGACCGGAGAGCGAGGCGATGGCGACGGCCATGCGAGAGCCACGCAAGGAAGCGCCAGGCCCGAGGGAGCCGCGACCGGAGAGCGAGGCGAGAGGGCTGATCCACGAGACGCCCCCCACCGTGATGCGGAATACGACGACGTGATCCCCGGCGATAAAGTAATCCTGAGCCGCCACGATGGGGGAAACGGGCGATGGTGACGATTGCGGATATCTGGGCGGCGCGGCCAATCGTCGCCGAGGTCGCGGTGCGGACGCCGCTGGTGCGGTTGCGACTGCCGGACGCGCCCGTCGAGGTGTATCTGAAACTGGAAAACTTGCAGCCGATTGGTTCCTTCAAACTGCGTGGCGCGCACAACGCGATGCGCGCCTTGCCGATGGAGGAATTGTCGCGCGGGGTGCTGACGGCGAGCGCGGGGAACATGGCGCAGGGCGTCGCCTTCGGGGCGCAGCGGCTCGGTATCCCGTGCTGGGTCGTCGTGCCCGATACCGCGCCGGAAACGAAGGTGGCGGCGGTTAAGCGGATGGGCGGCGAGGTGATCCCCGTCCCGTTCGATACGTGGTGGCAGACGTTTTCGACGCGCTCCTATCCCGGTATTGATGCGACGTTCATCCACGCCTTTGACGACGAGCGCGTGATGGCAGGCAATGGCACGATCGGTCTCGAAATCCTCGAAGACTTGCCCGATGTGGATACGGTGCTCATCCCCTTCGGCGGCGGCGGCTTGGCCTGCGGTATCGCAACGGCCCTCCGAGCGCTGCGGCCGCAGACGAAGATCTACGCGACCGAGGCGGCGAACGCGGCCCCGCTCACTGCGGCCTTCGACGCGGGTAAGCCGGTGGCGACTGCTTACACGCCGTCGTTCGCGGATGGCATCGCGGGCAAACTGGTTTTCCCGGAGATGTGGGAGCGCGCCTCCGCCCTGCTCAACGGTGCATTTACCGCCACTGAGGACGAATTAAAGAGTGCGGTGCGCCTGCTCGCCGAGCGCAACCGCGTGATCGCCGAGGGTGCGGGCGCCTGCCCCGTCGCCGTCGCCCTCTCCGGCAAAGCAGGCGGCGGCAAGATCGTCTGCATCGTCTCCGGCGGCAATATAGATTTCCGCCTCCTTGCGGAAATCCTGTCAGGGTAAGCAGCAGCGCAGAGTTGCGCGTCTTGATTGACAAACGACGTGCATACGTCCTGACCCCGAGCGAGGCGATCTGGTGCGACGATGCGGTGATGTGCGACGTCGAGGCGCTCCCTACCAGCCGAATTGGCGGATCAGGAAGCCGCTGCCGACGTGCAGGACAATCGGGGAGCCGTGGGGGCAGACCGTCGGGCTGTCGGTCGCGCCGAGACGGAGGAGGAGGTCGTGCATCGCGCCTGGCGAGAGCGGGTAACCGCGCCGGAGCGCGGAACGGCAGGCGAGCGCGGTACAGAGGCGGTCGTGCCAGGCATCTGTGCCGTCATCGGCGTAATTATCCGCCTCGCCGAGTGCGTCCAGGAGGAGCGGGCCGAGGCTTTCCACGCCGGAAAGTTCGGCGGGCATGGAGCGGAGGAGGAACGTGTTGCGCCCCCACGCCTCGCACGTCACGCCGACCGCCGCGAGATCGGGCATCCGCTCCGTCAGGCGGCGCGCGTCGGCGGTCGAGAGGGCGAGGACGAGCGGTTCGACGCCGTTCGCCTCGTCCGGTTCATGCCGACTCCGCGCGCGCAGATGCTCGTAGATCACCCGCTCGTGCGCTCGGTGCTGATCCACGAGATACAACCCGTCCGCGCCCTCCGCGAGGATCAGTCGCTCCTCTAATTGCCCAACAATCCGCAGCGCAGGAAGATTACTCTCTGGCACCATTGCCTCGGTCGCCGTTGCATACGATTCGAAGTCGCGTATTCCACCGAGCGATAACATATCCCGCATCTCTTCCCCTTCCTCTGTGGAGAAGGGGGCAGGGGGATTAGGGCCAAACGACCAATCCGTATCGTCCGGCGGCAACGCAGGCAGCCGACCGAGGGTGGTGCGGCATGCTTCCGCCAGCGCTTCGGCGAGCGCGGCGGTGTGCAGGAGGCGCACTTCCGATTTCGCGGGGTGGATATTGACATCCACCGCGTCCGGCGGCACGGTGAGATGGAGCACGGCGAGCGGATGCCGACCACGCGGCAGGAGCGGCCGGTATGCCGTCTCGAATGCTGACGCGAGCGGTGGGCACTTCACACAGCGCCCGTTCACGATCAGCGTTATCGCCGCACGACTGGGGCGCGAGACGGCACGGTCGCCGATCATGCCCACGATCATGCCTGCGGATACTGTGACGGCGAGCGGGAGCAGGTGTGCGGCGATGGCGGGGCCATAGAGTGCGGCGGTTGTCTCCGCGACGATTCCGGTCCCCGGCGTGCGGAAGGTGGTATGGCCATCGAAGGCGAGTGTGAAGACGACGGCGGGATGGGCGAGCGCGAAGCGGCGCACCGTTTGGCCAATTTGCTGCGCCTCGACGCGCGGGGTGCGGAGGAAGCGGCGGCGGGCGGGGAAGGCGGCGAAGAGATCGCGCACCGTCACCGTCGTGCCCCGGCTGCGCGCCCGTTTGCTCCGCTCGATCACGTCGCCATGCCGCAGATGCAGGACGATTCCGGCGGGCGCGCCGTCCGTCGCGGTATGCAACACGACATCGGCAACCGCCGCGATGGAGGGGAGCGCCTCGCCCCGGAAGCCGAGCGTCCGCACGCGCAGAAGGTCGTCCAGCGCGCGCAGTTTGCTCGTTGCATGGCGCTGAAAGGCGAGGACGACTTCGTCTGCCGCAATGCCGCCACCATCGTCCGTGACGCGGATGCTCTCCAGCCCGCCGCCGCGCACCTCCACGATGATCCGACGCGCCCCGGCATCGAGCGCGTTCTCGACCAATTCCTTGACGACTGCGGCGGGCGTCTCGATTACTTCACCCGCCGCAATCCGTTCCGCCACAGCGGGCGGCAGCACGGCAATCGAGGGGAGGACTGAGGAGGGAATGTCTGCTGCTGCCCATTGCTCGCTACTCATGGGTTGCCGACCGCCCGTGCCCATTGCGAACACCGTAATGCAGCATATCCCGTGCGCGATCCTGCAGATGACCGAGCACCGCAATTGCCTCAAGCGGCGTCATCCGCGCGAGATCGAGCGCCATCAAATCATCCAGCAGAACGGAGGACCGCGGAGCCGCGTCAGCGTTATACCCGTTCCCATTTACTGTCTCTTCCTTCGTGTCCCTCTTCGTGTTCTTCGCGCCTTCGTGGTTCGATACCAGTTCCCGTGCCCGTTCGACGACGTGTGGTGGGAGGCCGGCGAGGCGGGCGACGTGGATGCCGTAACTCTTGCCCATCGCGCCGGGGGTGATGCGGTGGAGGAAGGTAACCTCGCCGTCCTCCTCGGCGACGGCGGCGGAGGCGACCTGCACGCCGGGGAGGCGGCCTGATTCCTCCGCGAGGTCGTGGTAGTGAGTCGCGAAGAGCGTTCGTGCCTGCACACGGCCGACGAGGTCTTCCACAACGGCGCGGGCGATGGCGACACCATCATCCGTCCCGGTGCCGCGTCCAACTTCATCGAGAACGATCAGCGAGCGCGGCGTCGCGTGGCGGAGGATCGCGGCGGTTTCCATCATCTCGACCAGAAACGTGCTCGCGCCCGCCGCGAGGTCGTCCTGCGCGCCGATGCGGGTGAAGATGCGATCCACGAGGCCGATGCGCGCCGACTCCGCCGGGACGAACGAGCCGACCTGCGCCATCAGGACGATCAGCGCCACTTGCCGCAGGTAGGTGCTCTTGCCTGCCATGTTCGGCCCGGTGAGGAGGAGGAGTTGGTGCCCCTCGGTGTCAAGCGTCGCGTCGTTCGGGATGAAGGTGTCGCCCGTGTTCGCCAGCGACGCCTCGACGACCGGATGCCGCCCGGCGATGATGCGCAGTGCCGTGTCGTCCGCGAGCGTCGGGCGGACGTAGCGATACTGCACGGCGCGATCGCCGAGGGCGCAGGAGACATCTACCTGTGCGACCGCCCGCGCCGTGCCAAGTAGGACGGGGGCCGCCGCGCCAATCTCGCGCAGGACGCCGCGATACAACTCCTCCTCGCGCGCTGTGATGCGCTCCTCAGCGTGAAGGATCGTCGCCTCCCACTCCTTGAGCGCGGCGGTGACGAACCGCTCGGCGTGCGTCAGCGTCTGCGTACGGCGGTAGTCGTCCGGGACGTGCGGCAGGTTGGGGCGCGAGACTTCGATGCCGTAGCCAAAGACGCTGTTGTATTTAATCTTCAAGGAGCGGATGCCGGTGCGCTCGCGCTCCGCCGTCTCCATCGCCGCAATCGTCTCGCGGGCGTGCGTCGCCGTGTGGACAAGAGTGTCAAAATCGTTGTCGTAGCCGGGGCGCACGCGGCGGCACGCCTCCTTGCCTTCGGGTGCGAGGACGGCGCGGGAGATGAGGTCAGCGACGTTCGTGCATGGATCGAGGCGAGCGGCGAGCGCGTCGAGGGCGGGTGAGTCCGCGTCGTGCAACACGTGAATCAGTGTTGGGACGGCGTGCAAGGCGTCGCGGAGGGCGAGCAATTCGCGCGGCGTCGCGGCTTCCTGGCGGGCGCGGGCAGTCAGCCGTTCCATATCCCCGAAGCCCGCGAGCAGCGCCAGGGTCTGCATACGGAGCGTGGTGCGGGTGACGAATGCCTCGACCGCGTCCAGTCGCTCCTCGATGGCGGCGCGATCAGTGAGCGGCTGGGCGAGCATCCGGCGCAAGAGCCGCCCGCCCATCGCCGTCTTCGTACCGTCCAGCGTGCCGAGCAGGGAGTGCGCCGCCGTCTGCGTCCTGTCCGTCCAGTGCAACTCCAGATTGCGGCGCGTCGCGGCGTCGAGATGCATCGTGCCCTCGGCCGCGTACATCCTCAGTCCGGTGAGGAGCGGCAGGAGCATCGCGTTCGTCTCGCCGAGGTAGGCAAGGATCGCCCCGGCGGCGCGGATGGCGAGCGGGGAATGCGCGCAACCGAACGCCTCCAATGAGACGACGCCGAAGTGGCCGCGCAGCGCGTCCGTCGCCGTCTCCAACCCGAAGTAGCGCGCGTCGTACGGCGTGAGATGGCCGGGTGTCTGTGGTTGTCCATGTGGGAAAGCGTCGGGGTCTTCGGATGATTCGGGCTTCGGCACGAGACACTCGCGCGGACCAATACGTAGCAGATCGTTCTCGACAGCGACGCGACAGAGGGCAGGATCGCCGTCTATGAACTCGCTGACGGCGAACTCGCCCGTCGTCACATCCACATAGGCAAGGCCGTACCCCGCCGGGCCAGGGCAGAGGGCGGCGAGGTAGGAATTCTCTTTCGCGGGCAATAAGGAGGGTTCCGCCACCGTCCCCGGCGTGACGACGCGCACGACGGCCCGATCCACGAGGCCGCGACCCGGCTCGGACATTTGCTCGCAGATCGCGACGCGGAACCCCTGCCGCAGCAGCCGCGCGAGATAGGAGTGCGCGGCGTGATAGGGCACACCCGCCATCGGCACGCGCCCATCCTTGCCGAAGGGTCGGCCGGTCAGCGTGATGTGGAGGGCCTGCGCGGCGGTCTTGGCGTCCTCATCGAACATCTCGTAGAAGTCGCCCATGCGGAACCAGAGGATCGCGTCGGGGTGCTGCGCCTTGATGTCGAGATATTGCCGCCGCGCCGGTGTCACCATGCCCCTGTCCCCCGTCTGCCCCGCCATGGTAAGGGAAGTATACCATCGGTGCATGCCATGATAAATCCTCAATATAGTGATCAGATTATCTTGGCTCATGAATCAATCGGTTAAAGTAAATGCTTCTAAAATACAATGAATCGCTAAGGCGCAGTGGGGAGAATTTCTAGGAATGTATGATATGGAAGATTTATTGCGAAGAGCTCGTCAACATTAGAGGAAATTTGCGACTCGTCCGCAATTTTTAGAAGGATTCTGCGGCGTCGATCATCCTGGGGGAACTCATATTCTCCTGAAGGAGATTTTACTCCAAGAAAGTTGAGTTCAAAGAGGATTGGAGTTGCCCCGTCTCGGTGGACAGTGAAAGACTATGCTACTAAGCCTTCGATTGTCCACCTCCTTTCGTAGGCAAGTGGCGACAGATACGCGAGCGCGGAATGCCGCCGGTGCGTGTTGTAGA
>JAABUU010004621.1_pt1 | contig 16045 bp, 9 predicted proteins | sample 5559301 | NCBI WGS metagenome assembly JAABUU01 (sample SAMN10711884, study PRJNA513360) | rock metagenome | isolation source: Antarctica rocks | place: Antarctica: Victoria Land, Richard Nunatak white | reverse complement strand
CCTGGGTTAATGATGACCTGATTACATTACCACAAGAAGTGTTTCGGATTCTATCGACTCTCCGAATCACACTCTTAGTCGAGTGATTGACCCCTCGAACCATCTCTGTTGCATGACCAACAAACAGTTCCACATCCTTAACATCATCGACGGGTTCATATTCCTCTTTGACCTTTTCCACTCTGATCTCTGCCTTCTTCTCACTTCGCTCGGCCATCATAGCCGGTTGCACTTCCGGTACTAGGAAGAATTCCCACAAGGTCTCATGTGTTGAGAAAGTAGAGTGTGATAGCATGACCTTGAGGAAGCTATCCAAGCGCACCTGAATATCATACAGGACCGACCTGGCTGGCTTGGAAGAGATCTGAAAGGGTGACCTGAAACCGGAGATGGAAGGAAGCCAGGAAGCGGGATGCTCACGAGCGAGCCATCTGGCTAAATTCTCAAAATCAGACAACGATCGTCGGCATGTCGTGACTGTGACTGTGGCATTCGCGTTCGGTGCTCCGGATTTGAGAATTAATCGGATCGTAGCATCTTCTACGAAAAACGATCGTACGACGGTGGTGATCCGGCCATCCGCAGCTGGCGAATTGGAAAACAAGACCAAGTCGTCAATCCGATTCCTGACGTCGTCGTCCTTCGCCAACTCCACGGCGGTCATCCCTCTGAGTTCCTTTGCATACAGATCGACGCGAGGATCGCCAAACAGCGCACGAACCATGCCGACACGCCCGTATTTGCTTGCTACCATCAAAGGCGTGAAGCCCTTGTCGTTGGTGGCATTAACATCTGAATCGCAGAGATGAAGAATCCGCAGGGTTAGTTGTGGGTCATTAACTACATGCAGCAGTATGTTCCCTTTGTTATCAACGTGGTCGTCCAAATGAAGAGCTTGCCCGTCACCCTGAGTCTGGGTGGCCACATCTAGGGCGTCATCGACCATGTCACTATAATGAGGATGGTCGTATGATCTACAGAGTGCGAAAAGTGGGGTCTGCCCGTTCTTGTCCTTTCGTCTCCATGGGAGCAAGCGACCGATCTTCAAAATCAGTTCAGGTGCGCTGAATAGGTAATGTGCCACCGTACGGCCCATGAGATCTTGCTTTGCGAAGTAATCGATTACTATTCGCTCCTCCTTTGCTTGAAACACAAAATCAAGAATAATCTCAATTAGTTCTGTGTGAGCCAGCTGGACAGCCGCACTCAACAAGGAGGTTCTTTCGCTGTTGCTGTCATCCAGGATAGCTTGGACGGGATAGAAGTGGCTCAAGGTGAAGAGATATCTCAATGCATCCGGCTGGCGAGCTTCGACGGCCATCATGGGAATCGAATTACCAGCCGAATCCTGTGTTTTTGAGAGCTTATCGATCGAAGTGTCGCTTTCAATCCCGCTACTTCTCGAATCAATCGTAGTACATCCGGATTTGACAGAGTACCCGGAAGAACCGGAGAGACTTCGCATGTCCATAGACACTCTTTTGTCTTTCCTCGGGACGTGTTGTATAGCGGTCGGGGAGGGCGTTTTTGTCTGAAACGGGAACACGTGTGCTAAGGACGTTTCCTCGGAGGCGATTCGTAAATTACCCGCGGTTGGGGTGTATTGAGGATAAACAGAGCCATTCATGGACTTCACCGTAGCGGTCTCAGCCTCGATCGTATCCGGTTCTTCAACGGGTGCCTCGCCATTATCTTCTGGATCTAGTATAATATCATCGCCGATAACTTCTCCTTTCTCAGGTTCCAAGACCGCTCTCATTTCTGAAATGTCTCCGTTTCTAGTCGCTTTCCACAACCTCTTATTCGTACGGCTCGCTTTTCGTAAGCCTGCAGAATCCTTGGCTAAATACGAGAGTACTGCCTCAAATGTACTGAGGGCATAACCCACTTCGCCGCCTTCAACATCGTCGATGAAGATGAAGTGACGCATGTAGGATAGCCGTGCCTGTAGATGATGGACTTGAGATCTTGTTACCACTATCAGGAGTAGGGATACCAAAGTATCAGCATTAATCGTCATGATGGGACTCGGCTTCTCGGAAGTGAGTGACGACTCGGAGCCCTCAAGCGGGGATTTTTTTTTCGGAGGCGTAAACTCTGACGATGTTACCGTCTTCTCTGTTGCAAGCAGGATATCCACCATCTCCTGCGGACTGCCTGCGACACCGAGTTTCCGAAACTCTTCAACACCTCGACTCAAGCGCTGCATCAGCTCTTCTTTACATTGGCGTCCACCCTCAATTACAATCCCGACTTGTGTTATGTCGACATTCTCCATCTGACGTATGCGAGTATCAAGCTCAAGATCCTCTACGCGAGTGCTCTTGCAGATCTTGGGAAAAAGTACGGAATCATGTACTTGTTCTGTAATATAACGCTCGATAAGCCGCTCCACCACGGGTCCTGTGAGGTCCGTAGTTGCCCCCAGAAGGGAGAGTTGCTGCTTATCTACAAGCTGGAATAGATCGATGGCCGCGGTGACCGCTGATTCGAGAGCACGGCGCATTGTATCTAGCTCATCATTAGACTCCCCGGAGGTAGACGGCAACTTTGCATGCCCATTTGGCATCCCATGTCGTAGAGATTCATGGCTCTTAGATCTTGATACGGGTGACAGATCGTCGCGTTCTGATGCGGAAGTTCGCGAAGATCGCAAGGATAACATCGGTAAGGGCTTCTCGAAATCCCTATGAAATCCTTTGAAAAGACGTGCCAATCCGGGTTGCATCTGTCTTGCTATCATTGGAAAATCATTCAGAAGATCATTGAAGGATTTGATATCCTTTTTCTGTGGCGGCGCTGGAGGGCCGCCTTCCGTGTCGGACACATTCCTTCGGGATGGCCCTTTTGCTCCGTTGGGATGATCCGGTAGCGCAGCGGGGATGATCTTGACAGTCTCGAAGGATCCGACAAGGGGCCGGGAGATATAGTAGATAAGCCATTGTTGTGCGTCAAGGGCATCCTGGTAGTAGAGAGCATCATTCAGAATCTGGGCCTGATTAAACGTCCTGAAGCCTGACCAGAGGTATTAGCCAGGATCTTCGTCGTTGCAGCTTCGAAGCACCTTTATTGCTATACACAAACGCATCTTTGACGACGACCGTCCGCCCGTTCAAGGTGGTGAACTGCAAAGCCTTGCCCCTGTTGTCTCGGACATTCCCTCCTTCACTACCGCTGCCAGCCGCGGTCCCATTCCGCAAACGCAACACATGACTTTCCAGAAAGTCCTCGTGAAACGCAAGCTCTGAGTAAAGGCTGCCAGACTCGCGATCCCGAGAGGTGAGGAGAACTTCGGTGGTAGGAACGAGTAGAATCTTATGCCATGACAGTTAGTTTGATATCTTCATTGGAAAGTATTGAAAGACCAGATAAAGCGCAAGGGCTGCAGGAAAACGTACATGCTGCTGGACCGGAGTGCATTGAGCAGGCAGAGAACTGCGGAAGAAAGCACGTAAGAAAGGGTTTAAAGGGTGCATTCATCCAGAGCCGTGCCGTGGCGAGGAAGGTGGTCTCCGAAAACAAGAAGAACGTACGGGGCGAAGTGCTCAAACAATAAGTTGAAGTACAGTCCGGCGCATGATGTTGAGATTGGCTTGTGATTTCTGGAAGTTCGTATCCCTGCACGGCTGGCGGAAGCGCTTAAGCGATATCCCCCGGATCTAACGCATTAGAGTGCTTACTAAGCGCAGGAATCTGTTAATAAGCCAAGATGAGGGCAACCTCCGTAGGGGTATCGGAAGGGATATTGATAGAGATGAAGGACCTCTAGAATTGGTGTCTATTCTTTGACCTTAAGCTATATAGCCACTCCTTACCCTTCTTCGGCAGGAGCCAGCTATATTGCAAATGCTTGTCAGGAGGAGACCACCGTCATAAAGCATACTTGCAAAGCTCTTCGACGTAATAAACTGGGACAGCCGCACTGGCACAGCACAAGCAAAGCGGCACAGCAAGAGAACATGTCTAGTACCGGTTGTGCTTTCTTGAAGCAAGTCAACCAACCAGGTGCGTAGCCAACACCTTGACATTCGACACATTCTTTGCTATGCCTTTATCCAGCCACTCCATGCTGCTCTCATCTGTTTCGTACAACTCGAAGTCGAAACGAGTGAAGAAGGTCGCCAGACAAATACGCATTTCAAGATAAGAGAGACTAGCGGCAAACGGTCCTCCGTTAGTCCGTCCTACTGAGATCAATAGGGCGTGGAGAACGTACTTCTGACCAATGCAGTTTCGGGTACCCTTGGAGAAACCGATATTCCATTGTTCCAACTGCTTTCCGTTCTCCCCCAGCCATCTCTCAGGAATAAACTTCTTCGGCGTTTCGAAGATGTCGGGATTGTTGTATATTACGAGGTGGCTTATGCCGAAAATCGTCTGCCTGATTTTAGTGACTCGAGTAGATATACGAGACTTCTTCTGGTCCGATAAGATAAGAAGACTTACCCCACCTGGGATGAACTCGTGTCCTACATAGGCTCCCGCGGGTGGGACAACCCTGAGTAGAGCAGCGGATGCTGGAGACGCCAGCCTGAGGCTCTCTTTGATCACGGCAGTCTATATGGTCATTCGGTCATTAGCGAATGAGAAAGCTTCATGGGTTGAAGGACAAACCAAGTATGGTAGATTGGCAAGGTCTCTCCCGATAAACATTCCTCGGGTGTCTCTGGAAGCCTCTTTCAACTCTGCCCGAAGTCTGGCTAGGACCTCTTTGTTCTGTAGAATATGAAATGTGGCAACCGAGAGGGTGTAAGCTGTTGTGTCGCTACCGGCGGCCAGGAACACGAAAGCATCGTCGACTAACTCCTCCAGCGTGGGAACCTCATATCCTTTCTTCGGATCGGGTTCGAGCATCAAGTCGAATATGGTAGTAGTTCCGTCCTCGCTCTGAAGAAGTCCTTTTTCTCTCCGTGCTGCGACGCTCGAGATCCACTTTGAACAGTCCTTGATTGCAAAAGATTAGTAGCCATACAGGTGCGTTATTGGCACGATTGTGACCTACCTTCCGAAAGGAAGAGTAGCCTGGAAGCAGCTTTCCGCTCAGGCTGCTAGGTAAGTTGAGCGCAGTCTTTTGGAGAATCGGAAGGTGTTTCATAAGCGCGAGGCTTGTCATGAACAGATCGAGACTATCCATGAGCGGTTTTTCCCCATCATACGACCCGACAAGATTCTGCGAAAGACCGAACACAGTCTTCGAGATCATGTCAATCTGGTGGTATGTAGCATCAGCCTTCGCGCCTGGACATATAGAGCCTACCACCCCTAAACCCGAGATTTTCCGCTGATTGAAAACAGAGATATGACTTACGGTGATACAACGGTACAGAGTTTGAATATCCACCGGTTTACCTTGCGCGCTACACTGTCTCATGACCTCGACAGCATCCTCCACCTTGTCCGCCACGGTCGGGGCAAGCCTATCAATGGACTGCTTTGCGAAAAGCGGGGTGACGACGCTCCGATGAATCTTATGCTTTTTAGGGTCGCAGATGGAGACGAGAGAGCTGGTCACTCCTAGTTGTTCATAGAGATAGGGAGCTTTGTAGTATTCTGAGTGCCAAGAGAACACCCTGTGACAGATCAGCTTGCCGGTCGAGAACTCAGTCAAAACCCTTCCTCACCGTCCAACACATACTCTTTGTAGAACTCCGGATCGTTGATATGTAGAGTTTCAGGTGCGGTACGAATAATCGGGCCTGAGAAGTTGGTTAGGCCTGAGAGAGTAAAGCATGGCAGCGGTATACGTCGCAATGCATACCATAACGTTTGTGCAACGCCGGATAGCGCTGAGAGGTAACTCCTCCTAGGATAACATCATCGTAGAACTCGTACCACCGAGTCGCTGCCGCCAGGCGAGGGCCAGGGAATTTGCTGAGTGGGTGGAAGAACAAACGCCGAATGACCAGCCCAACATAGTACAAGGTACCGAGAAGAATGCCATATCCGACTAGATCCAAGCCTTTGAAGGTGAGGAGTCGGTTCATTATGGTCATCTTGTGTGGTGTCTTCCACTCGAGGCTTGGTAGAAGAAGCGTAGGTTGAGAGGAAAGGACGACGGATAATGGTGGTGGGAGAGGTGAAAAAATATACCCACCCATCCACCAATTCACTGTAACGCGTTCGTATCCAGGTGCATGCTTGTGAGCGAATCAATAGACATTATCACCTGCATAGGATCCAATGCCCCATGAGCTTGAATATGTACCTCAGGTAGGTCAGTATTTCACCCATCATCATCACCATGTCCCCACCATGTCCCCACCATGTCCCCGCTATCATCACCATCATCATTGTCGTCGTCATTGTCATCAACATCATCTTTTAAATGAGTCCCACGATCCCCGTTAATATCCAATCAACGACTTGGAGTCTGAAACACCCGATATTTCTCCATCTCACAGGTTACCTCAGTAATGCGCATAGAGTCCTCCTTGTCCATCTTGGTTTCCAGCTGTACGGTCGCCCCTGAGTAGAGGATGTCCAGAAAGAAGATCTGTGGTTCCACCGGTGATAATAATTACGGGATCAGCCGCTGTCTATCTTACCTTATCTTAGGTACAGGTACTTCATCTACCTTAGTGCGCTGCAGCCACCCGTTGGTGACCCAGGGAGGCCATCAAGGCCAAGTCAATCAATCTTCATAGGAGACTTGACGAAGAGGGGAGCGGCTTTCCCTACCTAATAGTAGCCAAACTGGAGTGGCAGAGCTGGCAACAAACAGACAGCAATCAACAGAGGGGATGTTGTTTTCGCGGAGATAAGGTACAAATATGTACCCGAAGCTCCGGCACGAACTGACGGCTCGGCACCCGCCGCAGCAAGCGAGAAACCTAACTTTTGACTTGAGTGCCTGCTTCCCTGAGGGTTGCCGCGGCGTCATCGACTGCTGGACTTCTGCAATGGCTGGATCCTGATCGAATATCACGCAAGGTATGGTGACATAGGATACCTTCACGGCTCAATGATAACCTATGACACTGCCTGCATTCGAACTTTGCCGTGGCAGAGCCAGGACAAGGTTGGTGAGATCTCGCCCCATGGAAGTCGAGGGCAATGAACTTATTGTATCCGCCTGAGTTCAGCGTGAAGACTTCAGATCTCACACCCAAGCCGCACACACACGACAAGACTCTTGATTGAACACACCACGATGAATACTTTTGGATATCAAAATACGAACTTAAGGCGCGGGGTCGCCATCTAAAATATAAACCTATATTGACATACAGGCGTGAATGAGACTTTCGCAAGATATCAACATCCGAGCCGAGTTCCTTTTGGGTGAAATAACGCTGCCGCTACGCTGTGCTGTTTTTTGTGCTGTGCTGCGCTGCGCTACGCCACGCTACCGACAAGCGTCCACCTGTCCGCCATCCACCTTAGCAGTTGAAAGTGATCTGCAACCCTTGAGCGCCGGCGATCTCTTGGAAGGTGACGCTGCCGGGCCTGTTGGCATCGCTGGCCAGGGAGAGACGGTAGCTGAGGCTGGTAGAGCAGGCGGCGGAGTTGATGACCTGCTTGGTGGGGCCGGTGGGGCTGGAGGAGAAGGTGATGATGCCGATCTGGCCGACGTTGTTGGGCGCGGTGGCGTAGGTGTCGGTGGGCGAGGCGACCCGGTTGAGCGAGAAGACGTTGACCTGGGTGACGCCGGAGCTGGTTATGACCGCGCCGGCGGGGAAGATGGCCTCGAGCTGGCAGCCGTAGGCGCCGGCGGGGATGTTGTTGAAGATGACGAGGGCGTCGCGGTGCGTGAGCGTCGTCGAGTTGGCGGCCTGGTCCAGCGCCACGGTGACTGTCATGCCGTCGGTGGTGCTGTTCGGCATCGCTTGGTCGATCAGGTCGATGACGGTCGGGAAGACGGTGCTGCAGGCGCGCGGGACCAGCGTGGGGGTTGGCGTGGCGGCGGAGAGGAGGGCGGAGGCCAGGAAGGTAGCTGCGATGGAGATTGCGTGCATCTTGGTGGTAGTGTGGGGTTTTTTGTTTCGGTTTTGTTTTGGTTGAGGGGTTCGAAGAGATTTGGTAGTGATTGGAGAGATGGATGGTAAGAGTGCTTTGGTCAAGGAAGATGTGATACGACTGAGCTGCTGGATGATGGTCGTGCTTCGCGGGAGTCAGGACCGCCTTACTTATACCAGGCTCCCCACTCCATATCTCTTCATGTCTTTCCTTCTCCGGAGGTCTGAGCGTGCAGAGACCTTGACCTTGAGTCGACCATTGCATCATTGTTCTATCCTGAACACACTACCTTACACACATATATTATAACCTGGCCTGGCTCTGTAAGCTGACCAGGTGAGTTGGACCCACATTGCTGAATGGAGGGAGTGCTGACCGCACGACTTGATCGTGGAAGAACATGGTGGCGTTTACCGCAATGTAACTGATGACGACGCAGCGTGATTGTGAAGCTGTTAAGGCTGGCCGCTGCGATTCGGACTGGATACCTTGGTAGATCAGGATTAGGTCTGAAGTGGTCTGAGCCCTGGATTACATAAGCAGAACCCTCACCCCTCAATTCCAGCAACAACTGACTAGAGCCCGGTGAAGACGCGGGAAGTATCAATGGACAAGACACCTCGATCTCACCCGACCCACAACTTCCGTCTCGTACATCGCATCGACTGTCATAGACTACCTTATGTGCCTTTGGTCGTGACGGTCAGTCGAGCGAGTTCGGTGGAATGACATAACTCGAAGCACAGCCCAACAAAGCCAAACCTCGTTATGATCAACTGCTCCCGAAGGAAAGCGTATGCTGGACATGACTCCGATCTCGGTGTTCATCTGTGAAAGGAAACTCGAAGAAGTGAAAAGTTGAGTGACAGACAAGATGCTAAGAGTGGAATCGACGTTGTCTTAATACTCCAGGCTTCTTCCAGTCCGTGGTTCAACAGACGGATAGCAAATCCGAGACAGAGTAACACGGTAAGGTATCGATATCCTTGACTCACTCAATCTGCTACACTCACTCTGGTGAACTCTGAAGCAAGTTCAGTCAGCATTCTGAGGTCATGACCATTCCCCTGATATCCCAGAGCGAGATCGACTCGATGGTCATAGCACCTTATAGCCAGTTCATGTTCTAATGAGGTGGGAAGATGCAAGACGACCCTGTATAGAGCGGATCACCAGTGGAGCTCTCCGCTGCCCAATGCGGGAGATATGCTGGAGTCATGGAGCAACCCATGAGCGAGCGCCAGCTCCAACGCTTGACCCGCGACGCACCGAAGACCAAGTCGTCCCTCCACACTTTTACATTGCTAGCTTGTGCCTCCTCCCTCAGCATCGCCCCACATCTTCAGGACGAATGCGCCTAGGGGTCGTCCATAGGGGTGATTTCTACCCGAGCCCGGGAGATATATCCAAGCTCTGCCCGCATCAGTATGGAATGTGTGACTGCAGCGAGCTAAGAAGTAGCGTAGCTATGTGGATCGTCGATTACATACATCGAGAAAAAGGGTTGGACACCTTATGGTGGAGTAACGTTGTCTGTAACTTGGGTGTTGCTGGATGGGCAACAGTATGTTTGGATATGGAAAATAATGAGCACTGGCTGAACCGGTATCAAAGGTGAGGAACGCGATAGTTGGGCTATCCTTCATACGATGCACACCCGAATTGTGAGAGGGCATCGAGAAGCGGTAATGATGCGGCCTGCGCGAGGATAACATAGATATAGAGGTAGAGAAATTCGTAGATGTATATGAACCGTCGCCTTGAATATTATATCCGTCTCAATTGCTTTGAACGCCCCGCTAAACCAACGTCAACTAATTACCGATGCAACACCGGCGACCCAAAGCCCTACTCTTATCCAATCTACTCCGGCAAAGCAACGACAAACTTAATCACTATACCCTAAATGCGGAGTCCCCTGTAGGTCCGGAATGGCCCCCGAGCTCGTTGTACTAGCGTACCTTGACACAGGCCAATAGCGAAACCTCCCGCTCTCATCCTCGCCAATTGCATATCTGACCTTCGCTGTCGCTTTCTCGTCGTCTTGCCTGACACCGGCAAATTCACCCTGAGGCTGGTGCTCGAGTGCGGCAACGACGAGCTCGGTCGTGGAACGCTGCCGCGTGCGCACAACGAGGAGGAGGAGGGTGCGGATGAGCACGCACGTCATGCCTGCGATGACGGCAACGACCCCGAGCTTGGAGGTGCGGCTGGCGTTGCCAAAGGCCCAGACGTAGACGGTGGCGTAGCGGTGGAAGATGGGGTGAAAGGGATCGTCGTGGACGGCGGACGGGCCCGGTGTGGTGTAGTAGTATTCGACCATGGACATGGCTTGCAGTGCGGAGAAGACGCCGATGAGCAAGAGGTCGGTTTCTGCCTGGAGAGCGCTGTCATATGTCGAGCTGCCAAGACCTTTCACACTTCGTACTAAGGCGCTTGCAGCGGCGCGGTCTTGTGTCAAGACGCCGTTTTGGTTGACGGACCAGGCGGCCAAGAGCCAGTCGGGGTGGACGATCGCGTGTTCGCCCACGACGAGGTCAGTGATATCGTCCACTTTGACCATTTTGTGGGGATTAGTGCTAGGAGATGTGTCTAGTGAGTATGTGGAGAAGTTGTTGTGGACAGCCAACTCAATGAGCAACTGTGGGTTTGACGGTACATCGGGTGTTCCAAGTTGCAGGGTCAAGATGTTGCTGGACATGTTCGCCAAGCTTTGAGGCAGGTTAGGAGGGGAGAAGAATTTGTCCCAGTCGCAATGGCTGTTGGACGGTACCGAGCCGTTCGCTAGACATGCGAGTGGTATAGACCCAGGGTTGAACGTCGAATTGAAGTAAGCGGCCTTGTCCGAAAAGTAAACATCGACGTTCACGGCAATGCTGGAAGACTTGATCTCGCTGATGGCAAAGCTCGCGTTGGAGTCCGCCACATTCCAGCCCGTGCCAACACGAATGCACTTGGTGTAGTAAGTATCTGAAACCGGCGATGGTTGCCAGTGATCGAAGCAGCGAATCTGCTTGTCAAGTGCAATGTTTGTAACAGAGACGTTCTGAGCCATATAGAAATTGACACGAATGCCGATGATTGGACCCGATCTCTTCAAAATTGTTTGGAGGGAGTTGTAGTATAACTGGTCAGAGGCTTGATCAGATGGACCACCCAGTGTGATGTTGGCGAATGCGGCCAGGTCTTTATTGAGGCCACGCAAGACTTGTCGATTCGGGGCCCAGGAAACAAAGTTGGTGTTCTCGGTCACATTGAACGCAAAGCCGACATTCAACTCCTGCGTGATTATAGCTCCGCCGGTGTCAGCAAATGGATTCACTATGGATTGATCGATAGCTGCGCCTCTTGAATCGACCAGCGAATCCAGAATGGCTGCGTATGCACCCGCATTGCAGGAGTACTTGCGAGCCGCGAGCACTGCACCAGAGCAGTTGTAGAAAACCGAGTCACCCGTCGGAGGGTCCGCCAAACCAGTCTTGTTGAATTTCTGTTCGAGCTGGGTAGGTGTGTCGACCCACTGCAGAGTCGGCAGCACTAGGACTGCTGCCGCAGGCCCCATAAGGTTCGCCAGAACGCACATGGAAGCGGCGAAGAATGCAAACAGGTACAGCGCGACCGCCGATGGTCGTTTTCCGGATGTCGTTGGGGTGGGAGAAGTGGGCGTAATCCAAAGGAGTTTGTCGAATAACTTTCGGAGATCCGTAAATTCCACGTGTGTCATCAAGAAGCCGATGGGAAGACCGTTGCCGCTCGACGCTAGCATCATTGTAACGTTGTAGACTAGACTCGTGGCGATGAACACAAACCATACCTCTAGAGCTTTTGCAACTAATTGGAGCACTCCAAGAGTGTTATGGTCGTATTCATCTAAGGCCTGCGCGCGCTCAATCGCCCTGTGACTCAACGGATCGGCGGAGCATTTTCCTGTTGGACACCAAGCACTGGCTCCGATGATGTGGGTCTCGAAATGAAAGATCAGGAGAGTGATTGTTGGAGCGAGCCATAGAAGACCTAGCAGTTGAAATATGAGGGTCCATACCCAGGACTCACCAAGTCGTTTCCACGGTCGTAGGATGGTCTCCTCTCTGGAGAATGACGAACTATTTCGTTTGGCGATATTCACTAATGTCTTATACCGTGGAGCCATGATCGCTCAACGCTCAAATAGATAAAAGCGCCAATCCAGATAATGACCAAAGATTTCGTGTCACACACCCGGCGATTGATTAGAAGAGGCTGCGAATAAACAAGCAGTAACAATGCGATGATGGCCCCATTTGGAGCAAGAAGGTCAAATGCAAACTTCCAAGGGAGAGATTCAAGGAGGAGTAGTCATATTGGAGAGAAGGAAACATCCATCCGACAGAAGGATAGAATGTGGCAGCAGAGGAGAGGGCGAGTATTTGAACCGCACCCAGAACACCCGGCATGTATCCAAATCTTCCGAGCACAAGTATAGTGGGATATAAAGTAGGTAGAGTAGGGTTATCCAAGGCAAGGGTAAAACTCTTGCATGTAAGCTACCATGCGGCAAGCTACATACCATGCGGCGCGCGCGCCTAAGCCTGGCAGAAGCATGAGTCTTGATGCCAGCCATAGAGTTCATTTCCGTGCCAGGATACTCGAAGCTCCCCACCACCTCCACCTACCTTGGTGCTTACCATGAGTGAGGTGGGCATGTCGTGTCGTTGTTTTTTGAAGGAGGTAGTAGTAAGAGTATAGGTCATAAGTCATTGCACAACCAAAATTTCGGCTGAGTCCAAATAAACCTTATAATTAGCCACACCTAAACATGCACCATATGCATATTAAATACTAGTAAAATCTGTGTGGTTAAATCGCTTATGTAGATTATTTGGACTTAGCCGAAATTTTGGTTGTGCAATGACTTATGACCGATTCTTCACGGATTTTGTGCTGACTAATTGGTTCTGATTAGATGGCGACTGCATATGCCCCGCATGACAAGTGTTCGAGTGTTCGAACAGGAGCTTCAAAGGACTGGACGGGTGTAACTCACGGGCGAGGAGATTTGCCTCTCCGCTATGCGGCTTTCCCTCGAGGTTCTTCTATTTAGGTTACAAAAGAAGTAATCTGAGCGGAAAGGTACTCTGCGGAGCTTTGTGCGAATTGTTCAGTTCCTCCAATCCAATCAACTGAATCTCATTCCGTCTGTGTCACACTGACTACCTACCAGGTATGGAAGAGCTTCCTTTCAAACATTCAGCACCCGCTCGAATATCTTCTTATTGCTTTTCACCAAAGATAGTTGGGTCAATCAGTACCCGGTCCTAGCATCCTATTATCCGCTGCACATCATGCAAGCCAGTCCAGGAAGATGCAGCTGTCGCTTTACAATGGAGGGGCGGACCTCCTCTCTAACCATGTTGCAGTGCTCTGCTTACTCCAGATTACAGACAGATTTGTTCGGCACCATCTTTAGGTGCTTCGCTTTATACAATTCAATTGCCTAAATATACCTCTTCTGGTACATCCAGATGCTGGGCTTGAGGTTCTGAGTTATAAGACTTATTCTCAATCATTCGCAGCTATCGGAAACAAGTTTCGTCAGCCTCTCAGCTGTCAAATGTCTTCCATATCTTTTGAGCACACTCCAACGTGCCGACTCTCGCTACTCGGGCAAAAGATGCAGGTCCGATGTTTCGAGGTTTCCCTGCCTCTTTCACTTGCCTATCCAGCTGAAGGTCGTCATACCAACTATGTATACCGCTCTGAACATATTGGGATTAAACAGCAATCATACTCCAGAGATCCCCAAAAGTAAAAAGGCCAAGCATCTCTACTGCTGGCACGAGACTCTAAGCAGCAAATCTGGTGGCACACAAAGCGGTATGGTGCTGTTGAGCTAGAACCATGCTTCGATACTACATTGTCAGAGCTCTGCCTACTCCCCTTTTCATCAATGGAGTTACATCTTCAATCCTCCTTGGCAACCAAGTTGACCGTCATCTGAATCTAGGACCGTGACCGATGTCCCTTGCGTAAACGTCACGGACGAGCTGGTCGCCACATCTCCTAATGCCAAGGTAGATTAATAAGCGGATTGTGTCCGTGAACGACTCCTTTTCAAAGGCTTGGGCTGGAGGCTCTGGAACTCTCTTGCGCGTCGTACACTATCAGTTTTCTTACCAAATCTTTCTCCAAACGTCAGACTTCCAAATCTGCAGGACGTTAGCATTTATACCGAGCTCATAACCTTTGTTCTAAGGGACTTCAGCGTGGGTGGATGGCACAACCCCGCCGATCTCTGCCGTGCCCTCATCTCGTACTATAAGCACGTCCGTTCCGAAAGATAACGCCTTGGAATTCCGCTCCGAGGACGGTGGAAGCCCCTTTGCAAGTGACGAGCAAACTCATCGACAAGGAACCGTACCTTACAACGGTGAGGGCGAGCACACAGGGAAGAAACAGAAGGGATTGATTGCATGCAGGTGACAATGCTCATGGCTAAAGAAGTAGAGTAGGCTGCGGCGAACTGGTTGATACTCAGGGTTGTGTACTATTGCCAACACAGAGGTTGCGTTCATGTCTGACGCATCTTAACTGTCATAATCCATTTGTGTTCTTCGGTGTAAACCTGACATGTCGCAAGTCGGGCAGGCCTTAGCAGCGACCGGGCGAAGAAAGCCCAGGTCTATACACGTTCATGCTGGGAATGGGCGATTGAACCCGATATAGTGATTTTGCTAAGTAATTCATGCATGATACAAGTACAATAACTACAGCTATAACAACAGCAGGACACACAGGCGAACTCCTTACTGACTGATATGCCCCTTACCTTGGATGAGTTTGACAGTCACTTACTACAGCTGTTTTTAGAAGTTCAGTGTCAAGAGATGATTTAGCAAGAATTTGTAACAAAATATGTATAAAATCTGTCAAATTTCTTTTCATCACTCATCATTCACTTAATTGATCTCACTGTCATCCTCATTGTCACTGTCATCATAATTAAACAGAAGACAACTGCAAAGACTTTTTCTACAAAGAAAAAGACTATCAAAACAAGATTAATTGTCATCTCAATGCATTTTTACATTTTCTCATTATTCTCAGATTCTTTTATTTGTTCTATTTTCTCAATCAATCTCATCAACAACAATGATTTCATCTTTAATTTTAATGTCACTGTTAAAGACTCATTGTCATTTATTTAATACACTATATTTTACATAGTGAAGCTGAATGAGAAGATTGTGAAGAAGAACTTAAAGATTTATTAAATTAATGATAAAGAAATAAAGAGCTTTGTGTGAAGCATTTAAAATTTAAAGTAGACATCAGCAGTCAAGAAATATTGTGATGATAAAGATTATTTTTATTATAGATATAACATTAAGATAAATGTTAATTATCTTGATGCAAAGAAGAACTTCAGAATTCTTGTAATTCTTAAAGATTTAAATAATTAAGTGTCAGTGAAGAATTATGTTAAGATGTGAAACAGTTTAAAAAAGAAAGAAATAATAGTCATTATAAGAATTAATTAAAGTTAAAAGATCATTGAGAATTATTCAATAAAGAAGAAGAAGAAGAAGAAGAAGAAAAAAGAAAAAGAAAAAAATAAATTTAAATATTAAATATAGTTTTATCTTAATTTTCTGTTGTTTTTTAATGTTTTCATTAATAAATATCAGAGAACAGCTACTGTAAAGCATGAAGAGAATACAGATTGATGTATAGATGCTTTAAAAGATTTAAGATATAAGTTATATATTATTATTAATTATTATTGATGTGATAACAAGACATATCTTAATTATAATTATCATTGTCTTTTTTACAATGACATTGAAAAAATTATTAACTTTAAGATTCTTAATGCATAATTTAAAGTCATGATTAAGAGTAAAGCAACACTACATATTTCATTTATAATTAAAGTGATCATCAAGTCAGATTAGACTCAACTTTCAAAACCTGACCTGACTTGTTGAGCTTAACATTGAGGCCTGACTTAACTTGTAATATTGTGTAATTTTCATTGTTTGTTGAGTAATTTTAGTAATTTTTACATCATTAGAAACTCCTCACAATTCTCTACAAAATGAGTCTAAAATCA
>JAABUU010004620.1_pt1 | contig 16049 bp, 17 predicted proteins | sample 5559301 | NCBI WGS metagenome assembly JAABUU01 (sample SAMN10711884, study PRJNA513360) | rock metagenome | isolation source: Antarctica rocks | place: Antarctica: Victoria Land, Richard Nunatak white | reverse complement strand
TCAGTTCATCCTTGGACAGCACAATTTCTTCATCATTGTACTCATCATATATGGTGCGCAAGCCCTGCTTGGTGTCTATCTGTGCTAGCAGCGTATCAAGCTTGTCTTTTCTATCTCGCTTGATCAACTTTTTGGCGTCGCGGTCATACCCTATATGCTGCTCGTCCTTGTACCATTCAAGAGGGACTTGCCCGATTGTGTTGCGGGGTGGCCTTTCATCTTCAGATGAATCCGACCCAGCATCTATTTGCAGGTCCCCAGCAGGATCTCCGTCGGGTCTGCAATGACACGACGCAGCTCAGATTGAGGCTGTGCACATATGCCCATCCAGCCTGACTTGCTGCTTGATGCAGCTCATACATAACAAATTTTCTGAGAATGCTGGCTGGGCAGACAAGGCAATGGACACACCACTGCAAGGCATGCAGGTTGCGAGTGAGAGGCACAAGGAAAGCATGTGTAATTGATTACATACGTTGCCACAAGTGGGTTGGCTTCAGCGTCTTCAGCAGTTCTGCCGGCTGCTAGCTCCACTATTGCAGTGTCCAGCTCATCATCGTCTGAGGGGCTGTCTTCGACTGCACTGCTTGCTTCACTGTCTGCATCTGTGCCTGACTCCTTCTCAGGGTCGCTGCCTGACAACTCTGAGTCTTCTTCGTCGGCCTCTGATAATACGTCCTCTTCGTCGCTCCAAGCAGGCTCTGCGGCTGGGTGATCCCCTCCCAGCCTTTGTTCAGCAGCGAAAAGCTCTTCCTCAGCAGCTTCGGACCCGCTGCTGGAGGCCACAGCTTCAGGGGCGCCAGCTTTGCTGCGCTTCCGCATCGCAAACTGCAATAAAGAGGCCTTAATCTACCGCTCACAGTTGTTACCCTATCGCTCACGGTTGTTACCCTTGTGAGAGGTGTTTCGTCAGAAAGCAGCAGACGACAACGCGCGTCTGAAATTGAGCGTGCTCAGTCTCTGTCAGGCGTAAGCACGGAATCCTGACAGATGCTGTTGCGCAGCTTGAGCCGAGCCGCAGCAAAGCTAGGTCTGGCGGCATGATCGGCGTCCGTGCGCGCATGCACGCATTGCGTATCTTGACCTGTGGGTTGAAAGTTGTTATGTGAGAGCTCATACCAATGCTGAGTGCGTACTTAGCTTCATTCCGCATCTGGATGCATGTCGTCCTGTTTCCTTGCTCATGTCTGCAGATAAGCTCGCGTTCATCCGGCAAAACTGTCCTACAGTTGTATTTCACGAGTGTGAACAATTTTTCCCTTGCTCAGTTAGTCACCTTCTGAAAGACAGCACTTTGATACAGCGCAGACGTGACGATCCAACTGGTGCTCATGAATTTCACGTTGGCGATGCCTCTCTAGAGGAGTTAGCTTCATATTTCAACAGTGATCAACAAGAGCACTTTGTGGAGATATCTCCCACCCAGTATGTAGGCCACACCCCGATCGAGGGGCTCATTCATGCTCCCGTCTACGTGGCAATTGTGGAAGTAGAAGAGTCCTTTGTGGACATATACTATATATTCCTGTATGCCTACCAAGGTTCTCAGACGTTTCGGTGCACACCACCTATTGCCAAGCACTTCAACTGCATTGCTCATAAGTATGGGCGGCACCAGGGTGACGTCGAGCACTTCATTGTGCGGACAGACATGTCTTTCTCAAAGGTGCTATCTGTTGCCTACGAGGCCCATGGCGAGCAAGCATGGTATTTCCCAGGTGAGTGTGTCTTGGCTCCTCCATCGTCAATCGCACAGGCTCTGCCATAGTTGCATGCTCTCCTCTTCTTGATGTGAGCTCAATTTGCAGGGGATTATCCACTTCAAGATGGTCATCCACTTGTATATGCTTCACTGCTGAACCATGCAAACTACTTCCTAGCACAGCCAACAAGAGTGCCAAGCTACACAGAGGAACTTGGCAGGCCTGTGCGACAAGCCTGGTTCATCACACATCAGGTATATTATCTCTGTCTCCAGCTCTCAAGTCAGCTGCGCTGCCAAAGTAGCTTTGCCACCACCATAAAACTCAGACAATCCGTGTTTACAACCATGTCATCATGACAGGGTTGCAAACGCAGCTAGCTGTAGCAGGGAGACATTCATACTTTTCCAGAGGTTGTATCACCTGACACCGGCACTTTGCAGGCTCACCAATGTGTTGAAGCCATAGACATCATCCACCAGTCTCCCAAAAGCGCAGTGTGGAAGCCATTTACAACAGAGGAAAACCTGGTCCTTGTCTCTGCCAACAACCCTGCTACACAGTGGGTCAGATACAACGGGCATTTTGGCAAATCTTTGGGCAAGCCTGCCTTTACACATGCCACGGAGGTTTGGGGAGCGCTGTTTGGGATAGGACGCAGGGCAGTCGTCAGCACTATTGCAGCTGGTGCAGCAAAGATGAGGGAGTTTGGTCATGGTGCACCAACATTGGCACTTGGGGCCCGTCACTACATCCAGAGGCCAAAAATTGCAGACTGGAAGCACATCCATGTCTTTGCAGCCCAAGATGTGGTGCGTGCTCAGCTCGTATCTTCACTGCGTTGCAGACTCATTGCCATTTGGGACATCATGGTTATGCACGCACAAAATTAACCTTAAAACTTGCTTGTTATGTCTGCACTGCTAGCAAGTGGCATTCCTGTCATGTTCTGACCGCAAGCAGAAGAGTAAGCAATCCTCTGCCTGCTGTTTGCTTCTCTTCAGGCATGCAAAGTTTTCATTATGGCCACTGCCTGACAGCTGGCCACGATATGTCTACAATATACATCCTTTAGGCCCATGCCTTATGTGTGAATACGTCTGTGAAATGCCTCGCAGGTGCTATCAGCAAATCCAGCAGATCTCTCAGGACCTCTCATAATGGCCCGCATGAAACCTGGGGACGCCCATCAGATGTGGTACCAGGACTTCTGGAATCAATTTGGTTGCAGCACCAGCAAATGGAGCCTTGGGCCGCTAGGCGAGACCTGCCATACCAAGTCACAGGCCTTTGTGCTGATCAACAAGGCCACCATGCAGCTGGTGTGGGCTGGTGAGCAGGGCCAACCACTCACTCTGGCTGACTACGCCATGGGCAAAGATGCAGACCTTACACGGCGCTGCACTTTGTTTGACCAGGTCCTGGCTCCACTTGATGCTTGCTTTGGACATGGATTTGTTTGCTGCTTTGCTTGCTTGCTTGCTCGCTTGCAGACCCACCCACCCACAAAACACCCACTCAGCAAACAGCCTTTATGCATGCCAAAGGGTATGCTGACATCCTCATCACTGACTAGTATCGCCAATAAGTAATGCTAGTATGCTGACATTCTCGACACTGTCCATGTCTGCACTAATGTAGGTAATGGCTGTCCTGCTGTTTGGCTAGGTATCAGGTTCAGTCACATCATGACATGGCGAGCTCAAGCAAGCTGAGTACTGCAGGGGACAGATGAGCAGCAAGTGGCTGGGGATGACTTCAGGGCAATCAGGCCGACCTACAATCACAAGCTGAACTGGACAGCTGGTCACAGCACTTTTGAGCTGTCCCTGAGTGACGCAGACACCTCCCCCTGTGAGGTGCTAGCGTCTGCCTGGGAGCAAGCCGATGAACAGAAGTGGAAGATTGTGCCTGCAAACTACCAGCCGCCTGCACTGGCAAAGAACACTGTAGAGAGGCAGCGTCTGTTCAGTATCAGAGTGAGGAGGAGGGACGCTCGCTTTGGGCTAAGCCTTGAGGAGGGTCGGCTTGTTTTGAGGCTGGTGCTGTCAGGATCACCTGAGCAGTCCTGGAAGGTATTGCTTGCCTCATTCTACACATGCTTTTCCATGGTCAGACTTCTCTCAGGTTCTCACAAGATGGAGGTGTTTTGCTGCCTCACGGTGCTGTGTGAGGTTCTCCATGTGATTGTGCTACATCTTATGTCTACACGGCTGCCCTGCAATGTGATCAATGTGTTCTGGAGATCAGACTCTCAATCTACAACTGGCTGAAACATGATCTTGTTTAGGGAGCTTAGCCTAAAAATGAGACAGGACAAAGCTCAGCAATGTTATTGTTGCAGAGCAAGCAAAGATTGTGTGCTCAAGTGTGTCTGTAATGACACTGCAGGTTGAGCAGACAGGCTTTGGCAGCTCTGTCAAGATGCTGACACTAACACTGCTCTACGTAGCTGTGGTATGGATGAAGCAGTGCGTGACACAGTGCTGGCAGACACCAGTCCCTCAGGTCGCTGGAACCTGGTGGCCTGTGAAGGCAACTGGTTTGCCTGCCGCCCTTCCAGTGATGACGCAGAGGTACAAAATGCCTTGGTGGTTGCCTGCTATCACCTCAGCATGTGAAGTTGCTGCAACTGGCAGGGACTCATGCATTGTCTATGTGATGGTGCATGCATGCATTCTGTAATTGATGTTGGGGTGACTTGACCACATTCAGTGAGTGTCAAGTGATTTGCGTTGTTGAAACAGCAAGTCTACAGATCTACCTCTGTTATCCAACACCAATGTTGCTAGGTTGGTCAGCAGGGGAGCACAATTGGTGTCTGTGTCTACCTGTACCCCTGAGCTTTTGTGGTGCAGAATCTGAATGCCTGGGGTGGTGACATTCATGATGGGTGTGAGGTCCACACGTTTGCGTGGAAGGGGAAGCATGACAGGCATAACATGATCTGGGGTTTCTTTCCTCTTGATGACCCTGCTGAAGCTGTCAATCCTTGCCTGTGAGGCAGACAGGCATTATGGACACAGCCATTGTGAAATTTCTCGCAGCAGAAGCCTGCTGGCATAAAACACCAGCCAAACAACACCATGCAGCCTTTGTTATTATTGACTGTAGGTCATGGTGGGCAGTCTGTAGCTTCTGTCAAGCTATATTAATTTAGTGTATAACATGACCGTGTACAACATTGCCCAAGGTATAGCTGCTGATACATACAGGTAACAGCTGTTGTAATGACGCCACTCTGCAAGTTCTAAACAGTGTCACACGCAGTTGTCATGTTTGTATGAAATGCGGTCTGGCCCACATGCAACTGCCTGTGAACACAAGCGCTAGCAGCTGTAGGCTAGGGATTTTCCCGTGTGTCCTCTGCGTGTTGAGCAGTACAAAAGGAGTCTAAACGAAATACTTTTTTGGTTGATTCTTGCACAAAAGAAAATTATTACAATGATTTCAATCACTCTGACCCAAAAGATCCGTGCAAAGTCCTTACACAACACTGTCAATTTGGGGAATGTGACACTTGCCTAACCTTCTGAGCCTGCTAGCCGCATTTGCTTCTCCAGTACAACAAGCTAACCTGTTCACATTGAAGACTGTTGGTCAGCAGGTCATGGTCGATCTGATCAAGCTTTGGCTTGAGTGGCTGCTTGATTGTACAGCCAGAATTAGCCAGTACTGCATGGCCAACCTTGAATGAACAGAGCCATATGCATCTCAGGTAGGCAGTTTCCCCATCGCACACTTCAGTGTGAATATGATGCTCCAAGTTATGCTGCAAGCTTGCAATGATATTCAGCTACAGCTTTAAAACTTCTCTTCAACGCCCAGCCAAGAAGCAAGGTTGCAAGTGGAAAGGAATCTGCGTGTCAAGTCAACGGCATGCAGTGCCTGAACGGGGGTTCCGGGATGCCATTTGTTTCCGTTCGTACTCATGCTGTGCGATGCGGGGTGTGCTCTGAGCACAATTCCAGTCTGCAAAAAGCAGCGATTTGGATTCCCCATTCAGTCAACTCTGTGTTCACAACATGCATAGCGAGCCGATCAGGCAGCTCAGCACGCGACCGAAGACGCAGCACCTGCCAGATTACACGCAACAATGTGGGTGGGTTCCGAGCAGACGCAGCTGCCGACTCGGTCTGCTGAGCCCTGACTTCAGCTCCGTGTAGAGATTCGGAGACCCCGGTTGACTACTATGTCTGTTCATACCAGCACCTCCCAGCACCAATGTCCACAAATGGCAATTGGCGATTTCAAGCAGCACTTGTACTCTCAGCTGAAGGCAGCTGGAGTGATGAGCTCTCTGAAGGTACATACTGTTGTTGTTCTGACTTTCTATGCCACAAGATCAGACCACAACATTTCAGATGCAAGCAGTTCATCACAGCACAATCTTACTGTTATCTGCAGACCCAGCTCAGGTCACAGGTGCTCACCAAGCTGCAAAAGCAAGAATGCAGCATCCATGCAGCGGTGCCAAGCAGTGAAGCGCTCTGGCGCAATGTCATGAACAGCTTGATTGTGGACTATCTGTCAGCGTGTCATTACCATTACACGCTTTCAGTGTTCCAACCAGAGGCGGACATCAGTGGCTTGCAGGCCCTCACTCACGCAGACATCCTGCAGTTCATGCAAGTCAGTCCTGGCAGTCCTCTGCAGACAGCCCTGGGCACCAAGTGCACTCTCAGCACTGCAGATGGTGAGCCTCCTGCATGGGCACACCACATGTCTTTCATGATCTGGGCAGCAGGCATGTCTTGCAGCCAGTGCGGCAGCACTGGCTGCAGCACTGGCATGACACTCAAACAGTCCTTACAACCTCTGCATTTGTAGCTCTTGCAACTGGGTGCTCAGCATTGAAGCTGACGTGCTGCGTCTTTGTGCGCTGATCAGGAGGTGCCAGTGAGCCTGCCTTTGCAATCAGCTTGCTGCAGTCGGTGACTGAGGTGCTGGGCACAAAGTCTGTGAGCGAGATAGCCATTCAGACTGCAGAATATGATGGCAGCCCACTCAGCCTAGCTTTGCAGAAGCTGGAGGACACCTACCTCAAGCACTCACAGGCATGCCTTCTCGTCTTCTATGACACCCAGCCACCACTGCAGCACACACTCATTTCCTTGTTCTACATTGAGCCTTTTGTGCCCGACAAAAGCCATAGATGCATGACAAGCACTACAGTGCATGAATTAGCAGACGCCAAAATTCAGAACTGTGATTGACTCAATAGCGTGCTGTTGCAGCAGATGTTCAAATCGGGCCGAGACAAGCTTTGGGCATTTGTTGTGCAGGAGGAAAGGGAGCGGCCATACAAGTCAATGGAGCAGCGTATGGCGGCCTACCGCCAGGAGTGTGAGGCACGATTGCAGCAGGAAGTACATCGACAGGCAAGCCCCCTGTTTCTGTGCATTTACTAGGTCACCACTACTTGGCTGTTCTGACCAATGCCAGCAGAAGCTATAGTCTCTCCAACCCCATGTAGATGTCAGCATGCACCAAAACAGGGCTATCAACACAAGTTGACATGTCGCTGCACATTGTACCAATACTGTCATCAGCTGCCACACAGCCTGGACACAAGCACAATTGCCTTCTTGCTCCTGCCCAACATCCAGCCAGGCTGGCATCATGAAGCATGATGGCACAACAAGGCATGTGCTCACGCTCTGCATGACACTGAAACTGTCCAGAATGTCAGGGGTGTTTTCAGTCAACAGCTTAGGGAGGTAGAGGTGAGGGCTGCTAGGGGGGAAGGGGTTCACTGATGGCACCATCACTGCACATGCGTCCAGTGAGTGCAATGATATGAATGACAATCATAACAAATGACAATAACACAAACACTGATGACTCCAGTACTCAGCAAGACTGTAACAGTGTTGATAATTGTAACAACGACCGTCATGCCCCACATGTGGTAAAGTCTGCCAAGATGTCATTGGTGTCTTTTAGGTAAAACAGGTAAGGGAAGTAGAGGTGAAGGCTGCCAGGGCGGAGGGGGTCAATGATGCGCGCCAGGTGGCAAACCAGGAGGGAGCTGGCCTGCAGCAGGACCATCAGGAGCGCCTGCAGCAATTGCAAGCTCAAGAGCAGCAGGTCTAATGCTCCCTCAATCTGTCCAACACATTTGTTTGCATCAGACATGCTTGTCCAATTGTCTCCAGTCAATAGGGGTAGCTATTTTGCCTGTTTTGACCTGACAGTTGAGTTGTAAGCGCAAGCATGTGCTCATTTGCTTTGCTATGCTTCACTATGCTAGGAGGGTCTTGGCAGCTCTGGAAGCAGCTTCAGGCCAGCATGTATCGTTTGACCCATAGCAACTGGAATGCAAGTCGCTAAATGAGAATGATCAAAGCCACGTGTACTGTTTGAGTTGCTCAACACTGTACAACGGATTTTTGTCCTGTCACAGCACAGCAGCAGTTGCGCCACCAAATCCCAAAGGTCGACACTTGGTTACAAGATGTTTGAGCAGCAAGGATTATGTGGCTCGCAGATGCTAGAAAGGATGGAGAAGCAGCAGCATGACATGCACAGCGGCTTGCTGGAGCAGCGCCAGCAGCTGCAGGCTCAAGAAGAAGACCTGGCCACCTGGAAAGCTGATGCGCAGCGCCAACTTGACATTCAGCAGGTCTGTACATGTTTCATCACTGCTCGCTGCAAATAGAAATTCAATGGACAAAGACTCAACGTGCAAGACGTGTGCTGGCAGCATCATGCTTGACTTCAGCATATGATTTGCTGATCAGCATGCAGATTGCTAACGAACAGACCGTATTACTGTGCTTTGCATGGGACGCATCAGGAAGTGCTGATAGCACATTGCAATGCAGGGGAGGCTGAATGGCCGTGAGCAACGAGTCGCATCACGTGAGCAGATGCTGACCCGCCAGGATGCTGAGTCAGCCTGCCAGGTGGCCGAAGCCCAAGCAGCAGCTGCCTCAGCATACAGGAATGCCAGGCGGGATCTAGAACAGGAGTACAAGGCTCACAGGGAGGCTCTGGACAGGGAACGCCGTGCCTTGGAAGCTGACAGGTACTGTGCAGCTGTTGTACCCTTTGCTGCATCAGGGTGCACAATTGTGCTATATCTACATACCCAACCTACCATAGATGGCTTGAGGATGTCTGTGGGCAAGTCCTCAAACCACAGCATTGCTGCTGCTGCTGCTGCTGCTATATTGTTTGCTGTATGATCATGGATGGCGCTGTATGATCTCCATGATCAAAGGGGTTGCAGCACAGCTGCTCTCCATGCATGCTAGATGCTCCAAAACAAATGCTAAGCAGTGCCACCTACAGGCATGTCTACTTCCAATCGGATGAGACGCATCGTCTTCCAAGTTGTAGCACTGAGTGTCCTGTCAGCATGTTGCAAAACGCATTTTGTTCAGAGCAGCAAAATATGCTCAACACAGCAGGGATGCGGAATTGTACTGCAAAGAGGGACTCAGCACCAACCTATAGGTGCAGACGCGGGACAAACCTTGCGAAAGCGTGCTTCTGCAATGCTGCTGCCGCTGCTGCTGCTTATGCTACTGCTACTGCAAGCATGTGTTATGATGCCTCTGCAAATGTGTGTGACTTCTTTGCTGCTCGATTGTTGAATGCCTGAAACTTGTAGTGCTCAGTATATATAGATTTTCCAGACACGGTCTGCTGACTCCCCTGATGAGTCCTAAAGACAGGGAATGTAGATTGACTGATTGAATGATTGAATGATTGGTTGATTATGACTGGTACAGGGAGAGGGTACAGAAGCTGGAGGCAGAGGTGGTAAGCCTGAGAGGCAACAACAGGAGACTCAAGGCAGCTGAGGCCTCCTGGGCTGAGGCTGAGGCGCGAGCTGCTGCTCATGCTGGGGTCGAGGAGGCCCTTCGCTACCAGCTCTCACACCTCCAGAATGCTGTCAAGGTCTGTTTCTGTCTTGCCTCATCATCCTGAACTATGCTTAGTAAGATGCAGATTGCCTCACCTGAATATGGCATTTGTGACTCTGTCAGCTGGTTGTCAGCCAATAGTTCATGGAACTGCGGGGGTTTTGCAATGTCGTGTTAATGTGGAACTGCCCAAATCTTGCTTTGGTAGCTGCTGCAGTCTTTGCAGCTGTGAAGCACAGACAGAAAATTGCCGAAATATTTGCAACAATGAGCACATTGCATGCAATGTGCATTGTCTGTCAAGTCTGATCTCAAGACAGTCATGCTTTCATGCTTTGTGGGAACAATGTTGCAGACGCTGGTGTACCTTGGTTTCAGGCTAGAACAGTGCTTCTTCTTGACAATACAGATATGTGATGCAGGGGCCAGGGGGTGGACTGGGTGACGGGGGTATTGCAGCAGTGTACCCCCCCGGGCAGCGGGCACAAGGGCAAGGGCTGGACCCTGCCTTCCTGGCAGTGCAGCTGCGCAAGCTGCAGAAGAAGCAGAAGGGTGCACTGCGTGAGCTGCAGGCCGCGGCTGGCAGGGAGGCCTTCTGGAAGCACAGCGCTCACTCTGCTGAGCAGGCACTAGATGAGGTAAGTCCGTGGCTTTCCGGTGATTTGAGCACGACTTGCATGTCATGGCATGGCAGATTCTGCTGCTGCCTTTGGTAGTGCATACAGCAGGCCTTGTGTTCATAGCAGATCGACCTTGCTTAGCAGGCCCAACATGCATCCTTCATCACAAGTGAGTGATTGCTTGCAAAGAAACAGCCATGTGTTGCCATTGCAGCATCTGCTGCTGCTGCTGCTGAGTCATCACACAGAACAGTAGCGTCAGGAAGGAACACAGGGGGAAACACACTTTTTTGACTGCGCAGCAAAGTGTGGTCTGCCTGACATGAGCAACCTGCTACACTGTCTTGCTGCACATCCATGCTAGGCAATTGCCAGCCACAGTGCAAGATGACTGTGTAACTCTGCAACAGCTTCTTTAGTCTGCATGACATGCTTGCATACATAGCCATTCCCACTCGTCCATGTCATGAAAGCCTGCAAGTCCACTTTGCAACTATTCAGACGCATTCCCATTCATGTGCACTTGCTCAAACCTTACCAGGCTCTGCCGACTGGTGCACATGTGGGAGTCAGTCTTTGTCGTAGTTACTTCTCAAATGGAGTCGCTCTAGACTGTGCTTCAGGTGGCGTAGCAACCACATTTGTGTGCAGGCGATTGAGGGAAGGGAGGCAGCGCTGCAGCAGGTAGAAGAGGCAAGGCTGGCTCTCAGGGCTGCAGACCGGGATAACGCCGAAGCAGGCCCGCCTGCAGCAGGCCTCTATGTTGACTAGCTCCCGCCACCGCCAGCATGCTGAGCCCACCGCCAGACAGCTGTGGGCAGTGCCTAGGGAAAGGACTGGGGCTTTTGGCTCAACAGCTGTCTCTCCTGTTTCCAGGTGTGCTGTGCTGGGTTGGGCTGTGTCGTGCTGTGCTGTGCTGCATAAAGTCCCAGTTGCCTGCTGCTGTACCTGCTAGCCAGACATGTAAATTACATTACATGACATAAAGGCACGCAACACCCTTTGGAAGCTTTTTGGGCCCTTCTGAAGAACATTTTCTCATCTCATTTGCTTTTGCTATCTGGTCAGCTTGCCACCTGTAGCTGTTGCTAATAGGAAAGGGTAATGTTTCGTTTATACCACTCTGCTTTTGCATGTTTGGCTGCGTACAAGTTACATCAGCATCAGCTCTATACTAATAATAATAATAATAATTAAAACGCTTTCCAGCTCATGATGAGCTAGGTACGTGCAGGACAAGTCTTGTCTCTCCAGCTCTATACTGCTTGATTCGAAAGCACTGCATTGAGGGACACAACTGCAAATGACACATGGTCAGGCTAGGGGACAAACGCAAGTAGGAGGTGATCAGTCACACTACAAATTATGCATGTTCAGGTTGGGAGACATTGGCAAACAGGAGAAGAAGATGCGGTCTGAGCTGGCACAGTTCAAGCGGCAGCTGCAGGCTCAACGTGATGCATCAGCCCTAGAGCTGCGACGTCTGCAGCACCCCTCCCCCTCCCTTGGGGGTTCCACCTCAGTCCCTGCCTCAGCCCTGTCTGCTTCTACTGCTTCAAATAACACTCAATCTACAGGCAACAAATTTTCTGGCTGTAGTTGAACGCTGGTACCAGAAAAATTGTGCCAAGCTCCTGCAAAACATTGCAACAATGTACTCTTCATGCAGTGTCCAGGCATCCTCATGGACTCAGAAATGGCTGGGAGTTATTTGTGCTTGCACGCAGAGTGTCTAGTCATGAAGCTGGGGCAGATAGGTTGCTGTTGCATTGCATCATCACGCTGGTTTGCTGTCTGATCTGCAGCCAAAACTGGTCCTTGAAAACAACAGTGACACCTGCAAGCCTCAGTGCCGGCTGCAGCAAGCTACAATTTGCATGCAGGTCTGTCAGGGTACAGCACAGACGTGGAAAATGGTGCAATGCTGACAGGACCCTCACCTTTACCCTTTGTTTCCCCTAGCCATGGCTTAGGGCCCCAGATGCACCCCACGCTAACCCCCACCTCCCACACCACCTCCCCCCGCTACACAGCTTACACGTATTCACCTTGTCAGGGTACTGTACAGCACAGGCCTGCCTATCAGCATGGACCGCACGCCTGGCAGCAGGGTCATGACATGCATAGCAGGCAAAGCATGCAGCCACCTGTGGCAGAACAGCAGGTGCCAAAGCCTGCGTTTGAATCACAGCATGACAGGCACTTGGAAACGGCGGGGGCAGGGCATCTAGTGGACCATGCACAGAGACAGCAGGCTACAGACGCTGCACAGCAGGGGTCATTTGCAGACCCCTTGTCTGCGTTGCAGACCAACCTGTCTGCTATGGAGGAAGCCATCGCAGTGACAGCTGCTGCTGCTATACCATCAGGTCAAGCAGGTGCCTCAGAAGCAAGTCGCCAGTCAGAGAAGGAGAGGCCTGCTGATGTCCCTCCCAAGCAGGTTGCATCCGCACCAGCAACAGCTGCTGTGGCGCCAAAGCTGACTCAGACGAGCAGTGTTCAAACTGAGGAGCACAAGCAAGTGCTCAGTGCGCCAATCAGCACTTTGGCGCCAAAGCTGACTCAGCAGATTGTGACCGCGCTGCCAAGCACTGAGGCACCAGCCTTGCCTCAGCAGACTTCCAGCTTGCCAGCTGTCATTTTGGCGCCAAAAGCGCCTCAGCCAAGCGTAAGCGTGCCAGCTGGCAACATGGCGCCAATTGGGCCTCCAGCAGTCAGGACAATGATCAGTGGGAGTTCACCACAGCTGGCTGTCCCAGCAGTACTGCCGATGGCCCCTGTCCCCAAACCCAGTCCAATCCCCACTGCTGCCACTGCTGCCATGTCTCCACCTGCTGGATCTGTCCCACATCAGGCTATTGTCAGTAGCAATACTGCTGCTGACGCCAACATCAGTGGCAAGGTTCCTGTCAACACTGCAGCTAACCATGTCAGCGCTGTGCAGAGCGGCACAGTGACAGGACAGACGGCAGGAGTGAGAGGAGGCGAGCAGGTGAATGTGAGCGCAGCCAGTGCGGTCACACTCGATGAGGCAAGGGCTGCAGGTACAGCACGCCAAGCCGCTCTGGCAGTCCTGGATGACACACCGCTGCCAACACAGGGTGTGCTTCTGGGCGAGAGTAGCGACAGCTTGCCTGACCGCCCATTTGGCACTGCACAGAGCAGCTCAATCACTGCAGGCTATCACCTTGACCCCCTGCCAAGTTCGAGGGCGTCACCTGCAGTCAGTGCCAAGCCTCAGGGGATGTCAGCAGCCAGCAGCTTTGCCCGGCCGACACAAAGCTTAATGGCAATGACAGGGCCTTTGCCAGCATCAGGGGCAGGGCAAGACCCAGAATCGCCCTTGGGTGGCCGCCCTTCACAGAGTGAGACAGCTGTGACCAACAGCAAGGGTGTGGCAACAATCACAGAGCCGCAGGACCTGCATGCTGCACACCTTGTGCACGTCTTGCAAGCTCACAAGGCCTTGCAGCAGCTCACTGACTCAGCGGCAGTGAGTTCAGAGCTTCAGCCCCAGAGGCAACTCATGGACTCACTGCTGGCAATGGATTCAGCAGTCCAAGGGGCTGACTCAGGCAATGCTGACGGCAACAACAGGAGCCGGCAGCAGCAGGCTGGTTTCACAGGTAAGGGCCCCGTATCAGCCTTGAGCTTTGCCTTGCGGGTTGCTTCTTCTCTGTGCAAGTGTGTGTTGTCTTTCACCTGGCACTGTCTGGTGCTCAAGATGTCGTCAGCTGGTCTGAGCTCAGCGCCGCCTCAGCCTGTACCCTGACTTTGGCATGACATGCATCATGTTGCACATTCAAGGTGCACTGCAAAACATCACGACTGATCATTCATGCTAAGGTATGCTGTGCTGAGAGTACAGTAGAAGTGTGACTATCCTGCTAGCACTTAACCTGCTTAGCGCCTTGCCTTCTGTGTGTCTTCTTTTGTTTGCTCAGGATGGGGACAATTTCGACCACTGTTCATTGTCTTGTAGGGCCAGGTATGCTGAGTCAGCAGCACAGCGACTCTGAGGCATCAGAGGATGCTGAGTCTGTTGCCAGCCAGCTGCAGCCGCTTAGGTCAGGAGAGCTGCAGGCACAGGTTTTTGTGCCAGAGCTGAATGAGCTGGAAGGCGGCAGCATGATGGCGCTGCCAAAGGAACCCAGCAGACAATCCGTTGCATCAGGGTACGGCCCACCAGTCACAAAAGGACATTGTGCAGCCATGCAACCCAGCGTTGAAACTGTAATGATCTGTGGTCAGCTGCATGAACCACGTCATAACAGCAAACCTGTTGTTTTGCTGTTTGCTTGTGTCATAGTGCAGCCTTGGTCAGAGGGTGTTCAAACATTCATACTGTAGCAGTCTTCACGAGGAGTGTGAGTGATGCATGTGACATCGCTGACATGTCCCCATCTGCAGGGCCTGATTGCCCCAATCAAGGACTCAAAATCTGTGGAGCATGACTGTCGAAAGGCAATCAGATTTGAGTGACCTACTCCAGCCTGCCTCTGTGCAGGTCAGATGATGATGGCTTTCCAGCAATTGATTATAATGACGTTTACAAGATCAAGGACACACTTGCCCAAGATGAGTTTCTCAAAGATTTGCCAGAGGCTGAGGTGGCATCTCTAGGCAGCATCTCCATTGCTGATGCAGAAGTCGAGTTGGCAGACTTTGATGCTGCGAGTGAAGACAGTGTGTTTTGAGCAGCATTTGTTGGTTTGAAACAATCTAAATCAGGTTTGGTACAAATGATTGACATGGTGGAGATCACTGCAATGCTGCTGGCCACCGCTGGTTCAAGCCACCTTCACTCAACAAGTTGAACATTAATGTTTTAGGTACAGCTTCTGAAGGGCTCTGGCTAATTCAAATATTATAACAAACTGCTGTAAATTGCTCAAGAATGTTCCTGTCTAGTTTATCAGCACATTCTGGTACCCGGATGAGGGATGCACTGGTGCAGCAACAGACTACCTGGCCTGCTGAGACCATGTGACTTGTTTAGAAGTGTGCACAAGGGCTGAAATGTCAAGTGTTGATTGCCAGAAGCTTGCCGCATGGTGATTTGCAGGTGTTGAACAGTGGCTTTCAAATTGCAATAAATTTCTGTGAGCACATAGGTTCACTGCAAGAATGAACTGGAAGTGGATCCACTGCTCATTGTGGAGATGATGTTGTTTGCAAGCAGAACAACTGAGTCAGACGGCAGCCTAACACAGCCTTGCATGACTGCATACTGTATCTGCCACAATACCTATGATTCAGGCATTTCACCGGGCTCTGCAAATCAGTGCATGCTTGGGGACGTATATCAGAGATCCAATTTATCAAGGGAACTGAGTCAGACGGCTCTCTTCTGCTCAACACAACCACTCTTTTTTTGTGAGCAGTCGGTTTTGGGAGCCCTGCTTGCACCATCAGCGATTACGTGCTGTTGATGTCATCGAATAATGTGCTTGTACAAAAGCACGATCTTGCTGTAGCTAGTCTTGTTTCAGCGAGCCTGCAACCTTGTCTGCATGTGTGGTGACGAGCAGCCAACACTGCATGTCGCAATTTTCCAAATCATGCTGTATTACTGGTTGAGTGAACAAACCACATGTCACAGATCAAGCTCAACGGCACGATCAGGCCTGCATGTTGCAACAATTGTGCAAAACGAAGGAAGTCGTTGCAGCACGCAAGTAATTGAAGTGTTTGTATTCAAATCTGTAATACATGCCAATATCAAAGGCAGGTCCAACTAAGCAACATGCAGGCCATCCTGCTAGCTCACTCCTTGACTGGCTACATACACACCAGGTTCACACAGCGTGTCTAAGGCTCAAAGCTCAACAATTGCTGCAGTATCATACAAC
>JAABUU010004618.1_pt1 | contig 16061 bp, 20 predicted proteins | sample 5559301 | NCBI WGS metagenome assembly JAABUU01 (sample SAMN10711884, study PRJNA513360) | rock metagenome | isolation source: Antarctica rocks | place: Antarctica: Victoria Land, Richard Nunatak white | reverse complement strand
TTCTTCGCCAAGCTCAAGCAGTTCCGCGCCATCGCAACCCGCTACGACAAAACTGCCCGGAACTTCCTCGGCGGCATCCATCTCGCCGCCGCCCTGATCTGGCTCAATTGACGACACGCCCTAGAGAACGGTCTGCAGACTTCTGAAAATGCAGCTCGACCCAATCACGTCAATAGGTTAAAGTTTGCAGAAGATATGACCGAAACAGACCCGCAAGATCGCGTTCTCGGATACGCCCGCGTCAGCACTTACAGCCAGACGCTCGACGCCCAACTTGAGCAGTTGAAGGCGGCAGGCTGCGCTAAGGTTTACCGGGAGAAGGCGACCGGCGTACAGGTGGAACGCCGGGAACTGCAACGCATGTTGAAGACCATGGCCCTCGGCGATGTGGTGACCGTTACCCGCATCGACCGTCTAGCCCGCTCGACCTTCGATCTGTTTTTCATCGTCAAAAGCATTGCGTACGCAGACGGGCAATTCCGGTCACTGGCCGGAAGGTCAGCCCAGGACGCGAGGGCGGCATGAACACGCAGTAGCAGCAGCGCACGAGATCCGCCGGCAACGGCGGGACGGTGTCCCTTCAAGGCACGGGGCGCTGGCCATTGCGTGGGCACCATTGCGGCCTAGCCCTCATGGATCAAATCGACCGCGTAGTTGGCATCATGAGGCTAACGTTTCCGACGCCATCATGGGGCGGCATACGCCGACCGCGGAGGGAACCACGATCCGACAAGGGCCACTCATCGCCAATGCGAAACCTCAACAAAGGGATTGACCCATGAGCCCGCCGTAAAAGAACAGTGCCGTTACGTGTGCATCCGAGTGATGTCGAGCAGCACGCCCGCCTCCAGTTCCTTCTCGCTGAGGCGGTGATGCACCAAGTCGCCGATGCTGACCATGCCGGCAAGCTGCCCCTTCTCAATGACAGGGAGGTGGCGAATGCGCCTCGTCGTCATTTGAGCCAAAGCGCTGTCGACCCGATCGGACGGGCCGTACATGATCACGGTGCGGGTCATCAACTCGCTCACCGCGAGCCGGAGCGCCTCGGGGCCACGCTTGGCCAAACCGATCCGGTGAGCGGACAAGACCTGCAGGATTTCGGCGACTGGGTCGCTATCCCGAGCGGCAGTGACGGTGCTGCCCTTGCGGGCCAGAACATCCGCGATCAACATGGGATGACTCCTTTGGCGGTAATGTCGTCCGCAGCGGATATGGCACTGCAACATCGGCCAGGCGCCGCCCATAGCTCGCTGCAGCCCTGCCCGCAGCGCCGAGGACGCGACGGCCGGGGAGCGCCAAGGTTGCGTGGCTGCCGGGTTGACCAGCTTGCCTGGCTGCCGGGTTAAATTGTCTGAGGATCGTTGTTTGGGAGAGCGGCATGGAACATCGGACGGTGCACGCGGCAGGAGCCGCCTTTCACGTCGTCACGGCCGGAACGGGTCCTGCCCTGCTGCTCCTGCACGGTTGGCCGGAATACTGGCGCACCTGGGATGCAGTGATGCGGAAGCTGGAGCACCGCTTCACCCTGGTCGCCCCCGACCTGCGCGGCTTCGGCGCCAGCGACAAGCCGGATGGGCCATGGGGCGCGGCCGAGCACGCAGCCGACATGGTGGCGCTGCTGGACGCGATGGGGCTGGACCGAGTGGGCGTGGTCGGCCACGACGTCGGCGGCGCTGTGATGCAGCCCTTGGCGCGTCAAGTGCCGGGGCGGCTGGCCGGGCTGTTTTTCTTCGACTTCGTCCACCCAGGAATCGGCGCGCGCATGGGCACGCCGGACCGGCTGGGCGAGATCTGGTATCAGTCGTTCCACCAGTTGGACGTCGCACCCGCCCTCGTGGGCGCAAGCCGCCAAACCTGCCAGGCCTATATCGGCTTCATCCTGCGCCACTGGTCTCACCGCAAGGACACGTTCGACACGGTGATGGAGGACTGGATCGATAATTTCATGGCGCCGGGCAACATCGTGGGCGGGTTTGCCTACTACAAGGCAGCCCAGGCCGGGCGCATCGCGATGATGCGGGGCGACGCGCCGAGGCTGCCGCCGATCGCCGTCCCCACCTGCGTGCGCTGGGCCGAGCACGACCCACTGTTTCCGTATGCCTGGACGGATCGTCTCGGGGAAACGTTCACCGACCTCGACCTTGGGATGTTCGAGGGCGTCGGACATTTCCCCCATCGGGAAGACCCGGACCGGGCCGCCGCCGAGATCGCGAGGTTCTTCGAGCAAAGGTAGGGCGAGGCCGCCGACGCCCCGGGATTTTGTTGATTTACAGTAACAGTCGCTGTCGCGGGTTAAGCCCGGGCAGTGAAATTATAAGAATCCCGTCCGTGTTCTCGTTCCTTACCGTGCAGAATTACAGGGCCGGGCCTTCCGGGCCAAATTGCCGCTCGTCCTCGCGGTCCGGTCAGCGGTTCGGCGTCGCCTCGGCGTCCGGCTACTGCGTCCTGCAGGCGATGCGGAGAAAGCGAGGTATTACGGCGCCGCACGGGCGTCTGCCACCAGCCGCTCCAGAAAAGCCAGGTCCACCGCGCCGGGCACCAGCGTCCCGCCGACCACAATGGCCAGGGTGCCTTTCACCTGGAGCGCCTGCGCAAGCCGCTTGTTGGCCTCGATCCGCTGCTGGATGGCGGGGTCGTCCATCTCGCGTTCCAGCCCCACCCAGTCGAGGCCGGCGCGCTCCGCCTCGCGCCGCAGCACCGGCTCTGACGGCTCCTCGCGCAACTCCATCACCGCGTCGTAGAGCTCCCCATATCGGCCCTGCTTCTGCGCGGCGAGCCATGATCGCATCGGTCGCGACGATGCCCTTGGTTCGAGCGCGCGCCGAGGACCTGCCCACCCTCACCATCGGCGTGCTAGGCGACGAGTCCGGTCCCTACCAGGACATCAGCGGCCCCGTGGCGGTGGCCTGCGTGGCGCAGGCGATCGAGGATTTCGACCCGGCCAGCAAGGGCTTCCGCGTCTCGACGGTGACGGGGGACCACCAGAACAAGGCCGATGTCGGGCTCAACATCGCCCGGCGCTGGTATGATGACGGTGTCGACATGATCGTGGACGTCCCCAACAGCGCGGTCGCCCTGGCCGTGTCCTCCCTGACGCGGGAGCGCAACCGGGTGTTCGTCGACTCCACGGCTGCGACCGCCGACCTCACCGGGGCGCAGTGCACGCCAAACACCATCCATTGGACCTACGACACGGGCATGCTGGCCAACGTGATGTGCCGGGCCCTGACGCACGGGCCGGAGGACACCTGGTTCTTCGTAACGGCCGACTATGCCTATGGCCACGCCATGCAACGCGACGCGATCCGCATCATCGGCGAGTCGGGCGGCAAGGTAGTCGGCAGCGTGACCTACCCGTTTCCCGGCACGTCCGACTTTTCGTCCTTCCTGCTCAACGCCCAGTCGAGCGGGGCCAAGTATATCGGCCTCGCAAATGCCGGGGCGGACACTGTGAACAGCATCAAGCAGGCCAGCGAGTTCGGCATGGGCAAGACCGGGCCCAAGATCATCGCCATGCAGGCCTTCCTACCCGACGTGAAGGCAATGGGGCTGACGCTGGCGCAAGGGCTGCTGCTGACGGAAACGTTCTACTGGGACCTTAACGATCGCACCCGCGCCTTCACGAAGCGTGTGCTGGGCAAGTCACGCGGCGAGTATCCGTGCATGTCGCAGGCCGGGGCGTATGCCGGCACCCTGCATTACCTGAAAGCAGTCGCGGCCTTAGGTGTCGCGGCAGGAAAGGAGAGTGGCGCCGGCGTGGTGGCCAAGATGAAGGCCATGTCCACCGACGATGATGCGTTCGGCCCGGGCCGCGTGCGTGCGGACGGTCTGGGGCTGCATCCGGCCCACCTGTTCCAGGTCAAGACCCCGGCCGAGAGCAAGGGAGAGTGGGACTGCTACACTGTCCTCGTCACCATCCCGCCGGAGACGGCGTTCAATTCCATCGCGGCAGGTGGCTGCGCCCTCGCCGGCTAGGGGAACGGCGCGGCCGGCTCGTTCCGCACGGATCAGCCCGGGAAGCGTCAAGGTGAGTAACACGGCCACGCACAACACCACGGTCATTCCAACCAGCCCGGCGGTCAACGACCCGGGCGCTATCACTGTCCCGCCGCTTCAAATCTCGTCAGTTAGGCCGTGGTCGCGGCCTAACTGCTTTGGGATCTGCCCTGCTTACGACGGCAGCCACTCTGGCGCTGATGCGCCTGATCGACGCGCAGTTTTTGGAGACGCCCTGGTATGGCCCACGCCAGATGGCGCAGCTGCGTCGTCCAGCGCAGCACGGACGAGCAATCCTCGGATGCAGTCATTGAATTCCAGACACTCGCCAAAAAACCGCTGCCATGCGATGGATACTCCGTCCACGTGAGAACCCGAAAACTTCGCATCCCTGGAACGCCGCTGATGTCAGGGTCGACTCGCAAGCCGATTTTCGGGTTTTCACGTGGACGGAGTAGATACTAACGCCGAGCCGTCGAACTATAAGCCGCCAATTCGTTCGCTTGATCATGGAGCAGAAGACTTTGACAGAAATGCCGGTCGATGAAGGCAATCGAGAGTGGCTCACTGGCTACTTAAACGAATCCGATATCGCGATGCGGGCATTTTGCGCGGATGCTACTACTGTAACGCTAATGCTTGCGATGGGAGAACATACCGCCACCCGCTTGGAGGCGGGCGGTAAGCTCTTGATTTGCGGAAACGGCGGCAGCGCGGCTGACGCGCAACACATCGCAGGCGAATTCACCTCCCGATTGATGCACGATCGGGAGCCGATGGCAGCACTCGCGCTGACAACCGACAGCTCCGCACTGACTGCAATTGGCAACGACTATGGTTTCGAACACATTTTCGATCGGCAACTCCGGGCGCTTGGCCGCAGGGGAGATGTGCTACTGGCCATCTCGACAAGTGGCCGCTCGCCTAGCGTCCTTCGCTGCATGGAGAGTGCGCAGGCGGCTGGCTTATTGGTGCTGGGATTTACCGGAATGGATGGCGGCGACATGCGTGGGCGCTGTGACATCCTGCTGGAGGCACCCTCGGCCCAAACTCCGATCATCCAGCAAATCCACATCGTCGCCGCTCACACGGTGTGCGCCGTTGTCGAGCGCATCCTGCGTCCACGAGCCTGATGTCGCGGCTCCCGCGGCAATGCGCGATCCTCGCTGGCGGGCTTGGCACGCGACTGGGCACGCTTACCCAAGACACGCCAAAGCCGCTGCTTGATGTAGGCGGTCGCCCGTTCCTGGCATGGTTAATGCGCGAGGCGCTTCGTTGGGGGATCGAGGAGTTCTTACTACTGACTGGGCATTTGGGCGACCGGGTGCAGATGCAGGTGGACGCATTGACCGCCTCCCTGCCCCGGTCGGCCTCAATCCGTTTCAGCAACGAGTCCACGCCGGCCGGCACTGGCGGAGCGCTGTATCACGCGCGAGGGATGCTGGACGGCCATTTCCTATTGCTGAACGGCGACAGCCTTTTTCTCGCCGATCTCGGACCTGCGCTGGCGGGTTTCGCCCACGACACGAGCGACACCCTCTGCCGCATGGTCCTGCGCTCGGTGCCCGATGCCGGTCGCTACGGCGTAGCGACCCTGGAGGGCGACAGGGTAAGTGGTTTCCAGGAGCGGCCACGTAGGTCAGGCCCTGGCTTCATCAATAGCGGCATCTATCTCATGGATCGCCGCGTGGCGGCCCGAGCCGGCCCGGTTTGCTCGCTTGAGCGCGACCTCCTGCCCAAACTGATCGTCGAGGGCGCCGTCCGTGGCAATGTGGCCGAGGGCTGGTTCATCGACATCGGGATCCCGACTGACCTAATCCGTGCGAGGGCCGAGTTGCCCGGCCGCGTGCGTCGCCCCGCGCTCTTCCTTGATCGTGACGGCGTGTTGAACCACGACCACGGCTGGGTTGGTTCGCGGGAGCGATGGGAATGGATGACCGGCGCGGTCGACGCGGTCCGCCTCGCCACCGCCGCCGGCTTCCACGTGTTCGTCGTCACCAATCAGTCGGGGGTCGCTCGCGGCCTTTATACAGAGGACGACGTGCGCCATCTCCACCACTGGATGGGACAGGCGCTGCGGGCGGCCGGCGGGACGGTAGTTGATATCCGTTACTGTCCGTTTCATCCGGAGGGAGCGGTCCCGCGCTACAGCATGGTATCCGATTGGCGTAAACCGGCGCCCGGTATGCTTCTTGACCTGATACGAGCCTGGGAGCTGGATCCAGCACGATGCCTGATGGTTGGGGACACGCAGCACGACATGGCCGCGGCATCTGCGGCGGGGATGGCTGGATATTTGTTTCCGGGCGGTGATCTTGCTGCCTTCGTATCGCCCTTGCTGGGGGCGAGGCAGTCACCTTGAGCGCCCCAGGCCTGCCTTATGGCTTGGCGGGCGTCGTGCGCTCCCGCGTGCCGCTTCGGCTTGGGCTGGCTGGGGGAGGCACCGATCTCAGCCCGTATTGTGATGAGCACGGCGGCGCAGTGCTCAACGCCACAATTGATCGTTATGCCTACGCCATCATCGCTCCCTCGCTGGACGGGCACGTTCACCTGATCGCGCCCGACATGGGCGTCGAGGAGACGCTCCCGGCTCACGAGTCTGCCGTGGCTGGCGCCAAACTCGTGCTGCACGCCGGTGTCCTACGCCGCATGGCGCGAGACTTCGACGGCGGCCGCATTCGACCGGTGCGGGTGACCTCATTCGTCGACGCTCCACCGGGCAGTGGACTCGGATCTAGCTCGGCGCTGTGTGTCGCTCTGGTGGAGGCGTTTCGAACTGCAATGGGGCTTCCGCTTGGACCTTACGACGTTGCGCACCTCGCTTTCGAGATCGAGCGCATCGAGCTTGGCCTCGCAGGCGGCAAGCAGGACCAGTATGCGGCAACCTTTGGCGGCGTTAACTTCATTGAGTTCTTGGCCGGGGACCGGGTCATCGTCAATCCACTACGCGTGCCGGCGGCGGTGCTCAACGAATTGGAGATAAGGCTCGTTATCTGCTTCACCGGTGTGTCCCGGCAGTCAAATCAGATCATTGAGGAGCAGACCCGCAACATGACCGAGCATTCCATGGATGCGCTGGCTGGCCTACATCGCTTGAAACGCGACGCGCAGGACATGAAAGACGCTTTATTGCGTGGACAGATCGATCGTATCTCTGAAATCCTCAACGGTTCGTGGCGGGCCAAAAAGCGTACGGCGCACGGGGTCAGCAGCGAGTGGATCGAGACGCTGATGATGACAGCCTTTGCTGCAGGTGCCACCGGGGGCAAGGTCTCGGGCGCCGGTGGTGGCGGCTTCATGATGTTTCTGGTGCCCCCCGAGCGGCGCGTAGAACTTATTCAGGTACTGAATAAAGCCGGAGGCACCGCCAGCGGAGTGCACCTCACCGGAACCGGTGCGGAGAGTTGGACCATATGACAAAAAAGGGAGAGCGGCTTTCGACTTGGCGCTGCAACAGCGGCGTACTTGAAACATCCATCGGCTGCCTCTTTTCCCCAGACAGGTTGGCACCGCTAGGTCCTCACGATGAGGGTGTGAAGTGCCAGGACATCGAGTTGCCGGTACGGTCCTATGTCTGAGCGCCGCTCCGCTGCGCCGCTGCGGGTTGTCCACGTCGTGCGCCAATTTAGTCCCTGCATGGGCGGGTTGGAGGGCGGCGTGCAAAGCATGGCCCACTACCAGCGCGAGACACTGGGTATCGATGCTCGCGTGGTAACGCTGGACCGGGCGTTCACCGCGCCTGCAATACGTCTTCCGCCCGAAGACAATGTCCACGGCATTCCAGTAAAGCGGTTGCCGTGGCGCGGCTCCACGCGATACCCGATCGCACCGGGTGTCGTGCGAGCAGTGCGCGAAGCCGACGTCGTCCATGTTCACGCCATTGACTTCTTCTTCGACGCCCTTGCCGCGACCTCGCCTTGGCACGGCCGCCCCATGATTGCGACGACCCACGGTGGCTTCTTCCATACGGGAGCGCAGATGGGCCTCAAGCGACTGTATTTCCGCACCGTGACCCGCGCCAGTGCGCGCGCCTATCACACCATCGTTGCTTGCAGCCCCGCCGACGCTGCGATGTTCGCCCCAATTGCCGGCCGGCGTATGGTTCTGATCGAAAACGGCGTGGACGTGGACAAATTTGCTGGTCGCGCGGCGCAGCAATCGACCCGGCACATCATTGCCTTTGGTCGCTTTGCCTCTCACAAGCGTATCGAGGTCCTATTCGACCTTCTCGCACGGCTCCGGCGCTCCAGCGACTGGACGTTGACCGTGGCCGGGAGCCCAGGCGATCGCGGTCCGGACGAACTGGCCGCCCGAGCGGAGGCGGCAGGAGTTGGTTCAGCCGTGCGGTTCAATCTGTCTCCGAGTGAGGAGGAGCTAGCCACGGCCATCGGAGAAGCCAGTTATTTCGCGAGCGCCTCAGCTTTCGAGGGTTTTGGCCTCGCGGCAGTGGAGGCCATGTCCGCTGGGTTGCTGCCCGTGCTCAGCGCCATCCCCCCTTTTTCAGCACTCATCGAAAGAGCAGGCGAGGGAATCTTGTTTGATCCGGCCGACCTCGACGCTGCTGCCGTAAACCTGCTCGCAATCCATGCCGCCGGCGACTTGGACGGTGCGACAAGGGCGCGGACGATGCAGGCTGCTTCTACCTATGCCTGGCCCGCCGTCGCTGCTGCCTATGCGGGCGTGTATCAGGATGCGATCCGGCGCTCGACCCGCGCAGCCGCGAGTTGAGCAGAGCTACAAGCCCAACTTGTTCACCATGGCCCAATACAGCAGCAAGGTCCGGCGTTGCTTCAGATCAGCGGCCTCGTGCCTTGACCGTTGAGATCCATGGTCTACTTGCGATGCGTCGGCTCCCTATGCGCGACCAGGTCCGCCTCTATGAACTCCGGCGGCGGGTCATCCCAATCGTCGAAGGTCAGCGCCGCGACGCTGCGCCGGATCGACGCCGAGGGTGGCACACGGCGGCGTGGTCGCTCTGCCGTGTGCCCGCGCGCCTCGCCAGCGCGCGATCGATCGTGGCGGCGCTTATCGCCAGCAAGCCCCTCCGCACATCCGGTACGAGCTGGAGATGGCCGTGCCGCTCCATCGCCGCAATCAGGAATGGCACCAGCGGGCGCGGGCGTTTGTCGCAGATCTGGTCCGACGCCTCCCAGATCACGATCAGCGCCGCACGCATCGCCTTATCGTAAATCCGACGCTCGGGTCGCGCGCCAAAACCATGGCTCGACACCCATCAGTTGGAACCTTTGCCAGCTCCGCCCACAAGGTGCGGGCCATCTTGTTGGCCAGAGCGACCGCCGCCACCTCGCGCGGCCGGCGCTCCAGCAACTGCAGCAACCAAGGACTAGCGGTCTTGCTTCCTGGCTTGGCATGGCGGATCACCGCCATGGCGCCCACGACCAGCAGCTGCCGGAGCCGTTCATTGCCGGCCCGGCTGATGCCTGCGAGAGACTGACGGTTGCCGGTGGATCGCTGCTTCGGCGTCAGGCCGAGCCAGGCCGCGAAGTGGCGAGCGGATTCGAACTGGCCCGCGTCGACCTTCGTCGCCACCGTCAGCGCCGTGAGCGGCCCGACGCCGGGGATCGCCGCCAGGTGTTGGCTGACCGGGTTGCTCTTGTGTGGCACGGCCAAGCGTCGATTGATCTCTGCCAACTGCCCATCCAACTGCGCAATGACGCCGAACTCTGCCGCATGACTACGCACGGCGTTGACCAGCCACCACCTCGGAGGGCGAGGTCTTGCCGAGCAACGTCTCGAACCGAGCCCGGGTCAGGTCCTGACGCAGGATCGGGCGAGCGTGCTCATCAACTCCGTGCAGGGTGAAGACGGACTTGGAGGTGTCGACGGCGATACGCTTGAACGCCATGGCGGACGGCTCCTCTGTTGGACGCTGTGACAATCAGGCGGCCCTTGCCGTCCCGATTTGACCGTCGTCCGCGCTGGCCGCCCGATCCTGTCATGCGTTTCGCTGGTTGTGAACGCGGGCGAGGTCGTGTCAATCGAGGGTGAGTCGGGTGCCGGCAAGACGACGCTGGTGCTCGCCATCGCCGGGCTGATCGCCTCCACTGGGCTCATCGAGCCAGCACGCCCGGCGATCGTGTTCCAGCAGCACGCCTTGGCGCTCCGCCTCACCGCCCGCACCAACGTGCAGGTCGGCGCGCTGGGCCGGGTCGGGTTCTGGCGTGCCACGCTTGGGCTTTGGCCGGCGCCGGAAATGGCACTGGCCGAGGACTGCCTCGCCCGGGTCGGACTCGCAGGCTTCGGAAACCGCCGGGCCAACACGCTGTCCGGGGGGAAGCGCCAGCAGATCGCCATCGTCCGGGCGCTCGATCAGCCAGCGACGGTGCTGCTGGCCGACGAGCCGATTGCCAGCCTCGACCCGGCAAACGCCAACGCCATCCTCGGCTTGCTCCGCACCCTGGCGCAGTAGGAGGTGTTGGCTGTCCTGGTCTACATCCATCAGCCCGAACTCGCCCGGCGCTTCGCCGATCGCCGCTTGGCGCTCAGCGCGGCGGGGCTGACTCTTCCGAGTGCGGCAGTTCCGACCGCAGCGCCTCGACGCTCCGGTTACGGGCGGCTTCATCCGTCTGCATGAACCTGGCTGGAGCGCCGACCGTGGCCGCCTGGTTGCCGCCAAGGTCGATCACCAGCGAGTAGCCGGACGCCACGCTGGACGGCAGCACCCGCCAGCGCGTGCCGTTGGCGGTCGTGTTGCTCCAATCCATGTTGATCGCCGCCGGGCCGACCTGCGCGCCAGCAGCGGTAAGCGGGACGGCGACGGGCGACAAAGCCGCGATCGCCTGTGGATGCGGCACGGACGCCAAGACTGGCGCGCGTGGGAAACTCTGCATCGCGACCGTCGCGAGCAGCGCCGACACCACGCCACCGGTCGCCGCCCCCATCCACCAGGCCCGCACCCGGCCGGCACTTTCCCTTTTGAGGGCAAGCTGAGCCTCCGATTGCGCGCTCCGGACCGACACCATGTCTGCCATCAACTCCGCTATCTGGGACCGCGCGGCGCTCAACTCCTGCGTCAGCTCCATGGAGCGGACCGTCAACTCGCCGATCGTCTCTCGCGCGCTGGCCAGGTCGCGCTCGGCGTTGCCGGTGGTCGGATACCGCACCGCCGGACCTCGCGGCGGCTGGAACAGCGGAGACGGGCGGCCCGACATGCTGTTGAACAGATTCTTCAACGCCCCGCCGGTCACCGCGTCCTCCTTGGCGCGCTGCCGCAGCTTGGCCAAGGCGGACTGCGCCACGTTCTCGTTCTCGTCCACGACGAGCGCGAGAATATCCGCCAGCGCCTTGGACGCCTTTTGGTCAATGTCAGCCATGGCGCAGGATAAAGATGTTCGCTGCCGTTCCCCTAACCGAGATCGGGAGTCCAGGGCACCGGCACGACGGCGTAGGCGCCGCCCGACCGCGCGATATGCGAGAAGGCGGGAAAGTGCATGTGCATCCCGGCCACCAGCAGGCGGTCGGTCGCGACCATGTCCAGCGTGCGCCGGCGAGTGGCGATGGCGGCGGCGGAATCGACGTCGAACACCAGCCCGACCTCGGGACGCCGCGATTGGATGTCGGGGACGTGGAAGATGTCGCCCCAGATCAGCAAATCGCCGACCCGGTATCCGGTGTGGCCCGGCGTGTGGCCCGGCAGCGGATGCGCGTCGATGCCCGGCATCGGCTGCGTGCCTTGGAACCGACGCAAGCTGGGGTAGGCCGCAGCCGCAGCCTGGGCGCCGGCGAAATAAGGTTTCGCCGCGTCGGGCACGTTTGCGACGTCGGTGTCGAGCCAGTGCGCCGCCTCCGTGGCCGGCACCACCAGTTCGGCATTCGGGAAAACCGCGCGGCCGTCGGCGCCGACCAGGCCGCCGATGTGGTCGGGATGCAGGTGCGTGACCAGCACGACGTCGACGTCGCCGGGCGTCACCCCGCTCGCGGCGAGGCTGGTCGGCAGAGTGCCCATAGTCGGCCCCATGGTCGAGCCGGCGCCGGTGTCGATCAGCACCGTCCGTCCCGGCGTCTGCACCAAAAAGGCATTCACTGCCGAACGCACCGGCATGGTGCGAAACACTTCGTTCTGCAGCTGCTCGGCTTCCGCCTCGTCGATGCCCTTGAGGTAGCCAAGCCCGATGTCGATGTAGCCATCGTTGAGCGCCGTTACGACCGCGTCGCCGACGCGATGGCGGTAGAAGCCGCCGGCCTGTTGGGTGGGAACGCTGCTGGTCATGCCGTCTCCTGCGATGCGACGCCCAGCCGTCCGGCCAGGTCCTGGATGAACTGCCACGCGACCCGGCCCGATCGGCCGCCCCGCGTCACCGACCATTCGACCGCCGCGGCCCGCAACTCGTCGGGCGCGATGGGCAAGCCGAACGCCCCTGCATAGCCCTGCACCATGGCAAAGAAAACCTGCTGGTCGCAGTTATGGAAGCCGATCCACAGGCCGAACCGGTCGGACAGCGACACCTTCTCCTCGGTGGCCTCCGACGGATTGATGGCGGTGCTGCGCTCGTTCTCGATCATGTCGCGCGGCATCAGGTGGCGACGGTTGGAGGTGGCGTAGAACAACACGTTGGCCGGGCGTCCCTCGATGCCGCCATCCAGCACGGATTTCAGCGCCTTGTAGTCGGCGTCTTCCCGCTCGAACGACAAATCGTCACAAAACACCAGGCATCGTCGGGGTTGCGGACGCACCAGGTTCAGCAGGATCGGCAGGGTTGCGATATCCTCGCGCTGGATTTCGATCAGCACGAGGCTGCCGGGCGCCTGGGCCAGCGCCTCGGCATGGGCGGCCTTGACCAATGACGACTTGCCCATCCCTCGCGCGCCCCACAGCATGGCGTTGTTGGCCGGCAGGCCCCGGGCGAAGCGCAGCGTGTTTTCCAGCAGCAAGCCGCGCTGGCGATCAATTCCTTGCAAAAGGCTTAAATCCACGCGGGATACGCAGGTAATCGGGGCCAGCATCGCCGGCTCCGGGTGCCAGACGAAGGCGTCGGCGGCTTGCAGGTTGGCGACCGGGGGCGGGGCCGGGGCCAAACGCTCCAGCGCCTCGGCGATGCGGGTCAGCAGGGCGGTGTCCATGGCGCTCCGGGCGTGGCTTGACGGGAAAGGGGGGCAAACTATGGTCCGGCCGCACGCACCGCAACCCGGAACCACTTATGCTCATTTCGCCCGCCTACGCACAGGACGTTTCTGGCCTGCTTGCCAGCGCCACGCAATTCCTGCCGCTGATCCTGATCTTTGGCGTGTTCTACTTCTTGCTCATCCGCCCGCAGCAGACGCGCGCGAAGGAAATGAAAGCGATGCTGTCCGCCCTGAAGCGCGGCGACCGCGTCATCACCGGCGGCGGCCTGCTCGGTGTGGTGCAGAAGGTGCGCGAGGGATCGAACGAGGTCGAGGTCGAAATCGCGCCGACCGTGCGGGTGACGGTCGTGCGCGAGACGATCAGCAGCGTCGTCAAGCCGATTGCCGCCAACGACACCAAGCCGGCTAAGGCGGTTTGATCGCTCCACGCCCCAAGGTGAAAGACGTTTACATTAAGACTTGTAGTCACTGCCCAGGTAGCCTGAACAAATTGGGGCTGTGAGCGAGTTTGGGTCAGAAAACGCCGATGGATATGAGCAAACTCGACCACAGGCATCGAAATTACCCCTGGGACTATGTCCGAGAGGGGGTACCTGGGCAGTTACGACTTGTACGCTAAGACCTGATCGACAGATCGGCGCAACGACCGCGGCAGCTCCGGACCGTATCCAAACCGGACGACCAGGTCTGGCCGGCTTCCCGCAACCCCGGCAAGCGATGCGAAGTCGCCGCGCACGGATGGCACCTCCACAGGCTGTTTGAGGAAGGCATGGCGCAGCCCGAGCGCCGTCGCTTGCAGGGCAAAGCGCTGGTAGCACCGTCCGGCTTCCATCCAGTGCGCAAAATCGCTCTGCCCGGCAACGAAGACGGCAATGCCTGCCGAACCGCGCAGTTGTCGCTCGTACTTCCTGCTCTCGCCCTGAAGCGTGAAGGCGAGGTCGAATAGGCGGCGGCCGAGCATGGAAGGAACGACAGGGCCTCCGGAACCTCCAGCAAAAAGACCGTCCCGGGTCGCCAATGCATCGGCGTAGCCAAAGCGAATCCAGGCTTTCAGTTCGGCGATGAAGGCGGGGTCGCCCATTTGCGCGGCATTCGCGGTCAGCAGAAGCGGCAGGAAGCTCTCCATCCAGTGCCGATGTAGGAGCCGGCTCAAGATCGATGCGCAACACGCTAGAATTCGCCGCGAACGTCGGCCGTGCACGGAGGCCGAAAGCCGCTGACGCCTGGACGATATTCTCCGTGGCGCATCCCAAGCTCACGAAAAGGTGGTGGTCATCTGGATCGACGGCTGGACAGCGGCGTTCAAAGTCGGGCGCTACCTCGATCCAGTCGTCGCTTGCCCGGAAGCGCCACAGCTGCGTGTCATGGCTATTCGCAGCCATCGTTGCGCAACGCATCAGTTCACGCAAAATGGCGGCACGCTCGGTCGTAAGCACGACAGGCTGCCAAGTCGCCCCGGCTGCCATGTCGTAGGCCGCGCGCTCACGCGATCTGACGACGGCTACCGCGGCCTCGCCCGCAAAGGCGAGACCGCCTATGCCCGCAGCTATCCGGAGCAGCCGCCGTTTCCCCGAATCAACGCCGCGCATCCGGCTTCCTGGACCTGCCAAGGGAACAATGCGCCAGTCACGAGCGATAACCCGCCTGTTTCCTCAACCCGGTTGACCGCATCAGGATATAACTGACCTCGCCAGCCCACGACCAGACTCCCGCACTCGGAATCGTGGCTGCTTGCCGTCGATCCCAGTTCAAGCCGCGTTCAGCTGGCTCTCGGCAAACTCGTAGTTGGCGAGCTTGTCGAGCCAGTTGGTGATGTAGTCCGGGCGGCGATTGCGGAAATCCAGGTAGTAGCTGTGCTCCCACACGTCGATGCCGAGCAAGGCGTGACCGTCGCCGGTGGCCAGGGGATTGGACCCGTTCGGCGTCTTGGTCACCTTCAGCTTGCCGTCGGCGCCCAGCACCAGCCACGCCCAGCCCGACCCGAACTGACCGATCGCCGCCGCCTTGAACGCCTCCTTGAATTTGTCGACGCCGCCGAGATCCTCGGTGATCTTCTTCTCCAGCGCGGACGGCATTGCCCCGCCCGTCGGTGCCATCGCCTGCCAGAACAGGATATGGTTCCAGTGCTGCCCGGCGTTGTTGAACACGGGCGCCATGTCGTCCTTGCCATGCGACATCGTGATGATGTCCTCCAGCGACTTGCCTTGCAGCGCCGGGTTCTTCTCGACGAAGCCGTTCAGCGCGGTGACATACGCCTGATGATGCTTGTCGTGGTGCAGCTCCAGCGTTTCCTGGCACATGCCGCGCTCGGCGAGGGCGGAATGCGCGTAGGGCAGGTTCGGAAGTTCGAAGGTCATGGGCGTTCTCCGGGTGTTGCGGGCGATGACGGACCCGAGAGCTATGGCCCTCTTCCCTCCACGTCAAGCGCGCACGGCCCCATCTCAGCCCGATGCCAAACCCTCTCTCCGCGGTCGGCGCCATGGTGCGCCGCGCCGACCCCGACCGCTTCCTGACCGCCTTGTTCGCCCCCGCCGACCGGCGCGAAGCGCTGTTTACCCTGTATGCGTTCAACAACGAATTGGCGCGGGGGCGCGATGCCGCGTCCAACCCGATGCTCGCGCTGATCCGCCTGCAATGGTGGCGCGAGGTGGTGGAGGGCGCCGCACAGGCGCACGAGGTCGCGACACCCCTGGCGACGCTGCTCGCGGCAGGAGTGCTCGACCGGGCCGAACTAGAGGCGGTCGTCGATGCGCGAGAGGCCGAGGCCGACGTGATCGAGACGCTGGAGGAATGGCGCGCCATGTTGCTGGCGGGTCCTGGGGGTTTGGCGGCGGCAGCCGGGCGTCTGCTCGGGGCGCCAGCGCCAAGCTGCTGCACGAGGCCGGGGCGCACTACGTCATGGCCCTGAAAGGCAACCCGCCGACGCTGCTCGACGACGTGCGGACGGTCCTCGGCGACCCGCTCGTGCCCGTCCTGGAGCA
>JAABUU010004612.1_pt1 | contig 16083 bp, 29 predicted proteins | sample 5559301 | NCBI WGS metagenome assembly JAABUU01 (sample SAMN10711884, study PRJNA513360) | rock metagenome | isolation source: Antarctica rocks | place: Antarctica: Victoria Land, Richard Nunatak white | reverse complement strand
TGCAAGCACGGGGTGTCACTGCAGCTGAGCAGTTGGATTATGTTCTGGGCCTCCCCGTTGCAGGTGCTTTAAACGAGGAAAATATTAATGCCCTCCTGCAAGACGTTCAAGGGTGAGGCCAGCATAGATGCAGAAATTTGAGCATATGAGATGCGTATGCTTCATCAACAAGCGGAGCATTGGCTTTTAAGGCAGTATGTTCTGGCTTACAGACTCTGGCATGATATAAACCCTAGCTTGTGTCACATGCAGGGACTCTGCTTCCAGTGCAATGGCCAACACGTCATTGTCAGCTGACAACATCATTGACATGTATGGTGATGCTGACCGTACGCTGAATGCCACTGCGACTTCATCAGCAGCTCTGGCAATCCTGGCCTGCAAGGTGAGGTAAATGGTCATCATTGGGTGCGTCCCTCCCATTATCAATGGTTTGCACTTCAGGCATGTGTGCCGGATACTCTACCCAGTTATGTCTGACTGCATCTCAATTTCATGGTAGGGCTGTATCATCTGCTTGACTTTCTGCTGGCATCTGCAGGCTGACATCAGTTGCCAAATTGATACCACTGGAGATGCTTCTGCTGACCAAGGCAGCAGTCGCAGCATTGAATGGTTGAAATGGACTGGCGCAGCTATCTTGTTTGTGGAAGCCCTCATTGTGAGCTGGTGGTGATGTTGCAGCAGCTTTGCAAATAGTTTATGTCCCCTTCTCAGCTGTCACTCATGCTCAGTGTTACCAATTTATAAGACACACTTTCTGTTTCAAGCAAGCTTTACAGATTGTGCCTAACACTGCCATGTGCTGTACTCCTGTGCCTAGACTGTATAGTTAATGTACATCGATACATTGTTAGCATTATGGTATCTGCAGGGACTGTTGATTCCGTTCTTCTTGAAGCTGCGGCTGCCCATCTTGGATGGCTGGTTCCTGGCAGCCCTCAACTGCTTTGCTGGTGGAGTCTTTCTCACGTTTGGTGAGGAAACCCTAATCCAAGTTCCTTCAAACTTGTTGGTACTGCCATGAGCCACATTCAGAACCCAGCATACTGTGTGCATTGTGGTTGTTCCTGTGCTGATGTGTGCCCATCTTTCCCATGATGACCACTGTTTGTACCTGCGTGCTTGATCAAACCAATTTAGGTGTGCCTTGCAAGCAAATCAGCTGGTTCATTCACTTCCCGCATTGATCAGCATCTAATTGTGGGAAGCAACAAGCTTGACATGACTGAATATTGTTACAATCTTTCATGCAATGTTGTGCTGTCCGCAGGCTTTATGCATCTCCTTCCAGACGCTGTGTCAGCAACCCCAGATAGCTTAGCAGACAGCTTCCCCATGGCATACTTCTTCGCAGCGCTGGGGTTCTACATCCTGTTTCTGATGCAGAAGGTGGTGGCCCCCATGCTGAGCGGCTCCCATGCTGTTGCTGCTCACCATGGCCATGCACATGACCACAATGCATGCACAACTGCAGGCGGCTGCTGTGCAATACCAGCAAGTTTAGTGCCGGTGAGTGTGCATCCTGCAAGGGTTGCATGTCAGCCGTGTTCCTGTGTGACTCAGCAATGGAGGATTCGCCACATGTAGTGCAGATGACACTGTGCCTGCTGTCACGGTGGGGGGCTCTCCGGCCTACAATGGAAAGTCCTTTCCTAGGACCATTCATACATGATGAAAGAAGCCTATCTTTTCACTCTGCACTTGTTTGTGCAGGCTGCCTCTGATGCTACCTTGCTGCCAACAACAGTGAACCCAGCATACACACCAGGCAATGCCATCGCAAAGCCGCTGTCATCAGAAAGCTCCTCTGCAGATGCTGTTGTGGAGTGCACTAACTGCGGCTGCGATCTTGATACAAGCCCAGAAACAGCCCAAATGGCGCCGCAAAAAGCTGCTACTGTGGCGGGAAAATCCTGGCAGGGCATGACATGGCAGATGTGGCTGTCTCCCATCATGATGTGGGCAGGCATCTGTGTGCACGGTGTCCTAGAGGGACTGTCATTGGGGCTGCAGCATGACAAGGCTGGCGCTGTCACAGTGCTTGTTGCCATGGTGTCACACAAGTGGGTGGAGAGTGTGGCACTCAGCAGCATGCTGGTCAAGAATGGTGGCGGCTTCAAGTAGGTTCTGGCCCGTACCCGCTGTATGGTGCATTATGTAGCAAGCTGTGCTTTGAGAAAGACTCTACATTTAGTTCTTGCACTCTTATGTACTCTACATTGTGCTGACTGCAATGCGCTTCAGACACACTGCAGCCTATGTCTTGATGGTCAGCAACATCAAGTTTACGCTTAGCCAAGATGGTTACAGTATTGATGTTGTCATCTGATGCAGGGAGGTGTGGATTTGCCTGCTGCCATTTGCTGCATGCTTCTTCCTGGGAACTGGGATTGGGGTGGGTGTAGGCCATGATGAGAACCCCTGGGTGGACATTGTACTGTTTGGTCTTATAGCAGGTCAGCTCATGACGCCATCTTGCATGTCTTGAGGTGTTTCTGTCAGATTTGCGTCATCCCTCAGGCTTCACGTCATCAAATGCTCAGTGTGTGGGTTTTGCTTAAAGTACAACATTGTTCTTGAGGTTGTATGCATGTAACTGCTTGCATTTGCACTTGCAATGCTTCATCTGCAAGTGAATTGTGCCTGCTGACTAATGGTATGGTGCATGTACAGGCTGCTGTGAGCAGAGCAAATGCTGAAAAATGTCTGCGTTGCAGGTGCATTCATCTTTGTTGGTGGGTACGAGCTCATAGCCACTGAGTTTACCAATGAGCGAAACCTTGGAAAAAGCAAGTATCGAAGAGCTGGTCTTTTTCTGCCCATTTTTGCTGGCTTTGTGCTGGTGGCACTTTTGCAGCTAGTACATGGCTCCTGATTGCGCATTCTTTACTATTACTTGTTGATTTTGCTTCTGATTAGGCAGAATATACAGCCCCTCCCCTCCTTGTTTTGAATCACCACAGGTCATTCAAGTTGCACACTTTGAGATGCTGTGAACTTTGCTGAGCTGACTACTGATAGCGTAGCAAGAGATCTATTGAGACTAAAGTTGTCCCAGTTGGGGTGCTCTGGGCAGGTGCAGGGTGTTCAATCTAAAAGCACCAATTTTGGAAAGTTTTGGCTTCTTGGCTTAGAAAACTAATGAGTATGACAAGTCCAAGAAAAGTATTGGACTTGAGTGTTGTCTTTATCACTGATGGATGATATACCTTTAAGCTAGATTCATCAAGTGAGCATGTTGACAATTGTCAGCTGCCTGGAAAGCTGCAAACGTTACTCAATTTCGCCGAATCTGACCTAACCGAGGCTCGCAATGGACTGTCTAGCTGCATTGACCGGTTGCAAGCTGCACTGACCGATTGCATGTCACGCTGGCAATGGGAACGGTGACATGCCTTTCAATGAACCACGTTGTTCTGTGGGTGTCGCCCGTCGCACTTACATGATTGCTGTCAAGAACTGACTTGTTGAGTATGGCCGGGGGTTGGCGAGACTCAAAATCCGCGAGACTGCTAGGCCGTGTGACAAGAGGAGCTCTGATATCTGTTGGAGCTCTGACGCTCGCAGGATCCCTTAGCGCGAGCCTTTTGTCGAAGGTGCCCGGGTTTGTAAACCGTGTATGCAGTCGCGCTCTTGCCTCGCGTCCACCCGGCAGTGACTGTTTCTGCTCTGCAGAAAGCTGCTCAGAAGCGGCTGCAGCTTCCTGAGGACTTTGTGCTGGTGTTAGACTTTGAAGGCAGTGATCTGACTGAGAAGCCAGATGACCCCATCACCAAGGTTTGATGTGTGACAGACGTTTGAAAAAAGTATGCATCACCTGCAATATCCAAAACAATTTGGTGTGTTTGCAGCTTCAGTCAGGCAGCATCAATCAAGTGCAGCTTTCCAAGGTGAGACGCAGTATTGTTGTGCAGGCACTCTGGCTATAGCTACAGGACCCGGCATGCACTTGCAAACATTGTGTACATGCAGATGGTAGATGCACTACAGCATGCTGGCTCTGACAAGCGCATACAGGGCGTGGTGGGTTGCATTGGTGATGCTCAGAAGCATGGTGGACTGGCTCAAGTCCAGGAATTGCGTAACGCAGTATTGGGCTTCAGGTCTGCTGTGTTGGTCTACATCCATAAAGTTTGACATGCATCCAGCAAGATCAGAACATGCATTCCTACTCTCACCCACACTAATTAACACACACAGGCATGCATGTGAAGGTCACACCTGTGATTAGCCAGTTGCAAGTTCTTTGCCGCCGTTGGCACACCTGACCGAATCGCCACCTTGACCATACTGCAATTGTTCAAGCCAGCCAGCAGCATGATCTGTGCCTGAAGGCCCATACAAATACAATCTATTCAATGCACTGCAGTGTCATCTTGCAGGAAATTGAAGCAGGATGCTGTTCCCACAGTTGCATACTCAGACTCGTTTGGGGAGGGCGGCGGCAGTGGAACCCTGGGCTACTACCTTGCTTCAGCTTTTGACCAGATCTATGTTCAGGAAACAGGCCTTGTCAGCTTCACAGGTATGCTGAATGCCCCACATCACCTGTTACTGTACTGATTGCACACAAGCGGCATTTCCTGCCTAGCTTGTGACTAGCCTTGTATGACCTTCCAAAATTGTAAGCTTTGATTTGGCGTCCTATGCTGCTGTCCTGTTGTCTGATCTGCCAGCAGACGCAGTCATGGGTGAGCCTGCTAGGCTGCAATTGCTGTGTTGCTTTATTCACAAAAAGCCTCAACAGGTGACAATATATTGCTTGCTTGTGCTGATGGGCAAATCTGCAGCTTATGTAGCATTACTCTCATCTCAACTTGCATCTCTTTGTGCCGTGTCTGCAGGTTTTGCAGCCAGCACGCCATTTTTGCGTGGCCTCTTAGACAAATGGCACATCAAGCCTCTGGGCTTTGCAAGAGAGGAGTATAAGAGCGTGGTGAGTCAGTACACTGACAAGGAGTACAACAAGGCCAACAAGGAGGCCACCAAGGCTCTGCTGCACAGCTGGATGGCTCAAATTGTCACTGATGTGGCTGCAGCTAGAGGCATGACTACTGCCCAGGTAGGATGCACTTCTTCCTCTGTTGTGCATGCCATGGACAAGACTCCCATTGCTGGCAGAGGGGATGCTCTTTCTTGTGTACCTTAATGGAGCATGACTGATGTGCAAAGTTTTGTTTCCATTGGCGCCACAAACAGTCTGGTCTCTGATTGCCTTCAATGAGCATGGTGTTTTGTTCAGCGGACTTGCCACCAGGAATGCTACTCACTGAATATATGTTTGTGTGCATAGGTGAGGGAAGCCCTGAACACGTCACCACTGTCAGCTCCTGAAGCAGCGGCAGCAGGACTGCTCACAGGAGTCAGTCACAGGTCTGATGCCTTGCAAACCTTGCTGCATTCTCCCAAGTCTGCTGCTGACCCAGCCACGCTAGTCACCACCAATCAGGGCTTGCTTATGGGATCAGCAGCGGCCAAAAAGGTTGGCAAAGCTATTGGAAGAGCAAAAGCTGCCAGATCAGAGTCAGCTCTTAACACTCCGGACTCAGCTACTCAAGCTGTACACTCAGCAACGCATCCCTCTGACTCAGTTGCTTTAAGACCCACTGCAGGTTTCCAGGACTCAGCGTCATCCGCTCAGAACTCAAGCAGTGCTGCAGCGCTCTCACCAGCTCAAAGCCCAGCTGCAGATGCTGAGTTGCCAGCTGAAATGTCCAGCAAGCCTGCAGAAACTATTACCCAGCAACAGGAATCTTTTGAGGAACAGAATGCTGACTTGGTGAGAAGGATGCGGGCAGCTGCCAAACCTTTGCACAAGGCAGTAGTGGTCCAAATCACTCCAGAGGCTCTGGATCTCAAGTGCTGCCCTGCTGTGCCCATCAGCAAGTACATCCAGGCATTCTTCTGTGGAAGACCTTGTACATCTTGTCATAGCAGTGCTGTCAGTTTTGCTGTATGCATTGGACGCTTTAAGAGAAGGGGAGCATGCAACGGTCAGTGACAAAGCTGCTGTACTTCACCCAGCATCAGCATGGTGTGCCATGCACAGTGTGCATTGACTTACATCAGCAGCACTTCAGTAGTGTGATATTCAGGATTGCAGATGGGTGGACCATTAGTGCCACTCATGCGTCGTCCATTGCTTCAGGTGTTAGAGCATGAGAAGCATAAGGCAAAGCAGAAACCAAGCATCATGCAGCGCATTCAAGCTCTGCAAGGTGCCGAGCAGGAAGACGCAGCGACATCTGTAAGTCAAGCTCCTGGCAGGAAATGTAAGCCTCAAGTGGCAGTCATCACAGCTACAGGTAAGCTCAGCTGTGAGTGAAAGCCTTTGGACATGGCATTGTGCAAGCATCGCATCTTGGCATAAACCCAAGGCAGGTTGTCGACGTAAAATGTACGCTGAAATGGTATAGCGTAGCTGAACTTTGACTGTGTGCCGTTTTGCCTGTGACATGCAGTTTTGGCTGTAGTGATGCACCCTCTAAGCCTAACGCTGCTTGCTTGGCTGCTGACTTGTCCTGCAGCACCTATTTGTGGTGGCACTCTTCTCATCTTGCCTGCAACTCCCAATACGCCCTATGCTGTTGCTGCCAATGATGAGCTGTATGTGATGAGCTGCCTTCAGCACATTTGTGCGCCCCTACCAGAGGGTCTGTCATGAGGTGCAACTGTGTCTTGTCAGCATGTACTGGCTTGTGTATGTACTGTGTTGCATGCTGGGCTGGTATGTGATGAGCCTGAGTGCTGCAGGTATCATTGTGTCTGGCACAAGTGCACCTGGCTTGCGCCAGCAGAAGCAGATTGCCAGCAGCGAGCTGGGCCGGGAGCTGCAGAAAGCCAGGCATGACCCCAAGGTCAAAGCTGTGGTCCTCAGGGTTGACAGCCCAGGTTGACAGCCCAGCCTCAAAACCTGTTTGTGAAGCAAATCTCTGATGGCGTACATGAGGACATACTGCTCATGCCCATTCCCTACGAATGCTCAAACTGCACATATGCAACCATAGCAGGCCTCTCACCAGGTCTCTGTTGCAGAAGAGGTTGCAAGTCATGCCACATTCCCTGCGAACTATTCACGTAATGTTTTGCACGCATGGTTGAATGGAAGCCGGAAACCACAGCTGTGAGACCACAGCTATGCTGGGATGAACAGTGTATGACTGCAGGTGGCAGTGCAGTGGGTTCTGATGCCATATATCAGGAGGTTGTGAAGGTGCAGCAGGCTGGCAAGCCTGTTGTGGTCAGCATGGGCAACTTGGCTGCTAGTGGTGGCTATTACATCTCAGGTCAGCCCCTGTCTGTCATCACCCATCACCTGGTCCAACTTTTGAGCTGATGCTCTTGCAGGCCAAGTGACTGACGTCAAGGCCTGTTTCGCTTGAATGAAACCCAGGTTGGTATCATATTGACAGAATTGTGCAGCTTGCAGCAAAGCCAAATGCAATGTAGGCTGTCACCGAGTGATTACTTTTCAAGGACTTGAAGTGTGAAGGCTGGTCAAAGCTTGCATGCTGTAACATATAAGTAGCCTGCAGTCACATGGTACATGTGCTGCAGCCTCAGCAGACAAGATTGTGGCCCAGCCAGGCACCATCACTGGCAGCATTGGAGTGGCATTTGGCAAGTTCAATGCATCACAAGCCCTGAAGGACCAGGGGATCAACGTGGACACCGTTGCTGTTGGCAAAAACGCAACAGCTCAGTCTCTGTTCCATGACTTCACCAAAGAGCAGCGGCGTCAAGTCAATGTGCTCATGGACAGGTGTGACACTCTAACATCAAGCGCGTGTCAAGCCAGCCATGTGCGCTTGCAGTTTGGGCAAACCGTGCAGGTTGATTGTCATCCAGGAGGAGCACCTACAAATGTGCATTCTGTGCCTGCGCTTGGCACGCCTGTGATATCGTGAGAGTCATCATTTGTGAAGTTTGAATGCAGCAATCATCACAATGGCCACAAGCTTTCCCATCTAGGCGTTGTGCCACAGATACATGTCCAGGACAGCATGCTATCAACCAGATGTGGTGCACCTCTCTCATGCACCAGTTATGGGGTGTGCAATACGTTTGAGACAGCATTGCGTTCTACTCAAGCTTTTGTGGTCGATAAGGCGCAAGACCTCCCATCAACAAGAGGACCATATGATTGTGTGTGCCTGCTACCTGTGATGCAGGACGTATGGCCACTTCCTATCGCGGGTGTCAGTAGGGCGCAATATGACATTGTCTGAGACACGTAAGGTGGCTAAGGGGCGCGTATGGACTGGAGAGGATGCTTTGCAGCATGGTCTGGTGGACCAGCTTGGGGGGCTTGCAGATGCTGTTCACATTGCCAAGCAGCAAGCTGGCCTGTCCCAGGTCAGCTCAGGCCACTGCAATATTGCATTGTCATCATTTGCTGATGCCGGAATACAATCCGTCAGGTAATGACACTGTACAAGTTCTGAGCTGGCATGGCAGTGAGGCTCACAGCTGCCTGACATGCACTGTCCTTCGTCATTGCCTCGCAGGCAATGACGCAGCTTTGCGTGCTGCTGCCATGGCGTGCAGAATGGTAAAAGAGTAGATGTGTTCTAAGCCACAAGGATCCTGTGAGGTTTACAAGGGCAGTGCTTGTGGTGCAGGAAGATGATGCAGTAGAGGTTGTTGACTTCCCGCCACCCAAGTCATTCATTCAGCTTCTCAGAGAGGCTCTGAGCAAGCAGCCCCAGGGCTTTGACATGGTGACTGCTGCAGCCACTCTGATGGGACCCCAATTTGGTGATGCCTCCATTCTGACGCCACTTCTATGGCTGGCAATGGCACACCAGCCTGGCCTGCAGAGTTACGCACTTCTGCCTGCTGCTGCAGCCCAGGTGAATGGCGTACCAGACATTGCCAGCATGGTTACAGGAAGGCACACTTACTTGTCCCACCTTGGTGGTGTCCAAATGTTGCATGCGCCAATGCACATTGAATGATGTGGCATATGCTGATGCAAAAACATACAAGAGTTGTTTGGGTGATGTTGTGCTTGAGTGGTTGTGCTACTGTACTTATACCATGAGACGGTGCTCTTGAGTGTTTCTTTGTGTAGGGTTGCTTGCCAATTGAGTGACCTATACTGGAGTCTGTTTGGATGTGCAAAGCAGGTCAAGCCATCAACTACCATGTACAATGTGCCACATCATACGGCTGCTAGTTAGCTGAGGCAATTTTAGGAAGTCTTGGCCTGCAAGCCAACTACTTGGAATGACACTTAGGGTGACTTTCAATCTCCGTCAAGTCGACTAAGCGCTTGTCAAATGCTTATATGACCTTTATACTTTCACAGACCCATGAAGCCCTTAAATGAGCTTGTGCATCTCTCCGTGTAAATTGCCTGTTCCATGTATGGTACATAAATCGTACCATTCATCGTATGCTGCTGCTTTGTAAGCATTACGATGTCTGCAGACGCTGCACTGCAAACTGTTACATGACATTGGACTAGAAGCCCTTCATAGTCTTTTGTTTCATACCACCTTGAAGAAGATACGAAATTAAGCCAGCGAATGGGATGTATTTTTGAGGTTTGGTAGCATCTTCACCCATTAGCAATGCCTGCCACACAGAGTACAGCACTGCATCGAGAACAAATGCAAAGAACACTCTGTTGGACACACTTTGCTGCACAAAGTATTGCCACCGCTCTGCCAGTCCTCCATACTCTGGTCTAATGCACAGTGCCCAAACGATTGATCCAAGACCAATGACTGCGCCTGTGATGCCGATAATGGGTGCATATCCAGGCAACTTGGCTGTGTTTGGGTCTGCATCTGCTGTTGTGCCTCTGCTACCAGCAGGCTGCTCACGCAGAGCCAGGTATGGTACAAAGAAGATGTTTGTGAGAAACTGCGATAACAGACAGCTCTGATAAGCTTATGAACAGACACAAAGCTGTTATCAGAAGTTTGTTGACCCAGAGCAACATGTTCTACAGATTTTCAGGTGGTGTCTGCCACAAGATAAGACTCTGGTATGCATGACATTCATGGGTAAAGTGTGGAATCATTGTACACACAACAGTGACATGCTGGCAGCTCAAGCATTGACAAAACCTGTTACCTGTGTGCCAAGGTAGATGCCAAACTTGTTTTTGACTTTGGCGCCTTTTTTATCAGCCAGCATGAGGGGCCACAGCATCAGGCTCCAAACATTCACCAGGTTGAACAAAGCCTCATTTACAGGATGTTCCTGAACAGATGCATCAGCCATTTGCAAATAAAGCCATCATGCTGACAATCAGGTCGTGAATCATTGCCTGTTGCTTGCTTCAGCTTGCATTTGCACAGCACTGGTGCTCACATTCTTCTGTAACACATGTTCTGTTACAACACACAGTTGCGGTGCAATCAGCATGAAAGGCATGTTGAAGCCTGAGCCGAGTCACAACAGGCTTACCGCAGCGCTCTGGATCACGTGCAGTCCAAGCCAATTGAGGATCTGGTTGATGTAAAAGAAGTTGACACTGCAGTGCCAAACCTCCACCAGTGTGCGCCACTCTACAGCGTATGCCGGTTTGCCTGGCAAGGAGGTGCCAAACAGCACAATGCCAATATAGCCTGCACTCAAGCATGGAATGCATGCAAGCACAGTAGTGAAGCCTGGGGCCTCAACAGCAGATTGCGCCAGTTCAAAAGAACAGCGCTGGAATCATGCTGTTGTGCTACCAGCTGCAGGAGGAGTAACGACAGCTGGAAAGGCAACAGGAATGTCTCTGAACGGCAGCTTACCAATGTAGAAGGCCCAGGCAGCGATGGCAGCAGGCGGAAGGGTCTTCAGATTGGCAGGGTTGGCCTTGGGCCCCAGCTTGCGCACCAGTGGGGTCAGTGCTTTAATTGCCTGCGTGCAGTCACACTCACTGTCCAGTTCCAGTCATTGCCCATCATAGCATGATGCAGCAAATTTGGCTGCTAGACAGAGGTGATTTCAGGCATGCAGTGTGTGAGTTGTAAAAAGGTGGCAGCAAGTATGCAGAAGGGCAAGGAGGCCCTACATAAATAGCTGAGTCGCCAGGCTTGATGGTTGGCTCTGGGATGTCCCTGGCAGAGGTGATCTTGCCATCATCATTGACTTCATACAAGCTGAGGCCACGAGAATAAGGAAAGTCCTCACCATTCAGCTCCAGATGCCTGCACAGGCTTGCTGGAGTTTACACATCTTTACCAGACACATAGTGGACAAATAATTTGGTGGGTCAAAACTGAGCTTGCTCTCAGCCATGCACATGATACATACTTGGCCTTCAAGCAGAACAAGTTCATTTGTATACATTCCTCTGTTTCTGCTGCCAAATCATGGCGAGACACATTGCCGCAAGTTTGAAGTCACAACATCACTAGCAGGTTGTTGCTCACCATTTCACACCTGTGTTGTTTGGGTCTACACCAGAGATCCCGTCCACCACAAATTGCAGGTCTTTCGATATAGTAGATGAGAACTTTGCAAAGAATGCCCTGATCTGTTCCTTCCCGGTGAAAGGATCAGCATAGATCATGTCATGGTACTCACAGTCGTCAGCAAACAGCTCCATAATTCCATCCACATCACCTTTGTTGTATCTGGTATAAAACTCTTCGACCACATCTTTGGCTGTCCTCTTTGAGGTGGCAACCCTTGCAGCCGCAGCAGCGCTCTGCGGCCATGAGATATCGCTGGCTTTTCAGTGTGTGCCACAAGTAATAGTGACACACATTGCCAGCATGAAAGATGAGAATCTCACCTGCTGCCGTGCTGCCGCCATGTGCTGAACTTTCCTGTGCATTAAGGGACGCTTCCAGCCAGGAGAGCGCAACCTCTGACCAGCCGTTGGATGCACGACAATGGCTGCACGACTGCATGCCTTATGCCGCTTTTGTCAGCATCAGCATTGGGTTTCACAAAACGTGCATTCACTCACCTGGTGAGAGTCTTAGCAAACAGACATGTCTTGTCTGTGAAGGCCTCCCAGAAGATTGCAGAGAAGCGTGCTGGTCTTGCACTCGCATCTGATGGCAACTAAAGCTGCTAACAGCTGGGGGTCATGTGGAGTGGGTTGCAGCTTTAAGAATCGGAGGTAGAGATCAACTCAGGTGAAACTGCTGATGAAGCGTGACCAAGCTTCAGGGGTAACAACACGCTGGCTGCAATGTCGCAGACCTGCTGGTCTCACCCAGAGCTCATCTGAAAGAGGAACGCTCAGTTCTTGGTCATACAGAATGTGCAAGCGCTTTGGCCACAAGTTTGACCTAACGGGGACGTTGACCAAACTGTATAAACTTCGCACGTGACATAGCGCAGTCGGTCTTGCAGCTTGCAGCTGTCGGAAGGCCCGCATCTGCTCTTCCTGTCGCTCCAGCCCACGGACAATTACAGCGAGGAATGCGCAGCAGTTAGCATCGTTCCTGTAGCCGCCTGACCGTAGGCGCATGAACGCATGGACAAACGGTTTTGGCACAACATAAAGCGAAATTTGAGCCCGCGTTCGCATCGGCAGCTGGTCATTTGAAGCTAGGTGACGCTTGCAAGGTGATCACACGTACCTTGGGGGCCACATGCATGTAGCCGGCACTAAAAGAGGGGCCCTTCGGTGTCAAGCTGTAACGCTTTGCTTGCCAACGTCTGCCGCAGGTCCAGACTGCTTGCCAGACATGTCTGTCCCTCACGGGAAATGGCACATCGAGACCGAAGCAGTTCACGCTGGCGAGGCGGAGCGATATGCCGGCGCTGCCATTACCCCCATATTTCAGTCAGCTACATATGTTTTTGATGGAGATACGTCTAGGGGTTATGACGAAGTCAAATATGCGCGCTGCAATAACACACCCAATCGTGATGTGAGTCCACGCAAACACATCATCAGTACAGACATTTGCATGCAAAGGATCATACCACTGGAAGCTCAGCACTTCGTTCAAGTCATGAATTGCTGCTAGACAAGCAATCCATACTATGCAGGTACTAGCAGCAAAAATGGCTGCTTTGGAAAATACAAAAGCAGCTGTTGTCACCGCCAGCGGCATGGCAGCAATCAGCTCAACACTGCTGACGTTGCTCAAGTCAGGGGACCACATGCTTGTCCAACAGTCTTTGTATGGAGGATCTGAGATCTTCTTCACAAATGATTTGCCTGACTGGGGAATCACATTCACCAGAGTTGATGCAGACAAGCCTGACACCTGGGCTGCTGCAGTCAAGTCCAACACCAAGGTGAGTACACTCAATGGATACTGTAATGGTGCAAACCAGTATCACATGCAGTTGCGGCGCTGGAACTCAGACACATGCACAGCATGAGAAAACCAACAAACCATACGTACATAGTACCAAACACTCTGGATGTTCAATGGGCAAAGCTGCATGCAGCTTCTTTATGTCACAGTGCAAAACAGCTCTGGTACTATACCGCTTCCACTGCAGAAAAGTTGTATCTTGTGCTGTTGACATGCTGCTCTTTGTGCCATGCTTACTTGCGGCTGTGCTGTGTATGAAGCTATGCTTGGACCACTCAAGTTCTGCCCTTTCCCTTTTCACTTGCACCCTTGCATGGCAGGTGTTTTACATTGAAACTATCAGCAATCCTCTGCTTGAGATACCAGACATACCAGCAGTGGCTGCCTTCTGCCAGCAGAAAGGTCTCACCAGCGTCATTGACAACACCTTTGCCAGTCCAGCTGTTTTCAGGTGTATTCTTCTTCTAGTGCCAGCTCTGTGTAGTTGTCAGCTAAAGCCTGCTGCTTGTTTCTTAGTCTGTATGGCAGCATGCTGTGTGTTTGTCATATGCTACCTTGTCACTGCACCCTGAACATGAGACCACACAGATGTGCGCAGATAGTGATGGTTGCATGGCACAGTGACTGTGTGAATGCGTGTCATTTTCTATTCCTTGTGTCTGCTTCTGTTTGTGTCTCTCATAGAAATGCTTGTACTGTTTACCCTAAAATGCAGAATGTGGCATGTAAATGCAGGCCTGCAGATTTAGGCATTGATGTGGTGTGTGCAAGTGCCACCAAGTATTTGAATGGCCATTCCGACATCTCAGCTGGGGTTGTTGCCGGCAGTGCTGAGTTCATCAAAAGGGTATGTGGCTGATCCCAGCTGCACGGCAGAGCTGCTTCACACATGTGTGTGTCTGGCTGCAACCTTTACCACATACAAACATCACAGACCACCCACCAAATGTTTGTATCCCAACAGACAGCAAGCACTGCAGAAGCTGCATTCTTTGCCGTCATCCTCTGCACCTACAAGCTGGCATGCCTGTGCATAAAGCATGCATCTAGCTGCATTCATGTGACTGCATGTCTGAGTGTAACACTGTTTGGGTCTTGTTTCATGCAGCTAGTATCCCGGCTGAACCATTTGGGCGGTACCTTGGACCCTCATGCCTGCTTCCTGCTGCAAAGGGGCCTCAAGACACTGCCGCTGAGAGTGCGCCAGCAGTCAAGCAACGCCCTGGCTCTGGCTCGCTTCCTGCAGAAGCAGCCTCAGGTACTGCTGCCTGCCACACAAGGTGCTTTATGCACGAGAGCCAAAAAGGGCTCGCTTCTATGCAAGCTAGAGGCCACAGCGCAAGCGGCGACTGGCTTGCATAGAGGTTTGATTGAATGGCAGGGGATGCAGTGCTGCATTCTGCCTGGTGCAGCCTGTCAGCCACATGTATGCTGCTGTTCTACAGGCTGCTGTTGCTTAGCATTATTACTTGTAACTTGTGTGCATACATTTGCTGTCCTGGCCCATACACTCCAAACTGCCTGTCATATGCGGAATTCCTTTTGCAAGGCACTTGCACCAAGCTGAATGTAAGCTGTGCGGTGAGCGCAACTGCTGCTGCAGAGTGCACTGCTTGAAATAAGTGGTAATAAACCCAATGAATCGAGTATGCAGCCTACCTTGGCTTGCCAGCATATGAGGCCAATTGCGCATGTTGTGCTGCTTGCGTAATCAGGTTTGTAAACGGGGTCAGGAGTCTTGTAGGTGTCAAGAGTGCTGTATCCTGGCCTGCCAGACCACCCCTACTTCCCCCGGGTACAGAAGCTGTTTGGCAGCCAAGCAGGCGGAGTAGTCACCTTTGAACTGACTGGAGGAGCGCCAGCAGCTGAAATGATGTTCCAGGTCTGCATAAAGTCCTTCATGTCATTGCTGGCATGTGCCTGGAAGTGCACAAGAATCTGAAGCAACTTCAAGTTGAGCTATCAGACATGCTGGGCGGTCCCACAACTGGGTTTAAACCATCCACACTGCAAGGAGCATGGCAAGCATTGATGTGGCAGTTCAAATGTGCAGGCTCTGAACATTCCATTGGTGGCGCCCAGCCTAGGTGCTGTTGAGTCCCTCATCACGCGTCCAGCCACCACCACGCATGTCGGCATGTCTCAGGAAGAGCGACAGGTACCCCTTTCCAACCTTTTTTGATCAACATTGTGCGGATTTTTGTTGGTCAGGTGCGTCAGGTGCTGGAAACTGGAATTCCAATGGACTTTCAGCTGCCAGTTCCAATCTTGGAAAAGCATAATGCTGGTATGTGTACATGTTATACCTGCAATTTGCAGGTTTGGACCTGTTGTGCATTGATGTGCACAATTCCCAATTACTGCACAAAGATGACACACGGTGCAAGTCAGCTGAAGCACTCCTGAGCTGCTGCAAGTATCACACTCCCAGGCTTTGATTGCAGAGATGCGGCATCAGTGACGGGCTGGTGCGGGTGGCTTGTGGCATTGAGGCTACAGCAGATTTGATAGAGGACTTTGAGCTGGCCCTGGCCTCCATTGGTGGCAAAGCAAATGCCCTGAGCCTAGGGTCAAGCAATGGCCCAGCTCTTGGAGAAGTGTTGCAAAATGTGACTGGTATTGATGAAGCAGCTCAGGCTGTTGAGGAATCTGGCCTGGGCAAAGCTCCATCAGATGGGTTGTCAGGCTCCCCTGACATCAATGTCTCCCAATTGAAGCAAAATAAAAACGTTTTGCAGCAGATATGAGACCAATAGGCTTGAGGCATCAAATCAGCACATTAGCCTGTTCAGATTAGGTTCTTGCAAGCTGCACATAAAAGCAGCCCACTTGTCTTTCGCAGTCATGTTTC
>JAABUU010004610.1_pt1 | contig 16090 bp, 19 predicted proteins | sample 5559301 | NCBI WGS metagenome assembly JAABUU01 (sample SAMN10711884, study PRJNA513360) | rock metagenome | isolation source: Antarctica rocks | place: Antarctica: Victoria Land, Richard Nunatak white | reverse complement strand
GGAGGATCAGCTGGTCGCTAACGCCATCATCACCGGCGCGGGTAAGGCGGTGGAATTTATCGCCAATGGTGCGGGGTGCATCTCCTATTAGGCGCATGTGGTGCTCTCGTGCGCACCGAAACCGCAGCGCCGCTGCGATCTGCAGGGGGGGTCTCCTGAGGCACGGTCAAGTAACGTCAGGCCGGGCGGTTCGCGGGTGCTTGGGGGCGTGGAGCGGAGCGAGAGGTCCATGGCTCAGGCCATCGCCGACGTGCCGGTGCTGGTCCGCCAGGTGGCGAAATGTTGGGCTCGTATCGCACGGTAGGTGGCGGCGGTCAGGCGATGGCGGCGCGGGCGGCAGTGGCTGGCGATGGGGCCATAGGCGGCGAGGAACCGCTGCGCGTGGCCCGGGCTCTTGAAGCGGCGCATCCATCGCTCGGGCACTGTCAGGGCAACTTTCCAGCCTCGCAGGCGGCGGGGTGTGCGCTACTCGGCGCATGCAAAAACAGGCCGCCGCCCCCACCGACAACCGCCAGCGGTTCCCGCCCGCGATCCTCGGTCACGCCGTGTGGCTGTACTGCCGTTGTGCCCTGCGCTACCGCGACGTGGCGGAGCTGCTGGCCGCGCGCGGGGTGCTCCTGACCGACGAGACGGTGCGCCGGTGGTGCCACACGTTCGGGCCGGTCGACGCGAAGACCGTGCGCCGTCGGCGGCCCAAGCCGGGTGACACGTGGCACCGCGACGCGGTCTTCATCGCGATCGATGGCGTGCAGCACGCTCGCTGGCGGGCGGTCGACCGGGACGGGCAGGTGCGCGCTATCCGCGTGCAGGCCCGGCGCGACCAGCGGGCCGCCACGAAATCCCTGCGCACGTCGCTCGAAGGTCGCGCCGATGTGCCGCGGGTGGTCAGCACCGACACGCTGGCGCGCGACGGAGCCGCACGACGGGACGTCCTCCCGCGCGTCGCGCATCGCCGACACACGGGGCGCACTAACCGCGCCGAGCATACGCACCAGCCGACACGCGCGCGGGAGCGCCGGATGCGGCGCTTCAAGGACCCGGGGCACGCCCGGCGCTTCCTCGCCGCCTCCGGCCCGCTCGCCGGCCACTGCCGCCCGCGCCGCCACCGCCCGACCGCCGAAACTTACCGCGCGACCAGCGCAGGACGCTGCGCCACCTGGCGGGCGGTCACCGGCACCCCGGCGCTGGCCTGCGCGGCAAGCCTCCTGAGGCGCACCACGCCTCCACGCGCGAGCAGGTCACCCAGCCCGACTGTACTTGACAATACCCATCGGCGGGCCTTGGTCTCCGCGACCGGCCCATTACGACCCCTGGTTGACGCGGAACTGGAAGACGTCGGGGCGGCTATAGTGGCCGGCGACGTCGAGGGTGAGGCGCTCCTCGATCGCGCGCGCCGGGTCGATCTCGGCATAGACGATCGTCTCCTCCTCCCAGATCGGCCCGGCGAGGTAGGTGCCATCCGGGCCGATGATCGCGCTGCCGCCGCGCTGGAGCCACGCATCGGGCGGGCCGGGGATGGCGCGCAGCAGTTCGAGGTCATCCGGTAGATCGCGTCGCCGCAGCACGGTCCCGGCGGCGACGACGAAGGCACGTCCCTCGAAGGCGTAGCCGCGCGAGGCGACCTGGTGCAGCTCGTGGACCCAGGGCCAGGCGGCGACGTGCAGCGTCTCCCCGCGCTCGTGCAGCGCCTGGCGGGCGAGGGGCATCCAATGCTCCCAGCAGAGGAGCCCGCCGAGCCGACCGAGCGGGGTACCGAGGACGATCAAGCCGGTGCCGTCGCCCTGTCCCCAGAGCAGCCGCTCCTGGTAGGTCGGCAGCAGCTTGCGGTGGACGCCCAGCAGCGCGCCGTCTGGCCCGAAGTAGAGGAGCGAGCAGTAGACCGTGCCGCCGCCCAGCTCGTGGACACCGATCACGACGTACGCTCCCGCCGCGCGCGCCGCATCGCCGAGCTGCGCGGTCTCCGGTCCCGGCACCGTGATGGCGCTGGCGACGAGGCGCGCGAAGGCACGCTTCGCCGGCGGGTGGTCCCACAGCGCCGCGCCGGGGGCGTGGTCGAGCCAGACCGGGTAGCCCGCGACCCAGACTTCCGGGAAGGCGATCAGCCGCGCGCCCTCCGCCCCCGCACGCGCGATCAGGGCACAGGCCTTGGCGACCGTCGCGGCGCGGTCGAGGAAGACCGGCGTCGCCTGCACCGCCGCCGCCCGGAACGGCCCAGCTTCCGGCCTCATCGTCGAGATGCGCCCGCAGCGGTCGCCCCGTTTGTGCGGGGCGACCGCGCCGCCAGCGCCGCGATCTGCGCCAGCGTCGTGTCCAGCGCGGCCTCGAGCGCCGCGGTGTCCTGGCGGACCTGGCTGAGCAGCAGCCCGCCCTGGACGGCCGCCAGCAGCGCGAGCGCCAGGCGGTCGGGGTCGGCGTCGGCGGGGAGTTCGCCCCGCGCGCACATCGCCCGCAGCCCTCGTCGGAGCGCGTCTTCCCAGGCGCCGAAACCGTCGGCCAGGTCGGCGCGCGCCTCCGGCAGGATCCCGGCGAGCTCGCAGGAGAGGGTCCCCAGCGGGCAGCCGCCCTGGCGTTTCCGCCGCCGTCGCCGCTCGACGATGTGGTCCCGCCACGCCCGGAGGGCGTTGAGGCTGTCCAGCTGCCCGAGGTGCGGCTGCTGGGCCGCGAGGACCGCGGCGGTCTGGTGGGCGATCACGGCGCGGAGCAGCGCCTTCTTATCGACGAAGTAGTGGTAGAGCTGCGAGGCGCTGACGCCGGCCGCCTCCCGCACATCCTCGGTGCTCGTCCCCGCCACGCCGCGCGCGTCGATCAGCGCCGAGGCGGCGGCCACGATCCGCTCGCGGGTCGCCTGTCCCTTGCGCGTCAGTTTCGGTGTGGCGGCGGTGGCCTCGTCCATCGGGAAAGTGTAGCACATCGCTGGATTGGGCAATCCACTCTGTATCCTGACGACGCCAACGGATGGCGGGGCAATCCGAACCTTATCGGCCCGTGCGGGTCGCCGTGGCGATCGCCGTTGCGCGCCCCCGCTCGTTCGCCTTCGACGACGGCTCCCCGCGACTCCACGCGCTGTGTGCGGGCGGTGGGGGGTGGATCTCCTGGTCGGCACCGCGCGTGTTCTGGATTTGACAATCCATTTCTTCGGGCGTACCATGGATTGGTCGCTCCATTTCATGCCGACGTGGCCCGTCAGCCCCGGCAGCAGATTCGTTCGCGAAAGGGACCACCATGACCGCCACCGACACCACCATCGCCGACCAGGGCGCCGCCCTCGGGCGCGACCCGACCGGGCAGATCCCGGCCGCCGTGTCCGCCGCCTTCGCCGCCGAGCGCACCGCGCTCACCGCCGCCGGGGTGCCTGAAGGTGTCGCATCCGTGGGGAGCGGCATGCCCGACGGCGCGCTGCTCGACACGGACGGGCGGCCCGCCACCCTCGCGCAGGTCCGCGACGGCAGGCCCGCCGTCGTGGTCTTCTACCGTGGTGCCTGGTGCCCGTATTGCAACATCACCCTGCGCACCTACCAGAAGGCGCTGGCCCACGAGCTCGACGCGCGCGGCGTGGCGCTGATCGCGGTTAGCCCGCAGCGGCCGGACGGCTCGCTCACGATGCGGGAGACACACGCGCTGCGTTACGCCGTCCTGTCCGATCCGGGCAATCAGAGCGCCGGGCGGCTGGGGATCCTGTCCGCGCAGAGCGCGGCCGGCCGGGCGGCGCGGGTGCGGGTCGGGCTGGACGTCGCCGCCGTCAACGCCGACGGCACCGATACCATCCCAATGCCGACCATGGCGATCGTCGACGCCGCCGGGACGCTCCGCTGGCTCGACGTCCACCCGGACTACACCACTCGCACCGAGCCCGGGGCGATCCTCGCGGCGCTCGATGCGACGGTCGATCAGGAGGAGGCGGCGCGCGCCCGAACCGCTCTCGCCGTTGACGGCGAAGGTCATGCCGAGGAGCCACGATCGATGATCACCTTCGATAACCCGGCGGGGGTCGCCCCGCCGAGCAGCAACTACTCGCACGTCGCGAGCGCCGATCTCGGCACTGCGCGCCTCCTCTTCGTCGCCAGGCAGATCGCCGTCGGGCCTGAGGGGCAACCGGTCGGGGCGGGCGATGCTGGTAAGCAGGCCGAGCGAATCTTCGAGAATATCCGGGCGATCCTCGCGGCGCACGGCGCGACCCTGCGCCACGTCGCCAAGCTGACGACCTTCTTCGCCGACATGGCCGATCGCGCCGAGGTCGGGCCGGTGCGCGACCGTTACTTCCCCGCGCCCGCACCGCCGAATACCGTCGTCGAGGTCAGCCGCCTCGCCCATGCCGACTGGCTCCTCGAGGTCGAGGCCGTCGCCGTCGTCAAGGCGTAGCGCGCGGCCCCGCGCGGCGCGGTGATCCCGTTGGAAACCGGCGCGCCGGAAGGCGCATGTAATGAGGATCCGCGTATCCGCGAAGCACCGTATGAGCGGGGCGTACCTTCCGCGAGAGGGCGGGGGACCAATCATCTCGAGTCGGCGGCGCGAAATAGTCGCCCTATCGGACGGTGACGGTGTAGGAGAGGAGAAAGACGGTGAAAGTCGGGGTGATCTTGCCGGTCGGGGTGGTCGGCACCGAGGGGCGCGTATTGCCCTATGCCGCGATCCGCGCCCTGGCGCTCGCGGCGGAAGAGCGCGGGCTCGATTCGATCTGGATCTACGACCACTTGCTCTTCCATTTCGCGGACCAGCCCAGGGCGGGCGTGTGGGAAGGCTGGACCGTGCTGAGCGGCCTGGCCGAGGCCACGCGGCGTGTCGAGCTCGGGACGATGGTCCTCTGTACCGCCTTTCGCAATCCGGCGGTGCTCGCCAAGATGGCGGTCACGCTCGACGCGATGAGCGATCAGCGACTGATCTTAGGCCTCGGCGCCGGCTGGCATGAGCCGGAATTCGCGATGTTCGATCTGCCGTTCGACCACCTCGCCGCCCGCTTCGAGGAGGCGGTGCGGATCATCGCGCCGCTGGTCCGGGAGGGGAAGGTCGATTTCCGTGGGAAGTACACGTCGGCGATCGACTGCGAGATCCTTCCCGGCCCGACCCGGCGTATCCCCGTATTGATCGGTGCCAACAAGCCGCGCATGCTGCGGCTGACGGCGCGCTATGCCGACAGCTGGAATACCAGCGGGGGTGGTCGGGCGGATGGCCTCGCGCCGAAGCGCGCCGCGCTCAAGGCCGCCGAGGCCGAGGTCGGCCGTGATCCGTCATCGCTCGAGACCACCGCCGCGATCAACGTCGCGTTTCCCGACCTGGGCGCGGTCCCGGCCGACGCGGACGATCCGGCAAAATATCTCAGTGGCCCGGTCGAGGCGATCGCGGCGGGATTGCGCGACTTCGCCGAGGCGGGGGTCGGACACGTCATGGGCTGGCTCTACCCGTTGAATGCGGAGTCCATTGCCCGCTTTGCGGCGGCGGCCGTCATCGCGCGCGGTTGAACGCCAGGCTGCCTGCGCTGCCAACGACAACACGATGAAACTCAAAGGAGGATCACGCTATGGCCGATGAGTTCGCGTATCTCTCGCAGGCGCGCATCGAGTTCCGGCACGGCTATCGCCACGCCTACCTCGGCGAGGTCGTCCAGCCGGTCGTCTACGGCGTGCAGGGCAAGTTGCGCGAGCACTACCAGCGCTTTGACGGGCCACCCGTCGCCTCCACCCTCGACCAGATCGTCGCTGCGGCGGGTGGTTGAATGTACGGCACGCTGCGCGGTGCGCTGGCAGGACGGAAGATTCAGTTCGACCCCGAGCGATTCACGGCCACGGTCGAGGGCCAAATCGCAGGCCCCAACAAGACCACGATCCGGATCACGGCGATCCACGTCCACTATGACTTGACGATCGCCCCGCAGGATCGCGCCGCCACCGAGCGGGCGCTGCGCGTCCACCCGGCCGGCTGCCCGGTCCACGAGAGCCTGAAGGGCGCGATCCCGATCGGGTGGGACGCGACGCTGCACCTGGGCGAGGAGACGATCACGCTGCGCGCGGATGCCGCGCCCGAGGCGACGCCCTGAATGATACGACGGCCCGACCTGCCCGCACCGGAGGAGGAAACGATGGACTTGCGCACGCTGCAACGACCGTTGAAGGACCGCTACCGGCAGGACGCGACCACGGCGCAGATCACGCTGCGCGCCGACGGGGGCCAGACGGACAGCCCCCTCGCCTGCTCGGTCGATCTCGGGCGGGCGATCTACCAGGCCGAGGCGCACCAGGGGGTCGGGGGCGCGGGGGGCGCGGCCTGCTCGGGCGACCTGCTGCTCGGGGCGCTCGCGGCCTGCGCGCAACTGACCTGCCAGCTCGTCGCCACCGCGATGGGAATCCCGACGGAGCGGGTCGCGGTGACGGTGGAGGGCGACATGGATCTGCGCGGCACGCTGGGGCTGGCCAGGGATGTGCCGGTGAGCTTCTCCGCCATCCACACCCGCTTCGCCATCGACGCGCCGGAGGCCACTGCCGAGCAACTCCGCGCCCTCCGGGAGAAGACGGAGCAGTATTGCGTGGTGCTGCAGACACTGCAGCAACCCCCGCCGATCACGGGTACCTGGACAACGGGCGACGGGGCCGATCTCACCGCCGACTAACCGTCGTTGCCGCGCACGATGCTCCTCATCGTGGTACGCACCCACCCCCGGTCGGGAGTACACTCCTGGGTAGCCGGGACCGCTCGTTCTATTCCGTACAAGGGAGGCCCACCATGGCAGATGTCCAGCACGCCGCGACCGACGACCACACGCACGACGAGAGCTGCTGCGGGCCGGGGTATGCCTCGCCCGAGGAGGCGATGCAGGCCCCGCCCGAGACGCTGCTCTACACCGTCGCGCTCTACGACAACACCGCGATCGAGAAGCCGGGCTACCTCGCCACGATCGACGTCGATCCCGCCTCCCCGAGCTATTCTCAGGTGATCGCCCGCACGCCGGTGCCGAACCTCGGCGATGAGTTGCACCACTTCGGCTGGAACGCCTGCTCCTCCTGCCACGGCGACGAGAGCAAGTCGCGCCGCTTCCTCGTCGTCCCCGGCACCGGTTCCAGCCGGATCCACATCATCGACACCGGCGACGAGCGCGCCCCGAAGCTCCACAAGGTGATCGAGCCGGACGAGATCCTGGCCAAGACCGGGCTCACCACGCCCCACACGGTCCACTGCCTCGCCGACGGCCACGTCATGATCTCGATGCTCGGGGACGCCGAGGGGAACGGTCCCGGCGGCTTCCTGCTGCTCGACGAGGACTTTAATGTCGCCGGGCGCTGGGAGAGCAAGACCGACGGGATGAAGTTCAACTACGACTTCTGGTACCAGCCGCGCCACAACGTGATGATCAGCAGCGAGTGGGGTGCCCCGAACGCCTTCAAGGCCGGGTTCGACCTGGCGGACGTCGAGGCCGGCAAGTACGGCCAGCAGATCCACTTCTGGGACTGGGAGAAGCGCGAGATCGCGCAGAGTATCGATCTCGGCGGGGAGGGGTTGATCCCGCTGGAGGTGCGCTTCCACCACGACCCGGCCAGCGCCCACGGCTTCGTCGGGGCCGCGCTCAGCAGCAACATGTTCCACTACCACAAGCCGAGCGGGCAGTGGCAGGCCGACAAGGTGATCGACGTCGACGCGGTCGAGGTCGCGGGCTGGCCCTTCCCGCTGCCCGGCCTGATCACCGATCTTGTCCTCTCGCTGGACGACCGCTTCTTGTACTTCTCCAACTGGCTGCACGGCGATCTGCGCCAGTACGACGTGAGCGACCCCGCCAACCCGAGGCTGACCGGCCAGCTCTGGCTCGGCGGCCTCCTCGGCAAGACGCCCGATGTTCAGCGCGATCTGACCGGCGGCCCGCAGATGCTCCAGCTCAGCCTCGATGGCAAGCGCCTCTACGTCACCAGTTCCCTCTACAGCACCTGGGACAACCAGTTCTACCCCGATATCGCCAAGACCGGCTCCTACCTGCTGCGGATCGACTGCGACACCGAGCATGGCGGGATGAAGGTGGACGAGCGCTTCTTCGTCGACTTCGGCCAGGAGCCGGACGGCCCCGCCCGTGCCCACGAGATGCGCTACCCCGGCGGTGACTGCACCTCCGACATCTGGCTCTGAATCGTCGCGAGGTGGTGGCCGGGCGCGCTCATGCCCGGCCACCGCCATCGTTCCACTACCACCGTGCCATCGGCCAACTCCTCTCCCAACCGCCGTCACACAGTCCCGCCGCACGCCAGTGGCGGGCCACGGCTCGTGACCGCCCGCGTGGGTCAACCTCACTCGCCGAGACGGAGGAAGTTGAGGCCGACCACGGTCAGGACGTGGCCGCGGTGGACATGTTCCTGCCCAACGTAACGTGTCCGACGCAGGCGGCACCTCCGGAGGCACTGTCAAGTAAAGTCGGGTCGCGTGGTGCGCGAAGGCGTCGTGCGGCATGGGGCGCTCGCCGCTCAGGCCATGGCCGGGGTGCCGGTGACCACCCGTGTTGGATGACGCTCCTATGTCAAGCCCTGAGTAAGGCGATTACCGGCAGGGGCGGCAGGCTACGCCAGGATGCAAGCCGGCCGCAGCAACCGCCCCCGCGTAGCTGCTCGTGCATGGCGGCGCGGGCCGTAGTCGGAGCGGCGTCGCGCGCGCAAGACGATACGCACCGGGCTCGCAATGGGCACGATGGCACCACGGATTCTTGCACGCGCCAGCGGCGCGATGCGTGTACCTACGCCGCGACAGCTGGCGGCGGCTGGGCCAGCACGTCTTGGCAGGCCTGCCACTGCCGCCAAATCGCGCGCACGATGAAGCGTTTCAATGCCCGCACGGCTTCGCGACGCGTTTTGCCCTCCGTGATCCGCCGCGCCAGGTAGGCTTGTGCCGCCACCGAGTGGCGCGACTGCGCACGCCCGGCCATGGCATAGGGGGACACATACCGGTCATACCGTTGGCCGATGAATTTGGCGTGCCGCCACGCCGTTTTGCCCGTGTAACGCTTCACGGTCGGCCACCAATGCTACCAATATGTGTCCCCTGAAGTGATGGCCGGGCGTGCGACTGCGCGAGGGCAATCCGATAGAGGATAGCGTTCAGGCGGCGGTTGCCGCCACGATTCAGCCGATGGCGCACGCGCTCGGCCGAGGACGCTTCTATTGGGGCCACCCCGGCGAAGGCCGCGAGTTGGGCGTCGGTGCTGAAGCGGTTCCCCGGCCCGAGCATCCCCGCGAGCGCCCCAGCGGTCAGGAAGCTGACGCCGCAGAGCGCCGTGCGTGGCGCAAAACGTGGCGCGGCGAGGTGCTGGATCGCGGTGGCGAGCGCCTTGGCTTGCGCCGCGACCAGGCGGAGCCGCTGCGCGACCCGCCGGACAGCGGCCACGCGCTGCTGCTGGAGCGGGTCGTTATCGGCGGTCGTGTAGGTTTCGAGGATGGCGAGGCCAGCCTGTGAACGGAGGCTCGGCAGGTGGGCCGCATACGCGGGATCGCGGTGGAGGACGAGCTGGTGGAGTTGGTTCCGCAACCGCGTGGCCTCCGCGACGCGATCCTCGCGCTCGGTCACGAGCAGTTCGCGGATCGCGGTGTCGTCTTCCGCAACAATATGCGGGAGCACGGCCGCTTCACGCCAGACATAGAGGGCGACCGCCTGCGCATCCAGCCGATCGTTCTTGTCGCGGCGGCGAGCCCGCCGCCGCCCAGCGGCTGTCCAGCGCGCGTTGACCTCGTAGACCGCCGCACCGCTGGCGACGACGTGCTGGGCGAGCCCGCGGCCGGGTACTGTCACGTTAAGTTTTGACTGAACAAAATCTCCCCACAGAGGTCTGATTATCGCCCCAAATACTGTGCTTGCAGGCTAAGAATCGGCTGTGAGCGGGGGGTGTCCCCCACTTTGCTGCCATCATTACCGTCAAATCTGCTCAACTTGACAGTGCCCGCCGAACACGGCCGGCCCGACCCTCTACGGTCTCATCCAGACCAACGCGGCGATCAACCCCGGCAACTCGGGTGGCCCGCTCGTCAACATGCAGGGCGAGGTCGTGGGGATCAACACCCTCGGCTCGACGCAGGCGCAGGGGATCAACTTCTCGATCGCCATCGACAGGGCGAAGCTGATCGCCCAGCAGCTCCGGCAGAACGGCATGGTGACGCGCGGCTACCTCGGTATCGGGAGCGCGACGGTCACGCCCGCCATCGCCGCGAGCCTCGGCCTGACGGCCCAGGAGGGGGTGGTGATCGGCCAACTCGACCCGAACGGCCCCGCCGCCGGGGCCGGGCTCCAGCAGGGTGATGTCATCGTCGGGCTCGGCGACGTGCCGGTTCACGCCCTCCAGGACTTGCAAAACGCCCTGACCACCAAGTACAAGCCCGGCGACGCCGTCGCCGTGAAGATCAACCGCAACGGGCAGGAGCAGACGATCCAGGTCACCCTCGGCCAGAAGCCGACCCAGTAACGCCGGTAGCAGCGCCACGCGGGGCCACCACCCGGTGGCCCCGCTTCGCGGCTCCGTGCGCCCAGGCCGGGGCGTGGGGCCGCGCCGGTGCCGCTGCTGGCTACCCCCAGCCGGGGGCCCGTGCCCCCTCGTGGGGTGTTGCAACCCGCAGAGTGCCAAGCTCGAGGCGCCAGGCCGCAGCGCCCCGGTCGTCCCCGGACTACGCCGGGTAGTGAGGAACAGCGCCATGTCACACGTCCCGCGCCCTGGACAGCCCGCAGCAGGGCGGAAATCACCCGGCGGGGTCTGGTGGCGGCGTGGGCGCTTGCCCAGGGAGCTGGCCCTCGCGGTGCTGCCAACGCTGATCGTGCTCGGCACGACCTTCCTCGTCGAGGAGTTGCGCCATCAGCGGGTCCTCTTCGTCTCGCTGGCCTCCAGCGCCTTCCTGATCTATCGCGCTCCCGATCATCCGATGAACGGTGTGCGGGTGATGGTGTCGGCGCACCTGGTGGGGGTCGCGCTGGGCGTTGGCGCGGCAGCCCTCATGGGGCCCGGCTATCTGGCCGGTGCCACGGCGATGGTCACCACGATCGTGGCCCTCGTCCTGCTGAACACGGTCCATCCCCCGGCGATCTCCACCGCGCTCGGGTTCGCCTTCTTCGAGCGCAAGGAGCAAGCGGTCGGGCTCTTCCTGGTCGCGTTGGCGATGTTAGTGGCGCTGGTGGTAGCGCAGCGCGCGGCCAGCTGGGCGGCGCAACGCTTCGCAGGACCCGAAGGAGACCGGCACGCATGATGGTCCATCTGCCTTGCTACGCGTTGTCCTTGAGCGGCGCTGCTGCCCCGACGGCACCGGTCGCGGCTGCCGTGCTCGCGGGTGCCCCGAGCGCGCTCCAGGGGTGGCTCGACGCGTCGCAGCTCCTGCCCACGGTACTCGGGGCGGCCATCTTCCTGGCGAATCTGGCCGGTGGGGTGGTGGTCCTGGTGGCGATCGTCCGGGGGCTCATCAGCTACGCCGTCGACCTCGTCCGCACCGGCGGGGAGAACGTGCCGAAGGAGGCGATCCGGCTGTCGCTCGGGCGCTCGCTCGCGCTGGCCCTCGAATTCCAACTCGGCGCGGACATCCTGGGCACCGCGCTGAACCCGACGCTCCAGGATATCGAACTCCTGGCGGCGATCGTGATCCTGCGGACGGTGCTCAACTACTTCCTCGGGCGCGAACTCGGGGAGGCGCAGCGGCGGGAAGTGACCGGGCAACAGCAGGAAGCGCAAGGGGCGGTATCCGGGAGCGCCGCCGGTGCGCAGCCAACCGCAGGACACGTCGTCGAGCGCACGCGGTGATGCCAGGGTAGCACCCGGCGGCGGCCACAATGCTGCCCTCCTGGCAGCGCCGGCCCGGCGTGGTAGGTACAAGGAAAGCAAAGGAAAGCCAAATGTTCGACGCATTGCCCTTGCCGGTCCTGCTGCTCATCTTCGTCGGGGCGGCGGCGGCGGTCTGGATCGCGGGTGTCAAGCTCTCCGACACGACCGACGTGCTCTCCAAGCGCCTGGGCCTCGGGCAGGCGCTCGGTGGGCTGATCTTGTTGTCCATCGCCACGAACCTGCCCGAACTCGCCATCACCGTCAGCGCCGCCCTGGCCGGCAACCTGGGCATCGCCATCGGCAACATCCTCGGCGGGATCGCCATCCAGACCGTCGTGCTGGTTGCCCTCGACCGCTTCGGGGTGCGCGGCGAGCGGTCGCTCTCCTACCAGGCGGCCTCGCTCGTCACCGTGCTGGAGGGGATCCTGGTGGCCGCCGTGCTGACCGTCGCCATCATGGGCAAGCAACTCCCTTCATCGTTGATCGTCGCCCGGATCGCCCCGGGCGGTCTCCTCATCGCGACGCTGTGGATCGTCGGCCTCTGGCTGGTCGGCAAGGCCCGTACCGATCTCCCCTGGCAGGCCCAGGGGGACGCCCCCGGCGGCCAGGAACGGCAGGGGCAGGCACAAGGACACCAGAAGCAGCAGGCCAACGACCAGGGCCACAGCACCGCGCGGACCGCGCTCGTCTTCGCCGGGGCGGCGCTGGTCACGCTGGTGGCGGGGGTGCTCCTGGAGAAGAGCGGCGACCAGATCGCCAACCATATCGGCCTGAGCGGTGTCCTCTTCGGCGCGACCATCCTCGCCGCCTCGACCGCGATCCCGGAGCTCGCCACCGGGCTCACCTCCGTCAAGCTGGGGGACTACCAGCTCGCCTTCAGCGATATTTTCGGCGGCAACGCCTTCCTGCCGGTCCTCTTCCTCGTGGCGTCGCTGTTGTCGGGGCAGGCGGTGCTGCCGCAGGCCCAGACGACCGACATCTACCTGGCGGGGCTCGGCATCCTCTTGACGACGGTCTATCTCTACGGGCTGATCTTCCGCCCGCGCCGCCTGGTGCTCGGCATGGGGATCGACTCGCTGGTCGTCCTGATCCTGTACGCGGCGGGGATCGTCGGCTTGTTCGCGGTGGCCCACGGGTAGCGGCCCACCCATTCGGGAGGACATGCATGGAACGCGATGCGGAACGACTCGGGCGATTAACCGGGGCACTCGACGCGGCCAACCTCGATGCGGTCTGCTGTCGCCTGCCGCACAACGTCCTGTTCCTCACCGGCTACTGGCCGATGCTGGGGACTGCGATCGCGCTGCTCACCCGCGACGGCGAGATCGCCCTGATCGTGCCGGAGGACGAGCGCGATCTCGCGCGGCGCGGGTGGGTGGACGACGCGCGGATCACCACGTTTCGCCCGATCACCCTCGATCACCCTCGATCACCTCGGCAACAGCGACGAGGCGGCGCACCCGCTGTTGATCGAGGCCGGTCGCGCCCTGGGGCTCGGGCGGGCATCGATCGGCTACGAGGGCGCGTTCGGCTTCACCCCGGTGCCCTACGTCGCCCTCGCCGCCGACAGCGGGGCGACCCTCGGTCTCTACAAGGCGGCCCTCCCCGACGCCGATTTCTGGGACGCGACGGCCCTGCTCGAGCGGCAGCGCATGATCCTCACGGGGCGGGAACAAGCGCTGCTGGCGCGCGCCTGCATGATCGCGGATGGCGCATTCGGCGCGGCGCGCGCGGCGATCCATGTCGGCGCGACCGAGGTCCAGGTCGCGGCGGCGGCCCAGGCGCAACTGGAGATCGCGGGACTGCGGGAGCCCGAAGTCCAGCGGGCGGGCGGGCGGGCCTTCTGCATGGCCGGTCCGCGCTCCGCCGACGCCGATCGCGCCTATGCCCTGACGAGCGCGCGGTCGTTGGCCTCCGGCGACTTCGCCCTGGTCCATCTCAATTCTTACGTCGAGGGCTTCTGGACCGACCTGACACGAACCTATTTCCTCGGCAGCCCGAATGGGCAGCAGCTCGCGATGTACGAGGCCGTGCTCGACGCGCGCGCCCTGGCGCTGCGCGCGATCACCTGACCGCGGCCGGTTTTGGGGCGGCCTTCACGCACCAACTTGGCCACGGCATCGGCTACGGCGCGATCTACCACGGGAATCTGCCACGCCTGCACCCCTGCTCTGAGGATGTGTTGCGGGATGGCATGGCCTGTAATATCGAACCCGTCATCTATATCGAGGGACGCGGGGGGCTGCGCCACTGCGACGATGTGGTGGTACGCCCCGATGGGGTGCAGCTCCTCTCGCCGTTCCATGCCAGCCTCGCCGATCTGCTCCTCACCGACTGAGTGGGCGGTCGTTTACTCTTCTTTCACCGACATTTAAGGCGCTATTAACGCGCCGCAGGCGCGGTCTTGGTACGCTTTCCGGGCGTCAGGGGAACGACGCGAGCGTGGGGCTACGAACGCCCCGAGGAGACGGCTGCGGTGTTGACCACGATGGAGCAGACCTGGTTCTGGATCGGGCTGGCGGGGATGGCCCTCGGTGCGCTCGCATTCTTGTTCATGGGGAGCAGTGCCAGGGAGGAGCATCGCCACCACTACGTGTCCAGCGTATTCATCGCCCTGATCGCCGGGATCAGCTATCTGGCGATGGCGCTCGGCGAGGGGCAGGTCCGGGTGCCGGAAGGGCGCGAGCTCTTCTTCGCGCGCTATATCGACTGGAGTCTCACCACGCCGCTGCTGCTGCTCGGTCTGGCCACGCTGGCGATGTTTTCCAAGGCGCGGGAGCAGCCGGGGTTCGTGGCGGGCCTGCTCGGAACCGACGTGGTGATGATCCTCACCGGTCTGTTCGCGGGACTCTCCGGTGGGGCACACAAGTGGATCTGGTACATCGTCAGCTGTGGGGCATTCCTGGCGGTGTTGGCGATGATCTGGGGGCCGTTGCGCGCCGAGTCGGCCCGGCAGCGCGCCGATGAGCACGCGCTCTGGCAGCGTCAGGCGGGGCTCCTGACCGTGCTCTGGCTCGCCTATCCAATCGTCTGGATCCTGGGGACCGAGGGCTTCCGGCTGTACGGCGGCGGGTGGGAGACGCTGCTGATCGCCGTGCTCGACGTGTCGGCGAAAGTGGGGTATGGCTTCCTGCTACTCTCCGGGCTGCGCGCCCTCGCGCCGCACAGCGCCCCGGCGGGGCGGGTCGAGACGGCGGGCGGAGGCCGGGCGTTGGCGACGGAGATGGGGGAAGTGTCCGCCGCCGATTGAGCGGCGGCGAGCGCCTCGCGGCGCTGGGGATCGTCGGCGGTGGCGCGTTCGCGCCCCCCCGCCTCTGGCGTATCCCTCCACGATCGCACCCCGTAGCCCACTGCGAGCAGTATGCCGTCCCACGCCCGACCAACGCAAAACCGTCGCCGCCATCGCGCCCCCGAGGATTTCTCTGACGTTCTTGTTGGCATTTTGCGGCGACTATCGCTGTGTTGTCCCTGACGGATATAGTCGTACGGCTGGCACGGTTAGCTCTGCTCTTCTGGTGCCTTCCGTACTGTCCCGGCCGCTACCCCGGCTCCGACCACAGCGATTGTGATCTCGGCCCGGTTACGAGAGGTTCTCACATGGTCGCTAGCATCTTACTGGGCCCTTGTGCTAGTTCGGGAAGGCGAGGGCGTTGAGGGGGAGCCATTCGGCGACACCCAGAAGACGATTGTGATAGATGCAGCGCGTGCGGGAGGCCAGCTTGGTATACAGCCGTTTCTCTCACAGCCTAATCGACGGTTCGAAGCGCAAGTTTACGAGTCGTCCCTGATAGGTGAGCCATCGCGCTCAACTGCTGTTGATCGCATAGGGTCGTATGAAGCGGGATCATTAATCGTTGTCAGAAGGGGCCGTGCGCTCCGCGCGCAGCATGAAACTATGAACGACCTCGCCGCCACACATGGCGTGAGCCCCGAGACGATCTAATCGATCGTTAGGGGATGTGCGGGGGACATATCCGCTGTGCTTGTTGAACGAAGCAGCCTCAATCGTTACAAACCTCGCCACGGCTTACCTTACACATGTTTGCACTTGAGACTGGCAGAGAATTGGGGGTGGCCAACCGGGATTTCCGGCACCAGCGCTCACATGCTGTCGCGTTAGCACCGTGTTTTCCTGCCACCGTTAACGGCAAACATGTGTCAACAAGGTTGGGTCTTGCCGACATTCGATGATCACCTTCCGCTCATTTTGTGCATTGGCGCAGGCGGATCGACCGCGTCGGGTGCGCGCTGTCGCTAGGTCGTCCCCAACGGCTAGAAACGCGCGCTACCGCCCAGGAAAAGCCGAATCTGGATCATCGAATGTCGGCAAGACCC
>JAABUU010004603.1_pt1 | contig 16109 bp, 11 predicted proteins | sample 5559301 | NCBI WGS metagenome assembly JAABUU01 (sample SAMN10711884, study PRJNA513360) | rock metagenome | isolation source: Antarctica rocks | place: Antarctica: Victoria Land, Richard Nunatak white | reverse complement strand
ATGCTGCTGAGGCGCTGGTGGCAGGCGTGGAGCGATCTGCCCCCACCACCTGCTTTGCAGCGGTTGCTTGATCACCTCTGGGACGGACACCCGATTGACTGCTATGCCCATTGACAACAAACTACCGATAGGGGGAATCATTCGGCGAACGATGTCGGCGTCGTGCAGCAGGTACGACCGGTAGTGACCTGCTCGCACACTTGCCACAACCGGTCATCCGACAACGCGTGTGTCGAACGATGTTCGGCAAACCGTCCCCTCGACCCTGAACAGATACGAGGGAGCTGCTTGACGATAATCTCTACCTGGTAGCGCTGAGACGGCGCGAGGCAGCGCGGCACAGCGTTGTAACATGTGGGATTCCCGGTCGCGGTGAGCGTCGTTTGCCCTGCCTGTTTGGCGATATATACACCCTGGCTGTCCGTCGGCGGCGTGGCGCTGGGGTCACGGCTCACAATCGCCTCGTCCGCGATCTGGACGTGCCAGTCGACATCACTCCCGAGCGAGAGGACGAACGACGTGCCGCGGAAGACTGCAATCGCCTGACCGTCATCGGCGAGCGTCACCATCCGCGTCCCACCCGGTGGTGCCGGGGCAATGGGCGGAGAGACGGGATCCGTCGCAGGCGGTGCGGCAGTCGCTGTCGTGCCGTAGCGCCACCGGTAGTACTGCTGTCCCACATTGCCGAACTCGACCTGGAACGGGGCGGGATTGGCCGGGTTGTACGTCAGCACGCGGCGCTCATACGCCTGGATGAGGACGCGGCGGGTCGTTCCCGCGACCTGGACGTCCGCCCAGAAGGGATCGGTGAGCGCCAGCCCGACGTTCTGCACACCGACACGGGCACGGAAGTCCGCAAAGGCTGTGGGCACACCATGACCGGTTTGGGTATCGATGAGCGAAACGACCGTTTGTGCATCCGGTGGCTGAGGAATCGTGCTGCTGCCGTGCGGGGTCAGGAGGAGCGTCACCGGTGTCCCAACGGGTGCCATGGTGCTTACCGCAGCCCCATTGCCGAGATCGCGATAGAGCGGGAACGCATTGGTGCTATCCCCGGCGACGGAGACTGCGGCGGGCGCGAGCGCCTGAAACTGTGTATCCCCGACCTGGAGCTGGCCGGTGATCAGCTCGTGCACCAACAAGCCCGATGTGACGATGGTGCCTTGTCCTCCCCCATTGAGCTCCATCCGTCCTTTATCGAAGTACTGCACGAGGCGATGCCCCATAGCCGATCCGTCGGGGATGCTTGCGGGGCATTGGCGCGGCGGGCGACATGCGTCACCGCCGCCGTAGGGTTCATCCTGGCCGGGATGCGCATCGGCGAGTGGCCCCCAGAAGTTGGGGGCGACGTGCTCGTCCTGCTGCCAGCGCTGGGCGAAGAGCGGCGAGGCGAAGTCCGGTGCCGACTGGACACTTCCAGCACTCACGAGCATCGCCACGCCGATCATTAGCAAGCTGAGGAACTTTTGTGGGGACAAGGATGACCTCCCGCAGAGAGCGAGCAAACCGGTACAGAGGGAACGACGCGGACGTCGGATGTGTTCCATGCCCGCTCGCCGTGCCGTGATCGAGTCGGTTGGCTGGGGCGCTGATTATGCGCGCTCCCGCCCACACGATCTATGACTCCAGTCTATTTATCGACTATGAGTCTTGCCAACTCTCTCTCTGCTTCGGTATCCTCGACGGCATCCGGCTTTCGCCGTTCGCACCCCAATTAGAGATACGTAGATTGTCGTTCACAGCGTACCCGCCCGGTATTCCGGAAGGAGGGAGAAGAAGGGAGAGCGCCGCTGCATCGACCGGATGATTGATCGCTGAGCGTAAGGAAGGGGACTGGTATGAACGTCCGAATTTGGCGCGTCCTGCTACCCGTGGTGATCGTTGGTGTCCTGGCCTTTCTGCCAAGCGCGAACACGAGTTCCGTCCAGGCGTTCGACTACGACCATCTCAGCGTGATCCAGAAACGGCTCCTCTCCGGCTTCGCCGAACTCCAGCTCAACGAGGGCGCCGCCGCGCAGCGGAACGCCGCCACCCGGCTGGGCAACTTTAGGCCCACCGGCGACGACGGCTGCGCGCAGCGCCTGCACAACGACGTCAAGGTCAACCAGGACTGCCTGAATCTCAGTGACCCGGACCTGCAGGGCCGGGCGCAGGCGCACAACGAGACGGCCATCACCCAGGATCCGCTCCACCCGGATCATCTGCTCGCCGGCTTCAACGACTACCGGCGCGGCGACGGCAACTGCTACGGGGCGTACAGCCTCGACGGTGGCAAGCACTGGTCGGACACGACGATCCCGATGGGCTTCACCCGCGGCACTGCCTTCGGCGCGGCGCGCGAATACTGGCAGGCGGGTGGCGACACCGCGGCGGCGTGGGACACCAAGGGGAACGCCTACTTCCAGTGCCAGGTCTTCTTGCGCGGCAAGCCGACCAGCCCCAACCCGGACCAGTCGAGCGCCGTCTACGTCTTCCGCTCGACGGGCAACTTCGGCGCCTCCTGGAACTTCCCCGGCCGGTCAGTGATCGAGTCGAATGATGTCGCCGGCACGGGTCTCCCGGCCTTCGAGGACAAGCCGTACATGGCGGTCGATAATCACGTCGGCAGCCGCTTCCAGGACCGCGTCTACGTCACCTACACCGAGTTCGCCGCCGACGGGACCGCCTACATCTGGGAGGCATACTCGGCCGACTACGGCGAGCATTTCAGCAAGCGGGTGCTGGTTAGCGGGCCGAGCGCCATCCTCTGCCCGAACAGCGTCACCGCCAAGGGGAACTGCGACGCGAATCAGTTCTCGCAGCCCTTCACCGGCGCCGATGGTGACCTCTACGTCGCGTACGCCAACTTCAACAACGCGATCGAGGGGAAAGACAACCGCAACCAGATGCTCCTCGCCCGGTCGACCGATGGCGGCGCGACGTTCGGCGCGCCGGTGAAGGTGGCCGACTACTACGACCTGCCCGACTGCGCCACCTACCAGGGCGGCAAGGACCCCGGGCGCGCCTGCGTGCCGGAGAAGGGCGGCACGAGCAACTCGATCTTCCGCGCGGCCAACTACCCGGCGGGCGCAGCCGACCCGACGAATGCTAAGCGGGTGGTGGTCACCTTCGGCTCGTACATCAACGCCCACTCCAAGGAGGCGAACGGCTGCACGCCGGCCGGCTTGGCGGCCAACGGCGATAACCTGTACACCGGGGTCAAGGCGGCGGCGGCGTGCAACAACGACATCCTGCTGAGCATTTCCAATGACGGCGGCGCAACCTTCACCGGGGCGGCGACCGACCCGCGCGAGCTGACGAGCGTGACGGGTGCGGGCGAGAAGGCGACGGACCAGTGGTGGCAATGGGCCGCCTTCACGAAGGAGGGTCGCCTCGCGGTCTCCTACTATGATCGCCGCTACGGCGACGACGAGACGACGGGCTTCTCGGACATCAGCTTGTCGGGGTCGACTGACTTGGCGGCGTTCGGCGTCAAGCGGGTGACGGGGGCGTCCATGCCGCCACCGACGCAGTTCGGTGGCGTCTTCCTCGGCGACTACACCGGGCTGACGGCGGTGGAGGAGGCGCACCCGATCTGGATGGACACGCGCAACGCGGACCTTTTCCTCTGCCCAGGGACGGGAGTGGTGGGCACACCGCCGCGGGCGTGCAGCTCCACCGACGTCGACGGCGTGACGGCGAACCAGCAGGACGTCTTCACGGTCGCGCTGGCGGTCCCGGAGCAGCCCGCGGCCGCGGCGACGTCCCCACCGGCCGCCGCGCCAGCGGGGCGACCGACGGTGCCCGCACCGAACGCGCCGGTCGCACCGGCGGGTGGAGGCATCCCGAACCCGATACCCGCCGGGCGCTGAGCGCCGCCCGGTGAGGGGATGACGGGGGATAGCGAGGAGACAGGGGGCGGGAGGTGCTCTCCCGCCCCTCCTGCATCCCGCGCGAGATGCGCAGCTGCAAAAAGCAGACCGGGTCGATCGTACCGGCGGTCTGATTGCCCGTGGCAGCCGCTCAACGGGTCGGTGATCCATCCCGCGCCGTGCTCCGTATGCTATTGATAGTACGGCATGGTAACTATGATCGCTGAAGTTGAATTATGCATCGTGATGCATACATTTACTCCACTCACCATCGCCGTCACCGCGGGGGTCCCTGTCCCGGGGTGGTCCTGGGACCGTTCATCGTTGGCGACGGCGCGCGCCGTCGCCCTTGGCACCAAGGAGGATATGCCCATGGCACACGATCCGCTCGCAGCCGCGACCGCTGACCTGCTCACCTCGTTCCGCTCGCGGCGCACCTTCCTCAAGGCCGCGGCGGCGGGGGTGGCCGCCACCGGCCTCGCCGCCACCGCCGTCGACACGCTCGCCGCCCCCCGCAAAAGCGACAACCAGGACGCCATCGTGGCGATCCTCACCGTCGCCCGCACGGCGGAGCAACTCGCCGTCACCTTCTACAGCAATGGCATCTGCAACGCCGACCTGCTCGGCTTCGGGGAGGAGCACGACCTCGACCAGCTCAAGGCCGCGCTGATCGAGGAGCAGATCCATCTCAACTTCTTCGCCGCGAACGGCGGGCAGTCGCTCGCCGACACCTTCAGCTTCCCCGCCGGCTCCGACACCTTCGCGGACCTGCAGACCTTCATCGCCACACAGCAGCAGCTGGAGGGCGTCTTCGACTCTGCCTTCCTCGCCGCGATCAAGGAGTTCGCGGATCTTGGTGAGTCGCGCCTGGCACAGATCGCCGGGCAGATCGCCTGCATCGAGTCGGAGCATCGCGCGCTGGGACGGGACATCGCGGACCTGGAGCCGGCCGACAACTGGGCGTTCGCGCCGGCGCTGATCGCCACGGTGGCGGACGCGCCGGGGATCGTCGCCGCAGCGGGCTATCTCAGCCCAACGGACGACAACAGCTACCAATACCAAGAGACGGACTTCACCGACCCGAGCCTGGCACCGATCTACGCGCGGATCATGTTCCGCACGCCCGACGAGGGGTTGGGGAGCCTGACGGCGAAGGCGACGCAGGGCAAGCGGATCGCGCGCCCGGCAACGAAGCCGGCGAAGCAGCCGCGGAAGCCGACCGCAGCAGGGAAACCGAAGAAGTAACGTTCCGCGCGTTTCTCGGGACCAGGGACTCCACGGCCCCCGCGGTGATGTCGCGGGGGCCGATCGCTGTCCGCGCCCGTGGCACCGCTTTGCGCGTGAGGGCATCGACCAGCGGCATGATGCGCGCGGTCGGCGCTGGCGTAGCTGACGAAGACGTAGGGGCGATGATCGGCGGGTCGGTGGCGCTCGGCATGCTGCACCCCACGGGAGGCGGCGGGTCGACGGCGGGTGACCCGGCGAGTATAGCACCCGGCGCGCCGGCGGGCGCGGGGATCACCGCACGAAAGGGGCACCTTCGTGCGCCTCGGTCGCGAGGCCGGGCAAGGCGACGAGCGGTGCGCGGCGAGATGTCCATCTAAGGTGTACTCTATCCTGGTTCTCCCGCAATCCCGATGATGCCGAACGGCTCATTTCCTCGCTATCGGGTGGACGATAGCTCGTATGAGACGGAATGCGGCCACACGAATCAGTGCCGACCGATGGAGCCATTGCTGCGACTGGCATTGCAGCGCTTTCGATGCATCGAGAGTGATACTGCTGGCGAAGTCGCCGAAGGAGCGTACGGACTTGGCAAACGAACCACGATTCGACCAATCGGCGGTGATATTTCCTGCTGTTTCTGACTTCGCCAGCAGTATCGAGAGTGCGGGAGAACCCCCAGTCATGACGAGGCTTGTGCAGTCGTCATGGCTGGGTAGGATCCTGAGAAAATAGATAGAATTACCCAGTATTTCATCATGCGACGCCCCATAATCGCTTATTAGACCGTAATGTGTTACTGTACTCAAGTACATGACGGGTTGATGAAGCATTGGGCGGAAGGATGGTGCAGCGCCTTCTCCCGCCCGGTGTCGCCTCTCCCGGGCGTGGCGGAAGGGTGCCGGTGTCGGCGCCGATGACCGCGGTCCTCGACCATCTCCTCCTATCGCGTCGCGGAAACACCCGTTTGCGCGCCCCCTAGCGAGCGCATGGTCATCGGCCGCCCGTGAGAACGCAGGGAACGATCCGGCCAGGAGTAGACCGCCCCGCTGTGGGACGGCGCGGCCTTGCCGGATTGCCTCCGATGAAAGAAGGATGCCAGATGCAGCAATCGTCCATTCGCTCGCGCGCAACGGCGCGACGGCGACTCACGTTCCGCACGTTGCTCGCCGCCATCGCGCTCCTTATGGCGGGGGCGCTCGCCTCGCCGCAGTTCGCCGTAAGCGCGGCGGTCGCGCCCACGGTGCTCGGCACGGCGCAGAGCTTCGCCGTGTTGGGTGGCTCGACGGTGACCAATACCGGCCCGACCGTCATCAATGGCACCAATGTGGGGGTCAGCCCGGGCAGTGCAATCACGGGCTTCCCGCCGGGGATCGTCACAGCCCCAGGGACGATCCACAAGGCCGATGCGGTCGCCAGGCAGGCCCAGAGTGACGTCACGACCGCGTACAACGTCCTTGCCGGACAACCGTGCGGTAAAACCCTCGCCACGGAGCTGGGTGGACTGACGCTCACGGCAGGCGTCTACTGCCAGGCGACGGCGGGGTTGACGGGGACGCTGACGCTCGACGCCCAGGGCGACCCCAACGCCGTCTTCGTCTTCCAGGTGGCCAGCACGCTGATCACCGCGAGCAACTCATCGGTGCTGGTGATCAATGGCGGCTCGGCGTGCAATGTCTATTGGCAGATTGGCAGCTCCGCGACGCTTGGGACAAACACCGCGTTCGTCGGGAACATCCTGGCGCTGACGAGCATCACGGTGAACACCGGCACGACGGTGGCGGGCCGGGCATTGGCGCGCAATGGCGCCGTGACGTTGGACACCAACCGGTTCACCCCGAGTGCGTGCGCGACCGCGCCAATCAACACACCGACGAATACCCCGGTCGCGACGCCGACAAATACGCCAGTATCGACACCGACGAACACGCCGGTCGCGACACCGACGAATACCCCGGTCGCGACACCGACGAATACCCCGGTCGCGACACCGACGAATACCCCGGGACAGCCGCCCGCAGCACCACCAATCCCGGGACAGCCGGTCGCACCACAACCGGTGCCGGCGCAACCGAAACCAGCACGGCCTGTGATCGGCCAACCGGTGGCAGTACAGCCCGTGGTGATCCAGCCCGTGACTGCCCAGCCTGCGGGGCCGGATACTGGTAGCGTGGTCGCCGCTGCACCGAATGGGCAAGGGGTCACGGGGAATGCACCGGTCTCTGGAAGCACTGTGACGGGGGCCACTGACACGACGGCGCCGATTTCGGCCACGCTCCCGCTCGTCGGGGTCCCCGCGAGCGCTGCGGCGAATGCCACGCCCGCGTCCACCGCCGGGGCGACGGCGCCGGTAGCGTCACCCTCGACCGGCAGCACGGCGACCGCGGCGCCCATCCCGGCGGCGATGCCCAACACCGGTGGCGGCGGCTTGGCGACACAATTCACGGCGTCTTCAACCAGTGCCAATAATCACCGCACAACCGGCGTCCTCTGGATGGCCATCGCGGCGCTCGTTGCGCTCAGCGGCGCCGGTCTTCTTGTCGTCAGACGTGCGCGACGATAGCAATGCGGCAATCAGTGCTGCACCGTGATCGCGGCACGCTGCCTGCGTGGATCGGGGCAGGGAAAGGACGGAACACAATGCATCTTCGTGGAAGCGATCACCGAGGCAAGCAGCATGCCGTCGTGATGACCGTGACTGTCCTGGCGCTCCTCTGGTCGCTCGCGGCGGGCGGGCTCTATCCCGTGGCTGCGGATGATCCGGCGCTGCCGCCCGCTGCACCCTTGCAGGGTGCGGGTACACCGGTGCGGCTGACAATCGCGACGATCAACGTCGACGCCGCGATTGAGGCAGTCGGGCTCACACCGGACGGCGCGATGGACACACCGCAGACCCCGGATGACACCGCGTGGTATCAGCTCGGCCCACGACCCGGTGACCAGGGCAATGCGGTAATCGTCGGGCATGTTGATTCGGCGGCGGGCGGGGCGGTCTTTTGGGATCTCCGCACATTGACGCCGGGCAGTATGATCGCCGTCGTCAGCGACGACGGCGTCACGCACCAATTCGTGATGCGCGACGCGGAACGATACCCGTTGGGGAGCGCGCCGCTGACTGACATCTTCGGCACAGGGGAAGGCATCCATCTCACCCTCATCACCTGTGATGCGGATACGCCGTTCGACCGTGCCAGCGGCAAATATGCGGGCCACCTGGTCATCTATGCCGATGCCGTCTCCTGAACGCATGCACTCCCCGACAGGAGTCCCTGCCGGGGAGTGCATGCGGCTGCCCGCTACGGTTGGACAACGATAATCGTGAAGTAATGGATGCCGGTGGCACCGACGGCATGCCCGACCCCGGCAATCGTAAAGCGGGGGTCGAACAGAATCGCGTGGTGTTCCGGGCTGGCGATCAACGCGCGGGCCGCCTCGGTGGGGCTGTCCGCGTAATTATTCTCCTGGATCGTCTCGCCCGCCAGCTGACCCGTGATTCCGTACGTCGGCATCAGGTCGAGGAAGGTCACGCCGTCGGGAGAGTAATGGCTGAAATAGTGCCGTGTCGCCATATCGGTGCTTTGCTGGCGCGCCAGGATGGTGATCTGATCGCTGGTGGTCGGCACGGACAGGCCCGCATCCCTGCGGGCGGCGGCGACGAGTTGCCATACGGCTTGCTCTTCCGGCCCCAGGGTCGCGGTCGGCGTCGCCGCCGCAAGCGCCACGGGAGAGAATTGGACGACAAGAAGAAGCAGGGAACCGAGACAGAGCATCCACCGACACCGCGAAACAATAGCCGACATGGGGACATCCTTGCTGAAGTAGGGGCGGAAAAGAGTGACCGCCCAAAATGTGATCAGTTCGCGCGCTCGGTTGCGTGCGGACAGACCCCATCATGGGCGGCGCGGATGAATATCCAGTCGGACAAGGTGCGTCTCTTGATGACAGGATGTCCATTCGCTAGAGGGGCATGGCGGGGAGGGGTGGCGGCTCGATCTCGATCGTTCTGTGCTATGCAGTAGGTGATGGGGCAGGCGGCGCGCGGCGCGTTGGGGCAAGGATAACGAGGATTCATCGGGGTGGCGCATGGCGGAAGACCAGCGGGCGCAACTGGAAAGATTACGCGCTCACAGCGCGACCCTCCGCGACCTCCCTGTGTGGGTAACGCAAGGGTCCATGTCGGGGCACATGTCTCGCGGCGAGGAAGTCACCGCGATCACCGCGATCATTCGGGAAACGAACACGGTGGGAGAAGAACTGACCGCACTGGTGTCTCCATGGTCGGAGGGGAACCGGACGCACTGGTAGATGACCCGCTCCCGTGTGTCAAGGAGGTCACGTCTCACACCGCCCATTCCAAGCCGAGCCACTACCCGGGCAAGCGAAAATCCTGAACCCCGAACCGACGTCCACCATTCCATATTCGTCTGGCTAACATAAGCGGTAGTAGGGCGACCGCTGCTCATGATTTTTCCTTGTGGTGCGGTGATTAACCGCATCGCTTCTTGCCTCTACTGCATCGCGAAGCTCGCGCTGGCGCTGTTGTTCGCGGTCTTTCGGTTGGGCGGGCTGCTTGCGATCACCGTCGCCGTGTTCATCGTCGTCCCGACGACCACCGGGTATCCTGTGAGGTTTAGCGTTGCCGTCGCTCCGACCGCGAGGGACCCGATGGTCCACAGGCGCGTTGCCGGGTCGTACTTCGTCTCTGCAGCGGTATGGGGGCGCGACGACGGCGGAGGTATCTCGGTACATATTCAGCAAATCGGCAGAAACGCGTGTTGTGAGGGAAGATTCATGGCCTGATGCCGCATACCGACTCAGAGGAGGGGCTACACATTCCGCTCATTGTTTTGACGGATCCGATCATGCCACGATCTGCACGACCACCGTTTCCGTAAAGGTTTGCCCATCCACTTGGATCGCATAGCACCCCGGCCCCGGCAGGATGCTCAAGGACGGCCACTGGCGCCAGCCCAGGTCACCCGGCGCAGATGCGCCGCTCTGCTGTAGCCGCATCTCGGGTATCGGGGTGCCCGGCACCCCGACCTGGAATGCCACTGTCGCGTCTCCGTCCAGTTGCCAACCGCGAATCAGGACCAGGCCCTGATAGATCGGATCGGCCACCCAGAGCGTCTTGTACATCCCTGCGGAGTCCGCGTGCAGGACGCCCGCTCCGAGGACAGCATAGACGGGACCATCGCCGATCGCGGGGCCGAAGGCCGGATTGACCGCACGGGGACTCCCGGTCGGACACGTCCCTGCTGACACGGCAGGTGGCGCGAGTGGGCGGCGGAGTGCCGTCCACGGATCAGGCGTCGTCGGGGTCGCTTGCCGGCTGCCACTGGTGCAGCCGGTGAGGAGCACGAAGCAGGCGGTCACCAGCAGCGGGGTGCCGCCACGCGTGGTTCGCATCGTCCCTCCTGCCGTCGGCGTGATCACCGCCCGTCATGCGCGACGGGAAATTGACACAGCCGGTATGATGTCCCCACGGGACTCGACATAACAATACCATACGGGTGGTCGCTGAGGCAGCGGACCGCTCACACCAGCACGCGGTGGGAGACATGGCGACACGAAAGCGTCCACGCGCGGAACCGACGGACGATTGGCAGCAATTGCGGCTCTATGTCGGTTTCCCCGAGCAGGAGACCTATGAACTCCTGCGCCCCATCGTCCTTTTCGGTCAGACCGCCGCCGAGCGTGCCACGGCTACGGGCGTCTCCGAGCGCACCCTCGATCGCAAAGCGGACCGCTTTGATGCCGAAGGGATAGCCAGCCTCTTCCCGACGACTGATCACTCTCCGGATGATCGGCGCCGCGTGCCCGCCGACATCCGCCACCGCATCCTCGTACTCAAGGCCGAATATCCGGCGTTCCGCCCCCACGAGATCGCGGCGATCTGTCGGCGGCGCGACGATTGCCGCGTCAGCCACATGACGGTGCAGCGCATCCTCGCGGAGGAACCGCTGCCCACACTGCCGAAACGTCGCTATCCGCCCTACCGGCAGATTGCCGAACCGCAGCAGCGTCGTCTCGCAATTGTCCATCTCTATTTCGATGGTTGGAACATTAAATCGATCGCGGGCTACCTGGAGACGAACCGGCCGCGGGTCTACGAGACGTTGCATCGCTTCTTCACCGAGGGCTTCGCCGGGATGCCGGACAAGTCCCATGCGCCCCACGAGCCGATGCGCAGAGCCGACTTCCAAGCAATGGCGGCGATCCGCCGCTTGCAGGCAAACGCCGATCTCGGCGCGTTCCGCGTCCACGCGGCGTTGCGGCAGATGGGTATCCATCTGAGCCCGAGTACGTGCGGACGGATCATGGCGCACAATCGCCAACTCGGACTGCCGCGCCCGGCCGAACCGCTGCCGCATATGCCGAAACCGATGCCCTTCGCCGCGACCTACCGGCACGAATACTGGTCGGTCGATGTGCGCTATATCGAACATCACCAACTCGCCGATCCCAAGCCGGTCTATGTCATCTCGATTTTGGAAAACTACTCGCGGGCGCTGTTGGCGAGCGTGATCGCGCCGCGCCAGGACCTGACCGCCTTCCTGATGGTCTTGCGCGTCGCCCTCTTCGAGCACGGCTGTCCGACCGGGATCGTCTGCGACGGCGGCGGGATCTTCAAAGCGAACCAAGTCCTGAAGATTTACAAGGAACTGGGGATCGAACGGCACCGGATCGAGCCGGGTCAGCCGTGGCAAAACTACATCGAGACGCACTTCAACATCATGCGCCGCATGGCCGATTACCATTATGCGAAGGCCGAGACGTGGGTCGAGTTTCGCGCCGCGCACGACCAGTTCTTCGCGGATTACAATCTGCAATCCCATCATGCGCACCAGAAACGCAGAGACGGCTGGCGCTCTCCGAGCGAGGTGCTTGGTTTGATCCATGGCGTCTGGTGCGACGATGCCGAACTGGACCGGCTGTTTCGCATTCGATCCGCGCGGGTCTTCGATCGCGGCGGCTATCTGCGGTACAAGCGATGGCGCATCTACGGGGAGCGCGGTTTGGCAGGGCAACGCGGCGCAGTCTGGCTCTTCGGCGAACTGCTGACGGTGGCGTATGACGAGGAGCCGCTCGCACAATATCAGGTGAAGTACGCGCGGGAATCGGGCCGGATCGCGACGTTGACGGAGCAACGCATCTATCCGCCGCGCTTCCCGTCGCCCCAGCCATATCTCTGGACACTCGATGACCTGGAGTGGCACGCGGTCATGCCGCTACCGCCGTATGAGGCCCGTCGGCGGCACAGCGGAATTGAATCGCAAGCACGACTGTTTCCCTGAGCACATAACCGTCAAAACAATGAGCGGAATGTGTAGCCCCTCCTCTGAGTCGGTGTGTGATGCCGTGCTCTCGTCCTGCCTGCATCAATGCGCTAGCGTGTCTGACGAATTGATTTTGTGAAGTGCAGACCCTTGGTAGCGTGGCGTGAGGCTATGAACGTACTGAGGTGAGAAGTCCCGGCGCCATTTCGGTCCTTTGTCGTCGCTATGCGTCAGAAACGCCCTTGTAACGGAGGCACCGGATCGTTCGTCACGCGCTACGGCGCGCGGGTGGCGGGCGGCTTGGTCGGGGAGGGCGCATGGGCCGTCCCCACGAGGTCGCTCCGCACGTACCCGTCCTTGCCTGCGTACCGCACGCGCATCCACCGCAACGACCCGTCGCTCCCCGGCACGTCCGCCTCGATCACCGTGAGTGCGGTGCCGTCGCCCACCTGCGCGATCGCATCCGCATCGGTGCTCGGCTTGCTGCGGATGCGGATACCGTCGCTCGCCGTCACCGTCACCACCTGCTCACTCGCGGCGGGAGGGGGACTACCGCTATCGTCACGCGCGTTGACGGTCGCCATTGTCACCCTGCGGTGGGGCGTGGCGGTGGATGGGGTCATGCTCCGGGCTTGGGCGGTGGCCCGTGCGACGGTAGGTTGCGTGACGGCGGGTGTCACGCCCTTCGCCCCGGGCGTCGTAACCATGACGACGGGCGTGCCTGCGGGTGCGGATGCGGTGATGGTCACGGGTGACACGCTGCCGGGAAGCGGGGTAGACGGCATCGCACGTTCGGTCGCACCCGGCGTCAACTCCACCGAGTGGGTCGCGGTCGCGGTCGCGGCGGGGGTATTGACAGGGATGGAAGCGGGAATGGTCGGGGTCGCAGTGCCGCCGCACGCGACAAGGATCAGCACAGCGAGGAGCGCACCGTAGAGTCGTGCGGCAACCGTCCTTGGATGGCGGAGCGTGCCTTCGCGGTCGTTCATCGGTCTCCCTCCTCCGTCCGTCGCCCCGCGCGCCATGCGGCGGATGATTGAGCCAGGCAAAGCCACGCACCCACTCCACAGCCGCTCACGCCAACCAGCCCCGCTTGCGCAGGATCTCCCTGCCCAGCAGCCCCAGTGCGACTTCCGCGACCGTCCCGGCATGCTCGGGATGCCGCTCGAAGCGATTGCGCTCGAGATATTGCACGACATATGTCTTTCCGTCGGTCGCACTCCGCTCTTCAAATGGTTCGCTGAGCGGGAAGCCGAAGATCGGCAATCCACCATGCGTCTCCCAATACCCCTTGAAGACACCCGCCAGCGTGTGCGCTACTGCGGGGAAGAATCGGTGCGTCGCCGTGTCCGGACTCGCTTCCACCGCCCGGAAGGGCTGCTCCTGTACCCGGCCCCGCGCGACGATCGCCCCGAGCCGACCGAGCAGCACCTGGTTCCCGTCCTTCCCGGGATGCAGCTCGAAGCGCGCCCGCTCGAAGTACTGTACGGTGTAGCTCTTCCCGTCATCCGCGTTACGTTCGGCGAAGGACTCCGTGATCGGCAAGCCGAACTGGGCCAAGCTGCCATGCGCTTCCCAGTACGCGCGGAAGGCGCCGCCCAAGTTGTGTCCCGTCTCGGCGAAGTAGCGCTGATCGTTCCCGCTTCGCGGCGGTACAGGAGTCGCTGGAGTTGCTTTCGCCGCACTGCTCATTGGCCGGGTGCCTTTGGGCGGCGACCCCCGCGCATCGGACGGATTCGCCGCCAACGGATCGGTCGCGGGGTCGCCGGCCCAGACTGGCAGTCCCTTCAGCTCGCGGCGCAGGTTCGGCAAGGAGCGATAGAATCGATCGCCGGGACAGGCGGTTTGCGCCAGCGAACGATGGCCGCTGATGTTCCAGACATTGTCGCGATCGATGAAGAATCCTTTTCCCATCGGATCAAGGTCGCCCGCTTTCCGCGTGATCAGTGCTTTCAGCGCGCCGCGCGCGGCACTACTGACCGCGTGAAACTGATAAGTCCCGAGCATCGCGATGCCGAGGCTGCCATAGTTGTAGCCATAGGTATGTCCCCCGACGACCCCATCTCCGCCCGCGCGTCCCTCGTAGACCGTGCCGTCCGGGGCGACGAGGAAGTTGTAGCCAATATCACTCCAGCCACGGGTCACGGCGTGGTACTGGTAGATCGCACGGATCGTTGCGGCGGGATCGGGATCGGGATCGATGGTCACGGTGTGATGGACGATCACCTTCTGGATCGGCCGGTACTCGGGCGGCCACAGCTCCTTGTGATCTTTGTCGAAGCGGAGGCGCTCATCCGCCCCCCAACCGGCCCGCGGGACGATGCGGATTCCCGTCGCTTCCTCGGTGTGTACGATAGTCGGCGGGGGGCCCGTGTCGAGTGTGGAGACCGCAGTGAGGGTCAGGGAGCGCAGTTGCGGCAGCGCGCCATTGGCATTGGGAGTCGCAGCAACACGATATTGGAGCTGCGTGGCTGGGGCGACGATCACCAGATCAGCGAAGAAGCCAGCAGCGGCATCGTCGCGGGCGTGCGTGTCGGGGTGGAGAGGGAGCCACTCCCCCCACGCCGTTTGCGCGGTGCGGGTGCGCAGGGAGAGAGCAAGAGTACTCCCGGTCGGGACAACGGCATCCCAGGTGGATTCCAGCGCATTGAATGGGAAGTCGCAGGAGAGTGGAGAGGAGAGGGCGGGAAGCGTGTTCAGCGCACGAGCGTCCAGCATCCAGGAGGAGCGCAGAGCCTGTGGCGAAGCGTGGACGGACAGCGGCGATCGGCGGAGCGGCGGAGCGACAAGCAGAGCGGCGAGACCGCCACTCGATCGCAACAGGGTCCGGCGCGTGAGGTGGGCAAGCGGATGACGTCCGATAGGGGACTCCTTTGCTGCGGTGAACAGGTACGCCAGATACGCACTACAGCCAACATGGCAAGGCTGAACGTACACGAGACATAACGCGCTGTCAAGGGGATTCGGTGTGTTGGCCGCACGCTTGTGATGGGAGCGTCGGGTCTTCCGCAAGGCTAGTGAAGCGGCAGTCGGGAGCGACTAGCGAAAGGGGAAATATTGTGCGCGAAGCGCGTGACACCGTAGGACTTACGCAGTTGAGCCGAAGCCCACAGTGCGAGTAGAGGAGCAGGCATGAATCAACCACGCTGCACCGACACTGATTGCATTGATTTCCTCGTCGCCACGCCGCGCGCCGTCAGCGGCACCGAGGCCGCGCGCGTCCAACCGCGTCGGCCCGATGCTCCTGCCCACGACGCCTTCACCCGCCTGTTGCATCGCCTCGAACCCGATCCCGCGACGCTCTGGCGGGAGGTCACCCCGCTGGTCGAGCGCGAACGCGGCGTGCTGGTCGTGGACGATACGACCCTTGACAAGCCGTATGCCCGCAAGATGGCGCTCGTCCACCGGCATTGGTCGGGCAAGCATCACGCCGTCGTGGACGGCATCAACCTGATTACCCTCTTGTGGACGGAGGGCGAGAGCCTGATCCCCTGCGATTGGCGCGTCTTCGACAAACCCAACGATGGGATGACGAAGAATGAGCATTTCCTGGCGATGCTCCTGACCGCCAAGCAGCGGGGCTTCGCGCCCGAGTGCGTGCTCTTCGACGGTTGGTACGCGAGTATCGACGGGTGCCCTCGTATATTGGTGGTGACGGTTCGCGGCGGATGGAGAGGACGCGGGTGCCCATGCAGCAACGACTGCGTCCCAGAGAGTGTCCCCCATCCGCCGGGGTGCGGCAAGTCTGAACCGT
>JAABUU010004601.1_pt1 | contig 16112 bp, 16 predicted proteins | sample 5559301 | NCBI WGS metagenome assembly JAABUU01 (sample SAMN10711884, study PRJNA513360) | rock metagenome | isolation source: Antarctica rocks | place: Antarctica: Victoria Land, Richard Nunatak white | reverse complement strand
GAGGGTGCGGAGGCGGTGGGTTGTCTGTGCGGCGGGAGGGAGGGGTTAGGAGTGAGGGGGTGGATGGGGGGGGGGGGGGTGCGTACCCTGGAACAGGCTAGGAGTTCGGGGATTTCGAGGTAGGCGAGGATGTGGAGGAGGAGCTCGTCGCAGATGTCTAGGAGGGCTGTGCTGAGGTTGGTGACGGCCATGGTGGGGTGACGGATGGTGGTGAGTTGGGGAGGGTTGATGGTCGGAGGTGTTGATGGCGGGGTTGGGGTTCGACTACAGTATGACGTACGTACTACGGTAGGTAATAACTTAAGTGGACCCCACAGGCAACAACAACAACAACAACAACAACATGCCGCCATCACATATCACGACAATAATAATATATCAAGTGTTTACAATGGGTTTTTCCGCCCTCCCAATGTTTTATGGACAATTACATCAAGTCGAGGCAAGGCACAGTAATGATCATGCTGATGTAACCACTCTTCGACCGAGCCTCCTTGCATTGTATAAACACTTTTCTCCACCGTCATTGGACTTCCTTCTATAGAGATGCTTTCCACAACCCTCCAATACATAGGGCAGCTATATAATATGACTCTCTTGCGTCACCTTGCTGAGATGCAAGTACCGGAGGCATATACACTGAATAATAAAGGCCCCGGTGATGAAGTATGTCGAGACGAGGCTGAAAGCGAGGGACCGGCCGGTTGAGGTGAAGGGAATGGCGTACAAGTCTTGCTGATGCTGATGATAACAAGTCGTATGAATGTGATCCATGACCCGAGATCCCTTGCCTTCATCGATTACTGGTCTCGAAGCGCCTGTTGCGAGATCGTACGAGTAATCTAAATCCAGCAGTCGAGTAACTCAAAACGACGGCATGCTTACTTAGCCTTGCATATCTCTCCAAATCTTCCTTTCTCCTTCTCCGTACTTGTTTTGGTATCAGGTAGGTAATAATTGTGCCTCTAAGGTGGTACGCGTGTCATTAGTGACTGTAGCAGGGATCTATTGAGCACTGTGGGGGAAATTCTACGCGTCACGTAAGAGGTTGCAAATATGACCTTTACCTGGTATACCACCATCCAATGACTGCCGCGCCTTCTGCATGACACCCACACTCCATAGGACCGTAGGTGCGTCGTTAGTGACGCAGTCGCCGATGATCTACACGATGGATCTCCACCAATCAGGCCACCGACATCAACTCCCACCATCTCCGTCGCTCATTTGTTGCCGGCCGCTGTACGGCTAGTTGCGTGCGCGCAGCTGTAGCTGCTCACCTGAGGTGAGTACGACCCAGGAGCTGGGTACGAGTAGCATGGCAAAAAACGGGCGTGCATATAGTAAAATCCAACGACGTCGCAATCGTGATAGAACGTGACAATTGATGGTGTTCAACTTTGATTTGAGCCGAGTCCGTAAGGACGGCTATTAGCTTGGGAAGCATGTTGGGGGTTGCATAGACATCTATTGGCGCTAGCTTTGCTATGTTTTGCCTTGCTCAGGGCTCGAGATGTTGGAAAACACAGAAAAGGGAGTGAAGCGAGAGCATCCAACACGCAAGGGCATTATTTCCCTCGCACATCCCAGCCCCTTTTTTCTTGCCGTGCCATGGAGCCTATTAGCGCATGATTTTGGTGACATTGTTGTGGTAGCATTGCACACAACCGATGGGGCTTTGTTGCCGCCTTGGGTTGCCTGTCAATGAACGTCCAGTGGATCAATGGCTATTTCTGTGACGTGATACATCAAGTGCGCAATGTCGCCACAATAATTCCACCATCGTCACCGGCTTCCGGACCCATCCGGGCGTAGTGCCAGTGTTTAGACTCTCTGAAATAATCCCACGCGAAGAACTTATCGAGAGATGCTCGACCGACAATCCGACACTTGGCAAATGGATGGGGTCACTATCCTGATGATCCTCTTTTCCGCTTTGGAGGCGAGAAGGACCGAGCGTTTAGTGACTGCGTCGATTGATGGAAGCGCATGTTTTTGGAGCCGTGACTTAGCTATCCTGACCAGACCGAGTCCGCCACGTCAGAAGCGTGCTGAACTTAGCTGTTGTTCCATCCTGGTAGATGTGGATCGGCACGCACGGGCTGGATATTGGGATCGAGAACTGGCCTGATGTTCACACTGTAATACTAATGCGGGTGACACGGCCTGAGAATCCTGCATTAGCCTGGTGGGCGAGGTGGAGAGACGACGATAGCTGGAAACCGACAATGGAGGTGCTTTCAGTCTGAACGCAGATTCCAACACTAAGAAACAAGGATAATGGTTGCCGGCGCAAAGGATGCTGAACCTGAGAGAAAGCGACACAGGCAAGTCAGGTAAGATGACCACCAACCCTAGGAAGCCGGACCAACGGACCGAAGTACAGTCTGTTGACTTTGACAATTGAACCGCAAGGATCGTTATCAGTGCGAGGTGAGAATGCCCGGATCCTTGAATGCTTGCTCGTGTATAGCCCGGATGAAAACACCCGTTTGTGACCTCGCAGATCGGAGTGACAAAACTTCAGCCTCGTCACCGGTAAGTTCTCCTGTAAGCCTATGGAACGGCATGAAACTCAATCCGGCAGCTGACGTCGCCCCCTTAACCTGCCACTCGAGCTGAATGGAAATAAACAAAAAGATTTCCATGCCCGGAAGGATAGCAGCTGAGCCGGCATGAGCAAATCAAATTTGATGAGCGGTCTCGTGCTCGGATGCAGACGGGAAACTAAAGATGGATCAAAATATCCTCCACTCATGTGAGGAGAAGACGGTGGTATTGACGGAGACTAAGGGAAACCTGGAATGCTCAGCTCACACGTGATGGTGAGCACCAACAAGATGCATACACTAGAGACAGAAAGGCAAATCCGCCCGCATTGCACGGCAGATTACTAGTCCAGCCACGATAACGACAGGGGAGGTATAACGCATCAGAGCGTACAAGCGAAGAGAAAGATGGACGATGTGTTCGGCCGTTGCGCTTCCGTGGCTTCAGGGCTTCACCGACTCTCCAGGATGACAGCCAAGCTGAACGACAAGGGTACAGACACATGGTGTTCTGCTTTTCCATTGGCTTCGTGAAAAAATAACTTCGACCAAGATGAGGGGTAAACACAAGGCGTCATACGATCGGAACTCCGAGGACTATCAGATGTTGTGCCGTTGTTGTTGTTGATATTGATTTCCTGCTCCGGATTGAGAACCAAATGCAGTCCAAGTGCCAGCTCTTGCAATATAAATACAGCCTTTCTACCCTCTGTTTCGTCTTCTTTCTTCATCCGCCAGTCCCTCATCTAGTCGAGTCTCAAGAACCGCTCAGATCTTCCACAAGCAAATAGTGTCGACGTTCATCGAGCCCAATCACCTTGAGCCCTCAAACCCCTGAAGCTCTTACCTGAAGCTCTTGTTGGCCACGGACGCGGACAGCAACAGAAAATCAGTATGTTGACACAAGTCGGCAATGTGTCAAACCCTCTAACACATCGGTAGTACGATCCAGAAAGCTCAGCTGATAGAAGTTGATTCGACAAGAAACCTGTAGCAGTAGGATGCCCTTTCCATTCCGACCGGTAGAGGTTGCTAATTTTGCGTGGCGGCAGGGACAAGTCGAAACATGTGCTTCTTCGACCAGTATCGATTCGCATGCGGCGACTGGAAGTGGGGCTACTTCAGACAGCACTGCAACAGAGAGTACCGAACCGGCGAGACGTGCGGCATGAAACTCATCATGCAGACCGTGCCCCAAGGCCAGAAATGCAAGCTTTGCGACAAGATCGATACGAAACAGAGACGCCGAGCTGCAGAGATCGAACGGATCTCTCGCTGGCAACGCGAGGGCACCAAGTTTCGAGCCTCCATCGATCGGTCCACCGACATCATTCGATCCCTCGACCGGGAGATATATGAGCTTGGCTGCGAGCGTCAGAAGAGGCTCCAAGCGATTTGATGGACTGGATGAAGACCAAAAGAACTTAGCCCCTGGTTACAACTTTATGACTCTTCTTTCTTCTAATGTTTGCTCGTGGCCAGTCATTTCTTCATTTCTCCTTTTTCTGGGGCCGAGCAGGGTTTAGCTTCATAGGGTTGGATAGGACTTTGCGTTTCATGACGGAGTTGTTAGAATGATCGCTGGCGCTCTTTTCAGGAAGTCTCATTGCCTGAAGAGTTAGGTACGTCCGAAAATGAAACCTTGTACACATTAGTATATGCCACGTTGCTCGTATGTAATCGTAGCCGCCGGAAGATAGGTCGGTCGGAGAATGCCATCGTGGCGTGGCACAAAAATAGCCAACCAAGTTAGTATCCACTGCTTCGGTCATTCCCAGAACTGACTTCATCATCATTCATCAACAACTGAGTTGGGGGCGAGAGGCTTCACTCCGGAGAAGTCGAGCATGGAGGAGTCATCAGCACACGTCGTGATGTCGTCGTGTTGTTGCTGCTGTGCTGCTTCCGGGGAAATGTGCAGTCGTCGTGAGGGGCAAGCGTGATCACAACAACGCCGCCGTAGCTCTCAGTACTGGCAAATACAAACGAGGTTGCAGTGGGGTGCAGTGGGGTAACAGTAGTAATGCCAGCAGCACGGACAACATTTGACAATAACAGGAAGCGGTAGGAACTCCAATCGTCCGCTTCTTGGTGTTGGAGCGTAAAGCACTCTGTCAATCCTCTAGGCATTCCTCACGATGAGGCTCTGTAAGAGGTAGTCACAAAACGAGGGACCCCAGTTCCTCAGGCATCACGTTTCGGGGCGGGAGGATATGATCTGGATATCTTGAGCAAGACCATGTTCCAGAGGTCATAACGAGTGCTCCCTGGTCTTCGATAAGACAAAGCTCAAGCACCCTTGGCTGCTATGTCTCTGTATTCGAGAGGGTAACGAGCCCTTGACGCATGCTTCCATAGACGCAATACCTCATGGATAGTTAGTGCTGGTGCCTACAGTAAACGATTTGCGATCACTTACTCATGCTTCAAAGGGATCCATTTTCGCCCATGCTGGCATTATGACTGTCAAGAGATGGTTTTCGGAATCATGTAGCCTAGTTGTGCTGCTTCCCGGAGGGTACTTATATAGCCCTGATGTGGGTCTTGGCGTAGCGTTCGGTTTCCGAGAAAAATCAAGAGTCCAGAGAGTGGGTATTATTATTATATCTTGAGGCTTCCGATCAAATGGGAGAGGCATCCTAATAATTTGGCTTGTACTTGATTATTTTACATCCTGCACCACAACCCTCACCCGTAGGTATGTGGAGCGTGGCGAAGCGTGACTGGCTCATCTGGACCGATTGGTCATCCATTCCTGATGGATTAGACTTCCATCTGCTGCACCTATCGATCAAAGACACGTCCATCTTGCAGCGTTTTGGACCAAGCTACCTGTATGTCGGCAAGTCGAGATCGGAGGACATTGGGGTTATGGGACATACCCGCCTTGACCTGGGACCAAAAGACCAGTGCGTGTAGAGGAACCTTTGAGTGACGCCTGTTGAGCCCTTCCAGTGTTGCTGACTGGCTGTAAGGTGGTCTCCAAGCTGGGCTCCGCAAATGAGGTCAGAGGGAACCAGGGCTCAGCTTGTGATTGCTGGAGGGGCAACATCGTAGAAACGCTTCGAAGGTCGCTTCATGGCCCGCGCAGCAGGGTCGACCATTGGAAATGCCTTCAGGACATTTCGAAACAACACTGATGCATTGAACAGGAGGGAAATATGAATGTCGCATGTGAGAAGTTCTTCGGAAGTAGGACAACATCTATTCTTATTACAAGCCCTGCCAAGCCGCCGTGATATGCACGCCAAAATTTCCCGGTATGAGTCGCTCCTGCTCGCTAGCCTGCCTCAGCGTCTTCCTCCTTGGCCAAACCATGCTCCTTCAGCAAAGTTGTGATCTCGTCGGCACCCCAAAGGTGATGGTAGATCTTGCCATCTTTGGTTTTCCCCACCGTGGCGAACTCAACTATATCCTCAATCAACAATCCACCCGTCTGTTAGTTGGAAAGTAGGTCCAATCGCTTACTTTTCTCGCTACTCAGCTTCGTCGAGTCCATCGTCTTGCTCAACACCTTAACAGCCAATCCGCACGCGTCCTTTAAGTTACACTCTTCCTTGTAGTCTTGTTTCAGCAGACTCTGTGCACTGGCGTTATTCGCGCCAACACTTGTAGCCTTCCATCCTCCATAGTTCCCACTGGGGTTACTCTGATACAGCTGGAACTGACGATGCGGGTCATAGCCGGCGTAGATGAACGAGACACCAAACGGGCGGAGACCACCGTGTTGTGTATAACCTTGCTTGAGGTCGCATAACCGTCGAACCAGTTGCTCGCATGGTATGTCTTCGTTGTAAGTAAGGAGGTATCGTTGAGCGGCTTGACGAGCGTAGTTGATGAGAATATTGGCATCGGCGGTCATGCCAGCTACGGCACAAATCATGTTGCTAGTAAATACAAACAGGTCAGACAGCTACACTATAATTAGGAGCAGGATTCGACTTACTCGTTCAGGATATACAGTTTCTCTGCAGAAGTATCCTGCTCAAGCAGCTTACTGGTAACCTTTCGTTCTGCCGCCAGGACGATTCCATCTTGTGATAATATTCCTAGAGCTGTACCGGCATGCGATATGGCTTCCAGAGCATACTCCACTTGGTACAAACGTCCTTCTGGCGAGAAGATAGTGGTCTGCAAGATGATGTTAGCGCAAGAGCTCAACGGTAACTCTTGGAGTCATGCGAAGACAGACTCTTGAGTCGTAGCGTCTTGACATTGTGGCGTTCGATCAACTGAGAAATAGTTGATATGTGTAGTTGGCACAGTTGCTTCGATCAAAAAGTTGGCTTAGGTACTTGAAGTCACTGATTGACCGTCACCATGAGAGCTCCAGGCGTTCGCGTATTACGCGTTTGGTCTAGACTACGGCAGACCATATCCTACGCCAAGTCTTTATACGGCGGACAACCTACTCTATGGCAGCCAAGATCTACCAGCTGAACACAACTCCTACCAGGTCAACTGGATGATGGTATTCGAGATCAGTCATTGTGGCGAGGTCTTTGATTCCATAGAGGCCAAACATGCTGAAGTCTACTCATCGAGGAGCCACCAGCTCACCCATACCACAAGGCTGGTCCGAACATAAAGCGCCTTCAGGTGAGTATTCGGTGTTTGAGCACTCGATATGCCATGATAAACACTGAAGCTCCTGTGACTCTAGGGCACTCATACTATTACAATGCGACGACAAAGCAGTCCACTTACACTCGACCAAGCGCGCAGACCCAAACCTCTGCCAAAGCTCTGTCAGAATCATCGAAACCGCTACAGAGTCCGTTGTCTGTGAACGCATTCCAGGGTGGCTACAATGCCCAAATCAACATAGGGGCGTACGCCGGGCCACTTCCATTTGGGAATCAGCACCAATCCCATCGAGGTGGTCACCGTGGACGAGGAGATTTCCGGGGTGGACGTGGCTACCAGGATCGCCGAAGGCATCAACCTGAAGACAGACCGAAGTCCAAGCATGCGATACCGGGTTGTGAGCCTTGGCTCCTCGTGGCGACAAAGCTCGGAAGGCGATTCGTCTACAACCCAGAGAAGAATGAAAGCTTCTGGAAATTTCCTCCAGAAGTCATGAAAGGCGTTGTCGAGTATGATAGGATAGAGCGAGAGAAGAAACAGAGAACTGAACGAGGTGAGGGAAGCGAGACGGAAGATATGGCTGCTATTGTCGGAGAGGACCCAAACGTCGTGCGAAGCCCTCAGGAGGTTGCACATCCTTCCACCACGCCTGGCGAGCGTAGAACACCACGTGAGGACAGTGATGAATACGAAGAAGTGGAGGTGACAGACGACGAGGATGAAGGCGTACCATCGAAGAGGCAAAAAGTCGACCACGACGAGCTAGACCAGGCTGTAGAGTTTGGCGAGGACGATATAGCATACCAACTTGCTGCTATGGATCAGGACTACGGCCTGGATACGGGAGAGTACATTGACAGTAACGGCGAAAACCGGGAGGATGGTGTGGAAGGGCTTCCTCTGACCGAGGAAGACTCGCACGCGCTCTTCAAGGACATGCTGGACGATTATGGTATCAGCCCTTACACCACATGGGAACAGATTATCGATGATGGTCGAGTCATAGAAGACGACCGATATACTCTACTACCACATATGAAATCGAGAAAAGCTGTTTGGGTTGATTGGGGTCGGGAAAGAATCCAGAAGCTTAAGGAGCAAAGAGAGAAGCAAGAGAGATCAGACCCACGAATACCGTATCTTGCGTTTCTGCAAAAGAACGCTAGTTCAAAGCTTTATTGGCCTGAGTTCAGACGAAAATATAAGAAGGAGCCCGAGATGCGAGACAACAAGGTGTCTGATAAGGACCGAGAGAAATGGTATAGAGAGCACGTCAGCCGTACGTTGTTGATCACCGCATGGACGTGCATAAACCACAATTGACTCCCTAGCGCATTATAGGCTTGAAGCTTCCCGAGAGCACACTGAAGTCGGACCTCTCAACGCTGCTGAAGTCGATACCTCTACATCATCTGAATCGATCTTCTTCTCTAGCAGATCTGCCTACTGCCATCCTTACAGACATACGGTACATCTCGCTGAGTCCAACAACGCGTGATCCTCTCACAGAGGCATATATCTCCACTTTGGCAGCTGCACCAGCCACCACGGAAATGTCCGTGGAGGAAGAAATCGAGCAGACAAGGACAAAAGAGGACCGAGAGCGAAGAGAAAATGCGCTTGCAGAACGAGAAAAGAGAGTACATGAGGAAAAGAGAAGACAGCAGGGGGCCCTGAGATATAGTAAAGGTATGCTGCGAGAAGGCGAGGAGGAGATTGAGAGGGCAATGAGGGTGGGGAAAGAAGGTCTAAAAAGCTACCTCGAAGTAGGCCGCGATCAGGGCACAGAGCCATCCGCAAACTTGGAGGGAAACCGTAAAGAACCTTCCAATATTGAATCATGATAAGAACTTATTATTCATGGTATCTTACTATGATATCACTCACTGCGAGTGAAACTGACGCCAGGTCGAGGCATCCTTAGTTTGTAGCACCAACTCCATCGCTGTCCATAAAAATGCAACCCGCCCCGCAACTGAGGACCATAAACTCAATCCCTCAATCTCCAGTCGTCCCAATCATCCTCAAAATCGTCATCCTCATCCTCACCAGCGTTGTCTATTGCCCTCTCATCATCATTCAGAACCACTCCGGTGCCTCCACCGTTCGTGTCCATCTGCATCATCCCACCACCCTCACGTTTCTGCCTCAACTCTTCCCTTTTCGCCCTCAGTCTCCTCACTCTGTCTTCCAACTCCTCCATCTGATCAAACTCATCCTCCAGCTGCCTTGCAGCATCTTCCCTTTCGCCCTCCAATTCCGCCTCCTTGAGTCCCTTCTGTGTGCTCGCCTCCGCTGTTGTCCTTGCAGCGAGCTCTGCAGCAGATAGAGGCGCCGCGGTTATGGTCGCAGCAGCTGTCAACGCCGATGGTACAGATGTTTCTGCAGGTAACGTAGCCACGTCACGTTCGAAGGCTGCCCACTCATCTTCGTCGACTGTGGTGGTTGCTGACGCCGCCCCTTTGGTTGACGCGTCGAAGAAGCCAGGAGGCAGCCCCGCGGTTTCAGGTTTTGCGAGCTGGGTTTCGACGGTTTCTGATGCTTTCTCTTGCACCGCCACTTTCTCCTCTACTTTTGTAACTTCAATAGCTTCGTGGTTTGCAGGTTCCTTGCCACCATCGAAGAAATTCGCCGGCACACCTTCTACTGCAGGTTTCGCTTTCTTCCTCTCTTGTCCTAACTCCTCCTCGCTGCCGGCTTTTCTCTTTCTACCGCCGTTGGTACTGCTTGTTGGTGGGGGTGGTGCTGGCGGGGTTTCCAGCTTCCCATCACGTAGTCTCTGTAAGCGCTTAACATGGTCTGCGGATTTGAGATGCAGTTCCCACAGACTCTCGGCCTTTAGTGTGATATGGCAGACAAGGCAGACAAGGGCTCCAGAGGTAGAGTAGCTTGCGTGAACGTGTTGAATGCGGCGTGAGGCTCGCTCTGAGCGTAGCAGAGATCGTACGTCCGCCATGACGGTAATGACGAAATTGGAGGACTGAGAGCGATGATCAACAGTCCCCAAGAGTCGCAGTGCGACGGGTACAGCTACGCGAAGAAGTAACGTTCCAATGTTATGACCCTTGCAGTCGCTACACCGAGAATCGAGTCACGTGCTCACACTAACAAACACTTGAGCTCACCTCCGCTTTTTGTGCACCACCTTTCAACTTGTCACGAGAACACAACACAACACAACACAACGTGACTATCTACGACTGCATCATCACCATTACCGTTATTGGACCGATCTTCAGATAACGCGCCGTCTGCAGCACCTTGGGAGCGATCATTGTACGGCGCTGGTCACTCCTGCGAGTTAATCTCGACAGCTTGTGAGATCAGCCATTGCTTTGGAAGCTACACCCAAAGGGATTGGTATCTCTCAAGTGGAGGGACTGGAGACCTTGCCGGAGAGCGTATGGTTCTGGCATCGGGAAAAGGCCTCATACATCTCTTACACTACATATCACCCTTTGTAGAATCTAGCTGTGAGGCAGACACGCGTCTGTTGTGAAGCAAAGCGATCGTCACGGGACTGTAGAATGTAGTGCTTCGTGTATTACCATTCATGGCTGGTAAGCATGCATGTCAAGCAAGCATTGTCGTTATAAGACGATAACATGCGGATTCTACGCTGTAATTCGTGGACGATGGTGGCTAACATCTATCTTCACTAGATGAACCTCGTCGATCAGGCCGCGCGACGAAGGGTGTACACACGAAAAACCTCGAGGTTCCGGATGCTCCCAGTCCGAAACGCACAGCGAAAGGGGGTCGCTCGAAATCAGCGAAGCAAACATCCGCCGAGCCTACACAGTCTGCGGACGATGACAAGGAAGAAATCATTCGATGCATCTGCGGTTATGAGGTCGAGGATGAGGATGACGACAGGAAGATGATCTGTTGTGACAAGTGTGGAGCTTGGCAACATAACGAGTGTATGGAGATCAGCGAGAACGACAAGGAACTTCCGAAGGAGTACTTCTGCGAGATCTGCAAACCCGAAGATCATCAGGTGCTTTTGGCAAAGGTGGATAGGGGCGAGAAGCCGTGGGAGGAGAGGGCCAAGGAGCGGGCGAGACTGGAAGAAGAACGGAAGGCAAGGAGACGCAAAGGCGGCAAGAAGGGGAAGAAGACCAGGCCAAGCGATGTCAAGTCTGAGGCTAGTGAAGAAGTCAATGGGAATCGCACGCCTCCTGTAGATGTGAAAATGGGAGAAACGTCAAGCGGAAGACCTGACAGCGGTCCAAAGAGAAAGCTGGAGAACGATGGCGATGTTGATACGAAGGATTTGGTACGTTATTATATCTCTTCGATTATCTCTTCATAGCATCACTAACAGATCCGCAGGAACCATCCGCCAAAATTCGCAAAATGTCATTGCAAAACACCCAAGACATCACTATGCCAGCAGTGCAGGAGCCTCCGCAGAGACGTTCGTCAACTGCCATGCCGGCTCCACCCCGACGAGTTTCGAAGGGAGGCGCTGCTGAGCTGGATACTGTAGAGAACGTGACGGACTTGCAGAATGATGCGCGGAGGAATAGTGCCAATGCTTTGACCAAGTTCTTTGTGGAACAGACAGCGCTGGCACTGAAGCAGGGTATCTTCAAGCTTGCCACAGGTCAAACCTCTGAATCTGTAGGACTGCGTCTTGCCCTTGAAGTGGAGCATGCCATATTCATGAACCACCCCAGTCAGACAGCCGAACCCAGTGCTGCGTATCGTGTCCAGCTGCGAAGTATTCTCTTCAATGTCAAGAAGAACCCTGCTTTGCGGGATAGACTCCTCCAGGGATCATTGTCCCCACAGGAGCTTTCTATAATGTCATCGGATGATATGGCCAGTAAGGAGCTGCAAGAGAAGACGGCAGAGATGAAGAAAGAGGCGGAAAAGCAGCACATGCTGGTTCAAGATGACGGGCCTAGGATACGGCGAACACATAAGGGCGAAGAACTTGTGGATGACGGTTCTCACAACGCTGGAAGTACCGAGTCGATCTTCTCCTCTGTCCCGGCTAGGCGGAGGGAGAGCGAAGTCGAGGTAGAGGCACCGAGAGCCGCGAGCCCTGATCCGATGAGCCCTGCGAGTCCAAACAAGGTCGAGCTCCCAGACAACATTAAATATCAAAGTGCTGCAGGCACACCCCTGACGAGCAAGCAACTGACAGTCGATACCGGAGTACCTTCTCGACCTCCGACAACCCTTGATCGGAAATCTTCCTCGACCTTCAACATTCAAGATGTATGGTCAAGCGTGCAATCACCAGACGCTGACAGGCAACCTCTATCGCGACAAGCCTCAATACGTCAAGGCCCCGCAGCTGTCCAGGAACAGACTCAGAGCACAGGCGTGGCAGCCGATGCCGACATAGATCAGCTTCTCAAAGACGAGGACAACGAGTCCGAACCCTATTCCCCAACAGACTACAGCCCAGACCCGGAGTACGTCTGGCGCGGCAAGATGGTCATGTCCAACGTCGCCGATTTCGCCGGCCGCGCCAAGCACGTCGGCGGAGCGAATCTAAGCAAAACCATCCCGTGGTCGCACCTCATGCCCAGCACCCTGTCCATAGAGGGGCGCATCGACGTCGACCGCGCGAGCGAATACCTCTGCGGCCTGCGATGGAGCCACACCACTGACGTCACCGTCCTGGCCGTCACCCCAGCCGACGAGCCGAGCGCGCGCTCCCAGTTCCAGAAACTATTCGACTACTTCGCCGAACGCAAACGCTACGGCGTCATCAGCAAGAACCCCGTCCCCGCCGTCAAAGACTGCTACGTCGTCCCGCTCGAAGACGGCGCCGCCAAGAAACCAGAGTTCATCGAACTCCTCGAACACTGCACCATCGACGAACCCCGCCCGCACCGCACCCTCCTCCTCACCTTCGTCATCAAGGCGAACACCACCCCCTCCGCCCAAGCCACCCCCCGCCCCCTCGACACCACCGCCGTCGCAGCCGGCAGCCCTATTGCTCCCGGCGGCGGCGGGGCCGTGCAGACGCCCGTGCCGATGGGCCAACCGGGCTCGCACATCTCGCCCGTCCTCGGCGCCGGCGCCCCGCAGCTCGCAGCCTACAACAGCCCCGCGCCACCGTACTCGCCGCCGCAGCCCGTGTACCAGGCGGCGTACGCGCAGCCGCTCGAGGGCCTCGCCGCCGCCGCGCAGGTGCTGGGCCCGCTGGCCGGGGCGCCCGTCGTGGCGCAGCTGCTCGCTCAGGCCCCGGACGTGCCGGCGCAGCAGTGGGCTGTGGTCAAGGAGATTATGGAGCAGGTGCCGGCTACGCAGGCGGATTTTCAGATGATGTTGCAGCTTTTGCAGACGAGGTTGCAGGGGAGGTGAGAGGGGGGTCGTGGGGGCTGGGGTGGCCTGGGTGTGTTGTACGGCTGCTTTTTATTACGCTTTTTACGCGCTGGAGGTGGCAGGTGTGTACTTCTATGAAGGTCACTGTGTGTAGGATGCTCCGTTTGGAGACGAGGTTCGTTGCGCTTGTTCGGCGACGAAGATTATGCTTCTTTTCTTCTTTGTCACTTTAGTTTGCAGACGTCAGTCACGGTGGGCGGCAGACTTGATTCTCTACACGGAGGTGCTTATCAAGCAATTTTACATTGCAGACCGTCCGCACGTGATAGTATTACGATGGCCGTACGTACTCGAGCAAGATGTAGCCAGCAGTATAAATCCTCCTGAGGAGATGCACCGTTCCCATTGTATTTGATATCCGCGCTCTCTAGATACTATAGCGAGAAACTCCGATATGTGCACACTGTATACGCTAGGTAAGGCACACCCAACCACAACAACCCTTGCCTCACTTAGCCACCCCACCCTATTCGACCTTCTCACGTCCGTCCGTTCCCTTCCCCTTCCCCATCGTCACAACCCTCCGCCACACCTCCAAAGCCCGCCCCCCAACCCCCCCCTTCACCGCCCCCAGATCCCACCCCTCGACCTCATCAGCCCCCACAAACCTCCTTACCAGCAAATTGAACACGTTCCCAAACGCCAACGCCATGACCGTGCTCGTCAAGATGATGACATTATACGGCATGCTGAAATCCGGCGTCGGGAGTGGCAACAGCAGACTCGTTGTGCGGAGGTAGACATTCGCGGGAGGATCGCGTGCGTCTGTGCTGTTTGTGCGGGTAGAGGACGAGGAGATGAGACGGATGATGGCGGGCGCGACGTCGAAGCCGCGGTTGGCGTCCGGTGGGTATTCGGTGTAGCGGAGGATGGCTTTGTCGAAGTCGTAGGTCAGCGTCAGGGTTGAGGCTGGAGGGACGGAGATGCGGAGTTCGAGCTGGGTGCCGCGGTGGCGGTCGAGGGCGGGGCGGTAGTAGATTTCTTTGATGAGGTCGTCGTTGTGGGAGGGAGAGGAGGCGATAGATTGGTTTTGGTTGGTGATGCGGGCTTTGAGGGTGTGGAGGTAGGGTTTCATAAACCAGGGGAGAGATTCCAGATAGATAAATTCGACTGGGGAGGTCAGAGATGGGTTCGTAAGTAAGGTCTGCACGCCGCCGCGTTGTTGGCCGTGGCCGGTGAAGGAGCGTTCGGCGTAGAGGACGGGTTGCGTAATTGGGTGCGGGCTAGAGAGGGTTTGTTGGGGAAGAACCATGTCGAAGTCGTCGTGAGTTGGGAGTTTGTAGCATCGAGAAACACCGTCTTCGCGTTTCCGTTCGACTGCTCCGACCGAGGTGTAAATGTCGCGTTCGTGGGGTACGTTGATGCAGACGGTCTCTGATTCTGTGCCCTCCTCAACTGTCAGAGGGCAAGAGCCTCGAATGGGACGTCCGAAGACTTCGCTCAAGCTCCACGGCTGTTCGTACGTGATGTCTAGAGGATAGCATGCTTCATTAGACGCGTACGGTTTCGAGGTGTCGCATACAAGCTCTTCCGTAGGTACGGGACGAGGGATTGGGTTGCCTAATCTTGTCAGAATAGAGAATCGCCGAAGACATCAAAAGAAGCACACCTCTTTGACGCTTCGAGCGCTCAATGTCCAATACCATGTCAACCGTCTGTTCCATTTCTACAATACAACCATCGCCTGAAGCTGGGCAGATTGGCCGTACATCAATCGCCATACTTTGCCAAGACGCATCGAATAGCTTATGACCATCTAGAAGACTGGATATGCCCACTTTGCCCTTACAAGGCAGGAGCTTGAGAAATGGTGTAAGGTTTTCCGTGCACACAACCTCCCTTGGCAGAGTACCATGAAGGAGATGTAGGCCTGGAAGACGTGAAGTGGAATGGTCACCGGCTGGCTCGAAAGACAAAACAGGCCTAGTGGTCCGTGTCGAGTCGATGAAGTTCAGCGAAGCGCAGAAGAGGCCAGAGAGCGCATTGGTCAAGGTAATCCAACGCGCATAAGCCCTGATGCACGTGTAAGTGACGCTTGCTACCAATAGACGTCACACTCACTCTTCATCTGTGTCCGCTTCCACCCAAGCCCATAGTTCTACCCCCGTTCCACCCTCTTTCGTACCGTTCCATGGTCTCGCGCCCCAGCTCTTCGCGTCCCATCTTCCGGTGCTGAATCGCAAGTGCAGCTCTCGGGTTCTCGCATGCTGCAATATCTGCCCAAGGGACCGCGGGAAAAATCGGAAGTCTTGATGCTCAAAAGAAGTCAAGGAGGCATTACTGCGGAAGTTGAAGGATCCTAGCAAAGACGAGGGCGCCAGGGGCTGCAGGGTGAGGCGTTCATGATATTCTGTGGCGGCACAAGTCCATGAAGCTAATGATAGAGACAGTATGATTAAGAAATTAGAAAACATACCGGCATTGCGCCGTTGATGTGTAAAGTACTCGGCCACCATCAAATCTCCTCTGTAGACTCCGTCAACAACTTTAGTCATATTCATGCAAGCGAGTGGTAGGGCTGAAACTCTATTACAGTGCCGGTGGTAATTCTGGGCCACGCAGAACGCTCACGAAAAAAGAAAAAGACCACTTTTTTTTGAAAGCTCAAAATCCTTAAAACACATAAAT
>JAABUU010004596.1_pt1 | contig 16121 bp, 17 predicted proteins | sample 5559301 | NCBI WGS metagenome assembly JAABUU01 (sample SAMN10711884, study PRJNA513360) | rock metagenome | isolation source: Antarctica rocks | place: Antarctica: Victoria Land, Richard Nunatak white | reverse complement strand
TCCAGACGCTGCTCCAGACGGGCGCCCGCGGCCATGATCAAAAGACTGCGAACTTCTGCGCCGGGCTGCTTGAGGAGTACGACGCGCTGTGGACCTTCTGCGACGTTCAGGACCTGCACATCCCGATGGACAACAACGCGGCGGAAAGAGCGCTCCGCCACGCGGTCATACTCCGCCGTGTGCAGGGAGGAACCCAGTCCGATCACGGCAGCCGCTGGATCGAGCGGATCCTCTCGATCCGCGAAACGATGCGCCTCCAAAACCGGCCCGTGCTCGACTACCTCATCCAAGCCGCGACCGCCGCCCACCACGGCCAGCCAGCCCCATCACCACTCACCGCCGGCCCCTGAACAGGGCCCGGGCGACTCCAGCCGCTCCACCCGCCGACCACCTGAACGCGTACGGAGCTGACGGTAGGAAGCGCGGCCCGCCCACACCGGGTAAGCAGCGGCCCAGAAAGGGTAACGTGACGCATCGGGTCGTTTGGCGCGCCTAGGACCGGTCCGGTGATTTGATGACCGCGATCGCCTCCTTCTCGACCCATACGCTCGACCACCTGCTTGCCCATTACGGGTACCTGGCGGTGTTGGTGTTCGTGATGATCGAGAGCCTCGGGATCCCGTTCCCGGGTGAGACGATGCTCATCGCCGCCGCCATCTATGCCGGCACGACCCACAACCTCACCGTCTCGCTGATTTGGGCGGCCGCTGCAGCGGGGGCGATCATCGGCGACAACATCGGCTTCGTGGTGGGGCACTTCGGCGGCTACCGGCTGCTGCGCCGGTATGGCTCCAAGGTCAAGCTCGACGAGGCCAAGCTCAAGGTCGGGCGGCTACTGTTCGACCGCCACGGCGGCAAGGTGGTGTTCTTCGGACGGTTCATCTCGATCCTGCGCACCTACGCCGCATTCTTGGCCGGGACCAACCAGATGCGCTACTGGCGGTTCTTCACCTTCAACGCCACGGGCGGGATCTTCTGGGCCGGCATCTACGCCTTCGGCTTCTACTACCTCGGCTCTGAGTTCCAACGGTTGCGTGGGCCGGCGGACTATGGGATCGGCGCGGTCGCCGTGCTGATCGTCATCGCCTTCATCATCTGGACTCGCCGCAACGTAAAGCGCCTCGAGGACGAGGCCGAGAAGGCCTATCCCGGACCGCTTGATCAGCACATCCCGCTCGAGCAAGGCGGATCCTTCGAACACGACCGACGGGGAGGCCCCGCCGACCGGCAATCGGTGCAGCGCGATGCCCCTCCAACGAACGCCGCCGCTTCAGAACAGGTGAAGTAGCAGGACACGTGATGGAACCTGCAGCCTGGTTTACGTAGGTTGGAAACGCGCGTTACAGTAGCGATCCCCCGACACCCCGCCCGCGCTCCACGCTCGTCGACCTGGTGCGCCGGATTGCACGCCGGAGCTTTCTACGCCCGGTCACCGTCCTCGTGCTCGGGAGCGCCGCGCTCTCCGCAGGCGTCGGCTATCTGCCCGTACTCGGCGCTCGCCACCACCTCACACCGCTCCGACCGGGGCTCTCGTCTCGCTCCTCGCCACAACCACCGCCCTTCTCCAACCATGGGTCGGACGAGCCCACGACCGAGCTGCGCTGCCCCGCAACACCGCTGGCGGCGCGCTCCTACTCGCCGCAAGCGGGTTCCTCGTGGCGGCGATCACGCCCGACATCATCGGCATCGCCATTGCCGCGATGCTGATCAGTGCCGGCATCGCGATCAGCACACCGACGCCTTCGCCACTCTGGCCGACGCCGCCCCCACAGGCCGGATCGGGCAAACCATGGGAGCCGGCGAGGTCGGCCGCGAGCTGGGCGACGCCGGCGGATCAATCCTCGTTCGGGGCGGTCAGCCCGGCAGGTCTCCCCGCGGCGCTTCTCACGCTCGCTGGGGCCATCACCGTCGGGGCGCTCACAACCTGGCGACGCGCCGACCACCCCCGGCCCGGTGAGGACCACGCCGGACACCGACATGGCACGCCGCCAGCGCTCAAGCGCGAGTAGCCCCGAATTTCACCGCTCCCGAAACAACCGCCCGTGATCTGCAGCACAGCGCTTCGGGCGACCTCGCGACGGGAACCCGCAGTGTCTGCCGAACCCCGTTCTGCTTTCCCCCGGGCTGTCGGCTGCGAACAAGAAGCTTGGCTTCCACGACGCACGCGATCGGATCAGGCCGGTACCTCGACGAACGCCACCCCAGCCGCCGGCTATGCACTCGACCTGCCCGCGCTGGTGGAGCATCCCGGGTCGTTACTTCCGGCTGGCGTCCGCTGCCTTGGCTTCGACGAAGCGACCGGGTTCCGCAGCAAAGCGCTCCTGGCAGCCTGAGCAGCAGAAGTGGAATTTCTGGCCGTGGTGCTCCGCGAACATGGCGGTGTGGGGGTCGACGTTCATGCCGCAGACGGGATCAATCGCGAACTCGTGCGACTGATCGAGATCACCGAGGGTCTGCTTGTGCTCTGGCGGCGCGTTACGGCCGGCGTAGCGGGCCGGGTCGGTGTCGAACCGTTCGGCGCATCGGTCTGCGCAGAAGTAGAACCGGTGACCCTCGTGGTGGCGGCTGGCAGGTGCGTTGCTGGTTTCGACTTGCATGCCGCATACCGGGTCGGTGGCGTAGCTCACGCTGCCGCCGAGGTGTTCGCGGTGGCGCGCAAGCCACACCATCCCGCCGAACAGGAGCAGGAAGCCGATGTTGAGTGCGGTCGTGTAGTTGAGCGTGAAGTGCGGCGTCACGACCTGGACTGGACGGTGGGTGGGGATAAGGCCTGCGGCGGCGAAGATCGCTTCGACGGCCAGGCCGGCGATGCTCATCGTCACCCAGAACAGGGCGAGTAGCCGTAGCGCGAGCTTGCCGCCGTAGAACTTGCGGTAGATCAACAGCAGCGGCAGCGCGATGAGGTCGGCAAAGATGAAGCTAACCACCCCGCCGAAGCTGATGCCGCCCTTCCACAGTGCTGCCGCGAGCGGCACGTTTCCGACCGAGCAGACGAAGCTGATCAGTGCGATCAATGGCCCGACTACGACGTTCTCGACCGTCGTCAGCGCGCCGTGGCCGTGCAGGAACACGTCGTGCCAGACGCCATTCGGGACCAGCACGGCAAGGAAGCCGGCGATGACGTAGCCGATGATCATCTCGTTGCGCAACATGCGGATGTCGGCCAGCGCGTAGCCGGCGGCATCTGACCAAGCGCCGAGAGAGCGCAGCCGCTCGCGCCACGCCCCTGCCGCCGTCGCGTCCCCGACCTCCTCCGATGTCGCCTCCTGGTCAGGTCGCTGCAGGCGCGCGCGGGCCGCGTCGAGCAGCGGCCGTCGCAGCACCACATGCCCGATCCCCACCAGCAGCACGATCATGATTGCGCCGCCAAGGAACTCGCCGACGGCGAACTGCCAGCCGATCAGCACGACCAGCACGATCCCCAGCTCGATCACCAGGTTGGTCGAGGCGAACATGAACGCCATTGCAGCCAGGAAGTCGGCCCCGCGCGCGAACAGCGTCTTGGCCATGGCGCTAGCGGCATACGAGCACGATGAGGACGCGGCACCAAGGCCCGCGGCGCGCGCGATGGCCGCTGGCCGATGGTTGCCCAGCATGCGGTGCATCGTGCCGCGGGTGACGAACGCCTGCACCGCGCCGGAGAGCCCGAACCCGAGAACCAGTGCCCAAAGGGTCTCCCAGAACATGAAGAACCCCTCGCGCAGGCTGCGCCCGATGTCCCCGAGGGCGCCGAGCCCGGTCACTGCCATCGCGAGCTCCCGGGTCATCCCTGTCCCATCCCTGCGCGCGCGCGCAGGACCCTGGCTAGCTCACGCCACACGAACAGCAGCCGGCCCACGGGGCCCGTCGCGCATGTCGGCACGTCCGCGCTGCCCGCCTCGGGCACCGGGCAAGCCACTGCCTGCGGCCGCGCGTCGGCTGCCTGAGAACAGCCGTCACTGCCCTCCGTCTTGGCGGACGCCGTGGGGTCGCGCTGCTCGGGAGCTCTGGGCATTGACATTTCAAGTAGTATACCCCCTAGGGGTAGAAGCTATGATGTGGCCATGTCACCCAAAGGTGGCGCTGGGCCTGCTCGACGATCACGCCCACCACGCCATCATCAGGGCCGCCGACAGGAGCGGGACGCCAAGACCGAGGAGCTGATGGCCGTCGGGCGGCTGATGCGCCGCGGCGGCCGAGTTCTCGCGGGCGAGCTCGGCGCGCACGCTCCTCAGGTTCAGAACCCTTTCGGCGGTCGGCGAGGTCCAACAAAAGATGGATCACAAAACCGAACCGGAGATCGTCGTCTACACGCTCCCGTGGTGCCCGCACTGCACGCGCGCGAAGGGGCTCCTTCACCGGCGCGATCTTCCCTTCCGGGAGATCGACGGCAGCGGCAGCGACGACTTCCGGCAGCGGCTGGCCGCTCTGACCGGTGGCCATACGGTCCCGCAGATCGTGATCGACGGCGTTACGGTCGGCGGCGCCGATCGGCTCGCGCAGCTCGACCGCGCCGGCATCCTCGCTGCCGTGGCGGCTGGCGAGTCGTTCCCGATAACCCGCGTACGCCGTCGCCTGACGCCAGGATCACTGGCGCGCGCGGCGCGGGCACATCTACCGGGTCGCCGCCGCGTGTCCCCGGTCGAGGAGGTCGTGGTGACGCTCGACCTGACCGGGAGGGTCCTCTCCAAGGCCATGCGATCGAATGCAGAGAAAGGAGTGGCGGATGGCGAAGGCATGTTTCGTCCTGCTGGCGGACACTGATACCCCCGAGGCGATGGGGCGGATGGCGAATGCGCTGACGAGCGCGAAGGAGTGTGGATGCAGGGGCTGAGGCGGTGGTGCTGTTCGACGGCGCGGGCACCAAGTGGGTCCCCGAGCTGGAGTCCGAGGACCATCGCTACCACCGCATCTTCGCCGAACTACGCGACCACATCGCGGGTGCCTGCTCGTACTGCGCCACGGCATACGGGGTCAAGGGAACAGATCGAGTCCAGCAGCGTCAAGCTGCTGTCCGACTACCGAGGCCATCCGAGCTTGCACAGCTTTGTCGCCGATGGCTACCAGGTGATCACCTTCTGAGCGGCTTCAGCGCCGAAGCTTCTCTGGGCCTCGCTGCGCCGAGTCGCGGATGCGCGGCGCCAGCTGAGCCCGCATCAGGCCAGCGGCGCCGATCCCGGCGGCCAGGGTGACGAAAGCGCCGGCGGCGGTGCGTTTTCCACGGGCGCCGAGCGCTAGCCCGGCCAGCAGCGGCGGCGCGTCCCAGCGTGCGAGTCTTGCGGTGTCGAGCGGCGGGCGGTGAGAATGCGCGAACCAGTGCCAGGCAGCGCCGGTGGTGAGCAGCAGCTGGCGGCCGAGCAGCGCGCGGACGGCCGGCGGCGGGAGCCAGCTAGCGCGGGCGGCGCCGCGAATCGCCGCGGCGCGGAAGGCGAGGTCGGCGAGCGTGTCGAAGTCGCGTCCGAACCGGGTGGGGCCCATGCGCCGCGCGAGCTGGCCGTCGAGAAGGTCGCTGGCGCCGGCCAGCGCCAGCAGGAGCATGAACCATGGACCGTCGGGGGGCGCCGCTGCGGCGAACGGCGCCAGTGCGCCCCGCGAGAGCGTCAGAGCGTCCGCGGTGGAAAGACGAGCACGGGACTCGCCCTGCTGCTCCTGCACCATGCCGAGGTGCCAGTCGAGCATCAGCGCATCTACTGCACACCAGCTCACAAGGGCGTGGCGGGAAGGGGCGCCCACTCCCCGGAGAGCCAGCGCCTCCCGAAGCCCGAACGCGGCCCCTGCGCCGCCCAGCGACCAGAGCCGCGCCTGACGCGCGAGCTGTCCGCGGCGGGCGCGGGTCTCGGTGGCGCGATCGAGCGACTCGCGCAGGAAGCGAGCCACGGCGCGCGGCGCGAAGCGGTCGGCTCTGAGCGCGGTGAGCGCATCTGCCGCCCACTGCTCGCCGTCGGTCAGCACGCGCCCGGCCTGCGGGCCCGGCGCAGCCGCGGTCGCCTCGATCACCGGATGGTGCTGGTCCACCGCAGCGTCGCCAGGGCGGGCCTGGCCAGCGCCTTGGCGCGGCTGCCGAGCAGACGCTCGGTCAGCAGCCCGTCGGCGGCGCGCGCCGGCCCCTCGGCGAGCGTCGGGTAGGCATGGATTGTGCGTGACACGTTGCTGATCTGCCGCCGTTGCGCTACCCAGGCGGTCAATTCGGCGATCGCCTCCCCGCCGGCGGGCGCGCACACCGTCGCCCCGACGAGCCGTCCCTTTGGGTCGCCGATCAGCTTGGCGAAGCCGTAGGCCTCGCCCGCGGTCAGCGCGCGGTCAAGCTCTGAATAGTCGTTCTGGGCGATCTGGACCCGATCGCCCCATCGCTCCCGCGCCTGTTCCTCGGTCAGCCCGACCCGCCCGACCTCGGGGTCGGTGAAGGTCACCCACGGCACCGTGCCCGAGACCTTCTGACGGGCACTGAACAGGGCGTTGGGGGTGGCGATCCGGGCGTGGTGGGCGGCGACATGGGTGAACGGGAGCAGCGCGGTGACGTCGCCGACGGCGTAGATCCGTTTCGCGCTTGTGCGCAGATGCGCGTCGACCGGAACGCCGCCGCGCTCGTCAAGTTCGATCCCGACCGTCTCCAAACCGAGGCCGCCGGTTCTCGGTCGCCGTCCGGCGACCACCAGCACCCGGTCAAAGCCGACCGGCGCTCGATCCTCACCGAGCGATGCCTCGTATCCGTCGTCCACGCGGCTGATCGCGGTGGCGCGGACCCCGAGCAGCACTCGCACCCCTTCGGACTCGAGCCGGGCGCGGATCAGCTTGCTGGCCTGCGGCTCCTCCTTGAGCAGCAGGCGATCGGCCATCTCCACCACGGTCACCTGCGCGCCGAGACGCCCGAGTGCCTGGGCGAGCTCGCAGCCGATCGGGCCGCCGCCGAGGACGAGCAGGCGAGCCGGCAGCTCGCGCAGCTCCCAGAGCGTGTCGGTGGTCAGCGGTCGCGCGTCGGCGAGGCCGCCGATCGAGGGCAGAACGGGCTCTGAGCCGGTGGCGATGATCGCCGATCGCCACCGCAGCTCCCGGCCGTTCGCCTCGATCCGTCCCGGGCCCGTGAACCGGCCGTGACCCTCGATCACCTCGACCCCGGCCGCCCGCAGGTGCTCAGGCGAGTCGTGCGGCTCGATCTGAGCGATGACCCGCTGGACCCGCTCCATGACCCGAGCGAAGTCGATCTCCGGCTGCACCGCGGCAAGCCCGAACCTGTCGGCGGTGCGCATCCCGTGTGCCGCCGCGGCGGTGGCGATCAGGCTCTTTGAGGGGACGCAGCCGGTCCACAGGCAGTCACCGCCGGTGCGGTCGCGTTCGATCAACGCGACCCGCGCACCGACCCCGACGGCGATCTGCGCCGCCACCAGGCCGCCGGTGCCCCCGCCGAGGATCACCAGGTCATACCGGCGGTTCAAGACGCTGTCGTCTCGCGTAGAGGCAGGAGGCGCTTCAGCGCCGCGTTCTCCTGCGGGTCGAGCACGGAGTGCTGGACGCACGCCGGGACGAGGCGGTCCTCCGCGGGGTGCGCCATTGCGTAGGAGCAGGCTTGGAGGCGTTCCTGCGCCGCACGCACCCGCTCATCGTCGGCGATTTCGCCGCGCCCCATCGCCTCCCACGCCGGCCGTACCACCTCGGCATCCATGAACGCGTGCACGACAAAGGTCAGCCCGCGCGGCCGGCCGCGAAGCAGGCGCCGGATCCCGACACGACCGGCCAGGCGGCCCGCAAAGCCGATTGCGGCTGGGATCACCTGGGGGTTTGCCGCCATCACTCGCGCGGTCGCAACCGCGACGATCCACGGCCGGCGTTCGAAGTCCATGCTTCCGAAGGCCTGAAGGAAGATGTCGCGGGCCCGCAGGTCGCGCGGGTCACGGTCGTCGAGCAACGGCGTCCAGCGCCCGCCGGCGATCACGCCGTGGCAGCTGCGGTTGCACCGCGGGTCGCCCATCTGCACGTGCTCCCACGGCACCCGCGCCCCCACTCCGCGCTCGATCTCCCGCCACACGGTGTCGATCGAGACGGCGTGGTAGTCATCGCGCCACCGCTTCGGGTTGCCGACGAAGGCGGCGGGCTGGAACGACAGCATCCCGAACCCCATGTCCAGGCATGCGTGGACGACCTCTGCGACCTGGTCGAGGTTGCGCGGCGTCACCGTCATGTTGTGCGCCAGGTCAAAACGCACCCCGTGCTCAGCCCGCAGCCGCTCGAAGTGCTCCACGAAACGCCGGCGGTACGAGTGCAGCTCCGCCTCACTGCGGGGCCGCGGGATACCGTGGCGGCCGAGCATCATCGAGTCGAAGTGCCCCGCAAATCGCAGGAACTCGAACCTGCGTCGCCCGTCAGAGCCGATCGCCAGCCGCTCCAGGTAGTCATAGTCGAAGTCACCGTGGGTCATGCTCATCGGCTTGCGTCCGTGGCGCCGCATCGCCTCAAGCGCGGCCGCGTGGCCCTCGGGCCCCAGCAGCGTCACCTCGCCGCCGATCAGCTGCGCGTGCTGGCCGGTGCCCCGCACGGACCGCAGATAGGCCATCTGCGCGTCTACCTGGGTCTCAGTGTGAGCAGAGTCGACCCGGACCGAATTGGCCTCACGCGCGTGGTAGCACGGGGTGCAGGCCAGGTTGCAGCGCGGGAACACGCCGTGCGTGCCCTCACACCCGGCGCTGCGGCGCCCGAGCAGCTGCGCCGGCGTTCGCACCGCCTCCGGCAGCTCCTCCCAGCGATGGCGCAGCACGAGCTCGGTGTCGGGATCCACCGGCCGCGTCTCATCGAGAGCCCGTCGGAGCCGCGTGATCAGCTCGGCATGCGCGGCGGCTAACCGTCCGGCGAGGCTCATGCTGCCGCTGAGCGCTTGACCTTGACGCCGTGCCAGAAGGCGACGTGGTCCTTGAGCTGTTTGGCCGCCGCCTTCGGCTTCGGGTAGTACCAGGCGGCGGCTGCGTTGCGCTCGCCGTCGACGACGACGACGTAGTAGCTGGCGGTTTCCTTCCAGGGGCAGGCGGTGTGATGGCCGCTCGGCTTCACGTACTCCTTCTTCACGTCCTCGGACGGGAAGTAGTGGTTGCCCTCGACCTTCACGGTCCGCTCGCTCTCGGCCACCACAACACCGTTCCAGACCGCCTGCACCGGTCCGTCCGCGCCCGGGCCGCCGCCTACCAACTGCCGAAGCCTGTCTGTGATCGTGCTCATGTCGTCTCCAATCCAAGGGTTGGCAGGCCGTTGACCTGACGGGCGCACCGAACTCAGATCCTTACGGCTGCTGAGTCCCAAACCGTTTGACCGGGTAGCGGCGTCAAAGGGTTCGTTGGCCTGTGCCAGAGCAGCCGGCGGACCGGCCCGATCGACTCACTGGAGGTTTGATGGCAGAGGTGACTCCGCTCGGTGCGGTCGGGCGTGGACTGGTGGCTGGTGTGGCCGGAACGGCTGTGATGACGGCATGGCAGGAGCTCTCGGCGCGAGTGCGAAGTTCCAATGAGTCCCAGAACCACGACGCCCAGCCGGCGCCCGAGGATCCCTGGGCGGCCGCATCTGCTCCGGCCAAGCTCGCTCGACGGGTTATCGAGGGTGGTTTCGATCGCCACGTCTCGCCGGAGCGCATCGGGCTGCTGACGAATGCGATGCACTGGGCCTACGGGACCGGCTGGGGCGCGGCCTACGGGTTGATCGAGGGGACCCGTCCGGGCCGGGCGCTGAGACGCGGCCTGCTGTTCGGCACAGGCGTGTGGGCGTCGTCGTACGTGACGCTGGTGCCGATGGGCTTGTACGAGCCCCCTTGGAAGTACTCGCCGAGCGAGGTCGGGCTCGACCTCTCCTATCACCTGGCCTACGGCGCAGGGGTCGGTGCCGGGTACAGGTTGCTCGACCGCTGAATCGTTCTGTCCGCCGGTGCGGTCGAACCTCCGATGAGCAGGATCGCTGCCTTCGGTGGCGCTTACGCCAATCCCTACGCCGTGCGGGCGATGCTCGCCGACGCCAAGCGCCGCGGCTGCGAGCGGATCTTCTGCCTGGGCGACCTGGGGGGCTTTGGGGCCGAGGTCGAGGCGCTGTGGCCGCTGCTCGAGGAGTGGGGGGTGCAGTGCATCGCCGGCAACTACGACGTGGCGATCGGCCGCGGCGACCCAGACTGCGGCTGCGGGTATGCCGACGAGCGCGACAACCACTATGCGCAGATCATCTATGACTACACCCGCGCCCACACGAGCCCCCTGTTTGCCGCCTGGATGCGGGAGCTCCCACTCGAGCTGCGAGAGACGATCGACGGGGCTGACGTGCACATGGTGCACGGTTCGCCGCTTGAGATCAACGACTTCCTGTGGGAGTCGCTCGACGACGAGGAGCTGCGGCTCCGCCTCGCGGACAGCGAAGCCGAGGTGCTGCTGTGCACCCACACCGGCATCCCTTGGCAGCGGCGGATCGATGACAGGCTCGTGGTCAACGTGGGCGCTGTGGGGCGCCCCGCCAACGATGGGCGCAGAGAGACCTGGTACGCCGTGATCGATCTTGCCGAGGACGCGGCACGGGCCGAGCTGGTGCCGGTCGCCTACGACTGGCGAGCGCAGGCGAGCTCGATGCGCGCGGTAGGACTGCCCGAGCCGTTCGTGGAGACGATCGAGACGGGGTGGTGGACCACGTGCCTGGAGGTCGTGCCCCCGCGCGAGCGTGCGCGAGGGCGCTTCCACGTCTACCGCGAGACGCTCCAGGCCCTCATCCCTGAGGGCGAAGGGTTGACCGACGCGCCCGCGGCGCCCACTGCGGCTGACGAAGAGCGGCCGGTGTGCGAGCTGTTGGGCACCGCGGTGTTCCCGGCGCGGCTGTGGGTCTACACGAACTTTCACTGCAACCTCGCCTGCGCCTATTGCGTCGTGGCTTCATCGCCGCAGGCGTCGCGGCGGTCGCTGGGCCTTGGGCGCTTCAAGGCGCTGGTCGACGAGGCGCTCGTCGAGGGGTTTCGGGAGATCTACCTGACCGGCGGTGAGCCATTTCTCGAGCGCGACATCGTGTTGATGCTCGACTACGCCTCTGAGCGCCTCCCGACGGTGGTGCTGACCAACGCGATGCTCGCCGCGAGCTGGCGGCGCTGGCCGGCCGCGAGCGGTTGGTGGTGCAGACCTCGCTGGACGGGGCGCGAGCGCAGACTCACGACGCCTGGCGTGGGGCAGGGTCCTTTGCGCGGGCGCTCGATGGCGTCGCGTGGGCGCGCGAGGCTGGGCTGTCATTGCGGGTGGCGACGACCGAGACGCCGGCCAACCGAGACGAGGTCGAGCCGCTGCGGGAGATGCTGGCCGAGCTGGGAGTCATCGGTGAGGACTTCGCCGTGCGGCCGCTGGTGGGCCGGGGGCTCGCAGCCGGGGAGAGCAGTGCCGTCGAACTCGGCGAGGAGCTGGTCGCACCGGAGGTGACGGTGAGCGCCGACGGGGTGCACTGGCATCCGATCGGCGGCGACCTCGAGAGCAGCCCGGACCTGCTGGTCGCATCCGGCCGCTGCTCACTGGCCGATGCGAAAAGGCTGGTCGTCGAGCGGTTTTTGGGACTGCGCCAAGCCGACGGGACGCTGCCGGCAGGATTCCGGTGCGCGGTATGAGCAGCGTGCTGATCATGGCCAAGGCGCCGCGGGCCGGTGATGTCAACACCAGGCTCGAGCCTTTGCTCGAGCCAGAGGGGTGTGCAGCCCTGCAACGTGAGCTGATCCGCCACACGGCACGATGGGCTGCGATGGTGGCTGCGCGGGTGTGGCTGGCTTACGCGCCGGCTGGTGCGGGCGCAGAGCTGGCGCAGTTGGTGCCGGGTTCGGTGCGCCTGTTCGCCCAGGCCGACGGCGATCTTGGCCGCCGGCTGCGGCACGCCGTCGCGCTGGTCGGCCGCGAGCACAGCGGGGTCCCTGGCGATCGTCGGCACCGACGCGCCGCTGCTCGGCCCACAGCACGCGCATGCCGGGTGGCAGGCACTGACCGACGGGCATGACGCGTGCCTCGTCCCCGCGCTCAACGGGGGCTATTCGATGATCGCGCTGGCCCGGGCGAGCGGCATGCCCTTTGCGCTACCAGCCTCGGCCTGGGGCGGCCCGCGGGTACTGGCGCTGACGCTCGCTGCCCTGCATGGCGCCGGGCTGAGCACCGCCTGCCTGAGCCGGGTGAGCGATCTCGACACGCTGGATCGTCGTATCCAGGATCTGGTTGGCCTGGCGCACGTTCGCCGTCAACACGGCCCCCGTCGAGCCGCCGGCGGGAGCGCTGGAGGCGACTGCCAGCGCCTGCGAGGAGGGCGCAGCCGCGGGTAGGCTCGGGGCGGTCGAGCTTCTCGAGCTGACAATCGCCAGGACGACTGCGGCGAGCACCAACAGCCCGGCACCCAAGCCGATGTAGATGTGCCGCTCGCGCCGCTTCGCGCGCTCCTCCCTCTGCTCGCGCGCCTGTCGCTCCTGGCGTAGCTGCTCTTTGTCGCTCCTACGGCTTGCCATCAGAAACGCTCAGGCCGCGATCTTGGGAGAACCATGAGGCTGTTGCACATCGAAGACATCCCTCCAGTAGATACGGGTCGTATCGCTGCTTGCCGGACACGAAGTCCGCGCTGGGGCCAACTTCGCACCAGTCTTTGACCCGAAGCAAGAATCAGCCGAGGGGACGACCGCGGATGACCGTGAAGGAGTACCGGTCCCGTTCCCGTACAGCCTCACGCCGCCCAGGGTCGCGTAGGCGCCCGAGTTCATGGGCCCCGGCGAGAGGCAACGTTCCGCAATGGCCAGTGGACACCGCACGGCTCGCCGCACCCGGGCGCCGTGTCTCGTGACCGCGACGTGCCCGACATCCTCTCCGGGTGGACGTCCCGCAGCCGGCAGCGCAGCCGCCCTGATCCTGGACGACGCCGAGGACGCTGGCTGGATCGAACGCAACCTCGCTCGCGGACGCCGGATGCGCGAGCCGCTGGAGCGTCGGCACCATCACGGAACACTCGACGTAGACGAGCTGCTGGACCTCCTCAAAGCCGCGGGCGAGCTTGACAGCTCGCGACAGAGACCTGAGACGCTGCGACGCGCGGCTGAGGTCAGGGCGCTGCGGGATGAAGGCGGTCTGGCGTGGCCCGAGGTTGCTGCGCAACTTGGCATCGCGCGGGCCACCGCCTTCAACCTTTACGCGGTAGAACCGGATGCGCCCACTACCGGGGTGCGGCGGGCGATCATCGCCACGCTCGCGCTCGCGGGTCCGCGAGTCACCGAGCTATGCATGCTGGACGCCTTCACGTCGATCTCGCCAAGGCGCGGATTTACGTGGCCGATTCGAAGACCGAAGCCGGTGTTCGAACGGTCGACGTCCATCCGCGGTTGCTCGATGAGCTGACGAACTTCCGGGCGAATCATCCGGCAAGGGCCATGGACGCGCCCGCGTTCCCCACCCAGCGAGGCACGCGGCGAAACAAGGACAACGTCCGACAGAAGGTTGTCGAACCCGTTGTCGCCCGTGCGAACGACAACCGGGCGCGTCGAGACGAGCCGCCGATTCGTGCGCATGTGACACCACACACCTTAAGGCGCACCTACATCACCTACGCCATCGCCGCCGGCCTCGACATTCCCTACGTGCAGGCCCAGGTCGGCCACAGCGATCCGACCGTCACCCTCGCGGTCTACGCGCAGGTGATGCGCCGGCCAGACCGAGACCACCTCCGAGCAGAGATCCGCGGGGTGCTCGGCGTCGACCAAGCCATATCCCAGGAACGGCCTTCGAGCGTTCGGGGCGCCACAACAAACGGCCGACAGGTGGATTCAGTCTTGCGGCTGCGGGCCGCGCAAACGGCCGCAAAAGGCCGCAAAAGGCCGCACAGTGAAGCTATGAACATGCTACTTCTCAGCCGGCTCGCCAGAAGCGGCCGTTTAGCAGGCTATTCGCCAGTACCCCCAGCGGGACTCGAACCCGCGATCTCCTGCGTGAAAGGCCGAAGTCATCCATCTGAGTCGTACTGCTAGGGGCGATTGCGGCCAGTTCTTACCGCAAAGCGGGCGTACAACGCGTGAGTTGGGTACCCAAATCGGTACCCAATGACGTGGTACCCATGTGGTACCCTCCGAGTTCAAGCCTGATCCATTAGTCCGAGCCCTCAGAAACGCACCGCCGCCTCGGTGGGATTCCGATGCAGTCGACCCCAAGCCCCAGTCTCGTCATCCGAGAACACAACAGCCAGCCGTTCTACGAGGCTAAGTTCCGGCACGAAGGTCGACAAGTCAAGCGGCGTATCGGGGCGGCGTGGCTGGAGCGCGACGACGCTGGCCAATGGCGGCGTCGGCGCGGTCGGGTGCCCGACGATGCTTTCGACGAACGGCGAGCTCATGCCTACGCAGCCGCGATTGTGGCTGCCTTCGTGTCCGACGCTGCCACAGCTGAGCGTCGAGAGCGGGACCGGCAAGCCGCCGGCGTCACGTTCCGTGAACTAGCCAGCGGCTATGTCGTCTGGCTGCGCGAGGTCAAGGGAGCAAAGCCGGCGACGCTTCGAGACCATGGATACGTCTTAGCCGAGCCCGACACCCCCTACAAGCGTGGCAAGGGCAGGCTCCTCGGCCACGTCATGCAGGCCTTAGGCAATAGACCTGCGAAGGCCATCTCAACCCGCGAGATCGATGCGCTACTGCAAACGATCGCTGCCACAGGGGTGTCCGCGAGAGCTGTAAACAAGAGCCGCAACATCATCGCGGCCGCCTTCAACTACGGGATGCGTGAATCCGCGTTCGGCTTGCCAAGCAATCCTGCACTTGCTGCTGACGTCCGGCGCGAGCAGCAGGCGGGTGTGCTGCTGTACTACTCCCCAGAAGAGATCGAGCTGATCGCGAACGCCTTGTCGGACGGCTTCCGCCGACACCCGGACACGTCGCGCACCGCCGATCAGATCGCGATGGACGAGCAAGACGCCGAACTCGTCCGCGTCGCCGCCTTCACCGGCCTACGACTCGGCGAGCTGCTGGCCCTCCGCTGGAAGGACATCGATTTTCAGGGATCTGTTGTGACCGTCAGCCGAGCAATGAGCGCCGGCGTAGAAACCACGACCAAGAGCGGGCGCGTCCGCCGCGTGCCATTGCCGGATCAAGCATCCGCCGCACTCACCCGCCTACGCTGGCGAGCTGACTTCATCGCGCCGAACGAGTTCGTATTCGCTCACCCGGGGCTCGGTCGCGCACTGAAGCCGGAGACCGTTCGCAAGCGCTTCAAGCAAGCGCGGGACGTCGTCGGAGCTCGGCCGCTGCGCTTCCACGACCTGCGACACACCTACGGATCGCTCTTAGCAGCCGCGGGAGTCGACCTCGTAACCATCAAGGAGATGATGGGACACAGCGCACTCTCGACGACCGGAAGGTACCTGCACGCCAGACCAGCGGGTGAGCAGGCAGCGCTGTTCACACAGGTCTTCGCCTAGCGGGTCGACCCCTCCTCATTCGCGTGCGCGGGCTCAAGTCGCGTGTCCAGATCGTGGCACACCACACGCCGTGACGTCGCCGGTATCGCACCCAGGAGGTCGGGGGTTCGAGTCCCCCTAGCTCCATTCTTGAAGCCCCCGCAACCACGTGAGAGCGACGGCTTCGCTTGGCCCCACCGCGACGGCTTGAAGTGGCCCCACCTCCGTCCGATGGGCGGCCGACTGTTCGAGCTTCATGAAGCTCGAGCGGAAGGCGCCAGAAGGAATGGGATCCAGGGTGGAACAGTTCGAGCAGATCAGACGGGACCGGGATCGAGAAGGGCTGTCGATCCGGGGGTTGGCGGTGCGGCGTGGTGTGCATCGTTGGACGGTGAAGCAGGCGTTGTTCTCGCCGGTGCCGCCGGTCAAGCGCCCGCCGGTCGGCCGGCCGGCGCCGAAGTTGGGGCCGTTTCTGACGGTGATCGACGAGTGGTTGCTGGCTGACCGCGAGGCGCCGCGCAAGCAGCGGCATACCGCGGATCTGGCAGCGGCTCGTCGACGAGCACGGTGCTGCCGTCGCCGAGGTTACGGTCCGCCTGTATGTGCACCGCCGCAGGCGCGAGTGTGCGTGGCCATGAGATTCTCCCCGTAGGCGGCCATCGGAATTCCCCGTTGGCGGCCGCTAGTTCTCCCCAGTGGCGGCCACGAATTTCCCCATCGGTTCTGTCCTGAGCGCCCGGTACCCCGGG
>JAABUU010004592.1_pt1 | contig 16125 bp, 13 predicted proteins | sample 5559301 | NCBI WGS metagenome assembly JAABUU01 (sample SAMN10711884, study PRJNA513360) | rock metagenome | isolation source: Antarctica rocks | place: Antarctica: Victoria Land, Richard Nunatak white | reverse complement strand
GCCTGAAGGCAGCGTCATCACCTATCAATACGACAACAACAACCTGCTCAGCCATATCCTGTATCAGAACACCAGTGTCAACCACAACGTGGACTTCACGTATGACTTTGCCAACCGGCGGCAGACGATGGCGGACGGCATCGGCACGAACTGGAAGTGGAGCTATGATGATGACGGGCGGCTGTTGGAGCTTGCCACGCCCTACAACACGATTGACTATGGCTACTACCCCAACAATGACGCGAACTACCGGGGCCTGCTCGCGAGCCGAACAGAGAACAACGGCGTCGGCGCCTGGAAGTACACCACCTATGACAATGACAACAACCTGATTGGGATGGTCAACCCGTTTGGCGAGCAAACGCTGTTCCATTACGACACGCTGAACCGCCAAGACCAGGTGCAGAACGCCATTCACCAGTGGACGACGTATGGGTTTGACGTGCTGAGCCGCACAACGAGCGTTGCCTGGGGAACCAGCGCCGGCAACACCAGCACGGGCTGGGAGAACTACGCCTACGACTACTCCGGCGTACTGGTGGAGAAAGACCAGAACGACGGCTCTACCACCCGGTACGGCTATGACGGGGCGGGGCAGATCACCTGGGAGCAGCGGGCGGGCGGCAACCCGGCCATCCCGGCGTATGCCGAAGGCTACACCTATGACGGCAACAGCAACCGCCTGAGCAAGACGCTCACCGATGCCACCCATGCCGGAGCCGTAGACTGGTACACCTACCAGCCGAACTCCGACCGGCTGGATCATGTCAGCGGCGGCATTGTGGGCAGCCGGGCCTACACCTACGACACCAACGGCAACGTGCGCAGCATCGCCACCGGCAACCAGACGCTATGGCTGTCCACGGACTACAACGGGATGCCGTTTCGCGTGGACTACAACACAGGGCCGGGGCAAGGCAGCGTGTACGCAACAATGGCCTACAATGGCCTGAACCAGCGCATGTTCTACCATGATGCCAATGGCGTCAACCACTCCAACGGCTACGACGGAGCGGAACCGGGGGCGGCGTTGCTGTCTGATGGCGTCAACGTCTACACGCCGGGCATCTCGCAGCACTCGGCAGCGGGAAGCAGCTACTTTGTCACGGACGCGCAGGGCAGCTTGCGGGGCACGCACAACAGCAGCACCACCCTGACCAACGACATCCGCTTTGATGCTTTTGGCCCATCGGCGGGACGGTAGGAGCAAGTGTCACTGTTCAAGTGAGATTGGAACAAACAGAGACACACGACAGTCACAAAAAAGCAACCCTCACAAGGGTTGCTTTTTATGCTGGCGCTGTCATATCCCAATCAGCCAAAGCGCCCCGAAACGTAGGCTTCGGTGTCTTTGTTGGTGGGGTTCGTGAACAAGGCAGCGGTGTCGCCGAACTCCTTCATCTCGCCGCGCAGGAAAAAGCCGGTCTGCTGGGATACGCGCGCGGCTTGCTGCATGTTGTGCGTGACAATGACGATGGTGTAGTCTTTGCGCAAATCTTCCATCAATTGCTCAATGCGGAAGGTGCTGTTGGGGTCAAGGGCCGAGCATGGCTCATCCATCAAAATGACTTCCGGCTCCACAGCGAGCACGCGGGCGATGCACAAGCGCTGCTGCTGGCCGCCGGACAGGGCGTAGGCGCTGGCTTTAAGCTTGTCCTTCACCTCGTCCCACAGGGCGGCCCCTTTGAGCGTACGCTCCACAATCTCGGCAAGCTTCTTGCCATTGCGCTGCCCGTGGATGCGAGGCCCGTAGGCAATGTTGTCAAAGATGGACATGGGAAACGGGTTGGGCTTCTGGAAGACCATGCCGACACGCTTGCGCAGGCCGACCACATCCACATGGCGCTCGTAGATGTCCTCGCTGTCCAGTGTAATTTTGCCTTCAAGCCGCGTGCCGTCAATCAGATCGTTCATGCGGTCAAGCGTGCGCAGAAAGGTAGACTTGCCGCACCCCGACGGGCCGATGAGGGCTGTGACCTGGCGTTCGGGCAGGACAATGTTGATGTCCTTGAGGGCATGAAACTGGCCGTAGTAGAAGTTGACATGCTCGGCCACAAACTTCGGGGCGTTTGCGGGAACAGGCGTCTGCGAAAGCTGCACTTGAGGCATGGTAATCTGAGGCGTGGCTCCGTTTGGTAGAGCGATATTAGCCATCGGTGTCATTTTTCCTCCAAGAAGCGGCTGCGGGTGGCAAACCGGGCGGCGATGCTGAGTATTAAGATGAAAGCAATCAAGACGACGGCTCCGGCCCAGGCCATGTTCTGCTGGGCGGGGTCAACCGCGGTGGCATAGTTGTAAATGCGAAGCGGCATGGCATCAATGGGAGCGTTGAGCGTGGGGACATTGAGCTTATGGCCCAAGAGGTGCGCGGGATGGGTATAAAATATCTCGCTGCCTAGGATAGTAAACAGCAAGGGGGCGGTTTCCCCGGCAATGCGCGCGAGAGCCAGCATGACGCCGGTAATGACGCCGCCGCGCGCGGCAGGCAGGACAACGCTCCACATGGTGCGCCAGCGGGTCGCGCCCAGGCCAAGCGATGCTTCGCGCATGGCAAACGGAACAAGGCGCAGGATTTCCTCCGTGGTGCGCATGACGGTCGGCACCATCATAATGCCCAGGGCAAAGCCGCCCGCATAAGCTGAGAACGCCGACCCGCTGTGCCCCGACCGATGGATGCGTTCCGCAGTCGGCAGCACCCACACGGCGTACACAAAGATGCCGATGACAATGGACGGGATGCCATTGAGCACATCCGTGAAGAAACGAACCAGGCTTGCAAACCGTCCCCGCGCCTCCACCTGATAGATGCCGCCCAGAATGCCGAGCGGCAGGCCGACCAGCGCGGCCAGGCCCAGCAGTGTCAGCGTGCCCGTAATAGACTGCGCAATCCCGCCTTTGCTTGGCGTGACGGCATTCGGCACGCGGGTAAACAATGTCCAGCGCAGCGAGTGCAGGCCCTTGGACATCAAGAAGTACAGCACCAGGCCCAGCACCAGCAGGGCCAGCGCAGCGGCCAGGCCGCAGAGTGTCAGCATGACGGCATTGTTGGCACGGCGCAACGTCATTTAATTGCCCCCCTGCACATCTTTGGCGGTATAGTGAACCAGCAGGCGCGCAAAGATATTCACAACAATGGTGACGCCAAAGAGCACCAGGGCAATCTCTACCAGGGCTGAGGAATTGAGGCCGGGCGAGGCTTCATTGAACTTGTTGGCAAGGGCGCTCGCCATTGTGTTTGCCGGGTTGAATAGGCTCCAGTCAATGCCGGACTTGGTAGACGGCGTGCCGTTGCCAATGACCATAGTCACCGCCATGGTCTCGCCCAATGCGCGCCCCAGGCCCAAAATTACCGCGCCGACAATGCCGGACTTGGCATAGGGAAGCACGACGCGGGCAATGGTTTCCCACTGCGTCGCCCCTAAGCCGTAGGAGCCTTCGCGCTGGGCTTTAGGGATGGCACGCAGAATGTCGCGCGTCACGGCAGTGATAAACGGCGTTACCATGATCGCTAGGATCACTCCCGCCGCCAGCATGGAGTTGCCCGTGGCGTTGTCGCTATGAAACAAAGTCAGGTGGGACAGATGCGAGTGCCCGACCGGCAGCATTACCTTCGCCTTGAGGAACGGAATGAGTATGAAGATGCCCCACAGGCCGTACACCACGCTGGGGATCGCCGCCAGCAGCTCAATCAAGAACGTCACCGGCGTGCGGATAAACGGCGGGGCCAGCTCGCTGAGGAAGATTGCCGCCCCAATGCTGACCGGCACAGCGAGAAGCAGAGCAAGGGCGGACGAGTACAGCGTGCCGAAGATATACGGCAGGGCCTGGTAGATGTCCTGCGTCTCGTCCCAATTCGCGCCGGTCACGAAGTGCCAGCCGGAGTGATGGATAGACAGGCGGCTGGCGCTGTAAAGCTGAAAGCCAAGCCACAGAATGATGGCGAAGATGCTCAGCGAGGCCAGCGTGGTGACGGCAAGATAAATGCGGTCGCCCCAGCGCACAGAGAACGGCACGGGACGGCTCGCGGGAACAGCAGTGTTGACGGGAGTAGAAAGTGCCATAAAGGAGTGAAATCCAAAGGCCCCCGCACACGCGGTCAGCGTGTGCGGGGGCGGGAGGTTACTTGAGGGAGGCGACAGCGGCAAGAGCGCGCTTCTGGACGCTGGGCGGCAGGGGCGCATACAGCAAGCCTTCGGCATCATGCTGCCCTGTCGTGAGCGCCCAGTTCAGGAAGCCCTTCAATGCAGGGCTGGAATTGCGGTAGACCAGCAGGAATGTAAAGCCGGTAATAGGATACCCTGCAGGCGCAGTCGTGTTGGTAATCACCTTGCGGAAGTCCGGGGGCAGGGTCACGCCTTCCGCCGCCGCTGTCGTGGAGGCGACGCTGGGATAGATTGCCTTGCCCCTGGCGTTCTGCACAGCGGCATAGAAGATGCTGTTCTGCACGGCGTAGGCCAGCTCAATATAGCCGATGCCGCCCTCGTTCTGCTTGATCAAAGCGGCCACGCCGGGGTTGCCTTTGCCGCCCAGGCCCTTGGGCCACTTGACAGACTTGCCTGCGCCGACACTGGATTGCCAGTCGCCACTGATCTGGCTGAGGTAGGTCGTGAAGATGTTGGTGGTGCCCGACCCGTCGGAGCGGTGGAACGTGGAGATGGCAAGGCTGGGGAACTTCACGCCCGGATTGAGCTTGCCGATGCGCGGGTCGCTCCAGTTGGAGATTTTACCCTGGAAGATGTCCGCAATGACTGGCCCGGTCAGGTGGATGCCTGCCAGAATGCCGGGGACATTGTAGGCGACAACCACGGCCCCAGCGACAGTGGGGATATGCACAATGCCCGGCGCGAGGGCAAGCTCGGCAGTGCTCATCGGGGCATCCGAGGCCCCGAAGTCTACGGCATGGGCGGTAATCTGCTTGATGCCGCCGCCCGAACCGATGGCCTGGTAGTTGATGCGCACGCCGTGCTGCTGGTTGTATTCCTGGAACCACTTCTGGTACAGGGGCGCGGGGAAGGTTGCGCCTGCCCCGGTCAAGACTTGCGCATTCGCAGCGGGCGCGAGGGCAGCGATGCCGAGAACGGCGGCGAGCGCTATGCGTTTGACGGCTTTTCCGAATGCTGATATAAACATAATTGTTGTTTCCTTGCGGGAGAAAAGGCTGAGCCTTTTCTCCCATTTTCTTTTTTAGAAGCGAATCTGAACCTCGGCTGTGGTCTGGCTGATCTTCTGCGGATTGGTGCCGGGAACGTGCGCCACCTTGTCAGGGCGGATATAGTAGACGCGCAGGCGGGTGGCTTTGTCCAGGTTGTAGGACGCCCCGTAGCCCAGGTTCTCGTCGTTGTAGGAACTGTTCTTCATGGGGCCGCTGGTCGCCCGGCGCAGCTTGTCGTAGTTAAAGAAGAACGTCAGCGGCTTATCCGTGCTGCTGAAGAACGAGTAGCCGATCTGCCCGTAGTAGCCTTCAATCTTGTTGCCGGGAACGTCAATCGCGCCCGTTGCTGTCTGGCTGGTGAACCGGAACAACTGCTCATACTTGCCGGTCTCGTACTCGCCCAGCACAAACAGGCCGAACGGCGCGAAGTACTGCGCGTCCGCCCCAAAAAGCTGCTTTTTGTCGTTGTGGTAGGCCGTGCCGGTAAAGGTAGTCTGCGCTTCCGGCACCTGGCCGTCGTAGTAGGAAACCCCCACCCCGACCTGCTTGTTTGGGGTTTGGTAGGCGGCCCGGTAGATGCCGTCTACATGACGGTCGGTTTCTTCCGAAGTACGGCCCGTGCCGTTGACCAGGGCTGCGGTGAGCTTGAGGCCGCCGGGCAGAAAACCAACCATTTGCTGCGGCGTGTTGTAGCTCAGCTGTACGCCTTTATCGTAGTCCTGGTTGGTCCAAATGCCCGCGCCCGACTCGCTGAAGGCCAGGGGGCGCTCGGGCGTGACGATAACGGCTGTGGAGGCAGGAAGCTGGTAGCCGAAGGGGTTGGCAAACAGGCCCGCTGTCAAGGTCGGGGCGTTGGCCGCGTTGCCGTCGCCGAACGTGTAGGCGACATAGCCTTCGCGCACTGTCACCTGCTGGTTGCCTGCCGCGCCCGGCGTGACCGCGCCGGATGCGTCAATCTGAATGCCGAACTTGGCGTTGGGAGTGACCGCCCCGGTGAACTTCAGGCGCGAGCGGCGCAGTTCAAAGCTGTCCGTGTTGCCGCCCTGCGCGTAGTTGCCGTTGTACGAGCCGGGCTTGGAAGGCGTGCCTGCCGGGTAGTAGTTTTCGGACTTGCCGGCCTGCTGGTAGCGCGCCTGCACATAGCCGCTGATTTGGAACTTGCGGCTGCCGCCGATGCCAAATGAGTTGTCAGCGGTGGCCTGCGCTTTGTTTGCCAGCTCTTTGGTGTCTAGCACGTCCTGGCGTAGAGCATCAATTTGGTCCTGGAAGCCGATCTTGCCGGTTGCCGGGTCGCCGCTGACCACCGACTGAATGGCATCAAGCTGGGTGCGGAACGTGTCCACCAGGGCGCTGAGCTTGTTCAAGTCGTCCTGCGTGACCGGCGTGCCCGTGGGCGTCGCGGGTACTTGCCCGGCTTTCACTTTAAGGTCTTCTACGGTCTGCGCCATGCGGTCAATGACCGTCGCGAACTCGTAGCGGGTCAGGCTGCGTTTGCCCAGAAACTGGCCGTTGGGGTAGCCGAGCACATAGCCTTTGTTGGCAAGGTCGGTGACGGCTTGGTAAGCCCAGTGGTTTGCAGGCACATCGGGAAAAGTCGCCCCCTGCGCCTGGGCAGGAGCGGAAACGAGGGCAGAGCCTCCCGCCAAAACGCTCAGGGCGAGCGCGGTAGTCCAATTCTTCAAACAAGTCCTCCTTAGAATAATTGCACTCTTCACGGTGTTTATTGGTGCGTCTTGGGAAACAAACGTCTCCCAATCGCCTCCTGTTCGGCGCAGGTTTGCCGCACTCCCTGCTATTTTACTGAGGCAATGTTAAGTGAATGTTAAGAACTTGTTAAGACGGGGTTAATTTTGCCGAGCGCTGAGACAATACAAGGCGTGCCGAGAAACAATAGGGGGCGTGCCGATTGCCCCCCTAGCGCAGCGGCTTTTCCACGGCAGCGTTAAGGCGTTTGCTGCGCGAGGCAAGCCAGTACCAACGACGGAAGAAATTGTTCCGTCGTTGGCAGGCGCTGGAAACACGCTCACAATGCTCAGGCAATGGGGAGAGAAAAGCCTTCAATTCCAGGCAAAGCGGGCCGTTCTAGGCCGAGCGAAAGGGAACACTTGCCGAGTGTTCGGGGGCGAAGGCGGCCTGAGTTATCAGTTCGGCGGCAACCGAAACAGGCTGCAAGTAGATGGGATTGCTGAAAATCCAGGGCTTGGCCCCAAAGCACAAATCGCCAATGTGGAAACGGTACAAATACACTTCCACGCGGTAGGCTCCCGGCTCACGGGCGAGAAAGGAAAGCTTGCCGCCACGCGCCGCCGCCACCACAAGGCCGTTGCGGAACAAGCGCACCAGGGCGTTCGGCGAGGGAGCCTGGGCTTCCAGGCGCACGCGGGGACATTCGGGCGTGAGCGTTACGGCATCGCCCATCTGCGCACCGGGCCTGTCAGCGGGGGGCAGGGCTTCAAACCGAAAGCCGCGCGAGTCGGCATAGTTGTCGTAGGCCATGAAGCAATGCCCCTGCGCGAGCGCGGCATGCACCAGCCGCGCATCTTCCCCGGCGCAGAGCGGCGAGCGCGACAGCGGGGCAGGCGTGACCACATGGGTGCGCAGCGTTTGAAAGCTTTCTTCGTAGGTGGGGTATGGGTAGGAGCGCCCGGCAAAGCGCATCACGGCGTGGGCATCCAAACAGGCAATGCCGACCACGGAACGCGGCAGCCCTTGCGGGTCAAGCGGCAGCATCAAGCGATCCCACAAGGCCAGCTCGCGGGCGGGGCGGGCGGCAACCAGGTGGAAGGCTTTTAATCGGCGGGGGCTGTTGTAGCGCAGCCAGACCAAGAGCAGGGCGGGCAGGCTGATTTTGGTGCGCGCGATGGCGCTGAGGTTGAACACTTCCAGCCCAATGCCGGGCTGGTGCAAAGCGAAGTTGCGCCAGTGGTCTTTTAAGTCACACGGCAGGGCGATAAAGCCGATCCCGCCTGCCGCGCGGATAGCTTCCTGCGCCCGGGACGCATTGCCTGGGGCAGGCACAAACGACGGCGGGACATTGAGCGCGAGCAGGTGCCCGGTATCCGTGGTGATTTCAGTCCCGGCGAGCACCAGGGTTTGGCCGTGCCAGCCGTCTTGATGGTTGACGAGAGGGTCTAGGTTGGAGTGGTCGCACAGGACAAAATAATCCAGCCCGGCGTCATTGGCGGCCTGCGCAATCTGCTCCACAGTGCCCACGCCGTCGCTGTAAGTGGAATGGATATGCAGCGCGCCCGCGTAGTCATGCCACGGCGGGGAGGCGGGCGCCGAGTCGGGCGCAGGGGGAACAGGCGGGGCAGGGCCGATTTGCAGACGCTCGCGCAGCGTGGCAAACAAGCCTTCCGCTGTTAAAATAGAGACAATCAGGCGCACGCGCGACCACTTGACCAAAACAATGCTCCCCAAGCCAGAACAAATGCTCCTCAAGGCTAAAATAAAATCAGGGCAGCCAGCGCTCTCAAACAGAGTGCCGACCGCCCTTATTCTAGCACGGAATGGGTTATTTTGTGGTGGCGGGCAGGGGCGAAACGCTGACTTCGGTTGTGCGCGCGGGGGGCAGGGTGACTTGTGCGGTGGCTTCCACCTCGCGCTTTCCGGGCACCGGCTGAGTGGAAACCAGGCGGGCGCTGCCGGGCTTGGACTTTTTCTTGTAGGCGGTGCTTGCCTGCACAGTCAGGGTTTGGCCCGGCGGGGGCGCGGCGAGATGAAAGACCGCGCCGGAAACAGTGACCGGGAAGTCGTTGGTGTTGGTGAGCCGAACGCGCTCCGTTCGCGCGCTGCTGCCGTCGCCTTCGGGATATTCGGCTTCCAGGTGCCACGGCTGAAGGATTTGCCAGCGCAGCGTTGTGCCGTCCACGGTCATCAGCACATAGTGCAGGTAGCCGCCCTTGTCCGGGGTGGCATCCAGGGGCGCACCCGCCCCGCCCGAAATGAAGTAGTCCACGCCGCCTTTTTTCGTGTGCCAGTAGATGTGGTTGTGGCCGCAGAAGACAGCCCGAACGCCGTATTTGACCATCAGCGCGTGCAGGCGGTCGCGGCCCTCGGCGCTGGCAAAGCCGCTGTCCAATTTGGGCGTGTCCGGGTCGGGCGGGCCGAAGACATAGTGGTGCAGCATGACAAAAGTGTTCTTTGCGGCTTTGTTGGCTTCCAGGTCAGCCTGAAGCCACGCCCACTGCGCCTCGTCAAGAGTGCCGCCTACCATTGCGCCATCGGGCTGGACAGCGGTGCTGTTGAGTGCAACGAAGTGGCTGTGGCCGTAGTCAAACGAGCCGTACAGCGGCCCCATCCGCCTCTCGTAGACCGGCAGCAGCCGAGCATCCAGGCTGAACTCATGGTTGCCGGGGGCATTGAACAGGGGCACGCCGCACAAGGATGCCGCGCGCAGAAACGCATCATACTCGGCATTGGCCTCGGGCACCGTGTCGTTGTAGCCTTCAATCACGTCGCCTGTCCAGAGGACAAACGGCGGATGGATCAGCCCAATCTCGCGGCAGATTTGGCCTAGGGCCGGGGGCATGGGCGTGCCGTGCCCCGCAGAGCGATTGTCGCCGCCCATGATAAACGTGAAGTGGTCGGGGTCGGCAGGCGGGGCAAGCCGCGTGTGGCCGTTGGGAACAGGCGGGAACGGTTTGGTGGAGGAAGCCTGGGCGGTGATGGCGCTGAGCGCAAGGCAACCGCACAGCAAGAGCGTTTGTTTTAGCATGAAGGAGTTTCTGAAAATTAAGCCTGCTCATAGACACATGAGCAGGCTTGGATTGCGTTTTGCAGTCAGCGCCGCGTCAGTCTTTCAGACGCTGGTAGCCTTCCGGGTTGCAGGAGCCAACGTTATCCCACGCCCAGTCCACGCCGTCGCAGCCGGACAGGTAATCGGTCTGCTTGACGATAAACTTGGCATGGCCGTCGGCATAAGCAATAGTGGTGCCATTGGGATGGAAGCCGACTTTGCCTGCGCCGAGCGGTTTGTCCATAAACACTTTGGGAAAGTCCGCATAGATGCGCGTCTGGGTCGGGCGGGCGAAGTCATTGAGCCTCACGACGGGCAGGATGCCGGTGGCGGTGGGCACTGGGGACTCCGCGCTTGTGGGGGTAATCTTCTGGGCCGTAATCTCGGCGGCCGTCAGCGGCCTGCCCGAGCTGGAATAGTCTATGTCGGTTCCTTTGCCCCCTGTATCCGTGCCTTCAATTTGATACCCGGTTGCGGTATAGCCGGGCGAAGGGTTGGGGAAGGGGTTGGAAAAGTTTTGGTGCGTAAACTTGTAGGACGTGCCAATCACTTCGGCGTAGGTATGCCCCGCGTCGGGCATGCCGGCAGCGCCAGTCGGGTTGAGGACATTCTTGTCTCCGTTCGCCGCCATGCCGCCGTTGTCGTCCGGGCAGTGGAACAAGTCCGTGCTTTTGACGTAGGGCATAATCTCGGCGGGAACGCCCGTGGTTTGAACGCCAAGCACTTGGGCGGCATACGGGCCAACAGAGTTAGGCACGGCATAAGAAATGGGCATGGCCTCGTCCGAATCCTGCGCATACTGTAAAATGCCAAGCATAAACTGCTTGGCATTGGAAACGCAGGTAATTTGGCGGGCCTTTTCGCGCGCCCTGGCGAAGACAGGGAACAAAATCGCCGCGAGCAACGCGATAATGGCGATGACGACGAGCAATTCAATCAGGGTAAAGGCGCGCGCCGGGCGGCTGACAAGTTCATAGCAAGCCATCCTTCTAAACAAAAGCTAAACAGAAGCGAAGAGTGCATCCACAGGAGTGTTTCTGCATTCGTATCTTCATGCTGTTAATGGCCCCTAGTTTGGCAGGTGATTGTTAAGCCCGCTTTAACGCCGCATTAACAGCATGTTAAGCCTGCGCGCCGTGCGTGAACAAGAGCCGTGTCTACTTCTTGCAGGCAGCGGCAACGGCTGCCGAGTCTGCTGGGTAAGGGTCAGCCTGAATTGTCCATTCGCAGGGCGTTGTGGAGCCATACTTGCGCCAGCGCGCATGCCCATCCCCGTAAACGGCGTTAAAGCCGCCGCTGTGACGGTAGGTCGGCTTGGTTGTTTCCGCATCCAAGAAATGGTCAGTGGAGCCTTCGTTGATAATGCGGTTCATGGCACGTCCGCTTCCTGCCAGCGAAATGGGAACAGCGGAGAGTGTGCCCGTCATGGCATCAAAAAACTGAATGGTGCCGCTGGGGTCTTCCACCTGAGATTGGGCGATTGAGATGCCGGAAACAGGCAGGTAGCCGAACCGGGGTGACGACCAGGCTGTTTTCCACCCTGTAGAGGCAATGGTGTTGCGAGACAAAGATAATTGCCCCGGCTTGACGTATGTCGTGGAGTAGGCGTTGATTGTGCCGTCGCCGGATGTTGTGTCGCCATAAGTAAAACACTTGCCGATGCCGGTGCCGACTTTGATATAAGCCGGGTTGGGAGGTTTGGATAACACAAAGGAGTCTGCCGCCGAGGGGCAGCTAAACACGCTCCGGCTGGCGTTGCTCTGCGCGGTAATGATGTAGGGGTACAGCAGCGACGGCCAGGCGACAACGCCCTTGCCAAAGGCTACTTCCTGCGGCACGATCATCTCATCGTAGTCCTGCGAATACATCAGGCAGGCTTTTCCTACCTGGTTCATGTTGCTCAGGCACGCGGTCTGCCGGGCTTTCTCGCGTGCCTGCGCAAAGACAGGGAACAGAATGGCGGCGAGCAGCGCGATCATAGCAATGACAACCAGCAGCTCAATCAGCGTGAAGCCGGACGGCGATGCGGATTGGGCAATGGTCTTTCTCTCCCTGGACATGGCAGGACTCCTTTTCTCGCGAGGGATGCTGAAAACAGCCTCCTGGCTGGCTGCTTGCTTTGCACTCGTTAGCCACGGCAAAGAAGATGTCCTGCTTTGTTGGAGTTGGCCTGCTGTGAGAAGCCCTTGGTATCGCTGATGCGGCACACAATAAAACGGGAAGCGGCAGAGGGTGCGCTTCCCGTTTTGGGGCAAAGGGGCGGGTGGAGGAGAGAGGGGAAAGATTATGCGGCTTGGGTGCGGCGGCGGGCGGCAATTAAACCTAATGCACCCATGCCGATCAGCATAGCAACAATGCCGCTTGGCTCAGGAGCGGCGGCGGGAGCGCCCGGAGTGAAGTTCAAGGTGACCGGCTTAGCGCTGGTGGAGGTGCTGTTGTAGCCGTAGAAGTTGGCCGCCATGTTCTGGTTGTTGGCGGCGCTGTCCGCCGAGATGACGAGGCGCACATTCTGGCCTGCATTGTACTGGCTCAGGAAGTACTGCGCGGCGGCTCCGGTTGGGGTCAAAGTGAAGGTATCTAGCGTGCCGCGCGTTGTTTGCGCGGTATACGCCTGCGAACCGAGCGAATACAAGGTGCCGAGCTGGGTGCCGACACCCTGCGGGTCCATGCCAGGGCCGCTGCTGGCGGTTTGATAAGCCAGCGTAGAGCCGGGGTTGTCGATGCTGGCCGTCGTGTTGGACGCAAAGTAAAAGTCCAGGACACCGTTGGCTTCATAGCCGGATGCCTGGTCGCCCGCGCTGAAGGTGAGCGTGTTGCCGGAAATGCTGGACACGGGGGCGGCGGGCTTGGCGAAGTTGAAATCCACCACGCCGAAGCTGCTGTAGGGGACGCCGGCGCTGTTGGCGCCGGTGTTGGTGCCTTCAATTGTGAGGGTGAAAGGGCCAGTGCTGGCGCCATTCGCCAGCACTTTGTTGTCGTCAATCGCGGTCGCGCTCACTTGGGCTGTGGCGCTCATCTGCGCATGAGCGCCGGTAGCCGCAAGGCCAAGCAGGACAAGAGTTGAAATGGTTTTTTGCATGCGAGGGTTCATAGTCTGTCCGTCCTTTTATGAAACTCAGTGGTGCGCCAATAGGTGTTGCTGCCCGTTTGCAGCTAGGAAGAGTATAAACACCTAGAGTTATGCAGGCATTAAGGCAGCGTTAACTTTGCATTAAGCTAGCAGGGTGTGCTTGCGGCAAAGGCGGCAGACACAAAAGCGGCGGGGGCAGACCAATCTGCCCTCGCCGCTTCTTTATACCACCGCTTTTCTAGGGCGTCCTACTGGATAATCTTAACTTGCGCCGGGCTGGTCAGCGTGATCTGCGGCTTGCCTTTAGGGGCAGTGAACGTGCCCGAGACCAGCACATGTTTGCCTTGCAAGGTGGACAGGTCGGGAAACTTGGCATAGTCGGCAGGCATCACCACGGCGGTCAGAGCGGTCTTGTACTTTTTGTCAAAGTCCAGGATGACGATGTCGTGGTCATCGGGCGAGTAGGCCTGCGAGACTGTGCCCTGGAACGCACCCGCTTTGCCAACCTGCTTCTGCGCGTCGGCGAGGCTGTGGGCTTCCAAAGCTCTGGCAACAGCCGGGTCGGTGGCGGGAACTGTGCCGAACGCGGCAGTCTTGGACGCCAGCGCGGACTGCGCTTTGCCGATGGGGTCGCCGTCGGCGGCTTTGGCGCTTGCCGAAGACGAGGGTAACACGGCAGGGGCAGGAGCCGCTTGCGCCCTACCCATGTGCGGGAAAGCCACTGCGGTTGCTGCGGCCACTAGTATGATGAGTTTACGTGTCATTGCTGCTGCCAATCCTCCATCATGAAGCTTTAGTTAGACGTCGTCGGCAAAGGCTGTCCATCGCGACCGTCAGCAACGAGCCAGATGTTGTCTGTGGGATGCTGCGTAATGTCATAGCCCTGCTTTTCCGGTACGCGCGCTTTGACATGCCCATCACAGAACAAATAGTTGTTGACAGTGTTATGGTAGGGCTTATCTGGCGTCTGCGCGGCATACCAATACAGCTTTTCGCTGGCAAGGCTGTTCCAAAACCCTTTTACGAACATCCAAGACCCGATATTTTGTGTGCTGCCGGTGTACTTGGAGGACGCGGCTCCATCTTCCGGCATGGCTTCAAACAGCAAGTCGGTTTGCGCAGGCGAGACAATTTTAGCGATGTTGAGTACATTGTCATCGTTTGATACTGGAGCATCCGTTGCTTTGCTGTAGTTCGCCCCCTCGTCCGAAGGGCGCGGGTAGAACGAATCGGGATCGTTGAGTGTTGTGCTTTTGTTGTACGTCATCCCTGCCCCGCAGAGGAACTCGTTCATGGCATAGGTGCGCGGATACTGGTAATAAACATCGGTGCCGGTATAAACCGTCGCTAGGTCAGGGCAGGTGTACACAGAAGCCTTGCTTCCCCCGCCTGCCCGGTTTTTAATATATGGCTCAATGGGCGAGTTGCCAGACGTCTTCGTGCAGGGGCTGGAATTGTCATCACAAGTCACCCGGCCCCAAAAGTAGGCCGGCATCAAGGTTTCATCGTAGTCCTGGTTGTACTGCAAAAAGCCAAGGCCGAGTTGCTTGATGCCGGACATGCAGGATGTCTGGCGGGCCTTTTCGCGTGCTTGCGCGAAGACGGGGAACAAAATGGCGGCGAGAATCGCGATAATGGCTATCACGACGAGCAGCTCTATCAAAGTGAAGCCACGGGAGACGCGGCGGGAAGCCGAAACAGTTGTCATGCGAACTACCTTTCAAGTGTAATAAACGGAGAGGCTTGAAGGATGACAACAGTGTCTTAGAGTGAAGCGTCCGTTTATTACAACGCGCACAGTTTGGCATATCAATGTTAACTCAGCATTAATCAACAGTTCTTTTTCCAGAGGCGCGATGCAGGCGGCATACTTCCCGAAGGCGGCTTACGCAGGAGCTTAAGCAACCAACAAAAACCGCCGGCAAGGAAACCCTGCCGGCGGCTTGGCGTCGTGCTGCGTGGTAAGTTTTTGGCGTTATGACGGAACCATCTCCGTCAGCAGGCTGTCTTTATCACCCGCACTGGATACCCACACATGGTGTGTTTGGGGGTCTACAGCCAGCGTGTGAGTTCCCGGCGGGACGGGCACGCTGCCCAGCAGCGTCATGCCAGACGCGCTTTCCTGAACCACCGAAACCTGGCTTGGCTCGCCTTTAGGCGACGAGGCGCAGTAAAGCCGCCTGTTGGCCGGATCAAAGGCAATCTGATCCACGTAGCCGGGAGCGATATTTACCGAAGCGAGCACTTTGCCGGTCGCCCGCTCCATCATCACAGCTTTGCCACTGCCTGCCGCAAACACGCGGCTTGTTCGGTCGTCAATTGCCAGCCCGTGGGGCGATGTCATGGGGGCTGTGGGCCAGGTCGCTTCCACGGTGTTGGTGCTGGGGTTGATCACCTGAGTGCAGTTAGCGGGTTTGATATTCTGATAGAGCCGGTCTGTTGCGGCATCGTAGACGACAAACTCAGGTGCCCCGGCGATAGGGACGCTGCCGGTCACTTTATCGGTTTTGGCGTCCACTGTCCACACTTCAGCCCCGTCGTCGTGGTCCACATACAGCGTGCCGTTTTTAGGATCGAAGGCAATGGTGTCGGCGGGGCCGGTGAGAGGGATTTCGCCTGTCTTCGCCAGCGTTTTGAGGTTAAACACAACCACCTTTTGGTTGCCGCCCGCGACAAACAGCTTGTTGTCGGCCTCGTCCACGGCCTCGCCGTTGACTTCGCCGTCGGTGTCCACTTGACGCACTGTTCCGGTGCTCAGGTCATACACCACCAATGTGCCCTTGCCGGGATGGGAAGCGTATAAGCGATGCCGGGGGGCATCCACGAGCATCCAATCAAAATGCGCTGACCCGCCGGGCACGACGACGGTTTTTTGGGCCGTCAGGGGCGCGGGGGCGGCATGGGCGGGGAAAACGGCCAGGCCCGTAAGCAGGGCGATGCGGGCGGCGGTCCGGAGAAAAGACATGAAAACTCCTCAAGTGTGAGTAAAAAGGAAGCAAGTGTGGGTGAAGGGAAGGCGGGATTGTCCCGCCTTCCGAGGGCGGCTATTGTCCTTGCTGCTTGTGCGCCTGATACTTTTGCTGAAGCGCCTGTGCTTGACTTGCGCTCAAAGGCGGCCCGACTTTCGCGCCTGCCGGGGCTTGAACGGCCTGGTCGCGCGTCCCA